>PVBE011465250.1_pt1 | contig 14410 bp, 18 predicted proteins | sample 1631181 | NCBI WGS metagenome assembly PVBE01 (sample SAMN08397723, study PRJNA350692) | Marine metagenome, whole genome shotgun sequencing project. | isolation source: water | place: Pacific Ocean | collected 2012-04
AAGCATGACGAGAACAACAAGAATGATGTGAGACTTCTTCATTTTTTGATCCTTTGATTGAGCCAAAATCGATACTCCGAAGAGTGTACCCCAAAATGCTCCACTTTGCCTGCAAACTGGTGCAAAGTAAAAAGAGGAGTTGAGAGGCTGAAGCTGTGGCTAAACCAAGGTGCCTGTAGAGCTTGAGGAGCAGGCTGTGGGGGTTGGTCTGGAGAGGATAAAGGGGAGGGAAGCAGGGGCAGAGAGACTCGAACCCCCAACCTGCTGATTTGGAATCAGCTGCTCTGCCAATTGAGCTATGCCCCGTAAAAACAGGCCCGAAGGCCGTTGGCCACGTGGTGTTGGAATGCGTTGAATACCTGGCGACTCAATCTCCTCTGAGTGTACGGTATCGGTCGGCAAGCCCTCCTCCGAGCTTTGCGCGAAGAGACAAACAGCATTTGAGCGCATCGGCCTCAATTGCAGGTTAAGCTGGAATGACGTGGACGAGTTCGATGGTTCCCAATGCAGGAGCTCCCCTTGGATATTGAGACAACTCCGAAGAAGGTACTCATCACCTTGTGTGTGGTAATCTCGACCCTGTTGTCACTGAACATACTGGGCATTGTCTCAAAGTTCGGCTTCGGGCATGACCAGGTTAAGGGGTTGGTTGCACTCTTTGATCTGGATGTGGAATCAAATATCCCCACATTCTATTCCGCATTCATGTTGATGGTAGCCAGCATCCTGCTCGGTGTCATTACGTACGCCAGCAAGAGAGTCGGTGAGGCCTGGATTGCCTGGGGTGGGTTGTCGTTGATCTTCATGTTTCTTGCTTTTGATGAGATCGCGTCGATTCACGAGCGCTTCATTGAACCGATGCAATCCCTAATGGACGCAACTGGGTTCCTGAGGTACGCGTGGGTTGTCCCCTATGGCATCGCAGTCGTCATCATTACGGGGTTGTATTCAGGGTTCCTGCTTCGCTTGCCCAGAAGGACCATGAAACTGTTCCTCCTGTCGGGGGCCATCTACGTGTCAGGAGCCCTTGGATTCGAACTGCTCGGCGGAAAATATGCCTCACTCTACGGCACGCAGGATCTCAGCTTTGCACTCATTTGCACCGTTGAGGAAACGCTGGAGATGGTCGGGGTCGCTGTGTTCATCTACTCCATGTTGACTTATATGGTTGAGCGGTTCTCGAGTTTTAGAGTCTCCGTCGGGAACAAGGGGTGATTGACAACAACAACGCCCAAGAGGAAGTTCGTGAACCATGGACAATTGAAGAGGATCAAGAAGAAGCAGGCCAAATGACTGAGAGCTCACTCAATCATGAAGTCGATCCAAGTGTTGTAGCCGCTTGTCGATAGTGTGGACCAGGAATTCTGAATGCCCCTCTGCCCATCGCAGGGGGACTTGGGGGAATGTGTGGTGTTTCAAACTGAAATTATTCAGAGGGGGTTGATTGCTTATTTGCAATCGTAATGGCAATAAATACAAGTACAATGACGATGAATGTGTCCCAAGTTTGATTGAGGGCATCAGTCCCAAAGATCTCAAATTTTATGATTCCATAAACTGCACCAAGAACTGCTGCAATAAGACACGTTTTCCAAAAACTACTCATAGACTTGCCTCCTTTGATTGAGTCAAAATCGGTGTTCGGGAGAGTGTACCCCAAAGTGGTCCATTTCGCCTGCAAACCGCTGCTCACTGCTTCAATCTGGTGCGAAGTAAAACGAGGAGTTGAGAGGCTGAAGCTGTGGCTAAACCCAGGTGCCTGTAGAGCTTGAGTAGCAGGCTGTGGGGGTTGGTCTGGAGAGGATGGAGGGGAGGGAAGCAGGGGCAGAGGGACTCGAACCCCCAACCTGCTGATTTGGAATCAGCTGCTCTGCCAATTGAGCTATGCCCCTCGAGGACAAGCGCGAGGCTCGTCGGAATCATGGTATCCTCCGAGAACGAGAGAGCAAGAGGTGGATCGCTGGGGTCTGACAAGGAGAGTGAGATGGAAGCCTGGATTGAGACCATCAGCGAAGAGGACGCACAAGGGCGGCTGAAGGCGCACTATGATGCTGCCATTGAGCGAGCCGGTCGAGTCTTCAACATTGTAAAGGTCATGAGCCTACGTCCTCTGCAGTTACGTGACTCCATGATGTTCTACGGCAACATCATGAAGGGCGCGTCCGGGTTGAGCCGCACGGAACGCGAGATGGTCGCTGTCGTCACAAGTCAAGTCAACGAGTGCTTTTACTGAACGAAAGAGCACATGCGCGACCTCCGGGCTGAGGTCGAAGATGCGGCATTTGTGGAGGCCATCGGCAATGACTGGAGAGCCGCAGATATGGACGAAAGGGGTCAGGCACTCTGCGCCTATGCTGAGAAGCTGACTCGGACCCCTGCCAAGATGACGGCAGGCGATCTTGCGCCTCTACGAGAACACGGTCTCAGTGACACCGACATTCTCGATCTGGTGCAGATTATCGGTTATTTCAACTACATCAATCGCGTTGCGGACGCTCTCGGCGTACCCAAAGAGAGCGACTGAATGGTCGGTGCAAGGACCGCCACTTCACGGTGTAGGATTCCGAGTGGATCTGGGATAGTATCACTGCACGATGCTTACACAGATTCAAGCACTTATCGCACTCCTTGACGACGACAGCCCGACCGTCCTTGCTACGGTTACCGATCGCCTCATGGAACTCGGCGACCAATCGCTTGAAGCCCTGCGGCAAGCATCAGACAGTCCATCGCCTCATGTAAGAATGCGGGCCCGCGGATTGGTAACCCGCCTTCTTCAACCATCGCGCCTCGAGAACCTCGTTGAGCGAGTGGAAAGCACCACGAAAAACGACCACTCTCACCTGGAGTCAGTCTGCCTTGGTCTGGCCCGCATCCACACACCGGATTTGGATGAATCAAGTGTCACTCGGCACCTCGACAAACTCGCCGAGACAATCCGCCCCGAACTGGACGGCTCAAAAAGCGAACGCGATCGCCTCGAGGCCTTCCTTGAAGGAATCCATGGAACGCTTTGCTTTCGCGTCAGCTCGAACGACTGGACACTTGGTGATCACTTCCTGCACACGGTCATTGAGCGGCGGCGCGGTCTCCCACTCAACCTTGCGATTGTCTACGCCCTGCTCGGGCACAGGCTGAACCTGACCATTAGAATCATCGGCTCTCCGATGCGCGCCATGGCTCTTGCAAGAGTGGAGGACGACTGGCTCTACCTCAATCCTCAAGAAAACTGGCGCATCTTGACGCGCAGCGATGCTGAGCAGTTTCTTGTGCGACAGGGGCTTGTCGGCGTCAACTACGACCGCTTTCTCCCCGTCCTTTCAGTTACTCGCACCCTTCAGAGAAACGTCCGCAATCTCGTGAACTACTGTGACGATGCCCGCGATACCGAACTCAAGGCTCTCTTCCAGGATCTCATCGGGGCGCTTTCAAGACTGCGCATGACCACAGAGTCCGTAGCGACTCAGGATGCAGCGGAGTGAAACGGTGAGCCACGACAGCGATCTACTTAAGTGGCGGGCCGAATTTCCAATCCTCGAAACGACCGTCTACATGAACTCCAACTCCCTCGGTGCGATGCCACGGGGAGTTCGCGACGAACTCAACGCCTTTGCCGACCTCTGGGAAACCCGTGGGGTTCGTGCGTGGCACGAGGGATGGATCGATCTCGTTGACGATGTCGCAAACATCTATGCCGATGTTCTTGGCGCACCTCACGGCAGCGTCTCGATGCACCAGAACGTTGCGATCGCCGAGTGGATCATCCTCTCATGTTTCAACTTTGATGGCCCTCGAAAGAAGATCGTCTACACGGACATGAACTTCCCGAGCGTGATGTACATTTACGAAGAGCAGCGGCGACGCGGTGCTGAAGTCTGTGTCGTCCCGAGCGAAGATGGGCGAGGGGTAGACCTCGATCGACTGCTCGAAGCCATCGACGAAACGACACTGCTTGTCCCCGTTTCTCACGTGCTCTTTCGCAGCGCCTACATTCAAGACGCCAGAGCCATTATTGACCGCGCCCATGAAGTCGGCGCAAAAGTCATACTCGACGTCTATCAATCCGCAGGCGCTGTCCCCTTCAATGTCACCGAGTTAGGCGCTGACTTTGTCGTCGGCGGTTCGGTGAAGTGGATCTGCGGCGGCCCAGGTGCAGGCTTTCTCTACGTCGATCCGAATCAAGCAGCATCGCTCACCCCGGCCTGCACAGGGTGGTTTGCTCACGCCCGCCCATTTGAGTTCGAAGCTGGCGCTATCGAGTGGGCCGACACGAGTCACCGCTTCAACAACGGCACACCTCACATCCCCGCTCTCTATGCAGCGAAGAGCGGCATCAGCATCATCCGCGATGTGGGTGTTGAACGCATTCGTCGCAATTCGCTCATGCTTACGGACCGCATCATCGAGCACGCCGAGCCACTCGGCTACGAGCTGACTGTGCCACGCGACCATGAACACCGAGGTGGAACAGTTGCCTTCAATGTTCCCCACGCCAAGCAAGTCACGGCCGAACTGCTCGTCCGCGACTTTGTCGTTGACTACCGTCCGAAGGCAGGCATAAGAGTATCGCCCCACTTCTACTCAACACCAGAAGAATGCGACGCCGTCGTTGACGAAATCGCCGATATCCTCAATGATGGCGCCTGGGAAAAACATGGCCAAGACCTTTACTGAATTGACGCCCGGCTCGATCATTGACATCTCTCAGGAAGTGTCCGCCGACACAGCTGTCTGGCCAGGCGACACGCCCTTCTCACTGGAATGGGTCATGCGACTCGACGACGGCTGCTCGTGCAATGTCTCGACTCTGCACATGAGCGTTCACACTGGCACACACGCCGACGCACCGAATCACTTCATCAAAGACGGCGCGACGCCGGCAGATGTTGACCTCACCCGATACATTGGCAATGCGCGTGTGATCCACACAACGACTGAGGAAGCTGTCATGCCATCGGACCTCGATGGTATCGACCTGACACAAACGCGACGGCTCCTTTTCCGAACGCCTCGCTCCATGACGGTTGATGCGTGGCGTGACGACTTCACGTTCATCCACCCGGAGACAGCCGCGCTCCTTGCGACCAATGGAGTCCTGCTCGTTGGCCTCGATACGCCCAGCGTCGATGCCATGACGAGCAGAACTCTCGACTCCCACAATCTGCTCACTTCAGGCGGCGTTGCGATCCTGGAAAACCTCGCCCTACAGAACGTGCCGGAAGGCGAATTTGAGCTGATCGCCCTCCCCTTACGCCTCCGCGACGCAGACTCTTCACCCGTTCGTGCGATTCTAAAGGTACTTTAAGATGTCACTCACACCCATAAACCCACCCGGCTGGAAGTCACCGATCGGCTATTCAAACGCAATGCTCAGCACCGGAGGTCGAATCCTGTTCCTCGCCGGGCAGGTCGCTTTTGATGCCGACCAGCAAGTGGTCGGTGAGGCAGACTTGACAGCCCAGTTCGAACAGGTCATGAAGAACCTCCAAACTGTCGTCGAAACTGCCAATGGTACTCTGACGAACATCGCTCGCATGACCATTTTCGTTCAAGATAAAGATGACTACATTGCCCGTGGACGCGAAATCGGTGACGTCTACCGTTCATTTTTCGGCAATCACTACCCTGCTATGACGCTGGTGGAGATCGCTCGCTTCTACGAGCCAGGAATCCTGATTGAGATCGAAGCAACAGCAGTCCTTGACCAGTGAAAGAACACAGCTTCTGAGTCGTTCAACCTTCTGTGCGACCTGCCTCAACAACTATCGCCCATCTGGAGCCAGCATGAAACGCATCAGACTTATTGCCCTCATAGCCTCACTCTTCTGTCTTTCTATCACAGCGCCTGCCCAGAAGAGCACCAGCCCCGACTCAGCTCGGAAGAAGATCATGACGGAAGGTCGCAAGAATAATCAGGCCATGAAGCACCTTGACGAACTCGTCAATGGAATCGGCCCGAGACTGACAAGCTCAGACAATCTCACGAAAGCATGTGAGTGGGCGGTTGATAAATTCAAGAGCTTTGGAATCAAAGATGCGCACATGGTCGAATGGGGAACCTTCCCCGTTGGCTTCAATCGCGGCACACTTGCGGGCAAGATGACGCGTCCAGAGAAGCTTAAATTCGAATTGACAACACGCTGCTGGATGCCGGGAACTCAGGGCGCGACCAAAGGGCACGCCGTCCTTGCACCGACGAACAGTGACGAGCTCAAGGCGTTGGGAAAGAAACTCAGCGGCGCGTGGGTCTTGAGCAGGAGCACCGGCCGAGGGCAACGCCGCAGAGGCAACTCTCCAAACAACGCAGGCAACTTCCGCAAAGAGCTCGCCGATGCCTACGGGAAAGCTGGCATTCTCGGCCTCGTTGTCGGTGGCCGATCGGAGAAACTCGTTCACACCTCCGGCAACTACCGCATCTCATGGGACACCCGACCAACTCAGGTCGAAGTCATCATCAGGCGTGATCAGTGGAAGAAGGTGGAAGCACATTTGAAAGCCAATCGCCCCGTCGAGCTCGAGTTCAACATTGAAAACAATTTCAAGAAGGGACCCATCAAGCTCTACAACGTCATCGCAGACGTCAAGGGAACTGAGTTCCCGAACGAGATCGTGATTTTTGGCGGGCACATCGATTCGTGGGATGGTGCAACTGGAACAACTGACAATGGAACCGGTGTGGCAACGACCGTCGAAGCAGCACGCCTGTTCATGAAGTCGGGCATTCGGCCTCGCCGAACGATTCGCTTCATGCTTTGGAGCGGTGAAGAGCAAGGCCTCCTCCGTTCCTGGGGATGGATCCGTCAAAACGAGGGCGAGCTGAAGAAAATCTCAGGCGTATTCGTCCATGACGGCGGTACCAACGACGTCGCCGGTATCGCGGCCACTCGGGCCATGTTGCCTCTGTTCAAGGAAGCGCTCGGCCCCATCTCGAAGCTCAATAAGAAGCTGCCCTTCGAGATCAAGGAGGCCTCATCACTACCGGCCGGCATCGGCAGTGACCACGACGCATTCCTCAGCAGCGGCGTTCCTGGATTCTTCTGGCGCCAGGCTGGCAAGGCAGTCTACAACTACACGCACCACACACAGCATGACACCTACGATGCTGCCATCGGCGAATACGAAGCTCACACGTCGATGGTGGTCGCGATGGCCGCGGTCGGTCTTGGAAACGCTGACACCATGATTTCTCGAAAGGGAATGCGCGGTCGAAAGCTGGGCGTCTCGCTGGACTATGGAGACATGTCCGTCACCGCAGTCACCTCAGGATCGGCTGCAAAGGAAGCGGGCATCCAAAAGGGCGACAAGCTGCTGAAGATTGGCAATCGCGCCATCAATCGCCGCCGCGATCTTCGCCGTGCTCTTGCAGCCATCGATGGAGATGAAGCGCCCGTCACCGTCGTTCGCGGCGGCAAGGACCTCAAACTCATCGTCAAGTGGTAAACAATCACTGAGGAGCGGACTTCCCTGTCCGCTCCTCAGCAATTCCATCCTCATCCAGGGTGGACAGAGTTGTCCCCAACGCAAGAAAGAGAAGGGACCTAGAAGCCGCTTTCGTAGGGGTGATCCCAATCGAGGTTGAGATCGACGACAACCTGCCAAAGCGCTGCTGCTGCGTGACGAATATTGCTCACAACACAGGGGGAAAGATCGGTGCGTTCACTCATCGATTTGAGCCTTTGGTAGCACTCGACAAGTTCCACTTCAGTGTCCGTCAGTTCATTACCCAGGAGATCAACTGGATTCATGATTGGCTCCTTCTGTCTTCCAGCCTCTTTGCCTTGAGTTCGAAGCGTGGCAATGCGCCGGTCTCTGCCGACTCAACGTTAATGCGAAGCCCCTCGTGGTTGCGAATGAGGTCATCTTGGATGGTCTGAAAAAGCTGCCCGGCATTGTCCTCTGCCAGTACACTCGACTCAGCCCGCACCTCCATCACAACCGTGATTTCATCTACGCCCGCCTCAGTTGTCTCGACGACAATGCGGAATTCATCGATGTCTTGATACTCTCGCACAATAGCCTCGATCGCTCGTGGGTAGACGTTGGTCCCTCGGATGAGAAGCATGTCATCCACCCGTCCCTGAATTCCACCTTCATAGATATCTGAAGTGCGGCCACAGTCGCAGCGATCATGTGGCACTTTGGTCACGAGGTCTGAGGCGCGATACCGAATAAGCGGCATCATCCCGCGGCCAAAAGAAGTCACAACGCGCTCACCCATTTCATCAAACTCACAGGGTTCGAAAGTCTCGGGTCGGAGCACCTCTTCGATAAAGTGATCCTCGATGATATGCGTGCCACCCGGTTGATGACTACACTCGAACATCATGATGGTGCCGATCTCAGTCATACCTGCAGTATCCGCGCACTTGGCACCCCACTTCTCCTCAAGCTGACGCTTCGCCGCCGGGATCGAGCCGGCCGGCTCGCCGGAGACGATCAACTTGTTGACTGCGGAGCTCTTCAGGTCGAGCCCCAGCTCTTCTGCAACCAATGCCATTCGAAGAGCGTAGGTAGGTGTCGCACAGACACAGGTCACGTCCATTTCGACAATTTGCCGTACACGGTTCTCAGTGGTCATGTTTCCTGATGGGATCACCAGCGAGCCGATTTTCTCGCAGCAGTAATGAGCGCCCCAAAAACCAATAAAGCTGCCATAGGAAAATGCAAAGAAGACAGTATCCTCCGGTCGGACCCCAAAGCCCCAAAAGCCATAGCACCACGCCTCGGATATCCACTGCCAGTCCTTCTTGCCATCCAACACCCTAAGAGGCTGCCGACCACTCGTACCGCTGGTGAGGTGGTAGCGAATCGCATGCTCTCTTGGCCATGCAGCGAGGTCGCCAAACGGCGCCGTCTCTGATTGAGATTCCATCCAATCGTCCCGAGTCATGAAGGGGATACGACGGATGTCATCCCATGTCCTCAGCTGATCGGGCGTGAAACCGTCAGCCTCAAAGAGGCGGCGGTGAAACGGGCTCCGCTCGACGGCGTAGTCCACCAGTCGGCGCATCTTCAACAGTTGCAATCGCCGCAGGTCATCACGCGGCATTGTTTCGTTCTTGGGATTCCAATACGGACTTCTGCTCATCGACAGCCTTCTTCCTTGAGTAGGTTCTTCGCAATGATAATGCGTTGGATGTTGGATGAACCCTCGTAGATCTCCAACCCGACGATGTCCCGCAGGTAGCGTTCGACTGGGAAGTCGTTGTTATAGCCTCGGCCGCCATGCAACAAGACACAATCGTGTGCCGCCTTTGCAGCGGCCTCAGTAGCGTAGAGTTTCGCAGTCGAAACCAGTGTTGTGCTGGGCTTCCCCTCATCCTTCGCCCAGGCTGCCTTCAGCGTCAGCGCCCGAGCGGCTTCCAGGGCAATGTGCATGTCCGTCAGTGTCTTTTGAATCATCTGAAACTTGCCAATCGGTCGATTGAACTGTTCGCGCGTGCGTGCGAAATTAAGCGCCGCTTGCATGGCGGCAGCGTGGATTCCAACAGCGCCAGCCGCCACGCCGAGACGACCATGATCGAGCGCACTCATCGCCACCTCGAACCCCTGCCCCACCTGCCCCAGCACACAATCCGATCCAACACGCACATTGTCGAGAATGACATGCGCGTGGTCGGCACCTCTGTGCCCCAGCTCCATGGCGGTCATTTTTCTGGCAGTCAGGCCTCGGGTATCGGATGGAATGACAAATGCTGTGATGCCCCGGTGTCCTGCGTCGCGGTCGGTCTTCGCAAACACCAATCGAACATCAGCCACGGTTCCGTTGGTGATCCAGACCTTCTCACCATTCAGGCAGTATCCGTCGCCATCAACAACAGCATTCGTGCTCATGGAAACGACGTCACTTCCCGCTTCAGCTTCTGTCAGGCAGTAGCAACCTATCAGCGATGCATCACAGAGCCCCTGCAGGTACCGTTGTTTCTGCTCCTCCGTCCCCCAATCCTGCAGGCAACTTGCGACCAACCCTGTCTGCACTGCCATGAAACCGCGTACCGACGAATCGACGCGACCGAGCTCTTCATAAACGAGAGCCTGCGCCACATGACTCAGACCGCCACCGCCGTTTTTCGTTGTGATCGGACCGCCCAGGAGGCCCGACTGCCCCAGGGCGTCAATGATCGATCGATCGAAGTGACGCGTCTCGTCAGACTCGGCCGCCACTGGCGCGAGAGTCTCTGCTGCAAAGTGCCTCGCTCTTTTCTGCGCGGCCTTTTCCTGTTCTGTGAGATTGAAGTCCAAATCAACGCCCCTTAAATGTCGGTTTGCGCTTCCCTGTCCAAGCTTCGTAGAACTCGCGGTGATCCTCGCCCATTAACATCAAGGCCTGCGCCTGAGCTTCCGCTTCAATAGCCGACGCCAGATCCATGGTCCATTCAGCGTTGATCATTCGCTTGGTCATTCGCAATGCGAGACCTGGCCCATCGGCAAGGCGCTGAGCAAGAGCCGTTGTTTCCGAGAGAACCTCTGCCTTGGGGACGACCTTGTTGGCAAGCCCCCATTCAAGGGCACGCTCCGAGCCAATCGAATCACCCAGCATCAGCGCCTCAGTCGCGCGAGCCGTTCCAACAACTCTCGGCAACAGGAACCCTGCCCCCATATCGGCACCGGTCAAACCGACTTTCACAAACAGGAACGCTATACTGGCTTCTTCGGCGAAAACTCGAAAATCCGACGCAAGCGCAATCACCGCACCGGCACCAGCCGCCATCCCATTGACGCCGGAAACGATGGGTTTCTCCAGTTCGCGCATGTTTTGAATGAGCTCACCCGTCATGCGCGTGAATGCGAGAACATCGGCCATGTCCTTTTCCAGCAAAACGCCGATGATCTCGTTGACATCACCACCTGCACAGAACCCTTTCCCCTCGCCCGTGATGACAACACTCGCAACATCATCGCGACTGCGCAGATCGAAGAAGCAATCCGTCAACTCACGATAAACAGTGAACGTCAATGCGTTCAGACGCTCCGGGCGACTCAACCGAATGGTCGCAACAGAGTCAGCGATCTCAAAACCGAACGACTTATAGCCCTTACCGCTCATGCTGCTCCCCCTTCCACTGAACCGCCACACACGCCAAGTGCCTGACCGGACATCGCATCACTATCGACACCGACAAAAAGCAAGACAGCAGTTGCGACCTCGTCCGGCGTCGCCATCCGCCCAAGAGGGCTGTCCGACTCCAACTCCTGGCGCGCCTGCTGCTCGCTCAAGCCAGTAACTTGAGCGATGTTCTGAATGGCACCTGCGGTGATGTCCGTCTCAACATAGCCTGGGCAAACAGCATTGACCGTAACGCCATCGGCGATGCACTCCTTGCTAAAGGCACGCGTCATGCCGAGAAGTGCATGCTTGCTGGCGCAATAGGCGGCCGTGTAGGCATAGCCAACCCGCCCGGCTGTACTCGCGATGTTGACGATACGCCCCCAACCATTGGCGCGCATCACGCGAGAGGCGAGACGACTCAGTACAAAGGGTCCCCTCACATTGACTGCCATGATGCGATCCCAGAGTTCATCGGAGGTCGCCTTCAGGGGTGCAGTCTCAGCAATTCCTGCATTGTTCACGAGGATATCCAGCCGACCCTGCTCACGACAGATCTTCTCCACCAACGCACCACACGCTGTGGCATCAACAACATCCAACGACTCGACGTGAGCCGTGCCGCCAGTAGCTTCGATCTCGGCACGCACTGACTCCAGTTGGCCTATTGAGCGTGCCGCGAGAATCACTGTGGCGCCGACGGTCGCAAGGTGCTTCGAGATGGCCGCACCAATCCCCCTCCCCGCACCTGTCACAAGGGCGACTCTTCCATTAGGTCCATCCATCGCTTGCTGATCTCCGTGAATTCGTGGCGGTGGTCATCATACGGGGCACGCCAAATCGCGGCAAGATCACCGACATTGTGCGTAACATGGCTTCTCGCGATACAATCGCGCCATGAGAGCTCGCTGCAAACAATGCGAAAACCACGCCCTTCATCTCAGGGATGTGTGTGAAGAACACATAGACGACTTAGAATCATGGTCGGCCGAGGTCCTGGAAGATGTTCGAGCCAATGGCGCGCACGACAAGAACCTCTCCGGCGTTGAGTGGGCTGCTCTCGACCTGACAGACATCAATCTTGAGTTCGCGATCCTCATTCGGGCGAATCTGCGCGAGTGCGTCCTGCGAGGGGCCAATATCTCACGCGCCGGCCTCTCCAACGCCGACCTCACCAATGCCGACATGACGAACGCCATCCTGCAGATGATCAATGCGCGCCGATTGAAAGCAAGTGGCGCCTGCCTTGACGGCGCAAGGTTGAATGGTGCCACACTTGCCAACGCCGATCTTTCGGGGGCCTCGCTGATCAATTCCGAACTTGTCGGCACCAATCTCCGCGGCGCCAACCTGCGAGAAGCCAACCTCTCCGGCGCGCAGCTCCTGCGTGCTTCTTTTGATGGATCCGACCGAACCGATGCGATCCTTGATGATGGCGAGGTTGATCGTGCCAACGAGAACTCTCTCTCGTCCAAGAAGAGCCCTCCCGGCCTCGGAAGCGTCCCGCCTTCTCAGATGGATTGGCCCGACCCCCCCGAAGACGACGCGACGTCGTAGCGTTTTTCCCTACAAATCAGGGAGTTTTTACCCGGTGACTAAAGTTGCAGCCCCATTTCTCCGAAAATGGCTACAGAAGACGGAACTTGTTTTACTTCAAGGGGAAACGACATGCCTTGTGCAACGCGCCAAGCCGCAGCTGGGACACTTGATGCTCCCACCAAAGAAGAGGAGACCACCTGGGTCTCCCTACGTCCGAATCTCTATCTCGACATTATTGGCACACTCGTGCTTCAAGAAGGGACTCGCTATCGCCTGGCGCCCTTTGCAAAGGAGTTCATTGCCACCGTCAAAGATAACTTCGACCTGAAGTTCCTCAGTGAATTGACCCCAACGGGTGCTGCCGAAATCGCAGAACTCCTCGATGCCGACATCGAGTTCATCCCCTGGCGTAAAGGTCTTGGGAAAGTAACCGGTATCGACTTCGCCAAGGACTTCCTTTGGATCGACGATTCTCCCGCTCCCCGTGACCTCATGCGACTCAGCGAAGAGCGCTGTTCCAGTTCGCTGGTTTCAGTGAATGGTCGCGACGGCGTGACCCGTGTCACACTCGACAAAGTTGAGGGCGCCCTCGAGCGACTCTCCCTCGTCTAAGAAAAACTCAAAGTAACGACCGTAGGGACGCGCGATCTGTGCGTCCCTTTTTCGTCTGGTGGGCGGGATGCCCATTCCGCAACACGAAGTTGCCCTCTCGAGACGTTCTACGAATCCAGAATGCGTTGCAGGGAAACGCGCGCGAGGGTGTATTCAGGGTTTTCTTCCAACGCCGAACGGTAATTATCCTCAGCAGCAGTCAGGTCCCCAATCTCTTCGTGGACTTGACCCAGGTTGTAGTAGGCGAAGAAGGGGCAGGCATAGCGCGGAGCTGCAAGAGCCTTCTCCAACCACGCCACCGCCTCATCGGGACGCCCCAGTTGAATGAGATAGGCGCCAATATCGTTGTAGGGATTGCCGTAGTCAGGGTCGATCTCGATAGCGCACTCGCAGAGGTCGATAGCCTCGTCCCACTCCTCCCGGAACGAACGGCACCACCCATAGAAAGTATATCCCTCTGCTGTCGGGAAGAGCGCAATGCTCCGACGATAGGCATCGTCGGCCATATCCAGCTCGCCATCCATTTGATATTTATAAGCCAGTTCGAACAGTCGAACGGCGACGGGTTTACGGTCTTCGTAATTGATCATGAGTCTCTCGTTCCCGAAATCACAGCCTGTCCTTCTGTTCATCGAACGGGAGAGGCCACATGCTTTAGAGCGCAACTTTTACCACTCGAATAACCATTCGGCACCACAATCTGCATAAGTAGGGACCGCCACCTACAACGATCGGGAAAGACGTTGCACTTCACTCATGCGGTCAAGATCGCGAAGGGACGCGATAAGCTTAATCAGCAAGGGGCGGAGCACTTTCGGCTCAATCTCACGAAGTGATCGATCCACGAGGCGTGCTTCCAGTTCGAAGGCCTGATTCTCAGTTGCAGTGTCAGCACAGCATTCCAACAAGGCAGGTAAATAGCGGAGCAGACGCAAGGTCATCTCTTGTGCAACCGGTGCCTTCAGCTGGTCAAGAGCCAGGAATGTCGCGTGCGCCACTTCGAGAGCCTGAGCAGGACGATCGATCTGTGCCAATCGCAACATCAACAACGACTGCAATTCCCACACGGATAGATGCCAAGGGCCAAGGACCTCCCCATAAAGAGCAATGACTCGCCGCTGCTCCGCCGGCACAGCCCGACCCGCATTGCGCGCCGACACTACAGGGATCCTCATTGTTTTATCTTTCTTTGTTTATAACGCATGCCATAAC
>PVBE012944329.1_pt1 | contig 14410 bp, 12 predicted proteins | sample 1631181 | NCBI WGS metagenome assembly PVBE01 (sample SAMN08397723, study PRJNA350692) | Marine metagenome, whole genome shotgun sequencing project. | isolation source: water | place: Pacific Ocean | collected 2012-04
CCACCGCGGTGCAGGAGCGGCTGGACATCAACCTGCTGCTCATCGACAACCACGGGTTCGGCAGCATCGGGGGGCTGTCCGAGGGCCTCGGCGACGAGGGCTTCGGCACCGAGTTTCGGAAGCGCGATGGCGAGACGCTGTCCGGTTCTCACCTACCCATCGACTTCGCCGGCCACGCCCGCGCTCTCGGCGCCCACGTCATCCAGCCGGACACTCTCGCCGAGCTGCAGGACGCCATCGCCGAAGCCCAGCGCACGGCCGGTCCGGTGGTCGTGGTGGTCGAGTGCGACCGACAGGCCCGCGTACCGGGCTTCGAGACCTGGTGGGACGTGCCCGTAGCCGAGACCAGCAGCAGCGCGGCGGTCCAAGGTGCCCGCGCCGTGTTCGAGGCCCACCGGGCGAACGAGCGGCACCTGCACGCTCTCGATCCCAAGGAGGAAGCGTGACCCGCGGCCAGCGCATCCGTGTGGGCAACGCTCCGTGCTCCTGGGGCGTGCTCGAGTTCGAGCTGGGGGCCGAACCGGCCGCAGCCGACCAGGTGCTCTGGGAGATGGACTCAGCGGGCTTCGAGGGCACGGAGCTCGGCGACTGGGGCTTCATGCCTACCGAGCCCAGGGCCCTCGCGACCTTGCTGTCCAAGCATCACCTCGAGCTGGTGGGGGCGTTCGTACCGGTCGCCTTGGCCGATGAAACCGCCCACGACGCCGGAGTGGAAGCCGCCCTGCGCGTGGCGCGTCTGCAGGCCGCCGTCGCGGAAGATGCCTTCATCGTCCTGGCCGATGACAACGGCAGCGTGCCGGAGCGCGTGAAGAACGCCGGCCGCATCCTTCCCGAACACGGCCTGTCGAGCGAGCGGTGGGCCACCTTCGCCCGCGGTACCGAGCGCATCGCCCGTGCCGTTCGCGAGCAGACGGGCCTGCGCACGGTCTTCCACCACCACTGTGCCGGCTACGTGGAAACCCCGGCGGAAGTGGCCGCGCTGCTCGACCGCACCAGCCCCGAGCTGTTGGGCCTCTGTCTGGACACCGGGCACTACGCCTTCGGAGGTGGCGATCCCCTCGAGGCCATGGGACGCTTCGACGAGCGCATCTGGCACGCGCACTTCAAGGACTTCGAACCCACGGTGGGGCGCAGCGTGGCTGCCGAAGGGCTCGACTACTTCGAGGCCGTCCGGGCGGGGGTGTTCTGCGAGCTGGGTCGAGGCTCGGTGGACTTCGCCGCTGTCACGGACGTGCTGCGGGCGTGGGGCCACGCTGGGTGGATCATCGTCGAGCAGGACGTGCTGCCAGGCATGGGAGCGCCCTTCGAGAGCGCGCGAAGGAACCGGGGATTCTTGCGAGGGTTGGGGCTTTAGATGGGCTGGGGTGACGGCTGGCCCGCTTTCTTCGGCCGGAGCTGAAACTCCAGCACCCGGGTGCGGCCTTCCCGGCTCGGCGTCTGCCGCGCCTTGGCGAGGCGCTTCTCCAGCGCTCGTCGCTGGGTCTGCTTCACGCGGATCGCCTTGTAGAAGCCTCGGCGGTTCCGGCAGGCCGCGGAGAGGGCCCGAAGGTAGGCCTCGCCATCGGCGGGCCACAGCGACCCGACGTCCCAGATCGCCTTGCGCAGCTTGGCCAGTTCGCCGGGTTCACAAGCCACGGGCACCAGCAGGGCGCGGTCGCCCATCGTGCAAGCCAAGACTACGGGCTCGGCCAGGACGTTCTTGGCATGACGCCTCACCACGGCGATGCGGACGAGGGGCGATGGCTCGCTCGTTGGCGGGCGGCTGGTGCCGGTCTGGTTGTCCTCCGGCGCCGTGTGTGGGGTGCTCGGGTGGTCGAACCGGGGCATGTCGTCCTCCTCGTGCGGCGACGTTCCACAAGACGCAGCGGCGGGAGCAGACGGACAGCCACGGCCCTCGTCGGTCTGGCTGCGCTCGACGGAGCCCTCGGGGAGCGGGACGCCTGGGCTGACGGCGGGGTTTGGATCCTCGCGTGTGGCGTCCACGTTGTCCGCCCTCCGGCCCATGGGGCGTCTGGGGAGATGCCGTCCTCGGTTTTGGAGGAGTCATGAGCATCCAAGAAGGCGCGATCGTTCAGGTCTTCGTCGAAGACGACGGCCTCGACGAAGAACGAACCCGCCCACGCGGTCTCCGGATGTCTCCGCTCCGGGCGGCCCTGCTCGGGTTCGCGGGCGTGGTTGGCCTCGGTCTTCTTCCTGCTGGTGTGGTCGCGCTCAACGCCTACGGCAACTTTCTGGCGGATCGGTGCTGGGCGTACTGCTCGTCCGGCTCTCGTGATCTCGCCGTGGTCGAGCCTGTTGCCTTCCTGGCAGCGTTGCGGGATGCGGAGCGAGCCGCGCCGTTCACGCTATTCAACGAGAGGGGGGAAGTTGTTCTGCTGCTGCTCGCTCAGTCGGCCTGCACGAGGGGCTTGGACGGCGTCCCCGGGGCGCCTTGCGTCACCGCGCTCGAGGTCCTTCCGGAGGCACTCGAGGTCGAGGAACGCTCCTGGAGGGTGGGAGCCGGCCGCGCTGGGAGCGTGCTTCTCGACTGGACGAACGACGGGCGAGAGCTGTCCGATGCCGAGGTCGAGCTGTGGGACGCATCCCTGGCGGCCTGGGTCGAGACCGAGGATCGGCTCGATCGCGCTCGTGCGCTCGGTACCATGGCGCATCAGCGGGTCGTGGTCGGACGGATCGACCAAGCCCGGGCGCTGTACTGGGACAGCGCCAGAGTGGCGCTCACCAGCTCGGGTGTTGCGGAGGCGGACGCCAACGACTTGGTCAGGGCGAGCGCCGAGCCTCTCGGGGCGCTGCTGTGTCACTGGGAGGATCCCGAACCGTCGGATCGGTTCACGGCGGACGAGGTGGGCTCCATCGGCGCGTTGGCATGGACTGCCTGCGCTGCCGCCGAGCTCGGAGCCCTTGACTTCGCTGCGCTCAACCTGGCCCCCAGGGTGCGCGGTCATCTGGTCGATCAACCCGGGGAGGCCATCTCGGGCCCCTGCTCGGTTCCAGCCCCAGCCCGGTCGCGTGTGCAGAACCTGATCAACACCTCGCTGCGGGTGAAGACCGAGGCACCCGACAGACCCATCCATTGTGGCGTTCCGGATTTTTTCCCGCCCAAGCCGGAGTCCTGACGCCGTCGGTGGTCAGTGCGTGCACCCCATGTACACGGTGGCTTTCTTGACGTAGGCGTCGCCGTAGGCTTCGCGGGCAGCGGCGAGGTGGCGCACGACCTCGGCCTCGGGGCCGCTGGCCACCACCACGATGTACAGGCTGGGGGTGAAGCCCTCGAAGCCGGAAGACCACTCGACGCTGACGTACTCGCCGTCGTCCCAGAGGCCGCGGGCCACGTAGCAGGGGTGCTCCATGCCGCTCTCCGCACAGGTCTTCTCGGAAAACGTCAGGCCCTCGGTGGGGTGGGGCTCCACTTCGACCTTCAACTCGAGGGCGAGGGCCTGGGCGGCTTGGCTGGCGGTGGAGCGGGCTTCGTCCCAGCTCTTCGAGGCCGCCACCAACAGGAAGGCCTTTTCCACGTGGGGGCTGGGTTCGCCGGCCTGGGCCTGCTCCGCGGGTGGGTCGGCGTGGATTGGGGCGGCCAGGAGGGCCAGGAGCGGGAGGAGAGCGAGGTTCATGCGGGCTCCGAGGCGGGGGCTGGTGCTGCGGATCATAGCACCCGATAGGTTCAACGCCCCTGTTGCAAGGAGCCTCCATGTCCGCGCCCCTCCCCGTGGCCGTACTCGGCGCCGGCCGTATCGGCCAGGTCCACGCTCGCACCATCGCCACTCGCGTGCCCGGAGCCACCGTGGTGGGGGTGGCCGATCCTCGGCTCGAGGCGGCGCGGGCCCTGGCGGACGAGCTGGGCGTGGCCCGCGTGGCCGCCGATCCCCGCGAGCTGATCGCGGATCCCGGCGTCGAGGCCGTGCTTGTCTGCTCCAGCACAGACACGCACGCCGACCTGGTGGTGGCCGCGGCCCGAGAAGGCAAGCATGTCTTCTGCGAGAAGCCCCTGGATCTCCACCTGGCGCGTATCGATGCCGTGCTGGCCGAGGTCAGGGACGCGGGTGTGCAGCTGATGCTGGGCTTCAACCGCCGCTTCGATCCAGACTTCTCGAAGGTCCGCGAGTTGGTGGGTGCCGGCGCCGTGGGCCGCCCCGAGGTGCTGCGCATCACCTCCCGCGACCCCTCGCCGCCGCCCGCTGAGTACGTGGCCGTCTCCGGGGGCATCTTCCTGGACATGACGATCCACGACTTCGACATGGCCCGTTTCGTCATGGGGCAGGAAGTGGTGGAGCTCTACACCGCCGCCGCGGTGCTGGTGGATCCCGCCATCGGGGAAGCGGGGGACGTCGACACCGCCGTCATCACCCTGCGCTTCGAGGACGGGGCCCTGGGCTTCATCGAGAACTCCAGGCGGGCCGTGTACGGCTACGACCAGCGGGTCGAGGTGCTGGGCTCCGACGGCAGGGTGGGCAACCGCAACCATGCAGCCCACGGTGTGCAGCTGGCAGACGCGACGGGCGTGCACGATCCTCTGCCGCTGAACTTCTTCATGCAGCGCTACACCGCATCCTACGAGGCCGAGGTTGCCGCCTTCGTGGCCGCACTTCGCGATGGAACCGAGCCTCCGGTGGGGGGCCACGACGGGCGCATGGCGGTGGTGTTGGGGCTGGCGGCCAAGCTGTCGCTGGACGAGAACCGGCCGGTGCGGATCGAGGAGATCGGCGGATTACGTCGAGGGTGACGGTCACCCTGGCCCTGAGCGGGACGTATTGGCTCACGACCTTGCAGACACGCCGAGGGCCCCTCGTGTCAGCGTAGTTGTCGCACGTTCTGCACTTGCAATCCCTCGGCGTCCCACGCGAACGCGCGTCGAACACGCGAGATGGGCCTTCATCCCCAGCGTTCTATGCCGCCTTGCGTGGGTGAGGTTCGTCGCGAAGCCTTGGGTGGCGGGGAAGTCCATGAATGAAGGGTGCCTCTCCTTGACAACAATCCTCCGCCACCGTAATAGTCCAGCACTGAACTAATCCACCCATGGAGGAATCGTGTTCTTCTCCGCGCTTCTCTGGGGCCTCGTGGCCGGTGCCATCCACTTCATCGTTACGGGTGCCTTGTACGGAAATCCCGTGGTCGACCGCATCTATCAGCAGGCCATGAAGGAAGAGCCGGGAGTCAGGGACTGGCCTTCCCGCGCCAGGTACCTGGTCACCCAGGTGTCGGGGACCCAGGTCGAGGTCTGGATTCTGGCCATCGGCTACCTCTGGCTGCGACCGCTCATCGGTGTCGAGGGTCCGCTGGGCTCCGTGCTGCTGGCGCTGCTCTTTTCGGGCATCCGGGTGTACCCCCGCTTCTGGAACACGTGGATCCAGAGCACCTATCCCAATCGCATGCTGGCCATCGAAGCCGTCAACGGCGTGATCAGTACCTTCACGATCGTGGCCGTGCTGCATTTCCTGGCCTGACGGGTCGGTGCACGCCATGACCGCTACGTTCTGCGAACCGTCTACGGGCCAGGCCCGCCTGCCCATCGCCGAGCTTCCGCGCTGGGGTGACCCTTCGGTGGCCCACGTCAAGGGGGTCCAAGAGGTCCGCGCTCGCAGCATCCTGGGTCGCTCTCGCGTCCCGGGAATGGACCTGGGCATCAACCCCTACGGCGGCTGCGCGTTTGCCTGCAGCTACTGCTACGCTACCTTCATGGGCCGACACCTGGGGCGTGGGGTCGAGGATTGGGGGCGCTACGTCTATGTCAAGCGCAACCTACCCTCGGTCCTAGACCGCGAGCTGGGACGTGGGCGCTCACGCGACAAGGCCGTCATGATCTCGTCGGTGACGGATCCCTACCAAGGTGTCGAGAGGCGCTACCGGCTCACCCGCACGGCTCTCGAGCTCTTGGTGAAGCATGGCCATCGGGGTCGAGTCATGGTCATGACCAAGAGTCCGCTGGTCACTCGAGACGTGGACCTGCTCGCCCGACTCGACGCGGACGTGGGTGTCTCGCTGACCGCTGCCCATGACGAGCTCTGCCGGGCCTTCGAGGGCCGCGCGCCGCCCATAGAGCGGCGGCTCGAGGCGCTGTCCGAGCTGAATCGGGCGGGTCTGCGCACCTTCGTTTTCTTGGGACCACTCTTCCCCCATCTGGTGGACCAGCCGCGACGGCTGGACGAGTTGTTCTCGGCGGTGCGGGCGGCCGGCACCAGGCGGGCACTGCTGGCGCACTTCAACCTGCGTCGTGCGGTGCGCCAGCGAGTGATGGACCAGGTGGCGCCCACCCACCCCGAGCTGGTGGAGCGTTACTATCGCCGGCCGGTGCGAGGCCTGAAGGCGCGGCTGGGCGCCCTGGCCCTCGACGGGGCCCGTCGCCATGGACTCGAACTGCAGCACCCCGACGTCATCGACCACTACTGAAGGCTCCATGACCGCCACTCCCAAGCCCCTCCCCAATGCCGCCTTTCTCGTGCTCTCGCTCCTGGCTGAGGGCCAGGCCCATGGCTACCAGCTCGAGCGCCTGGTTTGGAATCGGGGGTTCCGCTACTGGGCCTCGGTCAAGCGCTCCGCCATCTACCTTGCGCTCAAGCGGCTCGAACAGCAGGGATCGGTGTGCTCGGTTCTCGAGCAGGGCAGCGCCGCGCCGCGCAAGGTCTACACCATCACGGCGCAGGGTCGCCAGCGCCTGGCGGAAGAGGCGGTGGAGCATCTCGGTCGATCGGAACACCCTCACACCGAGCTGGATCTGGGCATCTACGCGTTGCCGTTCCTCGAGCCGGGGCGAGCGCTCGAGGCGCTAGAGCGCTGCCGCGACACCCTCACGGCGCGGCTTGGCTTCCTCGACGAACGCCTGGCCTGGTGCCGCGAACAGGAGCTACCCCTGGTGTCCCTGAGCTTCGAGCGGCCTGCCATGGTGCTTCGGGCGGAGCTGGCCTGGCTCGAGCGGCTGACCACCGCGGTCCGCGACGGGGAGATCGACACCTCCGTCCTAGAGTGGCAGCGCTACGAATACGAGATGCCGCCGGCCACGCGCGTCACCTCGGATCCGGAGCCCAGGAAGAAGCGCTAGCGCGTCGCGGTCTGGCTGGATAGGCGGATCCTCGTCCGAACGAGCAGGAGGTCCGGATCCATGGGCATCACTTTCGCCGGCGACGTCTGCCTGGACATCAACGTGGTGCGTGGGCAGCCGCGAGACGAGATCGGGGGCGGGGTCTACCACGGCGCGGTCACGGCCCGTCGGCTGGGGGTTCCCGTGCAGGTGCTCACGAAGGCTCGCGCCGCGGACAGGCACCGCTTCGTGGCCATCGAGCAGGCAGGGGCGATGGTCCGCTGGCTGCCCTCCGCCACGGGCACCGCCATCCGCAACGACTACCCCACCGAGAATCCCGACGATCGTATCTCGCGGGTCATCTCCCGGGCCGAGCCCTTCCGCGCCGAGGATCTCGATGGGATCGAGGCGGACATCCTGCACGTCAATCCACTCTGGATGGGCATGTTCCCACCGGAGCTGTTGGCCCTGGCTCGTCCTCGGTGCCGGATCTTGGGGGCCGATGCCCAGGGGTTCTTGCGCAGGGTGGACCCCGACGGTCGCGCCGAGCACCGGCCCTGGCCCGAGGCTTGCGACCACCTCCACCTGCTGGACGTGCTCAAGGTGGACATCGTCGAGGCCCGCACGTTGACGGGCTCGAGTGAGCGCCACCAGGCCGCCGCTGCACTGCTGGACATGGGGATCGGCACCGTGCTGCTCACCCACCACGAGGGGGTCTTGGCGGCGACCGGCGAGCAATGCGCCGAGCGTGCCTGGGGGGACTGGACCCTCGAGGGACGCACGGGGCGCGGAGACACCTGCACGGCCGCCTTCTTGGTGGGCCTCGCGCGGGGGTTGGGGCTGGAAGACGCGGTAGCCCAGGCTGCGCGGGTCACCTCGGCCAAGATGATGTACCGGGGGCCTTACCGAGGCGATAGCGGGTGAACATGTACACCACCGTCAGACGATTGCTCCAGCTAACCCCCCTCTTGCTCGCCACGGCCTGTGGCGGAGAGCCCGAGTCGGCTCCAGCAGGGCCAGCGGTGGGCCCACCCACCGGTCCGACCGAGGATCTCGGCGCGGCGGAAGGTCCGCCACCCTTCCCCAACGACGGTCCGACCGAGGATCTCTACGCGGCGGAAGGTCCGCCACCCTTCCCGAACGAGGGTCCGGGTGCCGACGCGGGTGGGCCACCTCACCAAGGGGGCCTCGGGGACCTCCCGCCCGCGGCACCGGCTGGTGGGGGCGAGCTGGTCAACCCCATCCTGCAGGTGGTCCCGGAGTACTACCAGGGTCTGGTGCTGCTCGAGCGGGGGTTGCGGGAAGGGAGCGAGGAGACCGTGCGGGCCGCAGAGGCCAGGCTGCTCCTGGCCCTCGAGATCGCCGCACGGCGAGAGGACCTGTCCGTCGAGCGAGCCTTGGGGAAAACCTCGGTCGGAGGGGGGGCGCCCGGCTACTACCCCTACCGCCTGGTCGGGACCCTGATGTACCTGGCCTGGGTGCGCGAGCACCTGGGAGACGCTTCGTTGCGCGAGCGCGCCGTGCGTTCCAACATGATAGATTTCGATGCCTACGCGTTCCACTTCGAGACGCGCGACGTGGACGAGGTCATCCGCTTCGAGCTGCTCAACGCCTGCTTCAGCCTGGGGGAACACGTTCAAGGCACCCTCGAACGCTGGCGAGGCGAGCACGACGGCCTCTACCCCGAGACCCTGGCTGCGCTGGTGCCCGAGTACCTGGCCAAGGTGCCGTCCTGCCCCGCCGACGAGACCAGCTTCGAGGAGCTGTACCAGCGGCTGGACGATGGTCGGGACTTCGAGCTGGTCTGCCACGGCCACCAGGCGATCAACGGCTTCCCCGTGTGCGTGGGGGCGCGCTGCCAGGCCGCGGTCAACCCGGATCTCGAGCAGACCTTCAAGATCTACCCCATGCTGCTGGGGTCCTTCCTCGATCGCGACCGGCTCGATCTGTTCCTGCCGCTGTTGCTGGAGCGGGCCAAGCTCGAGCCCGGCCAGGTGGTGGCGGACATCGGCGCGGGCGCGGGCCTGTTCAGCATCCCGTTCGCCGAGGCGGTGGGGCCCGAGGGCAAGGTCTACGCCGTCGACATCAACGCCAGCGTGCTCGCCTTCGTGAAGGCGCGCTCCGAGAGCCGCGAGGGCACGCGGATCGAGACCGTTCTCTCCGTGCGTCCCGACGTGACGCTCCCCGAGGCCTCGGTGGACGTGGCCTTCATCATCCAGACCTACCACGCAATGATCGACCTGGATCGTCCGGCCGATCCCGGCGTGTGGAAGGTCAAGACCGGCCCCTGGATGCAGACCGTGCACGCCGCGCTCGAGCCAGGTGGCCTGCTGATCATCCAGGACGGCGCGGACAAGATGGACCCCGAGGTCGTGGTGGCCAACCTCGAGAACATCGGCTTCGAGCGCATCGAGCTGGTGCGGGGCTGGGACTGGCAGTACATCGCGGTCCTTCGCAGGGAGTGATCCTCAGCGCCCCTCGATCCCTGCCAGCAGCTCGGCGGCGGTGGTGTCCCCCGGGAACATCTCCATGGCCTTGCGGAGCAGGGGTACGGCCGTCTGCTCGTCGCCCTCGGCCAGGTAGAGCTGGGCCAGGCCCAGGTACTTGCGGTACTCGATGTCCGGGTTGATCTCGATGCCCCTCTCGAGGACGCGCTTGGCCGCCTCGTTTCGCTGCTGCTGCATGTAGAGCATGCCCAGGCCCTCGTAGGGGCAGGTGTGGCGCAGCCGGTGGGCCGGAAGCTCGGTGTAGCCGCGTGGGTGGTCGTTCGCCCGCTGGGCGCTCAGGGCGGGGTCCACGCCCACCAGGGCGTCCCAACCCCAGCAGACGGGCACCCCGTCCTGGCGCAGGGCGCAGCTGTGGTAGAAGCCCGCGCTGATGCTCACGTAGGTGCCCGACGGCGGGGCGGACTGCCCCACGGCGTTGTGTCCCCAGCAGGCGATGCTGCCGTCGGTGTGAAGTGCGCAGGCGTGTTGGTAGCCGACGGCGAGCGAGGTCCAGCCATCACCCGGGGGAGGCTTGTTGTTCGGAACAGAGCCGTCCGTCCGCCCGTGCCGGCGCTCGAACTCGCAGCCCCAGCAGGTCAGCACCCCGTCCTGGCCCAGGCCGCAGCTCGCGCAGTCCCCGACCCCGACCTGGGTGAAGGTGCCGTCGGGTGGGTGGGTCTGGCCGTCGGTGTCTGCCCCCCAGCAGGAGACGTGGCCGTCGGCGTCCAGGGCGCACGTGTGGTGGTAGCCCACGGCCACGCGCTCGAATGCGCCGTCGGGTGGGGTGGCCTGGCCCTGCTCGTTCCAGCCCCAGCACCGGATGTCGCCGTCCTCGGCGATGGCGCAGCTGTGGCTCAGCCCAGCGTCCAGCTGGCGGAAGACCCCCTGGGGCGCCTCCAGGGCGCCGGCGAAGCCATCTCCCCAGCACTCCACGCTGCCGCCGGCTCGCAGGCCGCAGGCGTGGCTGGTGCCCACCGCCAGCTGGGTGAAGCCGCCCTCGAGGACATCCGCGGGAGGCTCGTCAGGGCCCTTCCAACATTGGGCGTGATCGCGCTCGTCCAGGCCACAGGTCAGCGTGCCACCCGCGTGGATGGAGCGCCAGGTCTTGTCCGTCGTGATCTCCATGGCCAGTGCCGCGACCGAGGGGTCGCTGGGAGGAGGGGGCGGAGGCGGCGTGATCGCGGGCACCGTCGCGTCTTGCTGGGTGGGGGCGTCGGCGGAGCACGCTGCCGCCAGCGCGAGCATGAAGACAGCGTGTCGAGGGCTCATGGCGCACCCACGGAGGGTTGCGGGCGATCCGCGAGCAGCTCCTCCAGGACGTGGTGGGCGAGCTTCTCGTTGCCGCGCTCGTTGAGGTGACCGTCAGGCAGGAAGAGGCTCTCCGAGCCGGGCGCCCCGCGGAACCTGCTCAGGTTGTCCACGAACGGCAGGGCGTGCTCGCGGGCCAGCTGCTCGTAGGTGGGCCACCAGTCTCGCGGATGCTCGAGGGGGTAGTTCATCAGGATCAGCCGGATTCCTCGTCGCTCGCAGGCCTCGATGATCAGCTCGATGTCGTGCACGGCCCAGTCGCGGACCACGCTCTTGCCACCGAAGTAACGTTCCACCTCGGTCTGGTACCCCGCCAACACGGGGTGTTCGGGCAGCAGCTCCTCGAAGGCGGCCAGGGCCTGGCGCTGGAGCCCGCCATCTGGCTCGTCGCAGTAGGCCAGCAGGTGGGTCACCAGGCGTGACTTCTCGCGTCGGTTGTGGGAGCTGTCGCTGGTGGCCAGCCCCAGCACGATGGTGCGGACGGCTTCTTCGTGTCGATCGCTCGAGTGCAGCAGGCGCGCCAGGTGGTCGTAGTGCAGCGGGTTGTCCGGCTCTTTGTCGAGGGCCAACTCGAGCTGTGCCTTGGCTTCCTCGTGGCGCCCCACCTCGAGCAGGAGCAGCCCCCGCGTGCCGATGAAGGTGTGGCAGTCGGGGTGCTCCGCGGCGCCTCGCTCGAGCGCCTCGAGGGCTTCGGCGTAGTGCTGGGTGTTGCGCAGCTGCTGCACCCGGTCCAGGGCGTCCATGGCGCCGGTGCGACAGTCCTGCTCGGGGGGAGGTGGCGAGACCGTGGCCAGCTCGGACTCCTCGGCCGTGGGCTGGGGGAGGTCTGGGGGGCGCGCCCGGCGGTCCACCGGGACATTCACGCGAGGTCCCGTCGCGCCCCCGGGCCAGAGGGATTGACCCACCAGGACGGCCAGCTTGAAGACGCGCACCTTGTACAGCAGGTCCATGGCCTGGGAGCGCGTGTCTTCACCCTGTTGGTAGGCCAGATAGCCCGACTGGTCCCACTCGTTGGCTCCCCCGGTGAGCAACACGACGGTCTCGGGCTGGTGGAGGTCGAGCTGTTCCTGCAAGGTCCCGAGCAGGGCGGTCGTGTTCTGTCCGTTGGAGCCGCTGTTGACCACCCGGAAGACCCCAGGCCTCGCCTCGTCCAGCAGGTCCTGGAGCTGGGATGGGTAGGAGTGTTCCGTGGAGATCCCTGGACAGCGCGTGTAGGAATCACCCAGGCACAGGATGGTCCGGCCCTCACCCTGCTCGACGTCGGCCCGTGCTCGGTGGCGGTCCACGGCTCCCAGCACGCGCAGCCCGATCTCGAGCGCCACCAGTGAGGCCAGGATCCCGAGAGCCACTGCCAGCCAGCGTCGGCGGCGTCTCTTCGCTCCGTCTGCGGGCATGGAGGGTCCGGTGGCTGTCGGGCGGGCCCCGACCGTACCATGGGGCCCCGGTACCGGCAAAGAGTGCCCGCCGGGTCGGTGAGCTGAGAAAACCCGCCCCGCCATGCGTCTCGAGGCGCTAAGCTGCGGCCGCAGGCCGTCGGCTCGAACACCCCGGAGACCCATGGTTCCCTGGCTCCTTCGCCTCTGCGCGGTATGGCTTCTGCTCGCCCCGAGGGTTGTCCTCGCCGGCGCCCTGCGGGCCGACCTCGCCGAGGCCCATGGCGTTTGGCAGCCGCCAGCGGCCCGGGCGGCCCAGGGGCCACGGGCAGCGGCCATCGGCCTCAATCTGAAGGTGCCCCGCCATCTCGGCTGTATCCGCACTCGGGATCCGTCCACCGGCATCACCATCCGTTGCGTCACCGATCCCCGCCACCGCAGCGCCCGCGGCCTGCTCGAGGCCCAGCGCGACGAGGAGACGGGTGTCCGTCCCGTCATCTTCCTCGACCTGGGCAGCGTGCTCTCCATGCGCCTGCGCGAACACCTCGAGCATCGCTTCGAGCAGGTCACTGTGGACCGCGGGCCCATCCCCGTCACGGCGCTCCTCAGGTACGACATCCACGGCAGCCGCTTCGGCGAGCGCGACATGCGCGTGGAGCTGACGGCCGTCATCGGCGACGAAAGCCTCGTGGTGGTGGGCCACACGCGCCAGCGCCTCTCGCCCATCCACGTGGCTTGGTACTTGCCCACCGTGCCTCTCGCTGGCACGGGATTGATCCTGTTGAACCGGGTGGACAGCGAAGCCGTGGCCGCGCAGGCCGTGGCGACCCTGGACGATGCCGCCCTCAAGCTGGCCGTGGCCTTGGCCAATCGCCAGACCGATGGTGGGATGCGGGCCCCGCTGCTGGCCTTGGCGCTCGAAGACCCTGACGAGCCCGAGCCTTTCGCCGACCTCGTTCCCGAACCTGTCGTGGACATCGCACCAGCGATGCGGCAGGCAGCCGCCGATGCGGCTGACGCACGGCCCGAACCCGTCGCCGAGGTCGAACCCGTCGCCGAGGCCGAACCCGTCGCCGCGTCGGAACCCGTTGCGGAGCCAGAGCCCGTTGCGGAGGTCGAAGACGAGCGGAGCTCCCGGCGGAGACGGCGACAACCCGCAGAGGAGCCCGAACCCGAGCCTGCGGCGGGGATCGAGCGCGCTCGGGAGCCCGTTGCCGAGCCGGAACCCGTTGCGGAGCCAGAGCCAGAGCCAGAGCCCGTAGCCGCGCCGGAACCCGTTGCGGAGCCGGAGCCCGTTGCGGAGCCGGAGCCAGTTGCTGTTCCGGAGCCCGACCCCGTTGCGGAGGTCGAACCCGAGCGGAGTTCCAGGCGGAGTCGGCGACGATCCGCGGTGGAGCCCGACCCCGACATCGCGCCAGCGATGGGGCAGGCCGCCGCCGAGGCTGCTGACGCACGGCCAGAACCCGAGGCTGACTCCGAGCGGAGCGAACCGGAACCAGAATCCGAGCTCGATCCGGTCGCCGATGCCCAGCCCGTCGAACAGCCGGGGCCCCCGCCGGTTCGCCTCCCCCGGCGCCCTTCTCGCTGCGAGCCCACCGGCGCCTCGCTGTTCTCGAGCATGGTGCAGGACGCCGTGCTGGCATTCGCCATGCGCGATCACGACGGGTTCCGCGGATCAGCGGATCTGGCGGCGCGCGCGCTTCCCTGTGTCGACGAGATCCTGATGCGTTCTCAGGCCGCCGAGTTCCATCGCTTGGTGGCCCTGCGTGCCTACTACGCCGGGGACGCGGCTGCAGCGGCCCAAGCCTTCCGTGCGGCCCAGGTGCTGGAGCCCGGCTTCGTGCTCGCAACCAAGGTCGCGGACCCGGGCAGCGAGCTGAGGGAGATCTGGGAGGCCGTGCGGCGAGGCTGGCGCCCCAAGCGCATCGAGCTGGGGGAGCCCCAGGGCTCCCGGGCCTGGGTCGACGGCAGAGCTTCTTTGACGCGGCCGCTCGAGTTTCCGAGCATCGTGCAGCTTGGGAGCGCCGACGGCTCCGTGGGCTGGACGGGCTACCTGACATCGGGCACGGCACTGCCCGGTCGACCGGGTGGGTCCGCCCTGTCCATGGTCCCCTTCGCGTTCATCCGTTCGGCCGCGGTGGATGACGAAGAGCAGCGTTGGGGGCTGCCTATCGCCGTGGAGTCCGACTTCGCTCCCGCGTCGGCGCCTGCAGCCGCCGGAGCGGCGG
>PVBE010301674.1_pt1 | contig 14408 bp, 10 predicted proteins | sample 1631181 | NCBI WGS metagenome assembly PVBE01 (sample SAMN08397723, study PRJNA350692) | Marine metagenome, whole genome shotgun sequencing project. | isolation source: water | place: Pacific Ocean | collected 2012-04
TCGAAAACTCGGCTGATTTTTTTGCAAATATATCCCACTTATATCTTTGGCTTGGCCAGCCAGATACTGAACTTCCGGATACATCGGGGTACCTAAGCATTATGTTCCACCAATCACCATCAAGTATAGGTGCATAATCAGTCGAGCACGATAAATGTCCACCATTTACACCTGAGCCGTAGTCAGGATTTACTCCTGCTGCCCAACTAGCAGATGTATGCCATACCAATCTTGCATATGGTGATGTTCCTGGATCATAAATGCCATGGCCTGAAGAACTATATTCTAATGCTAAAAGTTCTGAACCATTATATCGTGACATTAATACTTGATTGTCTTTGTATGTAGACTGTATTCTAAATTCCACAGTTTTAAGAGGCTTCCATCCAAACCAAGATTTGGGATTTGATGCATCTGCTTTAAAATATCTAACGGACGGGAAGTATAATTCTTTTAGACCACCCTCATTACCAAATTGCAATGCATTGGCATATCTATTAATTGCGAAATTAGAAGTTTGATCTTCTGGTTCAGGGCCACCAAACTCTACAATTCGTAAAATAGAGGATGGTATACCGTAGCAATTAATTAAAGCTCTTACGCTCCTTTCAGTTCCTTTCGATTTCAATAATGTTGGTAAATTATTAATTAATCTGTTCCATATCTCTTCAGTCTGGTTTTTTCCTGATAGTGTTGTCAATGAACCTGATGCTGAACCCAATCCTGATTGCAATGTTGTTCCATTTTGTGCCGTTCCCAATGCATATGACCAAAGATCATTATCCATATTACCATTAAATAATTGCAGTCCTAAAGACTGTGCAACTTTAAATAACATTTCGCGGGGAGTACCTTCATCAGGGCTTTCTTCACGGCTATGAATAGACGTTAAATTATTTATATAATTAAATAATATATCATAGTGCTGTCCTAACATATGAGTATAGGTAAATATTGTACTATTCTGAGGATCGTCAAGAATGAATGCAGGTAATGCCTTTATAAGCATATCTTGATTATCTCTATCCCACATCGACGCTGAATATATTTGTCCACCAAAAAATGGGGATGATGTGTCTGCAGATCCAAACCACTTTTTTACAGTATTAGTAGATGATGATATATTACAGTATGGTTTAGTATTGTTATATTTAGGCCATGTTGCTGGTTCGTACTGTATATTTCCTTGCTGTAAAGAACCTGAGCCATAATACATATATCGTTCATAACCATCAAACCCATTTAATAATGCATTAATTTTTCTTCGATTCTGATCTATATTTCCCGATACTTCAGGGACTGCGGCTGATAATCCCCCCAATTCTACATTAGAAGTTCTATAGTCTTCTATGAGGGTCATCTTATAATGAAAGTTTCTTAGTCGTTCTTCAGCGGAACTAAAGTGTATAAAATTTTTAAAATCTCTATAATCAATATTTAATTCAGTTCCTTCGCCCCAACTACCACTAACATATTTAGATATTAATTGTTCTGATGTAGTTGAATCTGAACCTAGGACTTCATCCCAAGTTTTTGCCGATGTATTTATAGATGAACCAGGGCCTAGGTCAAAATTGGGAGTAAGTAATCTAAATGGTTCTGATGGTATTACTCCTTGTAATTTTACAGATACGTTAATAATATCAGACATTAATGCTGATATATTTATATCGACCGCTCCTTCTTTTTTTAATGGCTGTGCTAATTTAAAATATACACTCCTAGATGAATCGCCTGTGTGTGTAGGATGGCGGTGCTTATCCTTATACATATTAATCACAGGGGTCATGTCACCCTGACCCTCATCTATTAATAAAGGAACAGTAAATATAGCTGGTCCTGTATCGCCTTCTAAATTTCTATGTAATTTATATCTTCTTTGATACATGTGATATAATCGATCACGTAGGTAGTTATCTACCCCTGCATCTTCTAATGCACCCTGTGTAAGTCTTATTTCTTTAAAGTCTTCAGATACAGTATCTATCGGAATATTTATAAGCCATTGTCTTAGGAAATAAATCCGAACATCATAGTTACCGGATGTAAATCCTGCCTTGGTCATGGCAGCTTCCATATCTATGGCCGTTGCAGAAGCTACATTTTCTGTAGCAGATCCATCGGGCCTTGTTTCTTGAAGATACCAATCACCCGGATCCACTTGGTATGATGATAACCATTCGCCTTGGGGACTAAATATTTGTAATACTACTACATCATTCGAAGCAGTACCAAAATTAGATAGGAACGTACGTCCCATTATATTTGATATAGTTTCTAATCTAGCCATTATGGATCTCCCCATTCATTCGAATTTGATAAATAAAGTTCTTCCTTAGTTTTCTTCTTCAGAGCGTCTTCATATTCTGGATTTTTGTATCCTCGTGCATAAATTTTATGTGCCATGCTTCTAAAAGCACTATCCAATATATGTTGGGTTATTCTTTTTTTAATCCACGTTTTGATTTGATTTTCCTTTTCTTCTATAATATCATCAGGAATTTGCAAATTCCTCTTCAGTATATTATAGATATCATTTATATCCACTTTACCATTTATATCATCTCTTAGACCACCAGAGGTTTCGATAATAGTACGAACTCCGTTGTCCATAGCAGCGTCCATAGGTATTTCAAATACAAACCAATAAAATTGAACAAGGGCCCAATACATATTCCGCAATTCTGAAGATTCCCATGATTTCCCAGATCGGGGCAATTCTATAAATTCTAACCATGACCCATAATCTGTTGTTCCTGCAAGGCCTGTTTGTGTGATAAGTCTAAACGCGTCGTATAAATAATGTTTTGGTACATACCAAGTCAGTTGGTCATTATCCAATTCATCATATGATGTGACAGCAAATTTATTTTCTAACAGATTCATAGGAACTCGAAAACTCGAATTACCTGCATGCTCCTCGTAAATAGCTTGATCTATATCTTCTAGAAATACATCCTGTTTTATTAACGGTGTTGGAGCTCCATCGGGTAAAATTAATTTACGTCTTCCTACAACTAATGTATTAAAATCGGCCTGGTCGCCTTCTACTACCGGATTACTAAACAGAAATGTCATTTTACTTCTTCCCGTCTTATCCATTTGTGCTATGTTATAATCTCTGAGCCAAGTAACATTCATTACTTTAACGCCCAAATCAGCGAATGCAGCATCTCTAATATGGACAGGTCTACCAAACCATCGGTCTGTTAAGTTTACCCCTTGTCCTTCGTGCCATGTTTTCGATACTCGTTCCCATCCCTCAAAATACTCATCATATCCAGAACCTGCCCCCGTGCCTGCTATCCATGCAGCGTCATCAGTAGGTGTGTTGTTAGGCACATCTCTCCAAATATTAAAGAATTTAAAAGATGTTAAAATATCACCATTATTGTCTCTATATCCACAATAGGCTGGAAATCCTCTCCACGAAGATTCACTGAATGTCCAATCATTTCCTCCTGCTCCCCTACCATTAGCTTCATTTTGCCACCATGAGTTATAATTATCCATAGTATTCCACCTGTAGTTTAATGCAGCTGGCATTATAAATCTTTTGGAAGGCATCTTCCATATTTTATAACTAGTATTAAAATTATCTCCTATGCCGTTTACATATATTCTAGCATTTACCCCCCACATTGCAGCTCTTATCATTTTAAGAACCGATCCATCATTATGAGTTTTACAGTGGGGCCTGTTTCCATCTCTCAATGCCCTCATTTCAACTAATAAAGTTCGTGTTCCCATAGGGACTTCTATTCTACGCATTTTAAATGCACCTAGTGATGTTGTATAGCTAGTTCTAACACTTGATAGATTAACTCTCCTAAGTTCATCTCCCTTATCGTTTCTGAATACAAAATTAAGCTCAATTTTATCATTAAAATATCCCTGTCTCAACCACCAATATGTATTAACCCTTTGTCCTGTTGCGGTGGTATCAAGAGTAGCTTCGGGTGTATCTATCCAAGCTGTTGCTCTTGCCCAAGATGGATCATTTTCTTTAGCTCCTTTTGTATACACATATCCCTCATTAGGATGAAATCTTTTTGATATTAACCATGCCCCTAACTTAATATCAACTGTTGTGATTCCTTCTATCTTTCTATCTATTACATCCTGAATTGGTGTTAGATCTATTAGCTGTTGAATTTTTACTTCATTGTCCCCGGATCGGTTACAAAACTGGCCCATTAGTCTATCACCATCCATTGGGCTTGGATAGTCAATATCATTTATTATACTATTAACAGAAGGAGTTAAATTATCTTTACTAGCGAATCCCTTTCTCTTTAAGTGACCATCCCAGAAAGAAGGGTCTTCCTGTTCCATTGAACCCTCAATTATGCTCCACCCCGAATCTCCTAGTTTCATTTCACCATTCTGCACAATATTCCTCGCTAGTAGTGGTGTGTTAAGGGCGTCTAAAACCTCAACAGTTATTGCATCGGATGTTGTTGTTCCAAATTGATTTGTTATCTCACATTGATATATTCCAGAATCTTCAGGCATTATATTATCAAATGTTACAGTTGGTCTGTCCCAGAAATCTCTAGAGTTTGAAAAATCGTGATATGTTAAATCACCCTCTTCGTCTCCAAAAGGTATTCCATCCTTTGTCCACAAATAATGCAAATTATGATCATCAACTTCATTTACAAATGAATTATGGTCCACATCGACACTAAGAATTAATTGCTCACCTTGAACAATCCTTCTTAAATTATCTTTGATATATATTTTTTTATAATCTGTGCTCATAATTAAACTGGTGCGCCTCCAGGGTCATTTCCGTTACCCTGCTGATTTATTCTATTAGACTCTATAACATCTTCAGGCAATACTGTTGTATCAACTGTGTCTATGTCGTATGCTCCACCACCTTCTTCCGCAAACTCTATTACATTAATATCTGAAACAAGTTTTGGTTTCATTCCATATATTCCTGGTGTTTTGGTTTCATCATGGCTTAATAGGTGATTAAATTGATAATCCATATTTTCCATTATTGAAATAGAATCATAATATGTAATTGTGTTATCGAATGCAAAAAAATCTTTATTTTCTCCAGCTGCTGTTGTATCAACTGTAATCATAAGTGTATTGTTTTCAAAATTTGAACTATTGAACTCCATTTCAAGTGATTCATATTCTCCATTACCATCAGAACTAACAGCTTTATACCAACTTATCGAATCTTCTGCATCCTCTTGTTCTGTTACATCAATACCCTGTCTTTCCTGTAAAAATCTACCTTCAATAGTTACTGGCCAAAGTTGAATATTATTACCATTCCATTCTTTACCCGTCCATATTGATCCTGCAGGAACATGTGTTCCATCAGATTTAAGGGGCAAGTCGCCCGAACCATATACGTGATAATATCCCCTATATTGATTAAATGTCTCCGAGTGTGTAAGCTCACCTCCTGTCGTATGTAAGTTAAACATTGCCTGTGGAGGTACTTGGCCCAAAAAATAACCAGGGATGATCCAACACGTTCCATCATCTTCTGTAGCTAATGGATTATAATTCCATGCTTCGGAGTTGGTGCATCCTTTGACAGTAGGAGCCGTGCCTATAATTGTGGGGTGGTTAGCTGCTGTAGTTAATCCCCTCTTCAAAAACCACTGTCTTTTCTGTAATAGGGGTGGCCCATCGTAATCGTCTTCTTTTGTTTTTGTAGGAATTAATAATTGATAGACTGTATTGGCATTTCTTACATGATACCATCCTGTATATGAATTAGCCTCGTTTAATGCAGCTTCCTGAAGGAATTGGGCTTGATTCTTATCAACAACATCTTCTAACCAAAATTCATTTCCATTAGTGTATAAATGACTTTCGTATGGTCCAAATTCTTCAGATCCGGCCTCGGCTATCTGTTCATCTGTAAGCTCGCTGTCACCGGAACTATCAATAACATCATCTACTGATTCATCAAAACTTCCATATATAATATCGTCTGGCATTTATTATCTCACTACCTTAAATAAATAATCGTTATCATAAAATTCTACTCTGCTCCCTGATACAACTTTATATACAAATCTGTAATATCTTTCTGGTTGAAGTCCATCCATGTATAAGTCAAAATAATTACCATTACTGTCACATGAAAGTGCTGTATACTTTGTGTCGAATGGTATCACAGTTTCTTCTGTATGTGCATCTTTGACGCAGTAATAACTACTACTCGGCAAATATTTTACCGTCAATTCTGCAGATGACGTTAAAAATGTTTTTGCTGGCCATTTCTCTCTTCCATATACTCTAAATCTGGTTCTAGTATTTTCCTTATATTTACCATTATTATGTCTCATATACACTATAGTGTCTTCATTAAGAATGTCCAATGGTTCTAATGTCCCCGAACTAAATGTATTATCAGTCCAGCATACTTCTAGTTTAGGTGAGTATATCGTGTGGGTATCTCTAGAAAAGAATTTTAAGGAACCTCTATTCTTCGAATCTCTTTCTTCTGATCCGCTTCTTTTTAATAATAACCCATGATTAGGTATGCTTCCTGAAATCCATCTTTTGCATATATCTGTAATATCCATTCTTACATCACCAGATTCATAAGTGTATGTCTCTGATGCATAGTATGCTGTTCCATGTGAATACCAAGTTCCTCCACCTCCTACAGTTACACCTTCTCCTGAATTTCCAGGTCCGGATGTGTCGCCTACTGTTTCAGTGTAAGATGCCGTAGTCCAACTTCCTGAACTATTACTTGCCCATGATGACGTTGCCCATACGTTACCTGCATCTGCTCCATCCCTATAGGTCCAACTAGCTCCTTCTGTTGTATTTGGATAATGATTTTTTCTACCTATTCCCATTTCCCATGACTGAGAAACAGCTCGCGCTTCTAGACCATAATTATTTGATAAATCTGAAGCTTCAGAAATGTATAAATTTAAATAGAATTTTTGACTGCCCTTACCGATAACACTATCTACAATAGACTGTGATATACTTGCCATATCAAATTGCATTAATACTCTGGAATTATATATTTTATCACCATAAGGTTCAGCTGATTGAGATATTAGTTTTGTTATTTCCAGTATCTCATCAATACCCGTATTCATCGATGATGATTCTTCAAATATTGTTGTGTCTTTTGTTGGGAATACGCTATAAATCATTTTTCAACTCCTAATATGATGAGGTCTTACCTATAATATCTACTGCAGGAAATTTTAGTTCAAATATAGATGGATCTATTGATGGATAAATTATACCATTTTTAGTTGCACCCTCTATATCGTATTTATTTCCGGAATATCCTTTACTAGCTTTCCATTTATTATTTATTTTCAATTCCACTACAGATTGCACTCCTTCAGCCTGGGCTATTTTATTTATTATTTTATTTATTGTTATTGGTTCATTAAATTGCCATCTATCAGTATTAAAATGATTTTTAATTATAGATATACATCTTAATACCGCTTCAGATGGATTACTTTCGGGTAATGTTATTATATTAAATTCAACTCCTATATTAATAATAAATCCATTTTTAATATTTATAGAATCTGTTAGCATTCTATATGGAGTAAGATACATTTTTAAATTTTCTTTGGTTGCTAAATTGACCTGTGCTAATTTTTTATTTCTATCATAACCTAATAGATATATATTTGTTGCATTGGTATTGGGCACAGATTCATACTCATTGTCTGAAGCTTTTTGCAAAATAGTATCGGCTGCAACATATGCCTTAGATATTTGACCGAACCGTGGTGGCATGGCATATATTCGTCCTATATAATCCTCACGAGTTACAATCCTGTTCTGTGTATTAAAAAACGCCAGTGCATTTCTTTTTATTTCTGAAGGTGTTTCCGGTCCGGCACCGCCCTGTGCTGCAAGTGGGTTTTCTACCGCAACTGAATTTTTTACATCATTAACAATAGATGTTGTTAAATCTATATCATTTGCTGCCCACAGTGCTGTTTGTACTTGGTTGATTGTATTTGCTGCAACGTTAGATGTCGTACCTCCGCCTACCTTATATTTAACAGTTAGTGTAGTATTTACAGGGGTTTGACCATATGTTTTTGTTTGTAGAAAATTTGATGGATCAAATGCCCTGTCTAGCATATTAATACCATCGGGCCCTGATCCTCCAACATTTTCTGGGTTCGGGATTATTAATTCATCTGCTACAGTACTCACACCCGATCCAAACACTAATGCTGTTTTATTATTAGGAGTGGTTCGAGTAATAAATCTCTTAGATGTCTTTTTCATTTTTAATAGGTATGGTGATGTATCAGCACCATCGCTCAGTATTGTATCTTGTTCGGATGTATTTTTTCTTTCAATGAATACAGTTTCCTGTGCTAGATATGGAACCTCATACCAATTATTGCCCTGAGAATCTTTTACAGATTCTATCTCGACAACATTATTTTCATCAAGGGTTAATTTTCTATATCTAGTTCTATCATTACCAATTACAAACGATGTTTCCTTTCTTGTTCCATTAGTTACATTGACTTGTTTCTTTAGAAGAAAATATGATGGTTTATTAGTGGATGTATTTATTTTATAAACTGTGGTTGTGGTAGGATCCATTGATGATGAATATTTAAAATTTACATCCCTGTCTGTTGTAAATGATTGTTGTCCCTCCGAGGCCTTAACAGAACTATTTGTATTTAAGGTAAGTGCATACTTCCAATCAGGTGTACCAGCAGCTGTTGCTGGTATAATTAAAAATAAATTTACTTTTGCTTTAGATACGCGTGTTGGTGTTACTCTATATCCCAATGTGTTTGCAATATTTACTATATTACTTCGTTCCTTTGCAAACGGTAAAAGATTTTCTTTGATTTGGTTGTCCATGTAATATGACAATACATCGCCTACATACGATGCTATTTCAACAAACATCGTCCCTGGAGATGCTGATGAGAAGTCATTATGTATTGTAGGAAAGTATGTCTTTGCAAATTCGGATAAATTATTTTTAAAACTATTAAAGTCTTTTCCTACGTAATTAATATCCTTATTTTCTAAATCGTTGTTATATGTACTCATCTTCTAACCCCTAAACTATAAATTCATCATCATTATATCCACTGTCTATTTGGACAGGAGGATCCCCACCTTCTGAATTGGCTGGCGTTCCATAATTCCAAAGCTGATCGCTTGTTGTTTGATATGATGAAAATATAGGACCATCATTTCTGTTCATTAAGGTTGCCAAAATTTGCTGAACACTTCCTAGAACCTTATATTTTATTTGGATAGTTATCCCATGCTGATCAAGGCCCTTTTCATCCTTTCTAAAAGCTTTAATCGAAATTATTTTTAATCCTATCCCAGTTTCATCTTTATATGCATCCAATGACTTCTTAACTTCTTCTTCTATTAAACTTTCTAATTCAGGAGTACTTTGCCTAAATAAAAATTTATGTAAGTCGGTTCCAAAATTTGGATTAGATAATCTCTCACCCTTTTGTGTTAATACCATATTGATTATATCTGACTGCACTGCTTGTGCTGTGCTATATGCTAACTTCATGCCATACGGGCTATGTTCACTTGGAGTTAGTGGTAGAGTTATTCCTATACCATACTCTCCAGCTGCATCTTGAATAACTTGAAGCGCATTAGGGCCTTCAGCTATTCTAGCCTGGTAGGTTGCATTACGTCCTAATAAATTAGGATTTGAATATGACCAATTTGGTACTTCTGCCATTGTCTATTATCCTCTCTTTTTATTTACAGCTTTCATTAAACCACTATAATCTCTTGTTAGTGCTTTAGAAACTGCGTCTGGAATTGGTGCTCCTCGTCTATCTGCTGGTACCATCTCTTGTACAGAGGTAGGTCCTGCATTTTGATTCAATGAAGGCATTCCCATAGCAGCTGCTAGTGCTGATTTACCACCGACTGCATCAGCTGCTGATAGTGGTCTTCCAGCAGTTGGATATGATTGCATATCATTAGCCGTTTCATTTAATAGTTCATTTAATGTTGCATTTTTCGTGTATTCAACATCTGAATTTGGTGATGCTTCTGCCTGTCTCTGCATTTGCACCCCATTCTGTATTTGTTCATTAAATGTTTTAACGCTATTGTCAGGTGGATTTAAAGCTTCCTTTAATTCCGCTCTAACTGCACGCCTTACTTCGCGTCTTACTGTTTCGCTTATTAATTTAACAAATTCATTTTTTTTCATGTTAACTCTCCGTTCTATTATAAATATTTGTAACCCTAAATTATCCGTAAGAAATCCACGGTGTTGGTACAGGTCCTCCTGGTGTTGGCATTTGCCACAATCCTGATACCGTTTTCATGTGTGCTTCAAAAACATTTGCTAATGTTCTCATTTTATCTGCATTATCCATCTCACTATCTTTATTAAATATCTTAGCAACCTCTTCTACAGCATTCTTCCCATCTAACGTTTTTAATGCCTGTAATGGTAGTCCTGGAAATAATACTACTCCACCAGGTGTAGATGGTGCAAGAGTTCCTCCTGTCCAATATCCTATCAGGCCTACGGATAGTGCAGCTGCAATTAACTTGCCTGATGGTGTTACTCCGACAGGTTTAGGTGGTGCGCCAAATTTGGCTGCAAATGATTTAACCTTATCTATTTTTTCATTCACAGGTTCCATCTTCTCTTCAATTCGTTTCTTTGCAGTTTCTAATTTCTTTTCATATTTTTCTAATTTCTTTTTATTCTTTTCCTTTATTTTGTCAACCTTCTTCATTAATTCCTTTTTTAACTCTGGCTCTGTAAGCATATCCTTTTTTTCTTTCAAAGTATCAAAGCCTGGAATTGTCGGGCTCTCAAACGGTTTCGCGCCCTCATCAATTGCTTTTTTGTAGTTTTCCATTCCCCCCTGTTTAATTAAATCTGCAATAGCTATTACTGCTTGGCCTCTAGCTATCAATTTTTTAATCTGTTCTATTCTTTCTACTACTTCCTTTTCTATTCTTTCCTTTAATTCTTTAGCCTTTTTTAAAAGCTTTTCAAGTTTCTTTTTCTTTTCTTTTAATATTTTTACCTTCGCAGTAGGATCTTTATCGCCCGGTGGTATTAATTTTTTTAATAATTTTTTACCCGCTGCAATTGCTTTTTGCTTTATTTCCTTTACCTTGTCTTCTATTTTCTGCTTTAAGACATCAACCTTAATTTGAATCTTTTCTATTTTTTGTTCTATTTTAACCTTCTGCTTTTCAACCTTCGCTTCTAGTTTAGCAACCTTACGCTTTAGTTCGGGATTCTGTTTAATAGCATCCACACCTTTCTTTTTTAATTCCTCAACTTCTTCTTTAATATCCGGTGGTTCAGGAAGTTCGGGTAATTCAAAATCCTCCGATCTTATATCCATATTCATTTTCCCAAATCCTAGAATATTACCACCGGGTAATGATGGTGGTTTTGGGGGCTTTAATAAATCTTTTAATGTTGGAATATTTTTTGCAAACTGTTTAAATTTATCAATAGTTAATTTAACTGCCTTTACCCATGCAACAATTTTAGCTATATTTTTTATCATGATCTTGATTTTTTTAGCCATAGCCTTTGCAGCAGCTATTTTTGCTTTAGCTAGGGCAATATTTGCTTCTATTGCTTGCTGGTAACTCATTGTAGCAGCCTTTGCAGTGTCAGCTCCGAGTTTTGCTTTTTTCATTATACCATCTGCTATTTTTTTTGTTATCTTTGCCTTTACTCTATCAAGTTTATCTTTTATTTTATCTTCTATTTCCTTTTTCTTTTTTTCTAATTTTAATTTTAATGGTTCTAATTTTTTTATTTAGTTCTTTTTTTAATTGAGGTTCAGTTAGTTGATCAGATCTTTCTTTAAGTTTATCGAATCCGGGAATTAATGGACTTTGGAATTCTTTTGCTCCTGCGTCGATTGCTCCCCTGTAGTCTTTCTCCTTTACCTTATCAGCCACATCTTTGATACCTTTCCCCTTTTCTACTAACGATTTAACCTTCTTAATGGTAGGCTCGAGTTCTTCTTTTTTCTTTTTTAATTTATCTATCGTATCCATATTCTTTTTCATTGCCTTAGTCAATGCTGTAGCAGCAGCCATCAACGGTGGATTAGATACTAAATTTAATACTTCTGATGCTTTAAGGCCCACGAATGCTGATGTTTGGAATAGGGGAGTTTTACCGGCTATCATTGGAGATGGTGGTGTTGGTCCTGTTGGTGGGAAATTACAAAATCCTGTTTTTACAACACTATCATAATGCTGTGATATTAGCTGACACAAATGTAACGTTCCCTTTACTTGGCCCATATCCATCTGTTGTGCTATCGGTTGTACAAATAACATTTCCCACTGTAATCGTGATTTTATTGCGACAGGCATTTATATTTCTCCCTATGCTTGATCGTCGCCGCTGGATAATGCGTCGTCTAGTTTATCTTTAATTGCCTGCAGTGCTGGGCTAGGGGATGCGGATCCCGGTCCGGTTGCTGTTATTACTGATAGGCCCATGACTTCATCTATTAGGTCTTCTAATAGTTCTATTAGCTTTTCACCATCTATTGCTTTACCGCCTGTTCCATATTTAACTTCCCCAACTAACTCTATAACAGGTGCGCTTATTGTAATTGTATCATTAGACTCTATTACTATATCATTGTCTGCTGCTATTCCTACCCCATTCTTACCCAATAATAATATCTCATCATCTTTTGATGTGAAAATTAATCTATCAGAAGCTATTATTACTTGTGGCGTTGCTTTACCTAAATCATTATATACATTTCCTAATCCACTAGCTTTAATTATATTAGTTGTTGTAACTCCACTACCATCTTCTCCAGTATCATTTAATAATGTATTTAATGAGTTAATGGTTTGCCCATCTGTTAACCAAATACTACTTTTATCTTCTATTAAATCTTCAAATACAGGAGGTAGGCTATCTGTGCCCTCAATATTAATATCTCTAGATTCATCACTTTGGCCGTTTCTTATTATTAATATAGGATCTTCTCCTACATTATTTTCATTATCAGACCATGGATTATCTAAATATCCCTTTGTAGAATCCAAATCAGGATATCCTTCAGGATTTGGTTGTGAGCAACTAAATCTGATACTATTTCCATACCTACCTCTAATAATACTATCACCATATAACGGTTGCAGTGGATAAATATTTAATGCTGGGTTAAATGCTATTCCCATTCTTTTTATAGGCACTCCGTCTGCAAAATCACCCTCGGGTGCAGCATCGGCAGATTCTTCATATGATGAGCCCTTTGCTACTCTTGGTGCAGATGGTTCATCTATCTCACTATAAACGGGTATTGTGTTTTCGTTTACCTGCATTGAGTGATTAACTGGCCCCATGTAATAAAATCCGGGATATGTAGCCGCAGCTGCCTTTGTATATTTTTCGGGAGACGTCGGTGCTGTTGCAACCATTACAATTTCAGATTTAACAGGAAATGTTGTCACTGAGTTAAGGGGCTTAGCCCACGATAAATTACTTAATGGGATAGTTGCATCCGTTTTTAATCTTCTAAACTTAACCCATCCAAGGCCTGCTACCTCGTTTTTTCCATCAGCATCTATGCCGTAGTGCATACTAACATCAACAACAATCGCAGGTTCCCATCCATCAACAGCATGGCCACCAGTTCTATTTGATGTCTGTATCTTTTGTTGGTTTTGTAGCTCTATGAAGTTCTTCGGTTGATTGGCCATCTTGTTCTTCCTTGTGTTTAATTTGTTTTTCGGACATTTCAGTTTCAGCTTCAGACAGAGTTTCCATCAATGCTTTCTTCTCATCTTCAGTTAGCAGCAGGGCGTCTAATTCACCACTACCACTTCTCGACATTGCTCTTTGTACAATCGCTGCTAATCTAACTAATGCATCATCATTCTTTACAGCAACATCCAGATATTCTTTTATAAGGGGAACAATAATTGTTGCATCACCAATATTTGTAATTAATGGTTTTAATTCAGATATTAGTGTATTAATCTGAATTTCTTTTTTCTTCGAATTTTTGTATATGTCTTCCATTAAATTCGAAAATGATTTGCCCTTAAATAATTCTTCATCAAAACTCATAAAAATATCCCTTTAATATAAATATAAGGCAAATAAAATAATTAATTTAAGAAAGATGAATCAGGTATATGTATTCGGCCTGTTCTTTCGTATTCTGGATATAATTCGGCATAGCTCTTTTTTAATGTATTTATTACACGGGTAATATATAGTGTTTTAACGTCTGTCATTTCTCGGATGATAATATACAAAGCTTTTTTGTTGAAATTTTCTATATTGTGCCGTTCTCTAAAAAGAGTTAATATTGCATCGACTATTTTTTGGTCTCTTTTCTTATTATACACATTCCACATCTGCACTTCCCAGTAAGCTATAAATTGATTCA
>PVBE010484800.1_pt1 | contig 14406 bp, 13 predicted proteins | sample 1631181 | NCBI WGS metagenome assembly PVBE01 (sample SAMN08397723, study PRJNA350692) | Marine metagenome, whole genome shotgun sequencing project. | isolation source: water | place: Pacific Ocean | collected 2012-04
CAGCGGCCTTCTTTTTGGCTGGCGCTTTCTTCTTGGCCGGTGCTTTCTTTTTGGCAGCGGCCTTCTTTTTGGCCGGCGCCTTCTTTTTGGCAGCGGCCTTCTTCTTGGCCGGCGCCTTCTTTTTCTTTTTTGCTGGCATGGTGTTTATCCTTGGTGGGCGCAATCGTTACACAACGACCACCGTCGAAGAAACCTCAAACTGATGCAGCTACCAGGCTCGCTACAGCTTGGTCTCGGGTCCCAGGGAGGCCGCGGCCACGTTGTAGGGCTGCTTGTCGCTCGTCAGGCTGCCCTTGCCGCCGGCCACGCCGTGGGCCGCGCCGCCGTACTTGCCGCCGGCGCCGCCGGCCAGATCGGCCGACACCTTTTTGGAGAGGGTGTTGCCGAAGAGCAGCTTGATTCGCCCGCCGCCGCCGCCGCCGCCGCCGTCGTTGGCCGAGCTTGATCCGCTGCCGCCGTTGCCGCCCCGCGCCGACCAGGCGCCGGACACGGACACGTCGTGGCCCCGCACCAACAGGCCGCCGCCCGCCCCGCCGCCGCCGGACTGGGCCCCGCCGCTGCCCGCGGCGCCGTTGAGCATCACGTTGGCGTTGATGGTGACTTCACGGGCGATGAGGGTCACGGCGCCCCCGCCGTTGCCGCCGTGCTTGGACCCGCCGGCCCCCCCGCCGGAGCCCATGAAGTTGCTGGTTCCACCGGGCGCACCGATGGCCTTGCCGCCGGCCCCGGGGTTGTCCGATCCGTCGTGGCCGCCCATGCCGCCGGCCCCGCCGTGGCCGCCGCCGCCGCCGCCGGCCCCGCTGCCAGACTTGCCGCCGCCCAGCCCCTGGCCGGACTGACCGCTACCCTTGCCGCCAAGGTAGCCGGCGCCGTTGCCCTGGAGCTGCCCCGACACGAGGATCTTGCGCGCCGTCACCGAGAGCACCTTGGTGGCCGGCAAGGACAGCACGTGCCCCGCCTTCAGCTCGAACCAGTCGTAGGTCATGGTCCCCGACAGGGTGAGGTTGCCCTTGCTGATGAACTGCTTGACGAAGGTCTTGCTCTTGCTGGCCACGCTGGCGGCCTTGCTGTGCCCGTAGTGCATGTAGATCAGCGTGTTCTTGCCGCCGCTGATCTTCGGCACGCGGATCCAGATCTTGGAGGTGCCCTTGGAGTTGTACTGCTCCACCCAGTGGGGCAGGTCCGCGACGTAGCCCGGCTTCGGGTTGGTGGAGAAGCGCAGGTCCGCGCCGTTGGCCCGGGCGTGGGCGTAGGCGAAGGACTTGGGGCTCAGCAGCAGCAGCGCCGGGTAGTTGGTCCGGCTGCTCTGGGAGAAGATGGCGACGGTGGCGCGGTACCGCCAGCCGATCATGGTGAACATGGGGGAGAAGGCGAAGAGCTTCGGCTTGCTGACGCTGGAGGCCCGCACCTGGTACACGCCGTCGCCCGGGGTGTGGGCCGGGATCTTCCAGGTGTGGCTGCCGCTCTGCGGGCGGTTTTTGGCCATGGTGATGTACTTCTTTGTGCCCCGCCACAGCTCCAGGTCCACCTTGCCCACCGCGCCGGTGCCGACCCAGCTCACCTTGAGGCTGCCGCCCACGGTGTGGCTCCCCTTGCCCGGGGCCGTGACCTTGAGCGTGGTCGGCACCTGCTGGTCCGGCGGCGGCTGCAGGTCCGGCGGCGGCTGCAGGTCCGGGGTGGACTGGTCGGGCGCGCTGTCGGGGCCGGTGAGGTCGGCGCCCCCCTCGCGCAGGGAGCGGTCCACGGCGCCGTCGGCCGTCGAGCGGTCCTTGCTCAGCCCGTCGCCCCCCCCGCCGTCGCCGCCGCCGTCGTGGTCCAGCTGCCCCGTGGCGCAGCCGGCCAGCAGGACGATCAGAGGCAGCGGCAAAAGTAGTCTGCGGGCGATCACGATCAAATTGTATCGCGCCGCGCCGGCCCAGGGAAGGACTACCCAGAGTTCACCTCGCAATGGCCTTCAACACCGCCTCCAGCGTTCCATCGGCCTGCGCCGGGGCGTTGGCGTGGTTGGAGCTGATGTTGTCGAGCTCGCCCTTGTGGTAGCCCACCACGGCGTCGGGGTCCTTGAGCAGGTGCCCGGTGAGCACGCCGCAGACCGTGTCGCCGGCCTTGATCACGCCCTCGGCCACCAGGCGCTTGACGCCGGCCACCGTGGCGCAGGAGGCCGGCTCGGCGCCGATGCCCGCGGCGTCGACGTGGGCCTTGGCGTCCATCAGCTGCTGGTCGCTGACCTCGGTGACCACACCGTCGGACTCGGTCACCGAGCGCATGGATTTTTTCCACGAGATCGGGTTGCCGATCTTGATCGCCGTGGCCCGGGTGGTGGCGTGAGGCACCGGCGAGAGCGGCTCACCGGTGGCGAAGGCGGTGTACAGCGGGTTGGCCCCTGCGGCCTGCACCACGGCCATGCGCGGCAGCCGCGGGATCAGCCCCAGCTGCAGCAGCTCACCGAGGCCCTTGCCCAGGGCAGAGCTGTTGCCGAGGTTGCCCCCGGGCAGCACCAGCCAGTCGGGCACCTGCCAGCCGAGGTCCTGCAGCAGCTCGAAGGCGATGGCCTTCTGCCCCTCCACGCGGAAGGGGTTGACCGAGTTGAGCAGGTAGATGCCCTCGGCCGCGCAGACCTGCTGCACCAGCTCCATGGCGCGGTCGAAGTCTCCGGCGATCTGGATCGTGCGCGCGCCGTAGGCCAGCGCCTGGCATAGCTTGCCGTAGGCGATCTGCCCCTCGGGGATGAAGACCAGCGCCTCCATGCCCGCGGCCGCGGCGTAGGCTGCCATGGACGCCGCGGTGTTGCCGGTGGAGGCGCAGGCCACCCGGGTCATGCCCATCTTCCTGGCCACGGAGGCGCCCACGGTCATGCCGCGATCCTTGAAGCTGCCGGTGGGGTTTTCGCCCTCGTGCTTGAGCAGCAGGCGCTCCACCCCCGCGTAGCGGCAGATGAAGGGGGCGTGGTAGAGGTTGGTGTTCCCCTCGGGCTTGGCCACGATCTCTTCCGGCGCCAGCGGCAACACGAGCTCGCGGAAGCGCCACACGCCGGAGCGGTCCTCGGGGGGCGCCCCCGGCCGCACGCGGTCGTCGAAGGTCTGCAGGCTGAGCGTACCCCGCAGGGCGTCCAGGTCCTGGATCACGTCCAGGGTGCCGCCGCAGTCGCAGCGGTAGCGCTGGTCCAGGCCGGCGTAGTCGTCGCCGCAGTCCACGCAGGTCAGCTTCCAGGGGATGGTCACGATAGCCTCCTCGCGCCGGGGCACTCCGCCGGCGAGATGATGTCGCTGCTTTGCAGGTCGTGGTCCGAAAACGTCGCGCCCATGGCGGCGGCCACGTCGCCGGCGATGCGCTCCGAGGGGCAGAGCGCAAATATCGACGGCCCCGAGCCGCTGATGGAGCTCCCCAGAGCGCCGACCTCCAGCGCCGCGTCCATCACCTTCCGCGCGCCGGGGATCAGCGCCGCCCGGGCGGGCTCGGCCACCTCGTCGCGCACGCAGCGAGCCAGCAGGGCCAGGTCTCCCGAGTGGCAGGCGCTGATCAGGCCGGCCAGGTTGGCGCTGTTGTGCACCACCGCCGACAGCGGCACCTGTGGGGCCAGGCAGCCGCGAGCCGCGCGGGTCGAGACCTCCAGCGCTGGCGTGACCACCACCACGAACAGGCCCTCTGGCAGCGGCAGCCGCACCAGGTCCAGAGGCGCCACAGAGCGCACCAGCACCAGGCCGCCGAGGATCGCCGGGGCCACGTTGTCGGCGTGGCGCCCCGAGACCACGGCCTCGGCCTCCAGGCAGGGGGCCACCAGGTCGGCCTTGCGCAGGGGCGCGCCGAGCACCAGGTTGGTGGCCATGGCCGCCGCCGCGGCGCTGGCCGCCGAGCTGCCCAGGCCCGAGCCCAGGGGCAGGCCCTTGGTCAGCTCCAACTCCAGGCCGGCGTCCACCCCGGCCAGGCGCAGGGTGGCGGCGGCGGCCACCCCGGCCGTGTTCTGCTCGGCCGACGTGGGCAGCGCGCCATCCTCGACGCCGTCGAGGCGGGTGATGGTCACGCCGTCGTCGCCAGTGAGGCGGGCGGTGACGGTGTCGCCGGCCCCCTCCAGGGCCAGGCCGAGCACGTCGAAGCCCGGCCCGAGGTTGGCCACCGTGGCCGGGGCGAAGGCGGTGACCTGGTCGTTGTTATTTCTGTTGCCTGCCATGCTCAGCTCCGCTGCGCGGCCACGCGCAGGATGTCTCCCAGCACCCCCATGGCCGTGACCTCCACGCCGGCGCCGGGGCCGCTGATCACCAGGGGGCGTGGATCGTAGCGCTCCGAGCGCAGCACGATCATGTTGTCGGTGCCGCGCAGCTGCCCCAGGGGCGAGTCCAGAGGCACCGACTCGAGGCCCACGCGGACGCCGGCGGCCGAGACCCGGGCCACGTAGCGCAGCGCCTTGCCCTCGGCGGCGGCGTCGGCCACGGCGGCGGCCATGGGCCCGTCGTGGGTCTGGGCCAGGCGCCGCACCAGCGCGTCCAGCTCCATGGGGCCGTCCTCGGCCACGCCTTCCACCAGCCCCGACAGCTCGGCCTCGGCCGCCGGCGCCAGCCCCGACAGCCGGCCGAGGATCACCGCCTTGCGCGCCATGTCCACGCCCGACAGGTCCACCAGCGGATCGGGCTCGGTGTAGCCCAGTCGCACCGCCTCGGCCACGGCCTCCGACAGGGCGTCGCCCTGCTCCAGCCGGGTCATGACGAAGCCGAGGGTGCCGGACAGACACCCCTCGGCGCTGGTCAGGCGGTCCCCCGCGGCCAGCAGCATCTCCAGGGTGTCCATCACCGGCAGGCCCGCCCCCACGGTGGCCTCGGCCTTGATCACGCGCCCGCTCTCCTGGGCCAGGGTCATCAGGTCGGCGAACACCGCGGCCGCGTCGGCCAGGGGTTTCTTGTTGGCGGTGACCACGTCGCAGCCCAGGGCCATGGCCTCACCGAAGGCCTCGTGTGCGTCCCCCGCGTCGGAGACGTCCACCAGCACCGGCCGGCTGAGCCGGTAGCCCAGGGCGTGGCGCACCAGATCTCTTGCGCTGCCCGGCAGGCCGCCGTCCTGCTCGCCCAGGGCCTCGCCGCTGGCCTTGCGCTCCAGAGCCCGGGCCAGCCTCTTTGGGGCGATGCCCGTGGGCTCGAAGAGGTAGCCGCTGCGGTCGCAAACACCCACCACCCGCGCGTCCAGGCCGAGGCGCGCGAACCGCCCGGCGCCGGCGTCGGCCAAAAGATCCGCCACGGCCACGCCGATCTTGCCGCAGCCGAGGAGCAGCACGTCCAGGGCCCCGGCGGTCTCCTGGCCGGTGTCCCGGCGGTGCAAGCCGAACTCCTCGTGGATCGCGCGCAGGGAGCGGTCCACGTCCACCTCGTCAACCGCCAGGGAGATGTTCAGCTCCGACGAGCCCTGGGCGATGGCCAGCACGTTGATCCGCTGGCGGGCCAGCGCGGTGAAGACCCGCGCCGAGACGCCGGGTGTGCGGGCCATGCCGAGGCCGACGATGGCCACCAGGGCCACCTGGTCGCGCACCACAACCTCCTCCACCACGCCGCGGGACAGCTCGGGCCGAAACGCCCGCTTGAGCGCGGCCTCGGCGCGGCGGGACTGGTCCGACGGCACGGCGAGGCAGATGGAGACCTCGGAGCTGGACTGGCTGATCATGGTGACGCTGATGCCGTGGTCGGCCAGGGCAGCGAAGACCCGCGCCGCCATTCCCGGCACGCCGGCCATGCCCTTGCCCTCCACCGACAGCAAGCCGTGGGCGCGCACGGCGGTGGTGGCCTTCACCGGGTGGGAGCCCGGCGTGAAGCGGCCGTCCACCACCGAGCCGGGCCGCGCCGGCGCGAAGGTGTTGCGCGTGGTCACCGGGATGCCGCGGGCGGCCACCGGGATCATGGTCCGCTGGTGCAGCACGTTGGCGCCGTAGAACGACATCTCCGCCGCCTCGCGGTAGTTGAGCTGGGCGATGACCCGGGCGTCGGGCACGAGCCGCGGGTCCGCGGTGAAGATGCCGTCCACGTCGGTCCAGAGGGTCACCGACGCGGCGCCCAGGGCCGCCGCCACCACCGTGGCTGACAGATCCGACCCGCCGCGCCCGAGGGTGGTGGTCGCGCCGTCGGGGGCCCGGCCGCAAAAGCCCGTGACCACCACCACCTCGCCCCGGTCCAGCCGCGGCGCCAGCCGGGCGGCCATGGTGCGGTCGGCCACCGGCCCCAGGGGCGTGGCCTCGCCGAAGACGTCGTCGGTCTCGAGGAAGGTGTCCGCGTCCACGGACGCGGCGGCGGTCCCCTGGCCGCGCAGGGCATGGGCCAGCAGCCGCGCGGACAGCTTCTCCCCCGTGGCCAGCATGCGGTCCATGCTCCGCGGGGTCAGCTCGCCGGTGTGCAGCACGCCCTGGGCCACGGCCCACACCTCGCCGAGCAACCGCTCCAGCTCCAGGCGCAGGGGCTCGTCGTCGGCCGCCGCCAGCGCGTCCACGGCCTCCATGTGCCGCCGGCTTAGCTGCTCCACCAGGTGTTGCGCCTGCTGGCGATCTCCGGCCGCCGCGGCGGCGCCCAGCCTGGTGAGGGTGTCGGTGACGCCGGCCAGGGCCGAGGCCACCACCACGACGCGGGCCGACGTCGCGACCTCGGCCACCCGCCGGGCTGCCTGCCCCATGCGCTCCGCGTCGGCCAGGCTGGTGCCGCCGAACTTGTGGACCTCGATGCGTGTGGCCTGCTCTCCCATGGCCTCCTCCGTGACGAGCGCTAACTCTGCGCCAGTTGAGATCCCAGGTCAACGAAAGGCCACGCCGCGACGCACAGCGGCGTGAAAGGATGCGCCCAATCGTTGTGATCGTGAAACGTTTCGTGCTACGTCAGTGCCTTCACTACAGACAGGAGAGGACGGATGACCACGGCAATCTGGATTATCCTCGGGGTCCTGGTGCTGGCCTATATCGTGCTCAACGCCAAGGTTACTCGCTCGGACGGCACCCTGATCAAGAAGCTTCACCCCTACCGGCGCATGCTGTCGTTCGTCATGCCGAGCCGCAACGAGTCGGTGGTCTATTTCGACGACTACATCATCGCCGACAACCTGCTGGAGTACATCGAAAAGACCCGCAAGGTCTTCCCCATCGACATCACCCACCTGGTGGTCAACGCCTGCGTCGAGGGGCTGCGTGAGAACCCGAAGATGAACTGCTTCATCTCGGGGCAGCGGCTCTACGCCCGCAACCACAAGGCCGTGACCTTCTCCATGAAGCGCAAGAAGAAGAACAAGGAGGCCAAGGTCACCGCGGTGAAGCTCTTCGTGGAGGACGACGAGAACTTCGAGGATGTCTGCGCGCGGATGAACGACAAGATCGGCGTCGAGCGCACCGACAAGGTCACCGGCGTGGACAAGGAGCTCAACTTCTTTTTCCGCATCCCGCGGCCGATGATGAGGTTCGCCATCTGGTTCGTGCGCTGGGCCGACTACAACAATATCCTGCCGTCCTTTTTCACCCGGGACGACGGCTTCTCCACCAGCATGTTCGTCGCCAACCTCGGCAGCCTCGGCATGCGCGCCGGCTACCACCACCTCTACGAGTTCGGCAACTGCCCGCTGTTCCTCATGGTGGGCAAGATCGAGGAGCGCGCCTGGGTGGTGGACGGCGAGGTGGTGCCGCGCAAGATCCTGCACCTGCGCTACACCTACGACGAGCGCATCGACGACGGCCTCACCTCGAGCTACGGCATGGCCACGGTGCGCCGCTGCCTGGAGGACCCCGCGGAGAGCTTCGGCGTCTACTACGACGTCGATGACGAGCCCGAAGGAGAGCCCGACGTGGAGCTGGACGACAGCGACCTGGAGGACGATCCGGCGGAGGCCGAGGCCGAGCCCGCGGAGGACGCCGACGAGGAGCTCGAAGGGGAAGCGGAGGAAGACGAAGAAGGGGAAGAAGACGAAGCGGAGGAAGACGAGGAGGACGAAGACGACGACAAGCCCGCCTCGGACGCGTAGTGCCCGCCAGGCCCGGCATCCATCTGCTCCCGCTTCTGCTCCTGCTCTGCTCCTGCTCCATCGAGGAGGCACCGCCGCGCGCCGATCTCGGCGCCGCGACTCCGGACACCGCCCCGGCGGACACCATAACCGACACCTCCTCCGACCTCTCGCCGGACACCGGCGGGGACAGCGCCACCGCCGACCTGGCGCCCACGGACCTGGCCGCCGCGGACGCCTCGGCCACCGACGCCTTCCCCCAGCCGAAGCCCGACTCCTGCATCAAGACCACCGCCGCGGGCCAGCGCTCCTATACCTGCGACGGGCTGACCTTCCACGTCACCGTGCCCAAGGCCTGCCTCGGCGCGGCCTGCGGGGTGGTGGTGGACGTCCACGGCCTGACCATGAACGCCCGGATGCAGGACAACAACACCAACATGCGCGCCCTGGGTAAAAAGTACGGCTACATCGTCGTGCAGCCCAACGCCAAGGGCAATCCCCCGCTGACCGCCTGGACGCCCCTCGACGACGCCAAGGTCCTGGCCTTCATCAAGCGAGTCCTCGCCGTCTGGCACGCCGACAAAAAGCGCGTCCACTTCACCGGCTTTTCCCAGGGAGGGGCCATGAGCTGGCGCTTCCTCTGCAAGCACGGCGACCTGCTCGCCTCGGTGGCGCCGGCCGCGGCCTGCACCGCCACGGATCCGCTGGTCGGCTGCTTCGGCGCCGGCAAAAAGCCGAAGCACCAGATCCCGGTGCTGTTCATGCACGGCACCAAGGACACCCTGGCAAACTTCTCCTGCGCCAAGAAGGTGCGCGACGCGGTGGTGGCGGCCTGGCAGCTCAAACAGACCAAGGTGGTCTCCCAGGACAGCGCTCACCAGTGGACCCGCCACGCCGGCCCCAAGGGCGCCGTGTTCGAGTTCGTCCGCCACGACTACGCGGCAAAGTCACTGGTCATCGGGGGCCACTGCTACCCCGGGAGCAAGGACCACTCGGGGGGCGTCTCCGGGCAGCTCTTCGGCTTCGCCTGCGCCGGCGCCAACGCCTTCACCTGGGGCGAGATCGCGATGAAGTTCTTCGTGGCCCATCCCAAATAAAGCGGTCCGGCGGCGATGCTGATATGATCCCTGGCCATGAGATGGACACCGATACTGCTCGCGCTGATTCTGGCCGGCTGCCCGGCCGATGACCAGACACCTGACGGCGCCGGGACCGAGGCCGGCCTGACCGACGCCGCCTCGCCGGACCTGCCGCCGTCGCCCAAATGGCAGCGGGGCCAGGTGGAGGCCAGCAAGCTCAAGGTGATCCGCGGCCTGCGCGTGGCCCGGGGCGTGATCCATGCCCACTCGCTGCACTCCCACGACGCCTGCGACGGCAAGCCCACCATAAACGGCAAGCCCAACGAGCCGTGCCTGGCCGACATGCGCGCCGGGCTGTGCGACACGAAGATCGACTTCATCATGATGTCCGAGCACACCAGCAGCATGGCGCTGACCGACTTTGAAAAGCTCCTGCTGCTGCGGTCCGGCGACGAGGCGGTGCTCAAAAACGGCGCCAAGGTGGCCAACCGCATCAAGTGCAAGGCCGGCGCTTTCCGGCCCCTGCTGCTCATGGGCGCCGAGCTGAATCGCAGCATGCCGGTGGGGCTGGAGCGGCACGTGGACAAGCCGGGCCAGGACCTGAAGAAGCTCTACAGCGGCAAGGAGGCCAGCCTGGACGCCAAGCTCAAGGCCGCCGGCGCGGTGCTGCTGCAGGCGCACACCGAGAGCAAGCCCCTGGCGGACCTCAAGGCCCACGCCCTGGACGGCATCGAGGTCTACAACCTGCACGCCAACCTCGACCCGAAGATTCGCAAGCTCATGGGGCTCGAGCCTCTGGGCTACCTCAACGACACGGCCCCCTTCATGGGCAAGGAGGCGACGGGCCCCGAGCCGGACCTGGCCTTCGTGGCCTTCTTCGCCGAGAGCGACATCGCCATGCAGAAGTGGAGCGCCCTGCTGGCGTTGCGGCCCACCGCGGGCGTGCTCGGCACCGACGCGCACCAGAACGTGCTCAACCTCAAGATGCGCGACGACGAGCGCATGGACAGCTACCGCCGCATGTTCCGCTGGTTCTCCAACCACGCGCGGGTCAAGACGGTGACCTTCGACGCGGTGAAGGAGGCGATCAAGCTGGGGCGCGGCTACATGGTCTTCGAGGTCATCGGCACGCCGGACGGCTTCGACTTCCACGCCAAGGCCGGCAACACCACCGTCGAGATGGGCGGCGCGGCCAAGCTGGCCGACGCGCCGCTGCTGCGGGTGACCGCGCCCACGGTGTACGGCCTCAGCCCCGCGGTCAAGGCGCCGGCGCTGGAGCTGCGCCTGCTCCACGTGGACGCCGCCGGTAAGAGCAAGGTCGTGATGAAGGGCAGCGGCTCGCTGGTGGCCAACGCCGCGGCCGCCGGCGCCTACCGTGTGGAGGTGCACATCACGCCGCACCACCTGCGGCCGCACCTCGGCAAGACCCCGGACAAGTACATCAAGAAGCTGGTCTGGATCTACTCCAACCCGATCTACGTCAAGTAGGGCCCCGCGGCGGCCGGTGGCGCGGCGATGGGGTCTGCGCTACATTGGCGCCATGGCTGATAACGTGAAGCTGCCCGTGGCCCTGGAAGATCGACGCGAGTCCATCGTCGAGCAGCTGGCCGAGATGTACGCCAACGACGCCTTCGACGAGGAGGAGTTGGAGCGGCGCATGGAGGCCGTGGGACAGGCCGAGGACGTGGCCACCCTGGACCGCGTGGTGCAGGACCTGGTGCCCGTGGCGCCCGCCATCCCCGTGGTGGCCAGGCCGGCGGTGGAGACGGTCACCGCCCTGGTGCCCGTGGCCGAGGTGCCCCAGCAGCGGTCGGTGGTGGCCATCTTCGGCGCCGCCCAGCGCAAGGCTGGCTGGACCGCGGCGCGGAAGCTCAAGGTGGTCACAATCTTCGGCGGCGCGGAGCTGGACTTCCGCGATGCGCGCCTGGGCCGCGGGGTCACCGACGTGCGGGTGACGTCGGTCTTTGGCGGGGTGAAGATCATCGTGCCGCCGGGGCTGCCGGTGGAGGTGGAGGGCGTGGGGATCATGGGCGCCTTCGAGCAGGGCCTCGGCGTGAGCGCGGCCGGCGAGGGCGGGGCCACCGTGGGCCTACGGGTCAAGGGCACCGCGGTGTTCAGCGGCGTGGAGGTGGAACAGCGCCTGCCCGGCGAGTCGCGGCGCCAGGCCCAAAAGCGCCTGAAGAAGGAGCGCAAGGCTTTGGCCGCTGCCGAGCAGCAGAAGCTGCTGGGCCCGGGGCGGGAAGACTAGCAACCCATCATCGCCCCACCCGGGCGGCTGAGGCCCGCCCCGCGGCTACTGGAACACGTCGGTGGGCGGTCGGTCCGAGCAGAACGCCTTGGCGTGTGGGTCCAGCAACCCCAGCAGGGCGATGATCCCCAGGGGCAGAAACCCCGACGGGATGTAGATGCCGGCGATACAGAGGCCGGTGATCCAGGCCCAGTTCTTCCCCTTCTTGATGTTCCAGATCACCACCTCCACGCCCACACCGAGGAGCAGCGAAAAGCACCCTATGAAGGCGATGATGATCACCTCGCCCAGGCCCATGCTCGCGTCGGCGAAGAGCGAGATCGGCACCAGCGACATGGCACCGAGGCCGAGTAAAAAGTACACGCTGGCGCTGATGTGGAAGGCCACAAAGACCTTGGTCAGGGTGGGGGGGACCGGGATGGGATACGCGGGGTGCATCGACTCTGGCGTGGCCTAGGAGCTCTGCGCCTTGCGGGCGTCGCCATCGAACATCGACTGCACCATGGAGGGGAACCAGCGGTACATCACGTCGGCGAACTTGGACGAGGCCCCGGGCACGATGGAGAACTTGCCCCCGGCCATGCCCTTGAGCAGCAGCGTGGCCACGCACTCGGCCGACAGGGCCTTGGCGTTGCCTGCGATGGCCTTGGTCTCGGCCGGCAGGTACTGCTGCTCGTACTCGTGCTGCGGGGTGTCGGTGTCCGGCGGATAGCAGATCGACACGCGCACGTCGTGGGGCTTGAGCTCGTTGCGCAGGCACTCGGCGAAGCCGCGCTGGGCGAACTTGCTCGGCGCGTAGGCCGAGTAGCCCCAGATGCCCATGAGCCCCAACAGCGATGAGACGAAGGCCACGTGGCCGCTGCGGGCCTCGACCATGGCGGGCACCAGCAGCCGGGTCAGGTACACCGAGCCCATGTAATTGACCTGCATCATCTGCTCGAAGGTCTCCTCGGGCAGCTCGAGGAAGTCGCCCGGGCGCGTGATGCCGGCGTTGTTGATCAGGATCTGTACCGGCAGCTCGGTGGGCAGCTTCTCCACCGCCTTCTTGCAGGCCTCGCCGTCGGACACGTCGAGCGGCAGGATGTGCAGCTCCTTGCCCTCCGAGGCGATCTGCTCCAGCTCCGTGGCCGCCTTGTCCAGCTTCTCCTCGTCCCGGGCCACCAAGATCAGGTGCGCCCCCTCCTTGCGCAGGATACGCGCCGCGGCCAGCCCGATGCCGCTGGACCCACCCGTGAGCAGTACGCACTTGTCGTGAAAGTACTCCATCTCCCTCTCCTAAAGCTGTGGGCGCGCGAGCGGCCCCCCGGGCAACGGCTAGTTGCCCTCTTTTTCCTTGGCCACCTGATACAGCAGGTCCACCAGGCCATGGACGTTGGTCAGCTTGGACAGCTCGGACCGCGGCACCTTGACCTTGAGGTCGCGCATGGTGCAGGAGACAACTTCCACGATGTCCAGGCTGTTGGCGCCGAGATCCTTCATGGACTTTTCGGGATCGAACTCCGCGTCGTCCAGGTCCTCCAGGTTGTCCATCAGGTGCTCCTTGACGATGTCCAGGATCTCTTCTTTGGTAACCATCTTCTGCCTCCGAGTATCAAGCGATGAGTCTGTGGTCGCCCGGCCGGTAAGCGCCGGGCAGCACAGGCTTTTACCTGCCAGCCCGCTTCCTTGTCCACAGGAATTTTTTTGCGCGGTCATCTTGGCCAGCGGGGGGCTATACTGGGCCTGCCCATGGAGTCGGTGCTCACCGTCACATACCGCAGCGAAGGCGACCTCGCCGCCCACCTGGACGAGCACGACCAGCACGGCGCGCTGTTCCTGGCGGTCCAGGAGTTATCCTCCGATATCAAGCAGTTCCAAAAGCTGAGCCTGGCGCTGCGGCTGCCCGACGGCGGCGTGGCCGTGGAGGCCGAGGTGCTGCAGGTCATGCCCGGCGCCGGCCTGGCGGTGCGGCTGCCCGATTCGACCACCGCGCGAACTCTGGCCGGCACCGCCGCGGCCCGGTCCGACGCCGAGGCGCCCGGGGTCACCGCGGGACCGCCACCCGCGGTCGAGGCCGTCTCCGGGCCCAGGGTCCCCCGGGGCATGGGGCCGGCGTCCTGGCCCATCGAAAAGCTGCAGGTGGGGTGGAAGAGCCTGAGCATGCCCGACCGCATCGCGGTGGCCCGCCGGGGCAAGCGCGCGGCCCGCGGCCTGGTGCTCAAGCACCCGGACAAGAAGCTGCACCAGTTCGTGCTGCAGAACCCCGAGATCACCCCCCAGGAGGTGGCGGCCATGGTGGGCAACGCCAACCTGGACCCGACCCTGCTCCAGCGCATCGCCGGCAGCCCCGAGTGGATGCGGCACACCGCGGTGGCCCGGGCGCTGATCTGTCATCCGAAGATGTCGCTGCCCCAGATCACCAAGCTGCTGCGGCACCTGCCCGAGGCGGAGCTGCGCCGCCTGACCCGCACGGGGCGGGTGCGCGCCTCGGTCAAGCGCATCATCATCAAGCACGTGGACGGCGGGCGCCGCCGCTAGCAGCGCGATAGCTCTAACCCCCTAACGGCGCTTGCCGTAGCCGCGCAGCTGCTTGTAGGCCTGGCCGGAGATCTTCACCGTCTTGCCGCCCACGTGCAGGCGGTACTCGGTGCCGCGGGTGATCTTGGCCGGCGGGCGATTGGCCCGGGGCAGGGTGGGCTGGGTCTGCACGATCTTTTTGGTGCGCTCACGGGTCAGGCCGTAGGTGCCGCCCTTGCTCAGCACGTGGGCCGTCTGGTTGTCCAGGCCGAGGAAGCCGGAGGCCCGGCCGTTGTAGCGCTTGCCGAGGAACCAGCGCTTGATCTTGTGGCCCAGGGTCGGGTTGGTGATGGCCCGGGGCAGGGCCTTTTGCAGGCCGTCGCCCTGGGGCGAGTACTGCTTGTGGCGCATGGCGGCGCCGTGGATCACCGTGCCGTCGGAGCTGCGGCTAACCGTGGTGAGGGTGTGCACGCCGCCCTTGATGGTGGCGGTCGACGATTTTGCTGTCCGGAAAGATCGGCTTGGCGTCGACGATCTTGCTGTCCGGAAAGATCGGCTTGGCGTCGACGATCTTGCTGTCCGGAAAGATCGGCTTGGCGTCGACGATCTTGCTGTCCGGAAAGATCGGCTTGG
>PVBE012311051.1_pt1 | contig 14404 bp, 11 predicted proteins | sample 1631181 | NCBI WGS metagenome assembly PVBE01 (sample SAMN08397723, study PRJNA350692) | Marine metagenome, whole genome shotgun sequencing project. | isolation source: water | place: Pacific Ocean | collected 2012-04
GCTGCGCGAACTGTGCGCCCGGGCCCGTCAGGCGGTGGAGCAGGGCAGGGCGGCGTTGATGTCCGGCCGCTGGTCCGCGCTGGGGCAGAGCATGGACCAGTGCCACGTGCTGCTGCAGCACATCGGCGTCTCCACCATCGAGCTGGATCGCCTGGTGGACGCGGCCCGCCACGCCGGCGCCCTGGGGGCCAAGCTCACCGGCTCGGGTATGGGCGGCTTCGTCATGGCCCTGGTGGAGCCGGCCCGCCAACAGGCCGTGGCCCGGGCCCTGGAGCACACCGGCGCCGACGTCGTGCTCACCGACGCCCTGTCGGCCGGTTGACACGGCCGCGTCCCGCCGCATATTTAAGTCCACTGGCCAACTGGACATTGTCCGGCCAGAGGAGCGCCGTCATGAAGAGGATGAAGATAGAATTCGAAAACGACCTGGACTTTGCCGCGGCCAGCCGCATCTCGGAGAACCTGGCCCAACAGCTGATGGGCGAGAGCATCTGCCTGTCCTGGTACGACGGGCTGCGGGACCATGAGTGCCCGGCCCACGTCAGCGAGTGTCACGACGCCTGCGACGAGCCAGGTTTTTTGGACTACGCCCGCAACCGCGGCGCAGAGCTGCGGGTGGACGTCAACGACACCTTCACCTTCTGCTACCGCCCGCTGGGTGAGTTCGGCATGGACGCCGAGGAGTTCCCCACCCACAGGCGGGCGGACGATACCCTCCAGCCGGGGGTGTTACGCTAGCGTGGCGTCAGAGGTCCAGCCGGTCGATGACCGGGCGGATGGGCCCCATGAACAGGTCGCACATGGCCTCCACCAGGGAGAGCAGCTGCGGGTGATTGCGCAGGGCCCAGGTGCCGAGGGCCTGCTGCTTGCGGCGCTCCATCTCGGCCACGGCGAAGCCCAGCGATCCCACCTCGCGCAGCATGTCGGTGGCCTCTGCCACCTCCTCGGTGGTCGTCTGCTCGCGGTCGCGATCCAGCACCTGCCGTAGCCACTGCGCCCGGTCCTCCGGCGCGTTCTCCAGGGCGTGCACCACCAGGATGCTGCGCTTGCCCTCGCGGATGTCGCTGCCCTGCTCGTCCCGCCCCTTGTCGGCGTACAGGTCCAGCACGTCGTCCTGGATCTGGAACAGCACGCCCATGTGTCGCGCCGCCTCCTGCAGGCCCTCGAGCACCTCCGGCGGCGGGCCACAGAGCTCGGCCGCGCCCGCGATGGGCAGGGCGAAGAGCCCCGAGGTCTTGCCCTGGACCATGGTGAAGTAGTCGGCCAGAGTGGGCGACGCGCTCTGCTTGAGCTTGAACTCCAGCTCCTGCCCCTCGATGACCCGCAGCGTCTCGTGCAGCAGCCGCCGCGACGTGGCGACCCGCCGCGCCCGCGGAAAGTCGATGCGGTGGATCAGCAGCAGCGTGTAGTAGAACATGGCGTCGCCGAGGTTGATGGCCTGGGAGGTGCCGTAGTGGCTCCAGACGGTCTCCTGGCCTCGCCGCACCTTGTCGCCGTCCTGCAGATCGTCGTGCACCAGGGTGGCGTTGTGCAGCATCTCGCACGCCGCGCCGAAGGGGACGAGGTAGGTGGGGTTGACCTTGAGCGTCTCGGCCACCAGCAGCGGCAGCAGCGCGCGCAGGCGCTTGCCGCCCGTGCTCATGTGGTAGCGGCACATGTCGGCCAGGGTGGAGCTTCTGCCCGAGACCTCGGTGAGGACCTCCTCGATGTGGTCCAGGATATGGGGCATGTACTCCTCGCCCAGGGCCTGGAAGCGGCGGCGCATGTCGTCCGGGCTGGTGATCGCGCCGGGCTCGGTGCGCAGCTTGCGCAGGACCTCGCGGGCCTCAGCTTCGCAGATGTTGTTGGCCTCGGTGATGGCCTTGGCCACCGGGTGCACCTCGTGGCCCAGGGCGCCGGCCGTCACCGCCACGTTGCGGGCGTGGACCCGCATGTGGCCGCGCTGGATACCCTCGGCGGCCAGGGCGCGCAGAGCGGAGAGGTTCTGGGCCAGTCCCACGGCCGCGATGATGCTGGCCAGCTCGTCGGCGGTCTTGACGTGGGCCACCTTGCGCGCCACCTGCACCGTGGGGTGCACGGTGGTGATGCCGCCCACAACGCCCACCGCCATGGGGAGCTCCAGGGTGCCGTGCAGCCCCTCGTCGGTCACGCGCCAGCGCGACAGCGCGGTGTAGCGGCCGTCGCGGGCGGCGAAGGAGTGAGCCCCCGCCTCCACGGCGCGCCAGTCCTGGCCGAAGGCCACGAGCACGGCGTCGATGCCGTTCATGATCCCCTTGTTGTGGGTGGCGGCGCGGAACGGATCCCGTTCGGCGAAGACCGACGCCTCCTGGATCCCGAGGGCCAGGTCCCGGGCGCTGTCGCACCCCTTGCCCTCCAGGGCAGAAAACGGCACCGTGCCCGAAGCCTTCACCGTGCGGCGGTCGGCCATGTTTGAGATGATGCGCAGGCGCACGCGCCCGCCGGACAGCTCCTGGAACCGCGGCGCCAGGCGCTCGCACATGGTGTTGACCGTGTTGGCGCCCATGGCGTCCCGCACGTCGACCACGAGGTGGACCACCAGCATGGGGCCCACGGGGTCGTCCGCACCCATGGGTGCCAGGTGCCGCACCACCACGTCCAGGGCGCCGCCGCCGACGTTGATCAGCGCCTCGTCGCAGGCGTTGGCCGAGGCCAGCAGCTCGTCCTTGCACTCCAGGATGGCGGCCTCGGCCGCGGCCGCGTCGGGCACATCGAGGATCTGCAGCTGGCCGATCATGTGAGGTGGGGAGACGTCCACGGTGACGCCGCCGCTGACCCGCAGCAGCTTGGCCGCGTGGCTGGCCGCCGCGACCACTGACGCCTCCTCGATGACCATCGGGATCAGCCAGTCGCGGCCGTTGACCCGCATGTTGGCGCACAGCCCCAGGGGCATGCCCATGACGCCGAGGGCGTTCTCCACCATGTGGTCCGCCTGATCGGCCCGCAGGCCCTCGTCACCGGAGAGGATATGGAGATCCTCCTTGGTCAGGCCCAGCATCTGGGCCATGTGCCTGCGCCGGCGGCGCATGGGCAGGCGGTAGAAGCCTCGGAGCTCGCTGTCGATGTCACCTGGATCCACGGTCTCCAGGGCGCTGTTTTTTTTGCCTTCGTCGGCCATGGGCACCTCGGTGGATCAACCAATCAGACTACTGATCTTTTTTCAAGGGTCGGGAGGGTGAAGCCAGCAGCCGCCGCCAGGCGCGCCCCACACCGGCCAGGGCCTCGGCGGGGGTGGCGTCGCCCAGCACAGCGGCCTGCACGGCCGGGGTGAAGTCGTCGAAGATGCGCGCCATGGCAGGGTGCCGCGGGCGCGCCCGGGAGCCCGAGAGGGCGTCGCGGAAGCCGGTGATCAACGGGTTTTTTTTCACTGCCACGTTGTCGTAGGCCGCGGTCATGGCCGGCAGCAGGCTGTTGGAGCGCGCGAACAGCACCTGGGCCTGCAGGTCGCTCAGCGCCGCCGCCAGGGCCCAGGCGGCGGCGCGCTTTTTGGCGCAGCGCGAGACCACGAAGCCGTGTCCGCTGCGGGGGGCGGCCGGCTTGCCCGTGCTCCCCCGGGGGAAGGGCGCCACGCCCAGGCGCTTCGGATCCTTGAACGCCGGCCGGTCCAGCAGGGTGCGCGTGGCCCAGGGGCCGTTGACGATCATGGCCACCTTGCCCTGGCCGAAGCGCCGCATCATGTCCTCGTAGTCGTTGGACGGGCTGGGGCGCGGGGGCGCGATGTGATGCACCTGGATCAGGTCGCGGTAGAGCTTCAGCGCGTTGACCGAGGCGTCCTGGTCGATGTAGACCTCGCCCCTGGCCGGGTTGAGCAGCCGCCCGCCCTGGGCCCACAGAAACGGCAGGAACCAGTAGGCGTCGGCCCGGACGTAAAACCCCCAGCGCACGGTCTTGCCAGGGGTGAACGCCGCGTCCGTGGCGGCGCGGCCGGCGCTGTCGGTGGTCAGCTTGCGCGCGCCGTCGATCAACGCCTCGATGGTGGCTGGCGGCGCGCTGACGAGGTCGCGGTTGTACAACAGGGCCAGGCAGTCCAGGCTGGCCGGCAGCAGCCACGCCTTGCCCGAGTAGGAGGCGCCCTCGAGGGCGGCCGGCAGCAGGGCGCCGCTGGCGGGCCGCCGGTCGGCGGGCACCGGCGCGAGCAGGCCCTTGTCCACGAACTCGTCCACCCAGGGCATCTCCGCGCGGAACACGTCGGGGGCGCCCGGCACGCAGCGGCTGGCCGCGCGGCGGAACTCGTTTTGCGCCCGGGCGAAGGGGATCACCGTGGACTGGATGACCCACGCCGGGTGCTGCTTGCGCACCCGCGCCAAAAGCTGGTTGAGGGTGCGGGTCTCCTCGGCGTTGAAGGTGTGCCACAGGTTGAGCACGGTCTTTTTGGCGGGCGCCGGTTTGCCCTCGCAATGGCAGGCGGCGAGGGGCAGCAGCGACAGCAGCGCGAGCAGGCGAATCATGGCGGCCATTCTACTATAAGTGGGCAGATCAGGTACCATGATCACCATGCGTACCGCTCGCCCGCTCATGGTGACGCTCTGCCTGCTGGCCCAGTCTCCCACTTCCCGCGCCGGCCCAACGGTGGTGGTGCAGGCAAGCTGCGCCAGCACGGGCCAGGCGGACGCGCTGCTCCACCGCCGCCTGGTGGCCTGGCGCAAGGGGCGCCTGGTGCTGGGGCGCCAGGGAGTGCGCAAGATCTCCCTTCGGGTCGAGCGCGTGGTGAAGGGCAAGCTCCCTGCCTGGCACCTCAAGGCCCCGGTGGGGGTGGGGCTGGTCGAGGTGCTGGCGCTGGACGACGCCGCCCTGGCGACCCCGGGGCTCTCCAGTCGCGGACAATGGCGCCTCCACGGCCTGCCCAACGGCGCCTGGTACGTGGCCACCGCGGCCGACGTGCCCGCCACCCCGGGCCTGGCCCAGAAGCGAAAGTGGCTGGCCAGCGTCAGGCGGCTGGTGGCGAACAAGGCCCCGGCCGGGCGCTACGAGGGCCTGCGCGCCCTGGCCGATCACCGCCTGCGTGATTTCGCCCTGGTGCCGGCGCTGCTCGCGGACCTGGACAGCAAGGTCCAGGTGACCAACCCCCGGGGCATGCACTTCCACGGCAAGGGAGGCCACGGCTGGATGCCGGTGAAGACCACCCTGGGCCAGGAGGCTCGCCGCATCCTGTACGCCATGTTCCGCCCCCTGCTCACACGGAGCAGCCCCCTGGCGGACGCCCCGGCAGCGGCATGGCGCGCCTGGTGGAAGGGCGTGCTGGCCACCCCGCCGTTCCCAAAAATCAAGGTGGCGCCCGGGCCCGTGGTGGAGCTGGCAAGGGTGCCCCTGAACCAGACCTGGCCCTGGATCATGACGGACCCCCGGGGCGAGGCCACGCTGACTGTCTATACCCGGGCCCACCGCGCCGTGCACGGCGCGCGTAACGTCATCACCTTCACCCCGCTGGCGGCGCCTCGCACCTCCAGGGCGGTGTATCGGGTGCCTCCGATGACGTCGTCCGAGCCCCGCGGCGCCCGGGCCGCCTGGGGCGACCGCGACGTGGGGTTGCTGTGGTACGAGGAGCGAGGCACGACCCGCCTGGAGCAGCTGTTGGTGCTCTCCCTGGGCGGGGGCAGGCCTCGAGGCAAGCCCGCGCGCCTGGGCCTGGGCTCCACCGGACACATGACCCTGGCGCGCCTCGGTCGGGGCTGGGCTGTGGTCTACGAGTCCCGGGCCGACCACGCCTTCTACCTTCAGCGATTGACCGCCAGGGGCAAGCGCCGGGGTAAGGCCCGCCGGCTCACCCCAACTCGGGGCGGCGTGGGCTTTCACCTCGGCGTGCAGGCGCTGGACGCGGTGAGCACCCCCGGCGGCGCGGCCCTGGTCCTCGGCGGCGGCCTCGGCGTCACCCTCATCCTGGTGGACCGCCGCGGCAGGGTGAAGCATCGCCAGAGGGTGGACGATCCTCGGGCCACCGGCTCGGGGTACGAGCCGCGCCTGGCCCGCGCCAGGGGGCGGCTCTGCGTGGCGTGGAAGCAGTCAGACAACTGGGATGATCGGGTGCTGGCCCGGGCCTACAGGCTCAACGGGACCCCGGTGGGCGCGGCCCGGGTGGTGGCGCGCCACGTGGACGCGCTGGGCAGCCTGCTGGCCGAGGGGGCCGGCTTCCGGCTGGTCTGGTCCGACCAAAACGGCGCGGCCAACCGCGTGGCCGCCCGGCGCCTGGGGGCAGGGGGTGAGCCCGGGCCGGTGACCGCTCTCTTTCAGGGGAGGGGCGTTGTCAGCTATCTGGCCGCCGGCCTGCATGGCGTAACGCTGAGGCTGACCCTAGTGGATCGTGCCGCGTGGCCCCAGCGACTGATGCTCAAGGAGACGAAGCTGACAAGGTAGGCGAGTCGTGGGAGCCTGACTAAAAGCGCACGCTGGCGCCGAGGTTGAACTGCAGGCCCACGCTCTTGTCCGGCATGATGGCGTTGTCGGCCTCGGTGTAGAAGGAGCCCGCCGGCCCCACGTCGCTGCGCATGACGCCGTAGAGGCGCATGTCTGCGGTGAGCGAAAAGTGCCGCCCCAGGTGCAGGTCCGCGCCCGCGCCGCCGTGGAAGCCGAACTCGGTGAAGTCCTGCACGTCCTGCACCTCGGGGTAGTCCCAGGTGATCTGCGTCGGCACCACCCGGAAGCCGCCGAGGAGGTAGAGGTTGAAGGCCCCATCGGGCAGCACGTAGAACAGGGCCGACGCCTGGATCGGCATGGAGACGCGCTGGACGTGGCCGTTGGCGAAGTCGTTGCCCAGGACGTCCAGGGACAGCTCTCCGCCCCAGCGGTAGCCGCGGTAGCGCACGTGGCCGCCCACGCCGCCCATGGCGACGGCGTCGTCACCGAGGGTCTGGTTGCTGCTCAGACCGGTGACGTGGAGCCCCACGGCCCACTTGGGCGGAGGCGGGGGCCGGCGCTGCAGGTACCAGAACTTCGACTTGTAACCAGCCCTGCAGCAGCGGGCTTCTGCCTGGGGCAGGTACGCGAAGGACGAGATGACGATGATTGAAGCGACGAGCAGGCGTATTTTCATGGCCGAATCCTCAATTTTGTACGCCCGGGGTTCTACAATCCCTGTGCCAACCAGGGGGACCCCGTTTTTGTTAATGATTTCAACGCTGGCGTGCCGGCGTCAGGCGAGGTGTAACTGTTTGTTGGGGTTGGGGGTGAGAACAAATGTTCACGATTGTTGCACCGGCGGCACGGTGCGGCCTCTCCAAGGCACTTGATCCTAAAGAGATCTTTGTAGTAGCCCTTTGGGCAATGACCATCAGCACACCGAGGCAGACCAGCAGCGAGGAGGAGCAGATCAGTGAGCTCACCCGCCAGGTCATCGAGACCCGAAATCAGATGATCAAGACGGCCAACATCCTGGGGAACGTCTCCTCGGAGATAAAGGAGATCAGCCGCCAGCACCAGAATCAGAAGCGCGGCCTGACCCTCAACTCGGTGGCCGCCTATATCATCTTCGTGGTGCTGATCTGCGCGGTGGGCTTTTTCGCCTACCGCAGCCAAAAGGAGCGGCTGGACTTTGAAAAGGGCGTGTTGGCGCGCGAACAGGCCGCGGCCAAGAACCGCCTGGAGGGCCTGCGCAAGTCGGTGGAGCGGCGGCGGGAGACCGAGGTCAAGGCCGCCGCGTTCTACCGGCTGAGCCAGTCAGGCAAGGTGCACACGGCCCTGCGCAAGTACCCCGAGGTGGCGCAGCTTCCCCTGTCCTCGGTGGAGTCAGCGGTGTTCCAGGACTGGGCCCACCGCACGCGAAACCGGCTGGCCTACTCGTCATACTCGGCGGGCATGAAGGCGGTGGGGGAGAAGCACTGGAAGCGCGCGGTCAAGGAGTTCCGCGCCTCGCTGACACACGTGCCGCATCCGCCCCACGCCGCGTCACTGCGCTACTACTACGGCATCTCCCAGATGAAGCTCGGCAACTATCCCAGCGCCGCCACGGAGCTGGAGCAGGCGCTCAAGGCCAACGCCGAAAAATACGTCTCCAAGGAGCTGCGCTACTACCTGGGCCAGATTTACATGCAGATGGGCCAGTACAGGAAGGCCAAGCTCGCCTTCAAGAACTACATCAAGGGGCACCCGAACACACCCTACGCCCGGGCGGCGCGGCGGTACCTCAAGAAGCTGGACTGAGGCGGGGGACTCTGCCCCCGCCCTACAAGGCAATTCAGGAAAATGGAGTGGGCTTGCGCTAGCGGCGCGCCAGCACGGTGGCGGAGGTCTTCGAGCTGGCGCTGGCGACCTTCTTTTTCTTGGTCCGCGACTTCTTGAAGTACTGGCTCAGCATCATCCGCGCCGAAGTGTGGGCCTTGATGCGCCAGCGGGCCGGGTTGCCCAGCAGCACGGCGAAGGCCACCTCGGGCTTGGCGGCCGGCGCGAAGCCGACGAACCAGCTGTACTGCAGGTAGGGGTGCTTGCGGGACAGTGAGCCGGTCTTGCCGCCCACCTTGACCTTACCGAGGAAGGGGCGCCCGCGCCGGGAGTGGAACCCGCGCCGCGCCGAGCCCATGACCGTGGTGCGCACCATCATCTGGCGCAGCTGCCGGGCGAGGTAGCGGTTCATCACGCGCTTGGGGACGCTGCGGCGGAGGGGCTGGGAGCCCGCGCCGGGGCGCTGCACCGACTGCACGACGTGGGGCCAGCGCAGCAGGCCGCCGCTGGCGGCGACGCCGGCCAGCACGGCGCCGTGCAGGGGGCTGATCTCGGTCTTCCAGAAACCCGCGGCCACCCGGGCCAGGGCCAGCTTCTCCTTGGGGATGGAGGCCTTGCTCGGCGCCACCGGCAGGTCGAAGGGCACCGGGCGCTCGAAGCCGAGGCGGCGGGCCCAGCGCGTGAGGTGCTTTTGGCCCAGGTAGCGGACGGCCAGCTTGCCCATGATCGGGTTGACGGACTTGGCGATGGCGTAGGAGAGGCTGCGGCAGGTCGTGTCCAGCTTGGGGTTATCCCTGATGTGGCTCTTGCGCAGCCCGCGCATGCCGCCGTGATAACAGATCTGTGCGTTGGCCGGCACGCCGCGATCGACGAGGGCCGCGGCGGTCACCAGCTTGAACACCGAGGCGGCCGGCGCCCAGGGCGTCAGGCAGAGCTGCTCGATGTCCACCTGCTCATTGCGCGAGGAGTGGCCGGCCATGACCAGCGTCTTGCCGTCCTTGATGTCGACCATGACCATGGCGCCGTAAGGGATCTCGTAGTTTTCGAGGTGCCCCTTGGCCCAGGCCTGCAGCTCGGGGTCGAGGGTGAAGGTGACCTTGGCGCCGTCGGGCAGCTGCTGCACCAACCGACCACCCTCGGGGGTGGCGCTGTCGAGGTCGACCATCATCTTCCACGTCTGCGGGATCTCGGTTTTTTTGGCCGGACGCGGCTTCTCCTGCTCCACCACGAGGGGAGGGGCCTTGGGACGCTTCGAGGGCCCCTTGGAGTGATGGGCGAGCACACCACCGGTGACGAACACCAAGAAAATCGAGAGCGAGCCTATCCTGGGACTTTTGCGAAAAAAGCCAATCATAACAGTCTCCTGGAACGAGATAAACAGATCTTATCTGATGTAGGGAAAGGTGTCCAAAAATTTTACCTTTGGATGTTGAATCGCCGCCCGCGGAGCGTTGATCTGACCAATTATTTGCCCAGGCACCCTATCCGGAGGAAGATCACCCAGAATGATGCAATTTTCTGAGTTGCCAAGGATAGCTTCCGATGGACAATAGAAACGGTGGTAACGTGGGGGGGCTCGGGTAATGTCAGGGAAAGACCCAAATAACGAAAACAGCGACACCGCTGACAAGTATCAGCGGGTCACGCACAAACACTCCGTGTTTGATGACGCCCCCTCCGCCAAGCCGGAGGCCCCCGCTGAAGAGGACAAGGGCGGCAAGACGGTCCTGACCCCCATCGCCAAGGTAAAGGCCAAACCCGAGCCGCGGGACGCCTGCATGGTGATGATCTACGGCGCGGAGCTGGGCAAGCGCTTCAACATCGCCGAGGGCACCTTCTTTATCGGTCGTGACGAGGCCAGCGACATCCACATCGACGAGGAGGAGGTCAGCCGCCGCCACTGCAAGGTGACCGCCCGCAAGAACCAGGTGATGATCGCCGATCTCGGCAGCACCAACGGCACCTACGTCAATGACGAGCTGGTGGACGATCGGCCGCTGGCCGACGGTGACCTGGTCAAGGTGGGCCGCGCGGTCTTCAAGTTCCTCACCAGCGGAAACATCGAGACCGCCTACCACGAGGAGATCTACAACCTCTCCACCACGGACGGCCTGACCCAGTTGCACAACAAGCGGTACCTGCTGGAGTACCTCGACCGCGAGATCAGCTGCTGCCACAGGTATCAGCGCGCGCTGTCGCTGATCATCCTCGACATCGACCACTTCAAGCGGGTCAACGATATCTTCGGCCACCTCGCCGGCGACTACGTGCTCAAGCACATGTCCCAGGTCATCCGGGCCAACATCCGCCGGGAGGACATGATGGCCCGCTTCGGCGGCGAGGAGTTCGTCATCATCCTCCCCGAGGTCAACAGCCACGGGGCCCGCTTCTGCGCAGAGAAGGTGCGCCGGCTCATCGAAGAGACCAACTTCATGTACGACGGATCCAAGCTGCCGGTGACCGTCAGCCTCGGCGTGGTGTTCTGCACCGATGAGATCCGCGACTCCATGGAGCTGATCAGGCGGGCCGACTTCCAGCTCTACGAGGCCAAGCGCCAGGGCCGAAACCGCGTCTGCGGCACCGGCGAGAACATCCCCGTGCAGGATCCCACGCCCATCAAGTAGGCGTCAGCCTGCCGCGCTCTACCGCCCCCCATCGATGACGGTGAACGCCCTCCGGCGCTGCTCCAGCTTGAGCGGCTCGGCGGCGCCGCGCAGGAGCACGGACTCGGGGCACTGGCCGAGGCCTTGCTGGTAGGTCGAGATGGCCTCCTTCTCATGGCCGGTGGCCTCGAGCAGGGAGCCCTTGAGAAAGTAGAGGTCCTCCAGCAGCCACTCGTCGCCGTTGTTGCTCATGTGCTCGAAGGCGATCTCCAGGGTGCCGAGGGCTTCGCTGAACAGGGCCATGTCTCCCAGGGCAGTGGCCTTGACGTAGTAGACCTCCGGATCGGAGGGCAGGTCCCGGGCCGCCATCTCGGCGGCGGCCAGCGCGGCGGAGTCGTCTCCCAGGCAGGACATGATGTAGCCCTTGAGGATCCAGGCGTTGCCGTCCCGCGGGCGGATCTGCAGGGCGACGTTGATCCAGTCGTTGGCCTGCTGCAGCTCCTCGACGCTGCCGTGGCCCGCCAGCAGCGTGCTCGCCATCTCGAGGAAGTCCTCGAAGGTCTCGTGAGACTTCAACCGAACACCACTGATGTGCGGGATGAGAGGCACTCGTCCACCATGGCCTGGATCGTGGAGCGAACCTGCTCGGTCAGCTTGTTGACCAGGATGCGATCCTTGTAGGCGTCGGGCCCGTACCTGGCGCACAGGTCGATGGGCTGGCCGAAGCGGATGCGCCACTTGGTCGGGAAGGGCACCGCGCCGAGAGGCCCCAACCAGGGGAACGTGGGCGTGATCGGGATGAAGGGGATGCCGAGGTACTTGGCCAGCCACGTGACCTTGTCCAGCATCGGGTGGATCTCCTCGGCGCCCACAACCGAGGTCGGGATGATCGGCGTGCGCGTCTTGAACGCCAGCTTGATGAAGCCGCCGCGCCCGAAGCGCTGCAGCTGGTAGCGGTGGCGGTACAGCTTGCTGGTGCCCTTGATCCCCTCGGGGAACACGGCCGCCACGCGGTTCTGCTGCAGCAGCCGCTCGGCGTTGCTCTGGCAGGCGCGGACGCAGCCGATGCGGTTGAGGAACACGCCGAGGTAGGGGAAGTGAAAGATCAGGTCCTCGATGAGCGGCCGCACGTCACGATGGGCCGGGTGGTCGTACCGCACGGCGTACATGATCATGGCGCCGTCGTAGGGCAGGGCGCCCGAGTGGTTGGAGACCAGCAGGGCGCGGCCATGGTCGGGCACGTTGACCATGCCCGCGGTCTCCACCCTCCAGTACTGGCGGTAGAGGAACTCGAACAACGGCCGCCAGCGCTCGGCGTACACCGGGTCGAGGCCGAAGTCGTCCACCATCTCGGAGCGGCTGCGCATCATCAGGCTGCTGATCCAGCGCTGATAGGTGGTGGAGCGGGTGAGCGCGCCGACGCGGTCGAGCATAGACGACCGCGAGCCCTCGTAGGTGGCCTTGCCGAGGAAGCGGCTGGTGACGGAGTTTTCGAAACGGCGGAACTGCCCCAGGAGCCCGTCGACGTCCTGTTCGGCCTCCAGCCCGTCATCGAGGCCCGGGCCGCTGAAGGCCGAGGCCCTGGCCCGGGGTGGCTGGTCCTCGAAGCTGGCCGTGGCGCTGGCCACGCGGCGGGCGCTGGCGCCGTCATACATCGGCGGGGCCACGCGCTGCCGGGGTGGCGCCTTTGGTACCTTCTTTGTGGCCTTCTTGGGTGCCTTCTTCTTGGCAGCCTTCTTCCTGGGTGCCTTCTTCTTGGCAGCCTTCTTCTTCGGCGCCTTCTTCTTGGCAGTCTTCTTCTTCGGCGCCTTCTTCGGCGCCTTCTTCTTGGCAGCCTTCTTTTTGGGTGCCTTCTTCTTGGCAGCCTTTTTTTTCGGCGCCTTGGCCTTGGCCTTCTTCACCTTAGACGGCATGGCGGCCTCCCTCGGTTTTCAGGCTGACGCTGGACGGGCCCTGGATCTCGGGATCCTCGGTGGCGTCTCCCGTGAACTCTCGCACGATGTCGCGGATGTCGTATCGCGGCGTGTAGCCCATCTCACGCCTGGCCCTGTCGATGTCCGCCACGCAGAGGAAGCGCAGGAAGTCGAAGTACATTGGGGGTAGGTCCAGCACCTGGGTCATCCAGAGCACCTTGGCCAGAGGGAAGGCGAGAAAATGGGGCAGCGGGATCGCAACCCGACCCGCCATGGCGAGCACCGTGCTCAGCGGCAGCACCCCGTCGCTGGCGATGTTGTACTGCCCGTTGAAGTCTTCGTCCACGGCCAGCTTGAACGCCCCGATGGCGTCCTCCTCGTGCAGCAGCTGGATCACCGGGTCGTAGCCCGCCATCACCGGCACCGTGGGCATGGCGAAGAAGCGGGAGACGTAGTTGTTGAAGCGCCGCCCCAGGATGTGAGCCGTGCGCAGGATGGTCACCACCGAGGAGGGGTTCTCGCTGCGGTAGCGCCGCGCCAGCCGCTCGGCCTCCAGCTTGTCGGAGAAGAAGCGGCTCTCGGTCACGCCCCGCAGCTTGCTGCTCTCGTCGAGGAAGTTCGGGTTCATCGGGTGGGCGCCGTAGAGCGCCGTGAGGCTCCAGAGGATGACCTTGTGCACCTTGCACGCCACGCAGGCGTTGAGCACGTACATCGTGCCGATGGCCTCCAGCTCATGGGCCCAGGTCTTGTTGTGCGTCGGCTTGGAGAGCAGGGCCAGGTGCAGCATGGTGTCCGCCTGCTCGCGCGACAGCACGTGGGCCACCTCCTCGTCGGCGTTGGGCAAGGTGAGATCCACCTTGTGGAACTGCGTCTTGGTCATCGGGATGTCCGGCTTGCGGATGTCGATGGCCAGGATCTTGTCGTAGCGGCGATCCTCCTCCAGGCGGCGGATCACCTCCTTGCCGAGGAAGCTCTGGGCGCCCGTGACCGCCACCACCCTGTGATCAGGATCGTAGGGTGTCCGCACCATCAACGACGAGCTGCGCCGTGAGCGCCTGCCTTCCGACCTCGACTGACTTGAGGGGCTCATGACTGGGAAATCTATGGGATAGCCTGGATTCTGTCAAAGGCCGCGATCCTGCCGCGGGTGTTTTTTCGCCCTTGACGAACGACCCGCACCTCTGGACTCTGTACAGGACCGATGACCGACACGTCAGACAGTTGCCGCATCAAAGTCCTCCGCCCCGACGTGATCAACCAGATCGCGGCGGGCGAGGTGGTGGAGCGCCCCGCCTCGGTGGTCAAGGAGGTGGTGGAAAACGCCCTGGACGCGCGCGCCCGCCGGGTGGACGTCACCGTGGAGCAGGGCGGGCGCCAGCGCATCCGCGTGGTGGACGACGGCGTCGGCATGACCGAGCTGGAGGCCCTGCTGAGCCTGGAGCGGCACGCCACCAGCAAGCTGCGCCACGTGGACGATCTCAACAGCATCAGCACCATGGGATTTCGGGGCGAGGCGTTGCCGAGCATCGCGTCGGTCTCTCGCTTCTCCCTGACCACGCGCCCCGAGCACCTGGACCAGGGGTTCATGCTCGTGGTGGAGGCGGGCAGCGTCAAGCGCCAGGAGCCGTGCGGCTGTCGGGTGGGGACACAGGTGGAGGTGGCCGACCTCTTCTTCAACATGCCGGCCCGGCTCAAGTTCCTCAAGAGCACGGCCACGGA
>PVBE010679618.1_pt1 | contig 14403 bp, 10 predicted proteins | sample 1631181 | NCBI WGS metagenome assembly PVBE01 (sample SAMN08397723, study PRJNA350692) | Marine metagenome, whole genome shotgun sequencing project. | isolation source: water | place: Pacific Ocean | collected 2012-04
ACCGGGTGTCCAAGCCGCACAAGAAGTTCGTCGAGGTGACCCAGGACAACTTCAAGCTCTTCCAGCAGATCCTCGGCGGCAACGTGGTCTGGTTCGCCGTCAACTCGTCGCCGGGCCACCTGCACACCCTGATCAGCGACCAGGGCAAGGGCGGCACGTTCCACCACAACGTCTACGGCGAAGGCGGCAGCAACACCGACAACGCCAAGATCACCGGCAACTTCACCCAGTACGCCATGCCGGTGATGCTCACCGACAAGCAGATGGACCGCTTCACCCGCTACATGAACAAGGGCCTCAAGCACCACAAGCACAACGACTCCAACCACTCGGTCTACGGCTTCTACGCCAAGGGCAACAAGATCTCCGACATCAAGTGCACCAACTGGGCGACCTCGGCGCCGGTGGGCAACCTGCCGCGCTGGGCCAAGACCCTGGACCGCCGCCTGATCAAGCTGGGCGCCGACGGCCAGCTCTCCAAGGCGCCGTCCTCGGTGCGCAAACAGGGCCTGCACGCCGCCCTGGCCGCGGCGGGCAACGCCAAGAAGCGCACGGCCATCGTGGCCAAGGTGCTGTCGAATCCAATGAGCAAGTGGAACCGCAGCGCGGTCAAGCGCATGGCCAAGCAGTTCGACAGGGTGACCTCCGACTTCCCCAACCGCCCGGCGGACCTGGTGCTGCGCGACGCCCTGGCCAAGACCCTGGGGCTCGGGCGCAGCATGGACCCGGCCAAGTGGTCCTACGACCTGATGATGAGCAAGAAGGTGCCGGTGGTGGCGGTGCTCAGCGGCAGCAAGGCCAGCGAGTTTTCCAACATGACCTTCAACATGGAGATCATGGGTGTGGTGGGCAAGACCGGTAAGGTGGAGCCCAACCCGAGCTACGCCAACCGCGACAACGGCAACTTCGGCGTGGTCCCCGCCGGCCGCCAGCCCTGAGGTAGGGGCAGCTTCGATAGTCAACGACCTGCCAGCATCTGGCTGGCATGCATTCAACGCATCCTTTAGATTAGTGGCACCACCACGGCCTTTCACAATGGCAAGATTACCGCCTGCTCGGGCGAGGACAAGGGGGCCTCGCTCATCGCCTGGTATGCCATCCACAAGAACATCGGCGGCAACTGGACGACGTTCCTCGTGGGGAAGAAGGACGCCAACGCCTGGGGTCTACGCGACATGGCTGGCAACGTGTGGGAGTACTGCAACGATCGGAGCGGCATCTACGGCGTCGACGAGGTGGATCCCACGGGCCCGACCAGCGGCAGCCAGCGCATCAGGCGCGGGGGCTCGTTCTACGACCAGCCCGGAAAGCTGCGCGCCGCGGCTCGAGACAGCCGCACCCCCGACAATCCCCTCGACCGCATCGGCTTCCGCTGTGTCAGGACGCTCAAGCCCTGAGCTGATTCGCAGGCGAACGGATCCGCCACCCTGTCTGACAACCGGTGTCGTCAGCCCCCAATCTGGATCCTGTGCTCCATGATTCCAGTCGGTTATGCGATGGCATGCATGATGCATATATGGGAGCCAGCCGGCAGAGATGGAAGTTTGAGCAGCCGGCAGGAGGAATCGAAAATGAAACGCCGCATCCTCTCAACGAGCTTCGCACTGGCCGCCGCGGCCCTCCTCTGCGTCCCCTACGCTGCCTGGGCCGAGCCCAAGATTCAGGGACCGAACCTCGGCTCCATCCGCAACATGCAGGCACGCCGGGCCCAGATCATTCGCGGCCGGAACCAGCGCTTCAAGCCCCAGCAGCGGCAGGACATGGTCCGTCAGCTGTCGGCCATGGATGTCAACTCTGCCACTTTCCAGAAGAAAATCTCCGCGGCCCCGATCAAGGTTCGCATGGAGGTCTTCAAGCAGATGGCCACCACGGCGGGCAACGAGCCCCAGACCTTCAAACGTCGGCTGCGCGGCATGCTCAAGGTCAACGGCAAGAACAAGGTGGCCAAGCCCCACAAGAAGTTCTACGAAGTGACCCAGAATAATTTCGAGCTGTTCCAGAAGGTGCTGGGCGGCAACGTGGTGTGGTTCGCGGTCAACTCCTCCCCCGGCCACCTGCACACGCTCATCGCCGACCAGGGCGGGCGCGGCCAGTTCCACCACAACGTCTACGGCGAGGGCGGCAGCAACACCAACGCGGCTGCCATCACGGGCAACTTCACCCAGTACGCCATGCCGGTGGTGCTCACCGACAAGCAGATGGACCGCTTCAGCCGCTACATGAACAAGGGCATCGAGCACCACAGCCACAACCAGTCCAACCACAGCGTCTACGGGTTCTACGCTCGCGGCAACAAGGTCACCGACATCAAGTGCACCAACTGGGCCACCGCGGCGCCCATCGGCAAGCTGCCGCGCTGGGCCCAGACCCTGGACAAGCGCCTGGTCAAGATGGGCACCGCTGGCCAGCTGGCCAACGCCCCCGCCGCCGTGCGCGAGAAGGGCCTGCACTCGGCCCTGGCCGCCGCCCCCGACGCCGCCGCCCGCGGCCAGATCGTGACCCAGGTGCTGTCCCACAACATGACCAAGTGGAATCGCAGCGCAGTCAAGCGCATGGCCAAACAGTTCACCAAGGTCACCGGCGACTTCGCCAACCGCCCCACCGACCTGGTGATGCGTGAGGCCCTGGCCAAGACCCTGGGGCTGGGCCGCAGCAAGGACCCCGCCAAGTGGTCCTACGACCTGATGATGTCCAAGAAGGTCCCGGTGGTGGCGGTGCTCAGCAGCGCCAAGAAGACCGACTTCGCCAGCATGACCTTCGACATGGAGATCATGGGCAAGATCGGCGCCAGCGGCCGCGTCGAGGCCAACAGCGGCTCCTACTACAACGGGCCGGCCAACTCCGGCTCCCTGGGCGTCGTGCCGGCCGACCGCATGCCGGCCACCCCCGCCGCCGGCCAGTAAGCACCCTCCGCGCAGCTCTCCCGCAGCATCATCTCCCCACCCCCCAAAAGTACAAAAGTTAACTAGGAGCTCGCCGCAAGCGGCGAGTCCGTTGTCGCCGCTGCCAAAATCCAGCGAGCTGTGTTTTGGCACCAAGGCGAGTGGTCCGGGCAGGATCCAACTATCTGATTTCACACGCCCGAATACCCCAAAAGTACAAAGGTTAGGTCCGGGCAGCGCTCTGCCGGGCAGCGCTCTGCCACTCTCCGAAATGACGATGATTGCAGGTGGCCTGGCTGGCGGATCGATCATCCACCTGGATCAGAGATGCATTATTTCAAGGGTTTATGGCGGGAATCGATCTGGCACACCCTGTGCTTAACAAGGGGCAACATGAAGGCAACAGACCACACTTCAGGAAGAAGAGCCATGTACCAGGTCAGCAACAAGCTACGTCTCGCGGTTTTTTGTGTAATGCTCGCCAGCGTCACGGCGCCGGCCCAATCTGCCGACGCCTGGGGCTTCAAGACGCGCGCCAAGGCCACCAGCCAAAAGTCCAACAAGACACGGTCCGGCGCCATCAAGAAGGCGTTCCGCAAGATGTTCCGCAGCAACGACCGCAAGCCGACCACCAAGCTGGGAAAGTTCATGCGGGCCCTGACCCATCGCCCCAAGACCTTGACTGCCGAGCAGGCCGCCAAGCTGATCAAGCCGGGCGACAACGTGTACATGCCGGTGGGGCACCCCGTGGCCGAGACCGTGGTCTCCGCTCTGCACGCCCGCGCCGAGTCGCCCAAGGGCGGCCTGAACGCCAAGAAGCCGGTGAAGCTGGTGGGCCTGGCCAACACCGTGCACCCGAAGAACTTCGACCGCCAGGGCAAGGTCATCCCCAAGGCCATCTTCATCGGCGGCAACAGCCGCGACGCCATCATGGGCGGCCGCGGTGAGTTCGTGCCGGTCTACCTCTCCCGGGTGCCGCGCATGATTCGCGAGGGCAAGATCAAGGTCGACAAGGCCCTGGTGCAGGTCTCCAAGCCCGACCGCTGGGGTTTCGTCACCCTCGGCACCACCGCCGCCACCACCGTGGCCGCCGTGGACAAGGCCAAGATGGTCATCGGCGAGATCAACCCGAACATGCCCCGCACCAACGGCGCCACCCGCATCCACATCAGCAAGCTGGACGCCGTTGTCCACAGCAACAAGCCCATCGTGGGCGTGCCCGGCCCCAAGGTGGGCGACGTTGAGAAGGCCATCGCCAAGAACGTGGTCAAGCTGATCCCGAAGAACCCGACCCTGCAGTTCGGCATCGGCGCCATCCCCGACGCCGTGGCTGGCCAGCTGGCCAGCGCCAAGCGCAAGGACCTGCGGGTCTTCTCCGAGATGATCTCCGACGGCACGATGAAGCTGGTCAAGGCCGGCGCGATCAAGGGCAAGGTCAAGTACACCTTCGCCATGGGCTCCAACGAGTTCGTCAGCTGGATGCACAACAACAAGAAGCTCAAGGCCTACACCACCGACGTCATCAACGACCCGGCCAAGATCGGCAAGAACCGCAACATGGTGGCGGTCAACAGCGCCGTGCGCGTGGACCTCAACGGCCAGGTCAACGCCCAGTACATCAAGGACTCCTGGTACAGCGGCGTGGGCGGCCAGGTCGACTTCATGCGCGGCGCCATGCGCTCCAAGAACGGCCGGGCCATCCTGGCGCTGCCGTCCACCTCCAGAATCTCCGACGGCAAGGGCGGCAAGAAGACCGTCTCCCGCATCGTGCCTCGCCTGGGCGAAAAGGACGTGGTCACCACCAACATGCACGACGTGCAGTACGTGGTCACCGAGCACGGCGTGGCCCACCTCGAGGGCAAGACCGCGGTGCAGCGCGCCCGGGCGCTCATCGGCGTGGCCGCTCCCGAGTTTCGCAAGGAACTGAAGACCTCTCTCGATCAGCAGCTGGCCCGGCGCAAGACCGTCGAGAAGCGCAAGCACCAGCTCCGCCAGACCGCCAAGAACCAGTAGCCTCCCTCACCGCGGCGGTGGCAACCGGATGATCCACCTGCCACCTGCCCGGGTACATCAGCCCCCACACGGAAACCAGGCCATCCACCCCATGCGGGTCGCCTCCAGGATTCCCCTGTAATTTCAAAACAGCGGTTGCGCGCCGTATCTGGCCCACGGTTTGCATTTTCCACGGGCATGCGCACGTACCATCGGATCCTGACCTTCGCCCTCACCGGCCTCTTCCTCGGCGCCGGGCTCCCCGTCATGGCGACCCCGCGGCTGGTGAAGAGCGGCCGCGCCGGCGTGACCGGGGTCAAGGTCTCCAACGGCACCCGGCTCCGCCCGCGGGCCCGCAGCCGGTCTCGTTCGCGCACCGTCAAGCCGACCAACAAGTTCGTCTTCACCGGCGGCCCTGGCGTGGGCAAGACCACCATTATCAACGCGCTCACCGCCCGCGGCTATGTCGGGGTGTCCGAGGCCGCCCGGCACATCATCGCCAAGGAGCAGAAGAAGGTGGACCGCTCAAAGGCCAGGGGCGGCAGCTACAAGGGCGTGCTGCCCTGGACCGACCTGGCAAAGTTTCAGCACCGGGTGGTGCGCCAGCAGTCCCTCTGGGAGACCGCGGCGGCCCGGTCGCTGCAGGGCGCCAGGGGCAAGGCCAGGGGCACCGTGCTGGACCGCTCCTTCGTCGATCCCATCGCCTACATGCTCGAGGCTGGCATGACCCCCAGGACCCACCCGGCCCTGTACAAGAAGCTCTTCACCAAGATCCAGAAGGCCGGCTACAAAAAGGTCTTCGTCCTGGATCAGCTGCCGCACTACGCCAACGATCCCCAGCGCAAGGAGTCCGCCGTGCAGGCGGGCAAGCTGCACAGCCGCCTCTACGACGTGTACCGCGACATGGGCAAGCGCTACGGCTTCGACGTGGTGCGGGTGCCAGCCGTGGGCGTGGACAAGCGGGTCGACTTCGTGCTGAATCAGATGAGGTAACGCCGCCTCGCCTCTTCGGCTATCGCTCAGCTTCGAAACTCGTTGGCATCGACGCCCAGCTTCTTCATCCACCGGTGCACCTGCATGCGCGAGGTGTCCAGGTGACGGGCCACCGCGGCCACGTTGCCGCCGTGCTGCCGCAGGGCGTCCTCGAGGGTCGGCTTGAGGTCGGCGTCCGACAGCCGCAGCCTGCCCCTGGGGCGGGGCGCGGGGTCGGGCTGCTCCTCCTGCCGCCGGGCGGCGAGGTCGTCCAGCAGCTGGGCCAGGGGGGCGGGCAGGTGCTCCAGCTCGAGCCCCTCGCAGTCACCGGCCAGGGTCAGCGCCACGTGCACGGCCTTGGTCAGTTCCCTGATGTTGAAGGGCCAGCTGTGCATGGTCAGCGCGCGGAAGACCTCGTGGGAGACCCTGACCTTGGGCTCCTTGCCCTGCCGCTCCTGGAGGAAGTAGGCCAGCAGCAGGCCGAGGTCCTCCTTGCGCTCACGCAGGGAGGGCAGCTCCAGGGGGAAGCCGTTGAGCCGGGCGTACAGATCGCCGCGGAAGGTCCCCTTGACCACCATGGTCGGCAAGTCCCGGTTGGTGGCCGCCACGAAGCGCACGTCCACCTCGCGCTCGGTGGTCTCGCCCACGCGCACCACCACGCCCCCCTCGAGCACGCGCAGCAGCTTGGCCTGGGCCGACGGCGGCATGTCCCCCACCTCGTCCAGCAGCAGGGTGCCCTGGTGGGCCGCCTCGATGACGCCCTCCTTGTGGGTCACCGCGCTGGTGAAGGCGCCGCGGGTGTGGCCGAACAGCTCGCTCTCGATGAGCCCCTCGGGGATGGCCGCGCAGTTGAGCGCCACGTAGGAACCGGGGCGGCCGCTGCGCTGGTGAATGTTGACCGCCATCATCTCCTTGCCGGTGCCGGTCTCCCCCGAGATGATCACGGGGATGTCGCTGGGCGCGATGCGGTCGAGCTTGTGCAACAGGCTGAGCATGGCGAAGCAGAAGCTGGACGAGGTCGTGATCGGCCCGCCGTCGTGGGCTGCGGCCACCAGCGCCTCCACGTGGGCCACCGCGCGGTGGTGGAACTTCCAGAAGGTCTGCCCGGTCTCCACCACGTCTCCGTCCTCCAGCACGGTGGGCTCCTGGATCCGCTCACCGTTGACCAGGCAGCCGTTGACGCTGTCGAGATCCTCCACCATGTAGGAGGGGCTCCCCATGAGCATCAGGCGGGTCAGCTTGGCGTGCTGCACCGACAGCGACGGGTCGTCGATGGTCATGGTCGCGCGGCCAGCGGCGGCCTCCACGGCGTCTGCCTCGCCGCGCCCCCAGCGCAGCTCCACGGTTCCCTCGAGATCCACCATCAGCGGCTGAGGATCGTACGGCTCGTGGCTGCGGCCGATGCGGATGAGGAATGGGCGGGGAGCGTCCTTGGCGCGCCCGGTGCTTGACGGCAGTCTGGCTGTGGTCAGGAGCTCGGCGGTCATCCCGGGCATCATATACGGGGGGCTGAAGCCCTGTCTACCTGCGCTTCTTCCTCAATTTCAGCGCAACGTGGACCCTCCCCCTGGTCACCTTCACGGTGCGGGTCAGCGCGCGGTAACCCGGGGCGGTGACCAGCAGATGGTAGGTGCCGGGCGCTGCGAGGAAGCGGTCGAAGCGACCGTCCCGCGAGCGGGTGGTCCAGCGCTCGCCCTCGCGAGTCGTGACCTCCCGAATGCGCACCTCGGCCCGCAGGGGACGGCCCCGCTGGCCGGTCACCACGCCGGACAGCGTCGGGCCGTCGATGTAGCGGTCCAGCAGCAGCTGCCAGGTGGGGCGCACGGCCGCCACGATCTTGCGCCGCGGCTCCAGCTCCAGGGGAGTCCTGCTGGCGCCCTCCACCAGCAGCGCCAGGGTGCCGTGGGCGTGGCGCAGCCAGTCCTGGTCCGTGCCCTCCACGGAGTAGAGCTTCCGCTTGACCCGGAACTTGCGCGGGCGCGGGTTCTTCTTCGACCAGGGCTGAGGATGGTGCGGCAGCTTTTTGGCTATCTCCACGGCCACGGTCCAGGCCTCGTTTGGCTCGGGGTTTTTCACGCCGTCGATGGTGTAGGGCGCCAGGATCCCCACGGTGCCGGTGTGGTAGGAGATGGACGCGGCGAAGCGCTCCCGGGAGGCCAGGCGCATCATTGCGCGGGTCTCCGGCTCCGATCCTGGTGACGGGCCGCGCCAGTGCCAGTGGGTCTGCTTGGAGCCGCTGGCCTTGCGCACCGTGGCGCCCCAGCGGAAAGGGTAGTTGCGGTTGAGGTCCACGCCCTTGTAGGTCACGCCTGGATCTCTGGTGGTCTGGCCGTAGCCGTTTTTGCGTCCGGTGAAGCGGAAGACCTCGGTGGAGGCGGCCAGGCCGTCGGGGTTGAGGGCGGGCACGCACCAGACGGTGGCCGCGCCGAGCCAGCGCTTGACGCGGGGCTCGCCGGAGCGCTCGAGCAGCTGCTGCACGGCGTCGAGCACGAACTCCACGGTGAGCACCTCGTCGCCGTGGTGGGCGCCGTTGAGCAAAAACGACGGCCGGGAGCCAGGCCCATGGGCGCCCACGGCCAGGGCCCAGATGGGGCGGCCCTGGCGGCTCTGGCCCAGCTTCACCAGGCGGGTCAGCCGGGGGAAGCGCTTGTGATAGGCCCGCAGCAGCGCCTCCACCATGGTCGGGCCCTTGAGGCTCCGGTCGATGGCAAAGCCGGTGGCCGTGCGCTGGGGGGGCTGGTCCCGCAGCGCGAGGAAGTTGTCGTCGAGGTACTTCCAGGGCAGGCGGGTGCTCAGGCCGAGCACGGTGCGACCGTCGCAAACCAGCCGCTCCAGGCCGGCGGCGTCGGTGCGGTAGACGTCCCTGGCGTCGGGTCGGGCCAGGCTCTCCAGCTTCTTGACCCTGGCGGCCAGCGGGGCCACCGCCGCGGCCTCCTTTCGCGGCAGCGACACCACGAAGGAGGGGTTCTTCGGGTCGGAGGCGGGCACCTTCTCGCACGCCTCCCGGGTGGCCAGGTGGGTCAGCGGCGAGGCAGGGTCCGCGCGGCGGTCGGAGACGAACAGGCCGAGGCCGCTGCTCTTGGGCGTGGCCTTGCTGGAGGAGAGCACGCCCAGGTGCACGCCTGACGGGTACTGGTAGACGTGGGCCAGCAGGTGTCGGTCGTACATCAGCACCACCAGCTCCAGGGACTGGCGCTTGCGCACCCGGGCGCGGCGCCGGATGAAGCTGACGCGCCGGCGCACGCCGTTTTTGATGCGGTCCAGCCAGAGGTAGCGACCGCGCATGCGCAGGGCCAGCCCCTCCTGCACCACGCGGCCGGAGCGGTCCAGGCGCGCCCGCAGCAGCAGAGAGACGTTGAGCCTCTTTCCGTGGACGAAGCGCGCGCGCACCGTGCCGTGAGCCAGGCTGGCGCCGCGTCCGCCGGCCACCCAGAACTGGCCTCGTCGCCGGCCCCGGCGCCCGGGCGCCACCGCGCCGGCCGAGGTTCGCCAGGGGCCGCGGGATTGGGCCGCGCGGGGCTTGACGCCGGCGAGCACCACCTTGCACTCCTCGGCGGCGGCGGGGGAGGGCGCCAGGAGCAGGAGCGTCAGGGCCAGCGCGGCAGTGGTGCGCAGGGTCATACTCCTAGCTTAGGGGGTGGGAGAGGTCGGCGCCAAAAAGCTGGTCGCGGCGAGGTTACTTCTGGATCTTGCAGGGCACGGCGGCGAAGCCCACGCCCATGGAGAGGGCGTCCTTCTTCTTGTCATTGTTCAGGTCCACGTCGGCCGAAAAGAGCATGCCGACGAGGCCGTTGTTCTTCAGGTCCTTGGCCGAGATTTTGCCGTCGTTGTCCTGATCCAGGCCCTTGAGCAGGTTCTTGGTCGACGCCTGGGTCTTGGGGTCCTTCCAGGTCTTGTCCAGGGCGCCGGCCAGCGCCGGCACCAGCTTGTTGTCCACGTCGGCCTGGGGGATGGCGCCGGAGATGCGGCCCGAGGCCATGCCGGTGGTGGCCAGTGTTGCGGTGAGGGTGGTGCTCTTCATGGTCACCAGCGTGGGGGTGTTGCCGATGGGCACCGGGATCTTAAGCTCGCCCGGCCCGGCGGTGAGCTTGCGGTTGACGATCTTGGCCTTGATCTGCAGATCCTTGGGACCGCTGGCGTCGATCTTGAGCTTGGCCGAGCCCGAAAAGTTGTTCTTCGGATCCTTGTCCGCGTCCGCGCCCAGATAGAAGCGCAGCCTGGCGTCAGCGTCGTTGGCGATGCTCTTGGCCTCGAGGTCGAACAGCATCAGCAACTTGCCGTCGGCCATGAACTTGTTGAAGTCGGCCTGGGCGTCGTAGCCCGGGTTGAGGGTCTTGAAGGCGGCCATCAGCTTGCCCACCTGGTTATCCTTCTTGCCGTCGCCGTCCACGTCCGACGCGTGGTCCGACTCGCTCTTGGGCAGCAGCAGCTTGTTGACCACGGCCTGCAAGGCCGAGGGCGTGCCGCCGCCGCCCTGGTCGGTCGCGCCGCCGCCGCCGTCCAGCTTGCCGGCGGGGGTGTCGTCGTCGCTGCAGGCGGCGGACAGGCTCAACATCACGCAGGTGCAGAGGAACAGCTTGAAGGTTCTCATCTCGACTCCATGGGGTTTGGGGGTTCGTGGCCCAAGTATTCCACGAACGCGGGAGGCCAGCCAGCCGGATCAGGGCGCCGGAGAGGCAACGGGTCGCCATTGTGCAGTGCACAATAACAGCACCGCCCCAAAAATAACAACATAACAGCACCGTCCCCGAAAATGGGGGCTGGCCCCCCAGTCATGGGCTGGTCTAGCCACCTGGCAAGGGGGCGAGCCTGTGGAGTGAATCGCGTCTGGCGTGTAAGTTTATGGAATGTGGTGGCTTGTGGGGCGAGGCCGCGGTGGATCGGTACTTGCGGCATTATGGGGTATGCGACGCACTCAGATACGACTGCTCACTTTGGTCCTCACTCTTTGCCTGCTGGTGCCGGCCTTTTCGGCCCAGGCGCGTAAACCCGGCGGCCGCAAGATGGTCGGTCCGGTCAAGGGCCAGGTGGCGTCGAGAGCCATCCCCTGGGGGCGCACGCCCAACCCGAACCACGCCCTGCGGCGCCAGGTTCGGCCCGAGGCGCTGCTCAAGGCCACGGTGACCCTCATGAGCACCCAGGACCTGCACATGTTGCCGCGCCACGTGCGCAAGGCTTTGTCCAAGAAGGTGCGCAAGCCCCAGAAATCCCTGCTCAAGGCCAAGGTGCAGAGCCGCCTGCTGGACATCCTCCAGGGGCAGGTCGGCCGGGACAAGTATGAGCAGGTGGTGGGCCGGCAGGCCGGGGGCGTCAAGAAGGCGGCCCAGCAGCTCAACTACAAGGCCTGCGGCCCCTCGGATTGCAAGGACATGCAGCGGGGCTGGGGCTGGATGTTGCTGCCCAAGCACGACAAGGCCTTCAACGACCCCAAGTTCCTCTCCTCCATTCTTCGCGAGTCGGGCGCCACCGGCACCGGCATGACCCACCAGGAGCCCACCCGGGCGCGCTACGCCTTCGAGGACGCCTGGAAGAAGATCGCCCCCAAGAACACCCGGCCGGTGGCCTACACCCTCACCGGCTCCGACGCCAACAACCTGCTCTACTCGGTGGCCCTCACGGCGGTGCGCGCGCGCCTCGGCCGTGAGTCCAACAAGGCCGCGATCCTGCACTTCGACGGCGTCTACGGCGGCGGCCGCGGGCCCAGCGCCGGCATGGGCTTTTTGCCCTACGGCAAGGAGATGGCCCCCAACCAGGACCACCTGCGCATCACCAGCCCCCACTCCTACTACTTCCAGCCCAAGAGCAAGGGCGAGATCAAGCGCCTGGAGAAGCTGGAGACCAAGGCCCTGGCCGAGATCGAGCACAAGATCAAGACCAACAAGGTGCCCATCGGCGGCCTGCTCATCGAGCCGGTGCTCGGGGCCAAGGGCGTGATGTTCTACCGCAACGAGTTCCTCACCAAGCTGCGGGCCCTGTGCGACAAGCACCGCGTGCCGATCATGGCCGACGAGATCCTCACCGGCGGCGGCCGCACCGGTAAGTTCTTCGCCTACCAGCACTACAAGGGCTTCGAGCCCGACTTCGTCACCTTCGGCAAGGGCCTGCAGGTGGCCGGCATCGCCCGGGTCAGCCGCCAGGGCGCGCCCAGCTATCGTGAGCCCCACGGCATGACCACCCTGCACGCCTACTCCGAGCCCCTGCTCAAGGGGGCCCAGATCATGAACCGCATCCACAACGGCAAGCTGATGGACAACGCCCGCAAGGTGGGCGCCTACATGGTGCAGAAGCTGAAAAAGCACGACCGCAAGATGGAGCCAGGGCACAGCCCGGAAAAAGACGGCCACCACGCCCGCGGGCCCTCTCGCGGCATCGGCCTGCTGATGTACAGCGAGCGCTATCCGCCCGGCGGCGTCCAGGGCGCCATGGGCCGGTTGATGCCGTACATGTCCATCACCCAAAAGGACGTGGACCAGATGTTCTCCAAGAAGAACACCAGCCGCTGGTAGAGCGGCGCCTTTGGCGGTAGGTTTACGTAACGTGAACCGATGAAACTCTCCGCCGTACTCCTCCTTATATTCTGCACCGCATGTTCCATACCGCCCGCGGACACCCCCGACGGAGGCGTCCCCGGCGCCTCAGCGGCCCAGAGTCTCTCCCGGGCGTGGCTGGAGCAGTCCCTCGGCTTCATCGCCTCAGACGCCACCGAGGGCAGGGACAACCTCACCGCCGGCGGCAAGAAGACCCGGGACTACCTCATCTCCCGCCTCAAGGCCCTGGGGGTGGATGCCGCCGGCAAGAAGGGGTACGAGCAGCGCTTCGCCAAGGGGGTCAACGTCATCGGCGTGATCCCCGGCGCGGACGAGACCCTGGCCAAGGAGTACGTCGTGCTCAGCGCCCACTACGACCACCTCGGCATGGTGGGGGTCAAGGGCAGCCAGTGCCACAGCAAGAAGACCAAGACCAAGGCCAAGAGCGACAAGGTCTGCAACGGCGCCGCGGACAACGGCGCCGGCGTGGCCGTGGTGCTGGCCATCGTCCAGGCCCTCAAGACCTCGGACACCCGGCTGCAGCGCTCCCTGCTGGTGGCTTTCTGGGACGCCGAGGAGGACGGCCTCTACGGCAGCAAGCACTTCGCCAACACCGAGCCCCTGGTGCCGCTGAACAGGGTGGCGGCCATGTTCTCCGTGGACGCCCTCGGCGCGGCCATCGTCACCGGCCTGGTGCCGCTGTTCGCCCTGGGCACCGAGTACTCCAGCGGCCTGCGCCAGGTGGTCCACGACGTGGAGAGCGGCAGCGGCGAGACGATCCACGCCGTGTCGTCCTTTTTTACCGGCAGCGAGATGGGGGGTCGCAGCGACCACCTGCCGTTTCGGCTCAAGTCGGTGCCGGTCATCTTCTTCTCCTCGGGCGCGCCGCCGGAGTACCACTCCCCGGCCGATGAGATCGCCATCATCGACTTTACGCGGCTCACCGTCATGGCCCGTCAGGTGCTGCTGGTCACGGCGCGGGTGGCCGACGGCGTGCGCCCCACCTTCGTCGCCACGCCCCGTCCCCACATCGACGACGCCAGGGCCATGGTCTCCCTTGGCGACTACGTGTTGAAGAACCCGGCGTCCGCGGGCCTCACCGACAGTATGGCCAACATGCTCAAGCCGATGATCGAGAAGTTGCGGGGGTACGTGGACAAGCCGCCCGAGACCGAGGCTCAGTGGCAGGAGTACCAGACCTACATCAAGAGCGTGGTGAACCTGGTCTTCTCCTTCGCCGGGCGCTGACCAACAACCAGGAGACGACCGTGAAAACCGAACACCTCATGGACCTGCACGAGGCGTCCAACGCCGTGCTGCTGGTCATCGACTTCCAGGGCAAGATCTTCCAGCTGGCCTTCAACCATGATCCGCTCAAGGTCATGGCCAGCAAGGTCATGCGTACGGCCGACCTGTTCGGCGTGCCGCTGGTGGTCACCGAGCAGTATCCCAAGGGCCTGGGCCACACCGACCCCGATCTGCAGGCGGTCTACGACCAGCTCGCCTGCGAAAAGCACCTGCTGGCCAAGGACAGCTTCGGCTGCTGCGGCGACGCCGAGTTCCTCGGCGTGATGCGCGAGGTGGTGGCCAGGGTCCGCGCCAACCGGGGCCCGGGAGACCCCGACCGCCCGGTGGACATCATCGTCACCGGCATCGAGACCCACGTCTGCGTGCAGCAGACCGTGCTGGAGCTGCTGCGCCGGGACTTCCGCGTTGTGGTGCTGCACGACTGCACCGGCGGCCGCATCGAGTCCAACCACCAGGTGGCCCTCGAGCGATTCCGCCAGTGCGGCGCGGTGATCAGCAGCTTCGAGAGCCTGGCCTTCGAGTGGGCGCGCACCAAGACCCACGACAAGTTCAAGGCCATGAGCGCCATCGTCAGGGAGTGACACTGCGCGCGGGCCTGATCTGCCTCGCCCGGAGCGGATTTTCCCCTGGGGGGCCGCGCCCCCGTTTATCGCGCTCTCCGAAATACGTTGATTCGATTCGACCATCGGGCGTCCCGGTGCATTGGCGACAAGCTATCAGCG
>PVBE011560418.1_pt1 | contig 14402 bp, 11 predicted proteins | sample 1631181 | NCBI WGS metagenome assembly PVBE01 (sample SAMN08397723, study PRJNA350692) | Marine metagenome, whole genome shotgun sequencing project. | isolation source: water | place: Pacific Ocean | collected 2012-04
GCCTTTGAACTTCGAGCAGGCACCGTCATTGTTGTTGGAAAAACTGGATCACACGCTGCGTTGGGGATGCGTCGCGGTTCATTGATTTCATTATCCGTGCCAGACGAAATCTCACCCCTGTTTCGTCGTGGTGTTCGCTGGGAGCCCACATTCTTGCATGCCCTTGCTCAAAGCCTTCAAAATTCTGGTTTTCGGAGCATCGAGGCCCTCAAAGCATGCCTCAAGCAGCCATGGCAGCAGTGGCATGGTGACCTTTTGACCGGTGGAAGAGGAGAGTTTTTGCATCCTTGTGGCCTTGAGCCAGCCAATTCATGAGGCACGCTTTTTCCAAGACGGGTTTTCGGATAGCCTGTAGCGTTCGAAAAGTAACTCATTCATCCCTTTAAAATTCGTATCGCTCTATGCCAACGATCAGTCAGCTCGTACGCAGTCGCCGCAAGCCAAAGCGCAAGTTTTCAAAGTCACCAGTTCTTGATAGGTGTCCTCAGAAGCGCGGCGTTTGCTTGCAAGTACGTACAATGACGCTAAAAAAACCAAACTCTGCTTTGCGAAAGATTGCTCGTGTTCGTCTCTCGAATCAAAAAGAGGTGACTGTTTACATTCCAGGTGAAGGCCACAATCTTCAAGAACACTCGATTGTGCTTATTCGTGGAGGACGCGTAAGAGATTTACCAGGTGTTCGTTATCACGTTATTCGCGGAGCGCTCGACACATTGGGTGTTCAGGATAGAAAACAGTCCCGTAGTCTGTATGGAGCGAAGAAGGGTTAGTCACAAGGTTTTTTAATATGGGAAGCATTACTGCCAGCCGCGAACAACTTCGTCCAGACCCAAAGTTTGGTTCCTTACTTGCAAGCAAGTTCATTAATTGCCTCATGCTTGATGGCAAGAAAAGTATTGCACAAGGCGTTTTTTATCGGGCACTTGATATCGTTGGTCAAAAAATCAGTGATGATGAACCAATTGAAATTTTTTCAAGGGCTGTTGAGAATGTAAAACCAGCTGTCGAGGTTCGTTCGAAAAGAGTGGGGGGTGCGGCATACCAGGTCCCCATGCAAGTCAATCGAACACGCCAACAATCACTCGCCATTCGATGGATTCTTCAAGCCGTCCGTGACAAAAAAGGACGTGCTACGCACGAAAAGCTAGCGGAGGAAATTATTGCTGCCTACAAGCGAGAAGGTGCAGCAGTTACAAAACGAGAAAATGTCCACCGTATGGCCGACGCAAATAAAGCTTTTGCTCACTTTGCTTGGTGATGCAAGAAATCCTTGACGTTGTGATCATTCACCGTGAATCGTCACAATAATCTTTCGAGCGCCGCCGTGATCTCTATGCTCACAGAGATAGATCCCCTGCCACGTTCCGAGGCATAACCGACCTTCCCTTATAGGAATGGTAATTGCACTTCCCAGCATTGATGCCTTGACGTGAGCTGGCATGTCATCTGGACCTTCACTGGTATGTATGTAAGGAAGCGTTTCTGGCACGACTTCATTAAAAGCCATTTCGAGGTCTTTCGGTACATCAGGATCAGCATTCTCATTTAACGATAGACTCGCCGAGGTGTGGCAGATAAAAAGATTTAGAAGGCCTATTCTGATGTCATCAAGACACTCCAGTGAGGCCATAATTTCTGAAGTGATCAGATGAAACCCACGACGTCGTGGCCGAAGTTTCACCTCACGCTGAATCCACTTCATAAACAACACCTTTTCTCAATGAATAGAAACTTCTGCGGGAAGCATCATCAAAGGCTCTCCTGAAGATAGCAACGATAATGAATCTATCCATCGAATAACGTGCTCTGCAGCAGGAAAACGCTCCATGATTGCTCGTAATGACTTAGTAGCAAGCGGAGCAGATTCATTTGATGGGCGTTGACCAAATAAATCATCGAAAAGGCCCTGTGATTTAGGCATAAGAAGGCGATCAAATCGCTCCCCCCGTTCAAGATTGGCCAACTTCAGTGCCTCTTCAATCGCATCATCGAGTGTTCCAAGACTATCAACTAACCCAGCTTCCTTTGCCATTCTTCCTGTAAAAATCCTGCCTTCAGCAAGTGTTGCGACTCTTTCTTTATCCAATCGACGACCATCGGCTACTTTCGATGTGAAAAGCTTATAGATCTGCTTCATTGACTTAAGAAACACCTCTTTTTCATGCTTTGAAAAAGGGGTCTGCATTGAAAGCCAACCTGCATTCCGTCCCTTACTCACAACATCAGTATGCACACCAACTTTTCCAAGAGCTCTGCCAATGGCAATTTTTCCTCCCACAACTCCAATGGAGCCCGTGAGTGTACCGGGAGCGGCGACAATCCTGTCCGCTGCGACTGCCACATAGTAGCCACCACTGGCAGCTGTGTCCGACAGACTTGCCACGACAGGCTTTTCAACGCGCTCTACCTCTCTCCATATCAAGTCACTTGCAAGTGCTGACCCTCCAGGAGAGTTTATTCTCAAGACGATTGCAGCAACATTTTTGTTGGAATCAGCCTCGCGAATAGCATTGATAATCGCTCCACTCCCACCGGTCGTACCGGTCAAGAATCCTCCAGAAGCTTGCCCCTCCTGAATCTCTCCGTTGACGTACACAATGGCAATTTGTTTGTGACTACTCTTTGAGCTCTTCTCTGTGCTCCCTGAAAACATCTCGAGTAATTTCACCATGCCCCCAAGACCCGAAAAATCATTGTCCACTTCACGAGCAGCGTAATCACGCAGAATAATCGGCTGATCTATTCCTGCCTGTGCTGCAAGGCCACTAATCGCTTCATCCTCATAAGCAATGGCATCAACTAAGCCCACTTGTTGTGCTACCTCAGGAGAAAACACTCCCTCGTCAACCAATTTCTGTACAGCTTTTTGATCTAAATTTCTCGCATGTGCTATCTGTTCAATAAATTGATCATAGAGATCTCCAACAAATTCCTCATACTGTTTGCGAAGTTGAGGACTCATGCTATTTCTTGTCATCGGTTCACCAGCCCCCTTGAATTCACCCACTTGTAGGATTTCAGCGTCAACTCCTACCGCATCAAGCATTGCTTTATAAAAAGTCACTTCGACCCGTACCCCTGTAATTTCAAGAGAGGATGCAGGGGGCATCGAAATACTGTCACAGGAAGTAGCGAGGGTATAGAGCACGGGGCCACCGCTCACAAAGTGAGCCACAACTGGCTTACCTGATGCTTGAACCCGCTCAATCGCCGCCATGATTTCCAACATCCGTCCACGACCAATATCTGTCTTGGTGATCGATAAAAGTACGGCACGTATCTCTGGGTCCGTCGCTGTCTGTTCAATTCGGTCTACGATCCTGTGCAGCCTTGGTGAAACATCTGCAAACATTCCAGACTGACCAACCCCTTCTTGAATGGAGCCACTTATTGAAATGTGGGCAATCTTCTGAGATGTCCGTGTATCTTCGTCAGCAAAGACGCATCCCAAACCAAGCGAACAAAAAAATAAACATGACAAAAATGACAAAAAAAACTGCTTTTTCATAAAATTTTCCTCTCCGAAGCCTCTCTCGCTCCCCTCAATGTATCGTGTGAAGCAAGAAAAAATGAACCTCTTATTGGTAAATGGACGAACGTATAGTAAGATACTGCCGTACACCTATTTGTTTTTTCATCTGCTTTCCCAATGCAAGGAGGTGTGATTTCCATCATGCCCAGCGCCTCTACCAGAAAAAAGTCTTCTGTTGTGAAAAAGAACTCGCGTAAGTCGACGTCAAATTCACGCCACGAAAAGTCATCTTCCAACACATCGGATTATCTGAATGCTACAACGGGATCAGACTTAGGCATCAGTTTTGATGCTGACGCCGCTCCTACAAAGCGTCAGTTAGAGATATATGAATTCATCCGTGAAAAAATTTATAGCCGAGGGTACGGTCCTACCGTTCGAGAAATAGGTCATGCCTTCAAAATAAAATCACCGAATGGCGTGGTTTGCCATCTGAAGGCGCTAGAACGCAAAGGAATGATTAATCGTGGTAAAAATATGTCTCGGGCGATAGAGCTTGTGAGTGAACCTGCTCATCTGCGTGGCTTACCAATGGCAGGATGGGTTGCCGCAGGCACACTCCGACCTGCCGAAGAACAGTCTGATCGCGTGGATTTTGAAAACTTGTTCAATAGAGATAGTCACTTTGTTCTCAAAGTGATGGGTGACTCTATGATTGAGGCTCAAATTGCTGATGGTGACTGGGTTGTTATACAAAAAAAACAGTCTGCACACTCAGGCGATATTGTTGTTGCGCAAACAGAGGATGGTGAAGCTACACTCAAGCAATGGTTTCCAGAACGAGACCGCATTCGACTACAACCTGCAAACAGTTCAATGCGACCAATTTATGTGAAATCTGCTCAAATTTTAGGTGTTTTAGCCGGAGTTGTTCGAAAAACTTAAGTGATCTGAAATGTGATGCCTTGACTCAGCATGCACGTCAATGACCATGACTCAATTCCTCTAATTGATTCAGTTTGTTGTAAAGTGTCTTCAAACTGATACCAAGTTCATCAGCGGTCCTCGCCTTATTTCCATCATTTCTATCCAATCCTTCTACGATGGCCCGCATCTCCATCTCTCTAAGGCTTTCAGGCTTTGCAGCCCCCTGAGACCGTTCCAGTCTTTGTGCATTATGCGTTCTCACAGACACCCCGGACGCTGATCCAAGTCTTGATGGAAGGTCATCTACACAAAGCGGAAACTCATCACATAATACAAGCGCATGTTCAATAACATTAGCCAACTCGCGAACATTCCCTGGCCATCGGTGATCGTTCAGCTTTTGGAGCACCTCCTTTGTTACAACATCAACTTTCAGAGGGACATGAGGCCGCGATTTTCTGATAAAATGCTGGACAAGTTCAGGAATATCTTCCTGTCGGCTACGCAAAGGCGGTACAACGATTTCAAACGTATTGATTCGAAATAATAAATCTTCTCGAAATCCATCGTTAGCAACCATTTCCTCAAGACTTTGGTGCGTTGCACATACCAATCGAACGTCAACGTGATGCGTCTGATTTTCACCAACTCGACGAATTTCGCCACTCTCTAACACCCGTAGCAGTCGAGGCTGAAGCGACTTTGGCAACTCACCAATCTCGTCAAGAAATAACGTGCCACCGTTTGCAACCTCAAAGAGACCAGGTCGATGCTCATCTGCTCCAGTAAAAGCGCCTTTACGATGACCAAATAGTTCACTTTCAACGAGATGCTCCGGGAGAGACCCGCAATTTACTGCAACAAGCGGGTGGTCTGCTCGAGCACTCAGGCCGTGTATAGACCTAGCAACCAACTCTTTACCGACCCCAGTTTCACCCAAAATCAATACATTTGATTCACTTGGTGCCACCTTTGTTATCAATTGATGAACCTTCTTGAGCGCGAGAGAACTACCTACCATCGCATTTGACCCTTCAGCTCGTCTCACTCGATTTTCTAGAGCCCGCAACCTCGCTGTGAGTTCTCTTTTCTTGCGAACGCGTTCTAACACTGCTTGAATTTCGGCAATTTTGCAGGGCTTCGTGAGATAATCAAAAACACCATGTTTGATCGCTTCTATAGCACTCTCTAAAGAAGATTTTCCCGTAATAATAACCGACTCAGTGTCGGGAGAAGAATTACGAACATGAGTAATCACTTCCATTCCCCCTGCACCAGGCATGTCCAGATCTGCAATGACACAGTCATAGGCGGTCTGCTCGAGCGCTGCTAATGCAGTTTGCCCGTCTGGGCAGACTGTTGTTTCATAGCCAAGACGAGGTAGTTCGATCCTCATTAACTCCTGAATCGTAGCTTCATCATCTGCAAAAAGTATTCGCATAGGTTTAGGCTGCTTCACTGTTATGTTTCACCTCATGCTGAGAGTCACCGGCACTTAACCCGTCATTCATTGAAAACTGTTTCGACTCCGTAGCAGGTATCACTTTTGCAAGTGGCAACATCACACGAAATACAGAACCGCTACCTTCACCCCGACTAGATACCTCAATACGCCCACCATGGTCAGCTACAATCCGTTGCACAATAGACAGTCCCAAACCAGTTCCAAACCCTGCCTTACGCCTTGTAAAAAATGGCTCAAAGATATGCTCAAGCACTTTTTCACTCATCCCACAACCGTTATCAGAAAAGATGATCATGCACTCCCCACCACTTTGACGGATCGTCACACGAACCCGACCAGTTTCGGAGATGGAATCAAGTGCATTTGCTAACAGATTAAGGACAACCTGTTTTATCTCCTGTGGATTGACCATCGCAAGTACATCTTGCCCCTCAACAATTTCTATTCTCTTGCCAACAAACCGACCGACGTGCTGAAGCATGTCAACCACGTCAGTCACAACAACTCTGATTGCCGTTGCCTGCCTTCGAACTTCACCCAACCGAGAAAAATCTAGAAGTTTTTCTGTAATCCCCTTACAGCGAAAGGCTTCAGTCTGTATGAGTTCTACGTAACGATTAATAAGACTCATTTCTTCTGTTGTCTGATCAAATGAATGCATGCGACTTTCTAGTGATTCAGCACACATTGCAATTGAAGCCAAAGGATTATTGATTTCATGGGCCACTCCGGCCGCGAGAAATCCAACACTCGCAAGTTGTTCACTTCGGATTACTTCACGTGTCCTTGACTGAACCTGCTTATCGAGCTCATCACGAATCTCGCGAAACCGATTCGTCATGTCATTTAGGGCATCCGCTAACTCTGCCATCTCATCTTGGGTATCTAAATGAATGCGAAAGGTAAAATCACCAGAGGCCACACGTCTTGATGCATGCCCCAAATGACGGAGAGGGCGGAATACCCACCGGTATGTTAACAGTCCCAATGCAGTGAGCAAAAGTACTGCGGCAATTGATGAAACGATTGTTGTAATGATAAGGGTTCGGTACCCCGCCCTTACCTCGTGCGCAAGCTCATGAAGCCTCGATTGCAGATAGGTCGGAAGTTCTACCGTCAAAGCAGCAAGGCGCTCTAAGTGTGGTTCGATAGCTAACACTTGGCCACGTGAATCGGTTCTGAGAAGCGCATCAGAATCAACCTGAATATGGGGTGCCCCGATGATTCGTTCGATTGTTGAAAGGCAGGCTGCAATATCCTGAGAAGTCTTTTTCTCCAAGGTTCGATCACCAAAAAGATGGTTATCAAACTCAGTTTCTACTAACTGCTCTCGGTATCGATCTAATGCTCGCCTTGTCCATTTCAACTGATCACGAAACACATCTGATGATTCTGTTGGTTTCGAAAGCCAGCGGGCTCGTGTAAGTCGAAGTGCACTTACACTTTCATTGAGGTCGCTGGCCCGAGGGAGTTCAGTTGCACGATAACTCAAGGAGCGCACGAGTCGACGATAACTGGATACTGCCAGAAAACTACTTGCCGATAATATCGCTACCATAAAGCCAGCAAGAAGTCCTCCAAGAAGGAGTTTGTCACGAATTGGTCGTCGTTTGGACATCTCCGACCCTCCTTGTCGGTCAATGATGGTCAATCGTAGGCCCCCAAGCACCCTATCTCCATAGCGATTTTCTGCTTATACGGGTGCTACACGAGACCAAATCGCTTGCGCAAAAACCATTCTCCACACAGGAATGCAGCGAGGACCAAGAACAACGGCCACTTATCCCACGGCGTGTACGACCACTGCTCAAGCGTTTCAAATGTTGATGGGCGATTGCGTATTTCGTCAAGAATTTCCTTGATCTCTTCTGGCGTCCGAACTCCACCTGGAGTCACCTCAGCAAGTTGTCGCATAAGCAACGGATTAGCTCGAGGGTTTGCCAGCTCCACATCTTGACGAAAAACGGTGAACCTTGACGCTCTGGTTGACTTCGTACCATCAGATGTGGTTGCCACAACCTCAAGCTTCCAATCTCCAATCTCGGAAATGTCGGTCACGTTTCCTGAATAGGATTCTCCCTGAAGTCCAACACGAATTGGTCGCACGACTCCACTGGGAGATATCAACTGACAATCGAAGGCAACTTCTTTAACCGGCTTGTCATCAGCTTGAGTCAAGCCTGTATCAAACTCAAGTACACTACCTGGAGGCAGCCGTCTCCGTGCTAAACGAAGCCACAACTTGTCTTCTTCATTACCATCTCGGCGAGCTAACCAAAGTACCATTTGCCGCCAAAATTTTCGGTGCTCTTCTTGGGCACCTTGCATCACCCACTGCCATGTGGAGTCTGCAGCAAAAGCCAGCACACGGCCTACACCATACTCACGGCCAACAAGAATAGATCTTCCATCTTCTGTCCTCGCAAGTGTTTTGGTAGTAGGCACGAGTTTTCCCAAATCATTCGCCCCTGCTAACGGTGGCAGACGATTCCATACTGCAGACGACTCGATCGGGCTATCTGCCAATCTCAGAATCGATATTCCTCCAAATCGTTCATCCGGCACCATCTGTATTGGTCCGTTTATATGGAGACTCTCACGAATTGGCTCATCAAAACGCTGTCGCGCAAGTCGATCAGTTTCAAATGGAAGTGCATCTCTCAGTGCTGTACTTCCCCAACCACCAGCCTCAAATGCATGAAATCCCCCAAGCATCCCTAGCCCCATACCCTGGCGTACCAGAAGACGAATGCGTTCAACATCTTGTTGGCGGAGCGCAGAGGAATCGAGGTCACCGATAAGGATAACGTCGAATTTACTTTGAAGATCACGAGAAAGATCAACCGGCCATTCGTTCCTTCCCTGTGCGGTTGAATCAAGCCACCGAAAGTCAACCTGGATTCCAGGAGTGGCTGCAAGTACACGCCGAAGGAATCGCTGCTCTACCCGAAGCGCCCCCTCAAGATACAAAACTCTTAATCCTCCATCCACAACGTCTACAAATGTGGATAGCTCATTATTACTCGTGACAACCTCACCTTCTTGTGAATCAACCACAAGTGAGAGTTTTCGCACCCCAAGAGTGGACGGCGTCCACGATAATCGCACTGGGACTTCAAATGATTCGGATGTGCCACGGACCGTTGTTTGTGACACTTCCGTCATCTCACCGGCGTCGTTTTCAGCAAGCAGCCGTACTTGAGCATCTCGATCAGCAAGACCGTCCAAACGCACGCGACCGGCAATCTCGAGTGAGTTTTTTATATACACAGTGTCAGAAACAGACAGATTAATAATTGATGCATCGCGCCCCTGAGAACCACCTCGCTGCTCTCCAAACGTAATACTCCACAAAGGAACGCCAAGCCTGCCAATTTTTCTTGCAGCAGTCTGCGGTGGCATATCTCGGGGAGGATATGCATGCTGAGCACCATCACTGAGAACTATTAATCCTGCAAGCGTTTGCCCAGCCATTGCACGAGTAAGATCGTCCAAGGCTGCCCCGAGCGCTGTTTCATCACTTTCTGGCCCCTGAGAAAACTCTTTCGGAAATGTTTTTTTATTTGTGTAAGCACCCATTTCTTGAACTTGTCGATTAAATTGCCATGCTGATACAGCCACTCCGTGATCATCCTCAAGTTTCTCAAAATCTGAAGCCACAGTATCCAATGATGTTACGAGTTGCTCCCAACGCGTCTGCCCATTTGGTCCATCAGCAACTGACATGCTCTGCGATGCATCTGCTAAGAGAACGAGTGTTGTTTCCTGTTCTGTCTTTGTTGCAGCAGTAAACGTTGGTCGCAACAAACAAATTAGAAGTGAGAGAAAGGCCCCCAAACGCATTACAACAAGAGCTAACAATCTTCTTTGAGAAACCCGTGTTCTATCAGGTCCAAGAAAAAACAATGCTCCCGCCATTAAGACCACAATACCGAAAAATACTAACCATGAACCGACAGGATGAAACTGGACACTAAGCTCTTCAACACTCGCGATAGCAAAGCAACAGGAGGGCAGCGAACTGATGACAACATTCATACAGTCACCTCAGCTTGCATCCCATCATCAGTAACATGTTCCGAAGAAGGCCCTGGTGTTTTTTGACTTCTTGCGTCACTCAAACGATTGTCATGCTCGGTACTCTGCAAGCCGAGTGGGGCATAAAAACGATTGGCAAGAACCCAATCAGTCAAAATGGCACAGGATGCAAGTAAAATAAACCAACCAAAAAACTCAGCACCAATTCGCCCAAGCTCCACATCTCGAACCAAATCTTCCTTACTTTTAGCCAAGGCGTTTTCCTTACCAAGCACCATCTTCAATTGATCCGGATTCAGTCGCCTAAAATCTGTGGCTGATGGAGACAAATTTGCACTAAAACCACGACGAAAACCCCCCACATCACCACCTGATCGCACTGCATAGTTTCCGGCTACTCGAGTTTCTGAAACCGTAATAGCTCCTTTCCTGGGATCAACTGCAATCGGTATCTCATCACCCACAGGCGTTCGCACAAACACGCTACGGACATCTCTCCGAGCAACGTGAATAATCGCTGGCTCTCCTGTCGTGATGTTTCGGTTATCTGAATTACCCATCGAGTACAGCACCATCTCATTTGCAAGAATGACAAATGGCCACGGTTCAAATCCGGTTGCAAGTAGATTCCATGAGTCTCGATCATCTGCTGACTGCGATATGGGCGTGGTAACAATCAACACTGTCCCTTCTTCAAATCGATTCTCAAGTACAGCGGGCAAACCATTTCGATAGGAAACAATGCTTGATGCCGCATGACCTTCTTCGTTCGGAACAAACTCCCAATGCCGCTCCACTGGAAAATCCTGCCAAGGCACAGTGTCACCTACGCGCCGAAAGGTCTCCAACACGGGATGATTAAGAGAAGATGGAGAAATATAGTTTCTATCATCCGGCGAACGCCATACACGGACGAGACTTCCACCAAGCAAATTTTGACTTTCCTTAGTATTGAAACGCTTTGGTTCAGTCGCCTGAGGGCCAAGCCAGACAACCAAACCTTTACCGCCAGCCACCCATTCACCAATTTGTTGCCACGTCCGGCTAGGAAGAGGTGGTGGATCAACTAAAACAATGACTTCTGCATCATTCCAGGACACTGTATTAAGGTTCCCAACATCAACTAATTCTGCTTCAAAACGGGATCGACCAGCTCTTTCGAGTGCTGCCGGTGCGATTGCCTGAGCCATTAAGATGCCTGTCCGATGTACTGGACTGGGGGCAGCAATAATGACTTTCGAAGGTGCACCCACATCCAGCGTAAACGATCGAACATCGTCAGCAGACAAGTCATCATTGCCGAGAATCACCACCCTTCCCTGACGAGTGCCTGGTGAAAGCCCCGCAATCTCAAAACTAACCTGGCTGCTACTATCTGCCTTCCATTCAACTGGTTTTTCTGCTCGCCGCACATATGCACCACTTTCGTCACGTATTTCAACTGCTATTCCCCTTGTAACAGAAGGCCCAGTTCTCGTCGTGGCTACGGCAATTACCAATGGAGTACCAACCGCAAGTCGATCTGATGACAGCGTTACAGAATCAATTGCGCAATTTGCAACACTTGTGGCTCCAACATCAATCCAGAGTAACGTTGTATCTTCAGGTACATTCGCATCCCCAAAGGGATTCATCGAACCTAGCGCTCCGCGAGAGCAGTCTGTGAAAATATAGAGCTCTTTTCGTACAAGCTCAGACGTTTTCAGCAACTGCAAACCTTCAGATATTGCGGTTGGAAGACTGTTGACAGGTGAAGCTACCGGCAACTGCTTCACCTTCTTCTTTGCAGCTGATACAGTGGCTGAAAAGGCATTAGGATTACCCGCCGTATCGATAATTCCAATTTCACTCGATGGGGGAAGCTTTTCAAAAAGATCATCCGAGAGTGAAATTGCATGCTCCAGCCGTGTTCTATTCGCTTCAAGAAGATCCATCCTTGGGGATGTATCAAAGACAAGGACTGCTGCTACTGGTTCTTCAGCGTCTGCTAACCAACCAACATTGCGGATAACGGGCCTCGCCATTGCAACAGCCAAAAGCACTATCGCCGCTATCCTTGCCAAAAGCAAAAGAAGATGATTGATTCTTAAGCTTCGCCGATTCGATACTATCCTTCGTTTCAAAAACTGTATCGAAGGGAGCTCTTGCTTCACCGGCTTTTGTCGCATGAGCAAGTGCAGCAGAACCGGCACACTCACAAGTGCTGTTCCGGCTAAAAGTATCGGTGCTAGAAAAGACAAGGCCATACAAACAATTCTACACCAACATCCAATAGACTGATTGATTGCAGGATTGAACGGGTTTTATTACGCGCAACGTACAAAGACACAGACCTGCAAAAACTAGAACCTATTTTTGCGGCTTTGCAAATAACTTACGAGTGCCGCATCAAACTGCATGCTGGTATCCAACGGCACGTAATCTATTCGGGATTGAAAACACATTCGTTTGAATTCTTCACGAAACAAATGTACTTCTTCCTCATAACCTTTTCTAGCTGCATCTGCATCAATAGTAATTTTTTCTTGCGACTCTGGTTCTATGAATTCCACGACTCCTCGAAATGGGAATTTCTCCTCAGCCTCATCGAGTATGTGAAAAAGAATAACATCATGTCCACGATGGCGAAGTCGCAGTAAGGCATCCCGAATCAATAGCGGATCGCCTAGTAAGTCACTAAAGACCATGATAAGTGATCGATGCCGAAGCATCGCAGCTATCTGAGTGAGGCTGCCAGCAATGTCAGTTTTGCCCGATGGCTGCACCTTTGCTAGCACTGACAGCACTTGCGCAATCTGAGAACGCCGAGACTTTGCAGGAAGACTTTGACGAATTTTATCATCAAAAAGAATTAATCCACACGGATCCTGTTGATGAATCATCATCCAGCAAAGGGCTGCCGCGAGCGAAATACCATAATCGAGTTTTGATAATTCCTGCTGGTATGTGTAACTCATTGAGCTACTCGTATCTATCACAAGATAACCAGTGATATTTGTCTCAGCATGAAATTGTTTGACATAGTGCTTATCGGTTTTGGCATAAATACGCCAATCAATGTCTTTTGGATCATCGCCAAGTGCATACTTTCGATGCTCACTAAACTCAACCGAAAAACCCTGATACGGACTCGAGTGGAGTCCTTGCAGAAAGCCTCGAATAATGAACTGTGCTCGAAGATCCAGACGAGATATCTGCCGAACAACTTCCGGCTTCAGATATTCCTCAACAGCGCGGGCCATAGCTGGATCACTTTACAAGTTTTGGGATTTCAGGCTCTGGAAATTCCTGAATCAATCGCTCGATGATCGACTCACTCGTAAGCCCCTCAGCCTGAGCCTGAAAATTTGTGGCGATGCGATGCCTCAATACTGGAACTGCAATCCTGCGAACATCCTCAAGCGACACACTGAATCGACCATCCATAGCTGCCATCGCTTTACCACCCTGAATCAGAAATTGACCCGCTCTCGGGCCAGCTCCCCAATCAACCATTTGTTTCACGTAGTCTGGGGCAGAGGTATCTTTGGGACGTGTTGATCTGACAATCCCGGAAACATACTTCACCACATACTCACTCACAGCAACACTACCAACGAGCTTTTGTATATTGACGATCGCACGTCCTGAAAGAACCTTTCGTATATCTGGTTTTTCTGATTTTGTGGTGGCTAACAGAATCTGTTCCTCCTCAGAAGCCGAGGGGTACCCTACTTTTATGTTGAACATAAAACGATCAAGCTGGGCCTCGGGGAGCGGATACGTGCCCTCTTGCTCTATTGGATTCTGCGTTGCAATCGTAAAAAATGGATCTGGAAGCTGATATGTCTCCTGTCCAACAGATACCTCCCTCTCCTGCATAGCTTGCAACAATGCCGCCTGTGTCTTTGGGGGGGTTCGATTAATCTCATCCGCCAACAGGATATTGGTAAAAATCGGACCCTCAACAAATCTGAAGTGACGACGACCAGATTCATCTTCCTCCAGTACGTTTGTACCGGTGATGTCGGACGGCATAAGATCAGGTGTAAACTGCACTCTCTTGAAATCCACATCGAGAATTCGAGATAACGTTGAAACCATCAACGTTTTTGCCAGTCCTGGTACACCCTCTAATAAGCAGTGACCTCGTGTAAAAATTGCAGCGAACAACTGTTCAATGACATCCGTTTGCCCAACAATGATCTTCTGTAGTTCATCCTGCATCAATTTTCGATGCTGTGAAAACTCATGCAAAATGTCATCAAGCGTCTTGGATTTAGAAGATGTCGACACACGACTATTCCTAGGGGTAATAGGCTGAACATGATACCGTAGATTTTGGTTCGACCATAACCTCTAAAATAATGATAAAGTACGCTAGTGTATTCTTAATTCTCAAACTATCCACTGAAACCAGGAGTTGGTGACATGCGATTTTTGGCACCATTCCATCTTTTTTTCAGCAACCATTTTTTTTATGCACTAAAAACACTCGTTTTTCTGTTCATTGGGCTTGCC
>PVBE011850577.1_pt1 | contig 14402 bp, 8 predicted proteins | sample 1631181 | NCBI WGS metagenome assembly PVBE01 (sample SAMN08397723, study PRJNA350692) | Marine metagenome, whole genome shotgun sequencing project. | isolation source: water | place: Pacific Ocean | collected 2012-04
GCCCACCTCCTCGAGCGTGTGATCAGACTTCTCGCCGATACCGAAGCGCATACGCAGCACCTTCTCCTCACGGGGCGTGAGGGTCGAGAGGACCTTGCGGGTCTGCTCCGCGAGGTTCATGCTGATCACCGCCTCGCTCGGGCTGACCACTCCCTTGTCCTCGATGAAGTCACCGAGGTGCGAGTCTTCCTCCTCGCCGATGGGCGTCTCCAGAGAGATCGGCTCCTTGGCGATTTTGAGGACCTTGCGCACCTTGTCGAGCGGCATTCCCAGCTTGACGGCCAGTTCCTCGGGCGTCGGCTCGCGGCCGATCTCGTGCAGCATCTGGCGCGAGGTGCGGACCAGCTTGTTGATGGTCTCGATCATGTGGACCGGGATGCGGATGGTGCGGGCCTGGTCGGCGATCGAGCGCGTGATGGCCTGGCGGATCCACCAGGTGGCGTAGGTGGAGAACTTGTAGCCGCGCCGGTACTCGAACTTGTCCACCGCCTTCATCAGGCCGATGTTGCCCTCCTGGATCAGGTCCAGGAACTGGAGCCCCCGGTTGGTGTACTTCTTGGCGATCGAGATCACGAGGCGCAGGTTGGCCTCGATCATCTCTTTCTTCGCCTTGCCGGCCTCGCGTTCGCCCTTCTGCACGGTCTTGACGATGCGCCGGAACTCGCCAACCGGCAGCCTCGCGATCTCGGTCGTCGCGGCGACGTCCTTGCGGATGGCGGCGATGTCGTCGCGGTGCTTGGTCGCGAAGGTATTCCACGCCTTGCCCAGCCGCGAGACGCGTCGCGTCCAGCCCACGTCCAACTCGTGGCCGGTGTACTGTTCCAGAAAGTCCTCGCGCTTGACCTTGCAGTTGGTGGCGAGCCGCATGAGTTGGCCGAGTTGTCCGAAGAGGCGCCGGTTGAGGCCGTAGAGCTGGTCGACCAGTTGCTCGATGCGGGGATTGTTCAGATGCACCGTCTCCATCAGCTGCACCAGCTCGTGGTGAAGCTTTGCGTAACGGCGTTCCTGGGCCGGGCTCAGGTTCTCGCCCTTCTGCATGGCCTCCAGGCGCAGCTTCTGCAGCCGGTGCAGCTTGGCGTAGGTGGACGTGATTCGCTCGAAGGTCTCGATCACCTCGGGCTTGAGCTTCGCCTCCATCGCCGCGAGCGTGAGATTGGGTTCCTCGTCGGCGTCGCTCGAATCCTTGCTGCTGTCACCATCGCCGGGGCGCGCCTCGCCGTTACCGCTGCCGGGGCGCGCCTCGCCGGTACCGTTTCCGGGGCGCGCCTCGCCGTCTCCCCTGCGCGCGGCGTTGCCGTCACCGGCGTCCGATGATTCCCCGTTCCCTCCGTCTGAGGATTCGGAGTTCTCGCCCGCGTTCGGCGCGCCGCCGAAGGTAGTCTCCAGATCGATGATGTCGCGCAGCAGGATCCGGCCGTCGACGAGGTCGTCGTGCCACTCGACGATCGCCTTGATGGTAAGCGCGCTTTCGCAGATGCCGCCGATCATCATCTCGCGACCGGCCTCGATTCGCTTGGCGATCGCGATTTCGCCCTCGCGCGACAGAAGCTCGACGCTACCCATCTCACGCAAATACATGCGGACCGGATCGTCGGTTCGGGCGAGCTCGTCCTCGTCGACGTTGCCTCCCGACGGCACCTCGCTTCCTTGGGCGCCGCTGTCGTCCGAGCTTTCTTCGCTCTCTTCGTCATCCACCACGTTGATGCCCATCTCCGAAAGCATCGCCATGGTGTCCTCGATCTGCTCGGACGACACCTGGTCGGGCGGTAACAGTGCGTTAAGCTCGTCGTAGGTGACGTGGCCGCGCTCCTTGCCGAGCGCGACCATCTTCTTCACCGCCGTTTCGAGGGAATCGATCACCGACGCGTCGCCGCCCTCCTCGCGCGCGGTCTCGGTTTTGGTGGTCGTATTGCTCTTGGTCGTCATCCACGTCCCTCAATCCGGTGCGCACAAAATCGCCTGCGCGGCGCGTCCCCGCGCATTCGCATCATTCTCACGGGCAAAGGCATGCGCGCTCCACCCCGGGGCGGGTCCGGAGTTTGAGTTGGCGCGCGAAGCCCCTCTTGTCAAGCTTTGTTGACCGCCAATCTTCCATAAAAACCCCTATCCAAGTCCTGTCAAGCGCAGCGCCCCTCGCGCCACCGGATTCGGCCTCGCGCCCCGGCCGGCGCCGCGTGAGCCGCGGATATCATGGCTCCGAATCATGAAGTGCGTTGCGGGATTCGACGAGCGCCTTCAGGCGCTCGACTTCGCTTTCCGTCAGCGTATCGGGATCGGCGGCGCCAAGAGCGGCGATCTCGGCCGCTTTTTCGCGCTGGCGAAGCATGGCCATGGCCTCGTCCCACGTTCGCCGGATGGTCTCGCGCTCGGCCTCGGGTGCTAAGTATCCGACGCCCAACAACAGCGGATCGCCGAACACGGTATCGAGCATCGCACCGTGGCCGCGCGTGAGGAGTGCGTCCGCCACAGCGTCCGGCTCCTCCGCCTCCGGACCGCCGAGGATCTCGACCAGCGCCTCGCGAAGCGATTCCAGGCCGTCGTCTTCGAATCCCAAGGCACCGAAATCCTCCTCCACGTCGGCGAAAAGCCAGGGATGACGGCAGATCAGGGCAACGAGCTTGCGTTGCAGGTGAACATCGCGTGACGGCGCCGCGCCGACGCTGGCGCGCGCGACGGCGACCGTTTCCGGCCGCGCCGCGTTTCCACGCGCCTGGCCGGGGCCGCGAGTGGCCCGCACGGCGTCCCACAGCCGATCCTTGAAGCCGTTCAGGACGTGGCGCCGCATGGTCTCGTCGGCGATGGCGAGTGCGTGGCGTTTCAACCGCGCTTCCAGATCCGCGCGCTCCTCGGGCGGAATGCGGGTTCGGCCCCGAGTCTCGATTCGCCACAGGAATTCCGAAAGCGGAATTGCGCCGGTGATGGCGTGGCGAAGGAACATGGGATCGTGGTAGCGCCGGCTTTGGCTGTCCGGATCCTCGCCGGCCTCGAGCCTGGCGAACCGCAATCCGTGGCCCGCGCGCAAGAGCGGCAACGCGCGCTCCGCGGCGCGCACGGCCGCCCTCGTACCCGCCGCGTCCCCGTCGAAGCAAAGTACCGGCGCCGGCGCCAATCGCCAGAGCAATCGCAGCTGGTCCTCGGTGAGCGCGGTCCCGAGCGGCGCGACCGAGTTGCCAAAACCCGCGCGGTGCAGGGCGATCACGTCCATGTACCCTTCGGCGACGACGATCTCTCCCCGCGAACGGGTCTCCTCCGCGGCCTGGGCGAGGCCATAGAGTACCCGGCCCTTGTGAAAGAGCACCGTTTCCGGCGAGTTCAGGTACTTGGGCTCCATTTCTCCGAGCGCCCGGCCGCCGAAGGCGATGACGCGGCCGCGAGAATCCGCGATCGGGAAGATAACGCGGCCGCGGAAACGCTCGTAAGGCGGCCGGGCCGCGTCGTCCGACCGAATGAGAAGGCCCGCGGCGACGAGCTGATTCTCGTCCACGCCTTCGTGGGCCAGCGCGCCGGCCAGCGCGCCGCGGCGCCCAGGCGCGAAACCCAGCCGAAAGCGGGCGATGATCCCGTCATCAAGCTCGCGCGCCGCGAGATATGCGAGGGCCGCCGCACCTTCGGGCGTGCGCAGACATTTCTCGAAATAGGCCGCCGCTTTCTCGACCACGTCGAACGCGCTTTCGCGCGCGTCGGCGCGGACCCGGTCCTCAGGCGTCTCTTCCGGTATGCGCATGCCAGCGTCCGACGCCAGGCGCGCCACGGCCTCGCGAAACGGTAGGTTCTCGGTCTGCATGACGAAATCGATAGCTCCGCCGTGCGCCCCGCAACCAAAGCAGTGGAAAAAACCCTTCTCCTCGTTGACGGTGAACGACGGCGTCTTCTCTTCGTGGAACGGGCAGAGCCCAACGAACTCGCGCCCCCGGCGGGTCAGCTTCACTTGCCGCGCGATGACCTCGGCGAGGCCGACCCGGCCGCGCAGTTCATCGAGAAAGGACTCAGGTATCGCCATGGACGTCTCAACCCAAAGCCGATGGCGCCAGCCGCGCGCGAAGGAAGCCGGGCTCGCCCATTCTAGCCGCGAAGCAAAATCCCAAACGGAGTGTGTCGTCCCCGCAATTCACGGGATGCACAAGGCGCGCAAAACGCCCGCGGCCAGCCTCACTCGAGTGCCGATCTGACCATTACGTTGGCCTTGGCGAAGTCCATGCGGCCCGCATAGCGCTGTTTGAGCGCGCCCATGATCCGCCCCATGTCCTTAAGGTTGTGGGCGTCGATCTCGGCGATCATGGCGTCCACGGCGGCGTGGGTCTCGTCTTCACCGAGCTGGGCAGGCAAGAAGCGCGTGATGACGTCGATTTCATCCGCCTCGCGCTGCGCGAGTTCCTGGCGTCCGCCCTTCTCGTACATGGCGATGCTCTCGTGGCGCTGCTTGATCATGGAGTGCAGCATCACCAGGATCTCGTCGTCGGGAACGCCCTCGATGTTGCCTTTGCTTCTGGCGGCGATGTCGCGGTCCTTGAGGGCGGCAAGAATCAGCCGCACCGTCGCCACGGAAATCTCGTCCCGGGACTTCATGGCTTCCTTCAAGGCGACGTTGAACTCCTCGCGGAGCATGGCCGTGCTCGATGTTTCTGGGGCGGGAGAAGGTGGGACGTTAGCGAAATTCACCGCAAAAGGCAAACGATAGCGCGATTCCAACGCATTGAAAACAAAAGATGAATCAATCCGCTCGCCGCTTGACGTCGGCACGGCTTTTGCTTAATAAATCGCCGGTCCGCTCGCCGAAGCGCATTCGTGGCGCAACCGTCGTGCTTAGCGAGCGGCTTCCACAGCGCCTCGCGGACCGACGAAAGGATCCGCCGCACATGCCCCACAGCGACGCCCCGACGGCGACGGTGCGCGAAAATCGCGCGCGCCCGCGCCGTCCTCCAGGCGCGAACGCGGCCCTGGTGCTCGCCGACGGCGCCATCTACTGGGGCCGAGGCTGCGGCACCACGGGGGCCGCGGTGGGCGAGGTCTGCTTCAACACCTCGGTGACCGGCTATCAGGAGATCCTGACGGATCCGTCGTACGCGGGCCAGATCATCACCTTCACCTTCCCCCATATCGGCAACGTCGGCACCAACCCCGAAGACCTGGAGACCACGACGCCGGCGGCGCGCGGGTGCGTTCTCGGCACCGCCATTACCCAGCCCAGCAGCTGGCGCGCGCGCGGCCACCTCAACGATTGGCTCTCGGCCCACGGACTGGTCGGCCTCGCCGGCGTCGATACCCGGCGCCTGACGCGGCGCATTCGCGACGGCGGAGCGCCCAACGGCGTCGTCGCCCACGCCGAAGACGGCGGCGCCCTCGACGTCGACGCGCTGATCGAAACGGCGCGGGCCTGGCCCGGCCTCGAGGGGATGGACCTGGCGCTTGAGGTGAGCTGTGGCGAGAGCTATGCCTGGGACGAGACGGTTTGGCGGATGAGCGCGGGCGTCGGGCGGATGACCGAGCCCCGGTTTCACGTGGTCACCGTCGACTACGGCGCCAAGAGAAACATACTGAGATGCCTGGCGAACGCCGGGTGCCGGGTCAGCGTGGTGCCGGCGGACACTTCGGCCGAGGACATCCTCGCTCGCCAACCCGACGGGATTTTCCTTTCCAACGGCCCCGGCGATCCGGCCGCGACCGGCGTTTACGCGGCGCCCGTGATCCGCGCCCTTCTCGAGAGCGCGATCCCGATCTTCCGCATCTGTCTCGGCCACCAGCTCTTGGCGCTCGCGCTCGGCGCCAGGACCGAAAAGATGCACCTCGGCCACCGCGGCGCCAACCAGCCGGTCAAGGACTTGAGCACCGGGCGGGTCGAGATCACGAGCCAGAACCACGGCTTCGTGGTCTTGCGCGATTCACTGCCCGCGGGCGTCGTCGAGACCCACCGCTCGCTTTTCGACGGCAGCCTCGAGGGGATCGCTGTGACAGGCCGGCCGGTCTTTTCGGTGCAGTATCACCCCGAGGCGTCGCCGGGGCCCCAGGACAGCCATCATCTGTTCGAGCGCTTCGTCGCGCTGTTGCAGGACCCGACGACGGCGGGCGGAACCTTCGGGTGATCAGGCGTTCCACCTGGGGCCCCCCCCCCGTGCACGGCGCCAAGGCGCGGTTTAACCCGATGTGCCCGGCCCGGCCCCCATCCCGCCCCTTTCCCTCAAATGGCAAGGGAGTCGGTTGCCGCGGCTTTGAGTTGGCGTCTCCGGATGCCTAGGCGCACCGACATCGAATCGATCCTGGTGATCGGCGCCGGCCCCATCGTCATCGGCCAGGCGTCGGAGTTCGACTATTCCGGCACCCAGGCCTGCAAGGCGCTCCGCGAAGAGGGCTACCGGGTGATCCTGGTCAACTCCAATCCGGCCACCATCATGACCGATCCCGATCTCGCGGACGCCACCTACATCGAACCGATCACGCCCGAGATTCTCGAGCGCGTGCTCGCACGCGAGCGGCCCGACGCCTTGCTTCCCACCATGGGCGGCCAGACCGGCCTGAATGCGGCGATGGATCTGGTCCGCCGCGGCGCCCTGGACGAATTCAAGGTCGAGATGATCGGCGCCAGCGCCGACGTGGTCGCCAAGGCCGAGGACCGCCAACAGTTCCACGACGCGGTCACGCGCATCGGGCTCGCCTGCCCCAAGAGCCGTCTGGTGCGCTCGCTGGATGAGGGTATCGAGGCGCTTCACGTACTGGGGCTACCGTTGGTCGTCCGCCCTTCGTATACCCTCGGCGGCATCGGCGGCGGCATCGCCTACAACCGCGACGAGTTCGAAGCGATCGTGGCGAACGGGCTATCGAACTCGCCGGTGCGCGAGGTGCTGGTCGAAGAATCGGTGTTGGGGTGGAAGGAGTTCGAGCTCGAGGTGGTGCGGGACCGCGCCGACAACTGCATCGTCGTCTGCTCGATCGAGAACATCGATCCCATGGGCATCCATACCGGCGATTCCATCACCGTGGCGCCGGCGCTGACGCTCACCGACAAGGAGTACCAGATCTTGCGCAACGCCGCGATCGCGATATTGCGCGAGATCGGGGTCGACACCGGAGGCTCGAACGTCCAGTTCGCCGTCGAGCCCGATACGGGGCGCATGTTGGTCATCGAGATGAATCCCCGGGTCTCGCGATCGTCGGCGCTCGCCTCCAAGGCGACGGGGTTCCCCATCGCCAAGATCGCCGCCCAGCTCGCAGTCGGCTACACGCTCGACGAGCTGGCAAACGACATCACCGGCGTCACACCGGCATCCTTCGAGCCGACCATCGACTACGTGGTCACCAAGATCCCGCGCTTCACGTTCGAGAAGTTCCCCAGCACGAAGCCGTTGCTCACCACATCGATGAAATCGGTAGGCGAAGCCATGGCCATCGGACGCACGTTTCAGGAATCCCTCCAAAAAGGCCTTCGGTCCATGGAGACGGGGCTGACCGGGCTCGACGAGGTCGACCCCAGCGCCTATCCAGGATTGGATGGAGGCGTCGTCGGCGGTCCGGCGGCGGCGATCCTGGCGGCCCTCGCGACCCCGCGTCCCGACCGACTTCTCCTGATCGCCCAGGCCTATCGCGAGGGCCTTTCGACCGCCGACATCCAAGCAGCGTGCAAGTACGACCCCTGGTTCTTAGACCGGATCGCCGAGCTGGTCGCCGTCGAGCGCAACGTCCGCCAGAAAGGGCTTCCCGAGACCGCGCCCGGGATGCTTGCGCTCAAGAAATTGGGATTCGCCGACGCCAGGCTGGGGGCGCTGAGCGGCCTCACGCTGGACGAGGTGGCCGAACGCCGGCGCGCGCTTGGCGTCCGTCCCGTCTTCAAGCGGGTCGACACCTGCGCCGCCGAGTTTCCTTCGCGCACGCCCTATCTGTATTCGGCGTACGAAGGGGACGGCTTCGATGCGCCCGAATGCGAGGCGGAGCCTACGGACCGCGACAAGGTGGTGATTCTGGGCGGGGGCCCGAACCGGATCGGCCAGGGGATCGAGTTCGACTACTGTTGCGTGCATGCGGCCTACGCGCTCAGCGAGGCGGGCCTTGAGACGATCATGGTCAATTGCAATCCCGAGACCGTGTCGACCGACTACGACACCTCCGACCGCCTTTACTTCGAGCCCCTGACCACTGAGGACGTGGTCGAACTGATCCACGTAGAGAAGCGGCGCGGGCGCCTTCGGGGCGCGATCGTCCAGTTCGGCGGCCAGACGCCCCTCAAGCTGGCCTCGGCGTTGGCCGACGCGGGGATTCCGATCCTCGGCACCGCGCCAGACGCCATCGACCTGGCTGAAGACCGCGAGCGGTTCCAGGTCCTTTTGCGCCGTCTCGGGCTGCGCCAACCGGCGAACGGCATCGCCCGTTCGCCCGCGGAAGCGAAACGGGCGGCGGAAACGGTCGGTTTTCCCTTGGTGATCCGGCCGTCCTATGTGCTGGGCGGCCGCGCGATGGAGATCATCCACGATCACGCCTCGCTTGACGTTTACATTCACGAAGCGGTCCACGTTTCGGGCGAATCCCCTGTCCTGATCGATTCGTACCTCTCCGACGCCATCGAGATCGACGTGGACGCCATCTGCGACGGCACGGACGTCTTCGTCACCGGCATCATGCAGCACATCGAAGAAGCCGGGATCCATTCGGGCGATTCGGCGTGCTCGCTGCCGCCCCATTCGCTTGATGCGGCGACGCTCGCCGAGCTCGGCCGCCAGACCGAGGCGCTGGCGCTGGCGCTTGGCGTGGTCGGCCTCATGAATATCCAGTTCGCGATCAAGGACGACGCAGTCTACGTGCTCGAGGTGAACCCGCGCGCGAGCCGGACGGTTCCCTTCGTGGCCAAGGCCACCGGCGTCCCCGTTGCCAAGATCGCCGCCCGCGTCATGACAGGCGAGAAGCTAAAGCACTTCGGGCTCGAGCCCGCCCGCACCAACGCCCACGTCGCGGTAAAGGAGGCGGTTTTTCCCTTCGCCCGCTTTCCCGACGTGGACGTGATCTTGGGACCCGAGATGAAGTCCACCGGCGAGGTCATGGGGATCGATTCGGATTTCAGCCGCGCGTTCGCCAAGTCGCAACTCGCCGCCGGCAACCCCCTTCCGAACGGCGGCACCGTATTCATTTCGGTCAAGAACCGCGACAAGGAGGCCGCGAGCCTGCTTGCTGGGCGTTTGTCGGAGATGGGATTCGCGCTTGTGGCGACCGCGGGCACGAGCCATTTCCTTGCCTCCCGGGGACTTACGGTGCGGCGCATCAACAAGGTGCTCGAGGGACGGCCCCACTGTGTCGACGCCATCATATCGGGCGAGATAGATTTGATCATCAATACAACCGAAGGCGCGCAATCTATTGCGGACAGCTATAGCATCCGGCGATCTGCGATCATGCACAATATCTCGTATTATACGACTATGGCGGGTGCTTCGGCGGCGGTCGGCGCCATCGAGGCACTGCGGCGTGGCGGGCTTGATGTGACGCCGCTGCAGTCCTATTTTGTCGGGACGACCTGACCCCTTTCGCGCCGGTGCGCGCGCCTGGGGCCGGTGATTCAACGACCGAGTCTTCGCAAGGTAGGGTGATGGAAAAGATCCCGATGACGTCCGGCGGCCTCACCGAGTTGGAACACGAGCTCAAGCGGCTGAAGACCAAGGAACGGCCGGCCATCATCCGCGCCATTGGGACGGCACGGGAACACGGCGATCTTTCCGAGAACGCCGAATACCACGCGGCGCGCGAGCGCCAGAGCTTCGTCGAAGGCCGCCTCGCCGAGCTCGAGGACATCATCAGCCGGGCCGAGGTGATCAACACCTCGAGCATGAGCGGCGATGTCGTCCGGTTCGGCGCCACCGTCAAGTTGACGGACGAGGATACGGGCGAGGAGTCCACCTATCGGATCGTCGGCTCGCACGAGGCCGAGATCGCGTCGGGCCGGCTTTCCGTCACGTCGCCGCTGGCCCGCGCGCTGATCGGCAAGTCCATGGGCGAAGTGATCGAGGTCACGACGCCGCGCGGCAGCAAGGCGTACGAGATCATCAACGTCGCGTACGGCTGAGCGGCGATCGCCGCGGATGCCCGTGTCGTGTTCTCGCTGATCGCGCCAATGTCCGCTCTCGGCAAAAACCCGAAGATCCCCTCCTCCGGCTCGTATCCGTCTCGTATGTCAGGAATCCGAGCGTAAGCGGACAGCCTCGGGGCAAAAGTGCGGGATCAATCCCTCTGTTCGCGGAGTGGGTTGATCTCGGTATCCCACGGTCTGAAAAACACCTTGTAAGGGGCCATCGTCCTGATGACCCCATGTGGGAAATGGTGTCTGGTGGTGGAAGGCATAGCCCCTTTTGTTGCCGTGTCGGCCATTCTGGCCCTGCAAGCCGGTCGCCGCGACGGGACATGTTCGCCCAACTGCATTCATTTCAACCTGCGAACCGAGGCTCGGGAAGTCCCTTGACGCCGACATCAGTCGCCATCAAGCCGCCCGCCATCGGCTGGCTTGCGAGGTCTTCCGCCGACTGCCGCGCCGTGGACGAGGTCACATAGAGCACATCGAGGTTGTCGCCGCCGAAGGCCACGCACGTAATGTTCCTTACGGGAAACCGGACCCGACGATCCTCTCGACCCTTTGGATCGTATCGCACGACGGACCAGTCCCAAACGTGGGCACACCAATAGAAGCCCTCGGCGTCGACCGTCGCGCCGTCGGCCCTTCCGGGCGTGTCCGCGGTGGAGGCGAAGATCCGGCGGTTGCTGATCGTTCCTGCGTCAATGTCGAAGTCATAGGCAAAGACGGTGTCCGCTCTCGTATCAGCGAAGTACATCGTCCGGTCATCGGGGCTCCAGGCCATGCCGTTGGAGACGATGAACCCCTCATCCATTTTGGAACATCTGAGGTCGGGATCGAGTCTGTAGAGAGCCGCTGTCGGCTCGGTGGCGGGGAAGTACGCGTTCATGGAACCACACCAATACCGCCCGCGCCGATCGCACTTGCCGTCGTTCATCCGATTGTCGGGTTTGTCCGGTTCTGGATCGACGATCGGTTCGATCTTCCCCGTTTCGAGGTCGATGAAGCAGAACCCCGATTTCATGGCGGCGACGATGCCGCCGCCGTCGCGCAAGACCATCGACCCAATCTCCTCTGGCATGGGCCATGTCTGGACTTGACCGGTGGCTGGGTCGTAACGGTGGATCTTGGGATCCAGATTATCCACCCAGTACAATGCCCTTTCGATTGGACACCAGATGGGCCCTTCTCCAAGAACGTTCTTCGTATCCGCGACCAACTGGACATCTGTCATCTCGGCCCCCTCTCGTTCCAACGATGGCGCGCCGCCCTGGGCATTGCTCAGGAAAGTAGAATAACCGACCGCTTAGGCCGATGACCTCTGCGCACGACCTTTTTTGCACCGCCAAGCGCATCGTAAACCAGCACGGCGACGACGCGCCGACACATGCGGCGATGAGGGCGGACGAATTGATGGCGAAGGGCGGTCGAGACGGGCAGGTGGCACGGAAGCGCGTGTTGAAGGCCGTAGACAAGCTTCCGGCGAAGGAGCGGCCGCGGAGGACGCAGGGAATCACCGAACCTGTCTGGGGTGCTCAATAGGGCACCAACCGCGTGGTGCAGGGTCCGCTCTTGAACGGAAAGCGGCCATCCCGTCGTAGGTCGCGGCGCTTCGGCTTTTGACCCAGAGCAGACATGCGTCCTGGAGGTATTCAGATCGCTGTCAGCGCCACTTGACGGTCCTTTTTCGGCAAGTTGCCGACATCAAAGAATCAAATCGCATTTTCTGGAAACATGGATGTTTCAGGTTGCCAAGGATCGAGTCACCCTCAATCGAGTTAGAGGTGCAAACATTGGGAAGCATTGCTAATGTCAAGGGAAACGATGCAATCTCCAAGGTGAGAAGGCTTTACTCTTGCGAGCACCAGCCTTGCTTCCGCTGACAAGGACAGCTTGTGATGTGCGGCATCGCCTTCGTACACGGCGAGAGAGACGCCGACAGGATCGTCTGCGAGATGCTCGATCGGCTCGCTTATCGAGGGCCTGATGGGGAGGGCCGCTACGTGGACGAAGGAGCCGACGCCGTGCTGGGCCACAAGCGTCTGGCAATCATCGATCCCAAGGGCGGTGCACAACCGATCCTCACGCCGGATGGTGATGCGGCCCTCATCGCCAACGGCATGATCTACAACTACAAGGGGCTGCGTGGAGACCTCTTGGCCCATGAGCCCGCGTTAGTTTTTCGGACAGGAAGCGACTCCGAGCCGATCCTGCACGGATATCGCGCTTATGGAACAGAGATCGTCCAGCGCTTGGACGGCATGTTCGCCTTCGTGCTTACGGTCGGCGGTCGTGTCATCGCTGCCCGCGACCCCATCGGCATCAAGCCTCTCTACATCGGTCGCCGCGGCGACGCGCTCTATCTGGCCTCGGAGATCAAGGCCCTGGTCGGGCACGTGGACACGCTCGAGGAGTTTCCGCCCGGGCATCTGTTCGACGACCGCGCCGGCATGGAACGCTACTACACCGTGCCCGAGCCAAGATGCGAACTCATGGACCTCGAGGAAACCGCGGTGCTGGTCCGCGACACCTTGGAGCGCGCGGTCGTCAAACGGCTGCGTAGCGACGTCCCGCTTGGCGCATTCCTCTCGGGCGGCCTCGATTCCAGCATCATCGCTGCCCTTGCAAGACGCCATCTCGACACGCTGCATACTTTTGCGGTCGGCCTCGAAGGGAGCGAAGATCTCGATGCCGCACGCCGTGTCGCCGAACATATCGGCTCGAAGCATCACGAGACCATCATTCGGCCGGACGAGCTTGTGCGCGAATTGCCGACCATTCTTTACCATCTCGAATCTTATGATCAGGATCTTGTACGCAGCGCCGCACCAACCTGGTTCGTGGCCCGGCTCGCATCGCAAACCGTCAAGGTCGTGCTAACAGGCGAGGGCGCGGACGAGTTGTTCGCCGGATATGCGTATTACAAGAACTATGCCGACCGAAGCGAGATGCACAGGGAATTACACCGATCGATCACGACAATGCATAACATCAATCTGCAGCGTGTCGACAGAATGACGATGGCGCACGGACTCGAAGCGCGCGTGCCATTTCTCGACCTTGAGATGATCGACCTTGCAATGCGTATCGATCCTGCACTCAAAATGCACCGGACGCAGACGGCGAACATCGAGAAATGGATTTTGCGCTACGCCTTCGAGGATCTTCTGCCCGAGGATATCGTGTGGCGGAATAAGGCGCAGTTCGACCAGGGCAGCGGGACTGACGTGGCTCTTGCGGCATCGATGCCACGACGCTCGCAAGTAGCTTCGTCCGACGTATCGCCGGAGGAGGCGTGGTATCGTGCCCTCTTCATGGATGTTTTTCCCAAGGCCGAGCAGGCGTTACCCCTCGTCGCCCATTGGTCGAGTCGCCGTATCTGATGCGGCGGGTGGAAGGTCCGCCCCGGCGCCATTAAGGGCGCGACGACGCGGAGCACCGCATTCAAGCTGTCAGCAAACGCCCGATCGGCGTTTCAGCTACTTCTTGCTTCGGACGGGACAGATAGAACTCGGCGTGATAATGGCCGGCCGCCTCCTTGCCGATCGGGTCGACATTCTGCCCGTGCAATTGCTCGACCACTCGCTCCTGTTCGTTCGTTGTTGCGAAACGACGCTGAACAAAGGTTTGGTCTTCGAGTTTCTCCGTTGCATAGCCCCACTCATCCAGGGCCTCCGCGATCGCGTCGAATGGGAACATCCGCAGCACGAAATTGGCGAGCCAAGGCGACCGGTCTGATGTGACGGCCGGGAGCAGGCGGTTGAAGGTTTCCTCGGTCACATAGCCGACGCATCCGGTTGAAATCACCAAGTCGACCGGCGCCAATTCTTGTTTCGCCGACATGGGCAGCGGCTCCGTCTCGAGATTGACGGCGAAGCCCGCGTCTAACAATCCGACCTCTTTGGCGTAATCAACGGCGCTTGCTGCTAGGTCGAACCCGATCACCTCGATGTCTTCCGGATCGTCGAGATCGGCAAAATAGCGCCGGTCGCGATCAACAACTTTCTCCGACGAAGCATCCGCCAATCTCTCCTGCCCCCAGTGGTGGTAGAGCTCGGACATCGACAGATCGTGTTTGAGAAGAGCGGCATTGACGCCGTACGAACAGCCAAGGTCGAGAACGCAAATCGTATCATCTCGGCGCTGCTGTAGAGAGGAGATCAACTTCTGAAAGATGGGTTTGGCGGCACCGGGTATTGCGTAGCAGTGCTTCTTTAGTTCACGGAAATAGGCCCTCGGGTCGGGCTGATCATAAATGTGATCCCAGTTGGCCTTTGCTTCATTAATTCCCTCAAAGTCGTCATCGAGCGTCATTATTCCTTCCCCCGTGGTCTTCCTGAATTTCGCTTTTTGCTTGTCC
>PVBE011316207.1_pt1 | contig 14401 bp, 10 predicted proteins | sample 1631181 | NCBI WGS metagenome assembly PVBE01 (sample SAMN08397723, study PRJNA350692) | Marine metagenome, whole genome shotgun sequencing project. | isolation source: water | place: Pacific Ocean | collected 2012-04
AGCTGACGCCGCGCGTTGGCGAGGCGGTCGAGAGCGAGCACTTCGTAGGTTGAGTGCGGGTTGGACCAGAAGGCGGATTTTGCGATGTCCTGAGCGCGTTCCCACGCACATTTGCCGATGCCGACGGACATAGCGGCGACCATGGGACGCGTCTGGTCGAAGGTGGCCATCGCGACCTTGAAGCCTTCACTGCGCTGCTTCCCGTCCTCCTCACCACCGAGCAGATTCTCCGCCGGGATACGGCAGTTTTCGAATACAAGCGAGGCCGTTTCCGATGCCGTGAGCCCCATCTTCTTCTCGACGCGGCCGATGCTGAAGCCGGGTGTGCCCTTCTCGACGATGAACGCGCGCTGCCCCGCGCGGCCGGCGCTCGGATCGACCGACGCGAAGACGACGACCCATTCGGCTCGCGCGCCGTTGGTGATGAACATCTTCTCGCCGTTGATGATCCAGCTGCTTCCGTCGCGCTCCGCGGTCGCGCCGATCCGCGCGACGTCGCTTCCGGCGCCGGGCTCGGTGAGCGCGTAGGCGCCCCAGGCGGGTTTCTCCGGGTCCCGGAAGGGGCCCTTGAGGTAGCGCTCGCGCTGCTCTTTTGTGCCTTTGAGCGCGATCGGTGGCCCACCGAGGCCGGGTCCCGGGAGCGACATGGTCGCGCCCTGGTCCCAATAGGCGAGTTCTTCTGCGGCGAGCACACCCGTACGCCCCGCGCGCGACGGCTCCTTTGACTTATTGGAGCGGTTGCTGCCTTTGCCGGTGCCCTGAAGACCGAAGCGAAAGCCGAGTCGGTTGAACGTTACGAACACGGGATGGTCCGGCGGGATGGGAGCGCCGGCGCGGTCGGCCTCGAGCCCGGCGGGACGTAAGTGGTTCCGTCCTATCTGCCGGAGCAGCATCACCACGTTCTCATAGCCGCCGTCGAGTTGGGTATCGATCACGATTGAAACTCCAGTGGCTGAGTGGTCTCGAGGATGGTTTCCGCAGCGTCGCGTTCCGACTGCATCGCGCCGCCGTAGAGGGCCGCCAGCGATCGGATATCCCGCATCCGCTTCTCGACGCGATGGTCGTAGAGGTAGCCGTGGCCGCCCAGGACCTGGACCGAGCGCTCCGCCACGAACGCCGCCGCGTGGCAGGCGAGTGCGTGGGCATTCGCGATAGCCATCGGATCGTTTCGGGCCGCCGCAGATTCGAGCAGCAACCTCGTGGCCTCGATTTCCGTGGCGCAATCCGCGAGCTGGAAGGCGAGCCCCTGATGGTGCGCGATGGGCTGCCCGAATGCGATGCGTTCCTGTCCGTATCGGGCAGCTGCGCGGTGCGCATCGAATGCCGCCCCGAGCATCAATGCCGCGGCGAAGGAGCGAGCCTCAGCGAGGCACTCCGCCGCCAGCTCTTCACCCCCGAGTGCCTCTCGTGTCGCGGCCGATAGATCGACTTGGGTGCTGCCGCACGCCTTGAGTCCGCAGGGCGGGTTGCTCGTCGGAGTGACAGCCGGTGAGGTCATCAGCTCGACGCCGTCTGCGTCGACTCGCAGGAGCCAGTCGAGGTTCCGCGCCGGCAACCATGCAAGGGTCGTCGTATCGGCGCCGCAAACGACGAGCTGCCCAGGGCGCCCCTCAGCGAGCAGGGCCAGCCCCGACTTTGACCGCGCCAGCGCATGCGCCCCCGGCGGCACGGCAGACAGGCCAATAGGCGCTGCGGGATCGGCCTGGGCGAGACGCGCCCAAACTCCGACCCGCACCGCAAGCGGCAAGTCGCAGCCTCCCAGCGACTCGCTCAATCCCAGCCTGCTCAACCCCAGCTCTTCGTAGGCTTCGCGCAACGGTGGAGGGAATGCACCGTCCTTCTCGTGCAGACGCTCTGCGGGGCGTAAGCGGTTCTCGCCGAAGCGCTCCGCGAGCCTAAAAAGGCTGTGTTCGTCTTCGTTTACGGCAAAATCCATGGCCATCCTCCCCCCGCTTCAATGACGGGTCATCGTGGAAAGTACCAAGTGACACTTAATACGCATTAGGGTAGCGTGGCAAGCGCTCAGGGTGACCGCCGGCGTCTCTCCTAGGTCCTCCCTGGCTCCCTCATACCCTCGTGACGAAAGCACAATCGAATCTGTGCCCAGATCTGCAACAACCGTGGCAACCAACCGGCGGACACCCCGCACCTCCAAGTCGAGCGCATCGGCGTCATCGAAACCGGCAAAGAAGAAGTCGGCGGCCTCGAGTTCGACCTTTGACCCCGAACGAGCGGCGTTCGCGGGCGCTGCTGAGTCCGAACAAGCGTCAACGGCGGCGGCCTCGGGCGCGGGTTCGAAAACGGATGCCACCAAGTCGACCGCCGGCAAGACCGGCGAGCGCCTCAAGATCGGCGAAGTCGCTCGCCAAGCAGGCGTCGCACCGAGCGTCATCACTTACTACGTCAGCGAGGGCTTGCTCCCGCGCCCGCTGAAGACCAGTCGCAACATGGCGTACTACACGCCGGAGACCGTCGATCGCGTTCGTCTGATTCGAGAGCTGCGCGAGAAGGCGTATTTGCCACTGCGCGTCGTTAAGAAAGTGCTCTCGACTGGCGCGGGCACGGCGGAGATTCGAGAGTCCTTCATACGCGGCAAGTCGAGCTCCGGCACCGGAGCGGATTCGCGGCCAACGGAGGCGGCGCTGCTGAAGGAAACCGACCTTGGCAAGGCCGAATTCCGCGACATGGAGAAGATGGGCGTCTTGACGCCAGCCGTCCAAAACGGGCGAAGAACTTACTCGCGAGATGACACGATCATCGTGCGCGAACTCGCGAAGATGCGCGACGGAGGCTTGAATTCCAAGCGCGGCTATACCGTCAAGCAGATGCGCATCTATCAACGCGCCGTGGAGAAGCTCGCCCAAGAGGAGATCGAGCTCGCCATCGAAGGCGTCGTCGGCAACATCGCGCCCGAAGATCTCGCGGCAGTGAGTCGCGAGTGGGTGCGTAGCGCCAACGAGATCCTGGCGGCGATGCACCGCAAAACGTTGCGCCGGCTACTCGGTGATTTGGGAACTCGCATGGACAGCGAGTGAAGGGATAGATGGGCACACATCATGTTTGACTGGACAGACGAACACAAAGCGATTCGCTCGGCACTCCGCAGCTTCATAAAGCAAGAGATCGAGCCTCATAACGATGCGATGGAGGCGAACACCATGTCGCCCTACGGTCCCATGCGGAAGCTCTCCGGCATGTTGGGGCTCAAATCGATGGTCAAGGATGCCATCAAGCGGGCAGAGGAGGCAGAAGCAAAGGGAGACGTTGCTAGCAAGAGTGGTGGCTTCTCTGCGCGACAGGATCCCTATCTCGCCGCCATCCTTGCCATCGAGCTTTCCCGCTGCAATCCCGGCTTTACGATGGCATTTGGTGCGACCATGGGACTGGCCGGTCAGACCATCTTGAGGCGAGGGACTATCGAACAGAAGAAGAAGTGGGCGGGTCCAATTCTTTCTATGGAGAAAATTGGGGCCTGGGCGATCACTGAGCCAGCTTCCGGTTCCGACGCCTTTGGTATGCTAACGCGCGCCAAGAAGGTGGGTGACGGTCGCTATATTCTCAACGGGTCGAAGACCTTCATCACCAACGCGCCCGAGGCGGATATCATGGTGGTGTACGCGAAACTCGAGATCCCAGGCGAAGACACCTCGAATAGACGCCCGCAGGCGTTCGTGTTTGAGCGTGGCACGCCGGGTTTGACCACCGGAAAACCGTTCGAGAAGATGGGCATGCATAGCTCGCCGACGGGGGAAATCTTCCTCGACGACGTGGAAGCGACGACCGAGAATTTGCTCGGCGGCCAAGAAGAGCAGCCCGCTCATGGGCAGGTGGTGGACGTCTTCAAGGGCGAGCGCACGGGCGTCGGGCATATGTGCCTCGGCATCATCGAGCGCGTGCTCGAAGACTCCCTCGCGTACGCCAAGGAGCGCACGACTTGGGGAACCCAGATCGCAAACTACCAGCTGATCCAAGAGAAGCTGGCGAATATGATGATCGCGTACTCGAATGTGAAGAACATCGTCTTCAAGCAGCTGAACGCCGAGAAGAACGGGCTCGACGTGTCCCTGGCTGAAGCGAGCGCGCAGAAGCTCTACTGCACGAAGGCCACGACGGATGCTTGCCTCGAGGCGATTCAGATCATGGGTGGCAACGGCTACATGAAGGAGTACCAAGTCGAGCGCTTCATGCGCGACGCGAAGCTTCTTCAGATCGGTGGGGGAACTGACGAGATTCAGATCCTGCACGTAGCGAAGGACTTGATCGAACGCGGCGTACCGTCCTGACCTGAGGCACAAACGAGACGGAGGAGGGCAGGGGCATGTACGATTTCGCGATATCTCCTGAGACCGAGCTCATCCGTAGCGCGGCCGTGCAGTTCGCAGAAGCGCATCTGCGTCCAGCCGCGCGCGGGTCGGAGCGGGCGGGCGCTCCGGATCCGGATGTTGCGGCTCGATTCGCCGAGACGGGTTTCGCCGAACTCGAGCTGCCGGAGTCTCTAGACGGCAGCGCTCTCGGGCCCATCGAGAAGGCTATCGTGCTCGAGGCGCTAGCATTCGGCGATGCGCCGCTCACGCTGGCCCTCGACGGGCTCGGTCCGGCGCTCTACCCGCTCGCGGAGATGGGTGGCGACCGCGGACTCGCGTTGATTGCCGAGCACGCCAAGCATGACGGCCGCGCCGCTCGCGGTTGGGTCGTCATCGACGACGACACCGAACGATTCACGGTCGACGTTGGGGGTGGCCGCATTCGTGGCGCCTGGCCCTGGGTGCCCGCCAACAAACTCGATATCCTCGTGGTTTTGCGCGGTGACGACGCGTTCGTCGTCACGGACGGCATTGTTACGACGCCGATCAAAGCCTGCGCGGGCGCCGCCGCCGGCGCTGCGGAGATCACGCTTGACGGGCCAATTGCCGCTCACTTCGAGTCGCCGACTGGGAGCCGGCGCGCTCGAGCGCGTCTCCGCGTCTACGCGTCGGGCTTGCTGGTCGGTATCGCGAACGCGGCGTTCCAGTACGCCATCGCGTACGCGCAAGAACGCATCGTTTTCGGACGTCCCATCGCGCACCATCAGGGCATCGCCTTTCTCGTCGCCGAGATGGCGACTCGGCTAGACGGCGCACGACTGGCGCTCTGGCAAGCGGCTTGGGCCCTCGGCGAAGAGGGCGATCCGACAGCCGCCGCGGCGCACGCGTTCATGGACGCCATCGAGATAGCGCTCGAGTGCGGTGAGCAGGGCGTTCAGCTCTTGGGTGGCCACGGGTACACGCAGGATCACCCGTCCGAAAAATGGATGCGGGAGGCTCGCACGTTTGCGCAAATCTGGGGCGGACGTGACGCTGCCCTGCAAGACCTCGCGGAACGCGTGATGGGGGCATCCGAGAAGGTTGGTTTCGCGGTTCCTGCCTGGGGGGGCGAGTAAGATGGACTTCAACCTCGACAAGCCGAGCGCGCAAAGGCTGAAGATGCTGAGGATGCTGGGGAAGGAGCGTTTTCGCCCCCTCGGTATCGAAGCGGATACGAAGGGCGAGGCGCTGCCGCCCGATCATCCCTTCTTTCAACAGGTTGTCGATATGGGGCTCGTGAGGCCCATTCCGATGAACGCCAAGAAGGACAGCGACGAGACGAAGGGCGCGCGTCGCGACGAGCCCAAGATGAGCGGTCGCGCCGCGGTGCTATTCGCCGAAGAGGCGTCGTATTGGGACCGCGGTATCGCCGTCACGTTTCCCGGCGCGGGCCTGGGCGGACCTCCCATTGCGAAGTTGGGGACGCCAGAACAGAAGGAACGCTTCCTCTCGATCTTCAACAACGGCAAGCCGCGCTGGGGTGCGTTTGGGATGACGGAGCCGGACGCCGGCTCCGACGTGGCGCGCATCGCGACGACCGCGCGAAAGGATGGGGACCACTGGGTCCTCAACGGCGCAAAGACGTTCATCTCCAATGCGAAGCGTGCCGATTGGGTGGTGATCTTCGCGACCGTCGACAAATCGCTTGGGCGCGAGGGGCATCGCGTCTTTGTCGTCGAGCGAGGAACCCCGGGTTTCGAGGTCACGCGCGTTGAACGCAAGATGGGCCTTAAGGCGTACGAGAGTTGTTCGCTCGTACTCGAGGACTGTCGATTGCCCGCAGAGAATTTGCTCGGCGGCGAAGCGCACTATCAGACGACCGAGGGTTTCAAGGGTGCGATGAGTGCGTTCAACGCATCGCGCGCGCTCGTTGCGGTTATGGCTATCGGGGTCGGCCGAGCCGCTTGGGATGAAGCACGCCGCTTTGTAAGCGAGAACTACGATCTTACTCGTCCCATTCCTCGCTATCGCCGCATTCAGGAGCGCTTGGCTGACGTGAAACGCAAGCTCGACACAGGGCGCCTGCTCGCGTGGCGCGGCGCGTGGCTGCTCGATCACGGCCTGCCGAATGCGCTCGAAGCATCGATGGCCAAGGCGTATTGCCCCCCAGCCGCCCTCGAGGCCTGCAGCACGGCGGTCGACATCCTCGCGGACGCGGGCGTGCGCAACGACCACTTGGTCGAAAAACTCTACCGCGACGTTAAGGCGATGGACATCGTGGAGGGCACGCAACAGATCCAACGGACCGTCATCGCTCGACGGCTCGTGAACCTGCCGCGTGAAGCTGGGTAAGTGGCGACTATTGACGGCTCGCGGTGGCGTGCAATGCGCGCCGCTCTGGCCCTGGGCGTGAGACGGAGTGCAGATGGCTGAGACAGGACGCGCGGCAATTTTTACACAGGTCGGTGATCCGATGGTCCTTCGGGAATATCCGGTTCAGGATCCGGCGCCGGGTCATACGCTGGTCAAGCTCACGATGAGCAACATCTGCGGATCCGATCTGCACGTGACTCGCGGAGACACGCCGCTTGGCAAGTACGGCCCCGTCGAGATCATCCTCGGGCATGAGATGACCGGTCGCGTGCATAAGCTTGGCGAGGGCGTCACCAAGGACGCACTCGGTCGCACGCTCAGAGAGGGCGACCGCGTCGTGTGGACGTACTACCGATCCTGCGGCGCGTGCATCGCGTGCCTCAAGGGGACGGAACACGCCTGCGCGACGTCGCTCATGACCGTGTTCCGCCCGGCGCCCGTTGAGCCCCATTTCGTGGGTGCATTCGCGGACTATTACTACGTCGAGCCCAAGCAGACTCTGCTCAAGGTGCCGGACGAGTTACCGGACGAGATGGTGGCTGGCGTGAACTGTGCGCTCAGTCAGGTCGTCCACGGATTGCTCGAGGCTGATTTGCGTTTCGGTGAGACCGTCGTGATTCAGGGCGCGGGCGGACTCGGGCTCTACGCCACGGCTGTGGCCCGCGAAATGGGCGCGCATCAGGTCATCGTCATCGACGGTGTACCCGAGCGACTCGAACTGGCGAAGAGCATGGGCGCCGATGAAGTCATCGACATTCGTGAGTACGACAGCGGTAAGGCGCGCGCCGACAAGGTTCTCGACCTCACCGGGCGTTGGGGGGCCGACGTCGTGGTGGAAGTTGTCGGCATCCCGGAGGTGATGCCGGAGGGCGTTCGGATGCTCAGCCGCGGCGGCCGCTATCTGACGCTTGGGAACATCACGCCGCGGGCGACTTATAAAGAGGACCCGTCGATTCTCGTTGGCGGCAATCGATCCATCGTCGGGGTTTCGCTCTATCCGCCGATTATTCTCAAGCGCTCACTGGACTTTCTCTGTCGCGCCAAAGACCGGTACCCGCTCGCCGACGTGCCGCTCAAGTATCCACTCGAGAAGATCAATGATGCTTTCAGCGACGCCGACCAATTTGCAGAGACCGGCAAAGGTGTGACGCGCGCGTCTATCGACCTGTCGCTCTGAGCCACGAAGGCACGAGACCATGACTATCGACCACGGAAAGATAATCGACGAACTCGACGTGAGCCGCTTTGGACGCGTCTTCGTAGCCGGTGAGTGGCGCGAGGCGGTCGACGCACATCCCGTCGTGGATCCCGCGACCGGGCAAGAGATTGGGCATGTGGGGCAGAGCAGCGCGCAGGACGTGAACGACGCCGTTGCGGCTGCGCGTTCCGGCTTCCTGAAGTGGCGGGCGATGAGCACGAATAAGCGTCGCGCTTGCGTGCTGAAGCTCGCCGCATTGGTGCAAGAACACGAGCGCGAACTCTCCAAGCTCGAGTCCCTCGATGTCGGTCTGCCGGTCACTGTGGCGCGGAATTTCGGGGTGAAGGCCTGCTACCGAAACCTCGAGTACTTCGCCTCGTGGATGGATAAGATCTACGGCGAAGTCGTACCGCTCACCGGCCAGAGCGAGGGGCATTTCGACTACACGCGTCGCGAACCTTTCGGCGTCGTGGCCGTGATCACGCCGTGGAATACGCCGATGTTGTTCTACGGATCGAAGGTGGGTCCGGCGCTGGCTACGGGCAATGCCGTCGTACTCAAGCCGTCCGAACTCGCGAGCTGGAGCGCGCTTCGTTTCGCCGAACTCGCCCAGCAAGCGGGCTTCCCGGAGGGTGTCATTTCGGTCGTCACCGGCGACGGCCGGGTCGGCCAGCAACTCTGCGAACACCCGGGCGTCGATCTCATCAGCTTCACTGGAGGTTTCCCAACCGCCCAAAAGGTGATGGTGGCGGCATCCAAGAACTGCACCGAGGTCGCTCTCGAACTTGGAGGGAAGTCGCCGAATATTATTTTCGACGATGCCAATCTCGCCAAGGCCTGCATGGGCTCCGCGCTTGGCTGTTTTGCGCTTACGGGCCAGGCCTGCGCCGCGGCAAGTCGGCTCTTTGTGCAGGAGTCCGTATTCGACGAGGTGCTCGGCCAACTCAAAAGCTTCGCGTCCGGGCTGCCCGTCGGCGATCCCCAACTCAAAACAAATATCATCGGACCGCTCGTCGCACAGCGTCAGCTCGACCGCGTCATGGGTTTCATAGAGCGCGGCAAAGCGTCAGGCGCTGAAGTCATCGCGGGTGGCGAACGCGTCAATGGTGAACTCGCGTCGGGCTTCTTCGTGCAGCCGACCATCTTCAGTGGCGCGGACCGCGGCTCGGAGATGATGCGCGAAGAGATTTTCGGACCCGTGCTCAACGTGCAGTCGTTCAAGCGCGTTGACGAGGTCGTCGAGTGGGCGAACGATAGCGAGTACGGACTCGCGGCAGGACTCTGGACGAAGGACGTGAACCGCGCCCATAAGGTGGCGCACGCGCTCGAAGCGGGCGTGGTCTGGGTTAATTGCTGGGGAACCGTGCCGAATGCCGCGCCCTTTGGCGGCTACAAACGGTCCGGCATCGGGCGCGAGGGCGGGCGCGACGCGCTCTCCGCTTTCACGCAGGTGAAGAATATCTTCATGGATTTGGGCTAGCCCGGCATTCGCGCTCAGTAGGCGATTTCGATTCGGTACGGTCCGCTATCGAGCGCTTGGGTGAATGCGTCGTCGGCGAGTCGTCTACGGCCAGATGACTTTCGCAGGCGTTGCGAGCAACCCGGTCGCGCCCTGTCCTGTCTGCCCCGCGGTGTCCTTGCCCCAGCAGTACGCGACGCCGTTCTGATCGAGTGCGCACGTAAACGAGTCACCCGTACCGATGGTAACAAAGGTGCGGTCCGTGGGCATCGTGACCGGGCTGGGTTCGTCGGTGTCCTCGAGTTGCCCGTCGCCGAGCTCTCCCTTTTCGCCATTGCCCCAGCACCAGGCTGCGCCGTCTTGGTCTAACGCGCAGCTGTGTCGGTAGCCCGCAGATACTTCCGAGAACGTCGTACTCGGAGGCATCTTCACCGGGGCTGGCGACAGTTTTCGTGAAAGCGAGCCCGTGCCGAGTTGTCCCTCGCCGCTATTTCCCCAGCAGTGAGCGTGGCCCAAGTCATCAATTGCGCACGAATGCATGCCGCCGGCGGTGACCGACGAGAAAGTGCGCGAATCCGGCATCTCCACGGGCGCCGGTTTGGAGCTGTTGTCGACGGTGGTATTGCCAAGCTGACCCTGGTCGCCTTGGCCCCAGCACCATGCAGCGTCGTGTTGATCCAGCACGCACGTGTGGTCGTCTCCCACGCCCAGTCGGGAGAACTGGCGCTCGCTCGGCATGATGACCTGCTTGGGTTCGCTATGGTTGCCGCTGTCGCCATCGCCGATTTGGTTGAGGTCTCCGTACCCCCAGCAGTACGCCACGCCCTGCTTATCCACCGCGCACGTGTGGTGGAGGCCGGCGCCGATTTCCGAGAAGGTCTTTTCTGTGGGCATCACGACGGGGACGGTCGTGTCTAGTGCGTGACTCTCGCTCCCGTTGCCCAACTGACCCTCCACACCCCGGCCCCAGCAGTGAGCCGCGTCGAGATCGTCGAGCGCGCATGCGTGCCAGCCGCCGGCTGCCCCACGCGACAGTATCCGGCCGCCTGGCGAGGGGAGGGATTTGGGGATGTCACTTCCCCATTTCCGGGGGATGTACTCGGCGAGGTCCCCCCAATAGAAGCCTTCGTGCGTTGGCGAGAATCCGAGAACGGCTCGCTTGTCCACGTCGAGTTCGTCTAGCGCCATCACGCAGTCGCCGTCGTCCAGGAACGCGGGTGACGCGCATTCGCTCGTGCCGCCGCCAGCGCTTCCGCTCGCACCGCCCGTGCCACTCGTGCCACCCGTGCCACCCGTGCCGGCTACGCCGCCCGTGCCGCCGTTACCCGCGCTTCCGCCAGTCCCGCCCGTGCCGCCGTCGCCGTCGCTTCCGCCCGTGCCGCCACTGGCTGTGCCGCCGTCGCCGGCGCTTCCGCCAGCCGTGCCGCCCGTGCCGCCACCGGCTGTGCCACCGTCGCCGGCGCTTCCGCTAGTCCCGCCCGTGCCACCGTCGCCGGCGCTTCCGCTAGTCCCGCCCGTGCCGCCGCCGTCACCGGTTACGGCGTTTTGGTTCCCGCCGAATCGCGGCGGTGAGCAAGCCAACAGCACGACCGCACCTGTCGCGAGAAACCCGCCGAGGGGCAGGCGAAGGGAGGGGAGTCGCGAGCGCATGAGTCGGCGGGATATAAGCACAGGTCTCGCTCTCTGGAACCCGCATTATTCGCGATCCTCGGCCCCGTGTTCGGGTTTGCCCCACTTCGCCTGGTGGGCTGAGGCGCTAGCATTTCAGCTCGCAGGCCGACAGCCTTAGCCCATGTAGAAAGCGTTCAGCTTGTTCCCGTCGGGATCCCGAAAATAGCCCGCGTAGAAGCCGCCGTCGCCACGCGGTCCCGGCTCGCCTTCGTCGGTCGCGCCTAGCTCGATAGCCTTCTTGTAAAACGCGTCAACCTTCTCTTTGCTGTCCAGCGCGAGAGCTACCATCACGCCGTTGCCGACTGTCGCGGGCTTTTCGTCGAAGGGCTTGGTGATGCAGAGTGCGCACTTATTGGGCGGGGAGATCCAGGCGATGAACCTATCGCTTTCCATCATCCGAATGCCGCCGATTCCGCCCAGGAGCGCGTCGTAGAACTTGGCGGCGCGGTCGAAGTCGTTGGTGCCGAGCATGATGTATCCGATCATCGTGATTCTCCTAGCCAAGAGTGAGTGAGGGGTGGCGTGGCGCACGAACTGAGCGCGCGAGTATGACACAGCACGTACAGGCGCGAGCGAGGTGGTTGGCCAGCAGCCGATTCCGGCCACATCTGTAGCCACTTCTTGTCCGTACTCCCTCCGTCCGGCACCATGGAGTCTGTGACTGATTACGATTACCTCGTTATTGGCGCGGGCAGTGGCGGCATTGCATCGGCTCGGCGCGCCGCGCAACACGGCGCGCGTGTGGCGGTCGTTGAAGCCGGTCCGCTCGGCGGCACCTGCGTCAACGTCGGCTGTGTCCCCAAGAAGGTGATGTGGAACGCGGCCTCCATCGCCGAATCGTTGCACGACGCCGCGGGCTATGGTTTCGACGTCGACGTGCGCGGCTTCGATTGGGCAAGCGTCAAGGCCAAGCGCGACGCGTACATCCTCCGTCTCAACGGCATCTACGATCGCAATCTTTCTGGCTCCGGCGTCGATGTGATCCAAGGGTGGGCGCGCTTCACGGATAGTCACACCGTCCAGGTTGGCGACCGCACGGTCACAGCGGACCATATCCTGATAGCCGTGGGGGGGCGGCCGATGGTGCCTGAGGTACCCGGTGCCGACATGGGGATCACCTCAGACGGCTTCTTTGAACTCGAAACGCAGCCAAAGAAGGTGGCGATTATCGGCGCCGGCTATATCGCGGTTGAGCTGGCGGGAGTGCTCAACAGTCTCGGTTCCGAGACGTCGCTGCTGATCCGCTACGACAAGTTCCTGCGAAGCTTCGACGACATGCTCAGCGATACGTTGATGGGCATCATGTCGGAAGCGGGCGTCTCCATCGAACCTCGCAGTTGTCTCGACTCGGTCACGAGAGCCGCCGACGGCACGCTGACTCTGGCATCGGGCGAACGCACGTTCACGGGCTTCGACTGTCTGCTTTGGGCGGTCGGTCGCGTTTCGAATACCGACAAACTCGGACTCGATTCGTGCGGCATCGAAGCACGCGATAATGGTTCCATCGTCACCGACGAATGGCAGAACACGTCCGCGAAAAACATATACGCCGTCGGCGACGTCATCGGCGCATGGGAACTCACGCCGGTGGCCATCGCCGCCGGACGCAAGCTCGCCGATCGGCTCTTTGGCGGCCAAAGCGAGGCACACCTCGAGTACGAGAACATCCCCTCCGTCATCTTCAGTCATCCTCCCATCGCAACGGTGGGTCTTACGGAGACCCGGGCGCGCGAGAAACACGGCGACGGCGTGAAGATCTACACGAGCACGTTCACGAATATGTATCACGCGCTGACGACGCAAAAGACGCCGTCGGCGATGAAGGTGATTGTCACCGGTGCCGACGAACGCGTCGTCGGCATTCATCTCATCGGCACGGGTGTTGACGAAATGATGCAGGGCTTCGGCGTCGCGATTCGGATGGGCGCTACGAAGGCGGACTTGGACCGCTGCATCGCGATCCACCCCACTGCCAGCGAAGAACTCGTGCTGCTGCGCTGACCGCGCCGCGACAGCAAACCGGGAAGACTCACGTAGCTAGCGGCACCGGGGCCGCCCGCGTTGCGCGCGAGGCGCTGGCCGAAAGCATCAGCCTCGGAATCATGGGGTCAGAGCACGATGCGATCGACGACGACTTCGTACGCGGCGCCCCCCGTCTGCGTCGAATCGATCACCAGATAGTACGTGCCCGGCTCGAGAGTCGCTGCGCCCGTACCATCGGCGCAAATCACCTCACTCGCCTCGTCCGTGCAATCAGAGCGTACGTAGGCGACGGCGCTCTTCGTCGCCGATGCGTCGACGATCACACGTGAGCGCTCGGCGATCGACAGCACGTAGACCACATCCGACCCTGTGAGCGCCAAGCCCCCGCAGCTGCTGCGATGGTCGTCAAAACTCGAACTCGTGTTCCCGGTGAGTTCGGTTGAGCCGGCACCGTCGATCGTTCCGATAGGGGTCGAACACGTTGAGTCGGGCACGAAGGTGCGCAACTCCAGCGAAAAGGGGCCGGGCGGTTTCGGTGAGAATTGCGAAGTCTGGAGGCGCACGAGGTAGTCGCCGGCGTCGAGATCGCGGAGGGAAAGCCTCTCGGCCCCGCCGCTCCCGGCGCTGCAAGCCAGCTCGGCGCCGAGCGATGAAAAGTCATCGCACGAGTCAGCGAGAGACATGTTGATCTGACGGTCACTGCTCAACGCCAATTCCACGTGGCGGCTCTCCGACAACGAGAACGCGTAAAACGCATCCGTGCGCCCCTCGTATCCGGCCGAACGGCAGAGCAACGGGGAGCCCAACACGTAGGGCGGAGCATGCAGCGAGTCGGTACCGCCAAACTGGTCGCCCTCGTGAGGTGCGCTGGTTGAAAGAGGGGCGGCATCAGCGCATGTATCGCCCTCGGGGGTGAAAGCAGGCTCGATGCGCGCGGTGAGCTGGAAGTCATCGGGGCCTGGCGAAGTCAGCCCGCGACCGTTACCCACCAGCACGTAGTAGGTACCAGCAGGCAGATTCGAAGCTACGGCCCACCGCGTCCCACACGCCCGATGAGTGAGCCGCGGCTGGGCGCAGTCGTCGACGATCACGATCCTATGCGAATCGTCGACGACGATCTCGACATCACTCGCTTCGTCGACCGTGAAACGGTAGGCGACGTCGGCGTAGTGCGCGGATGAGCATAGAGGAGCGGGGTAGTCGATCTTGGCTCCATCGAGAGTACCGGCGAAGTCGCCGCCGCCCTCGAGATCGATCGCGCTCCCGCAGGAATCGTTCGCCGGCGGCAGCGTGGGCGCGTCGAAGGAAACCTCGATAGCCAGATCAGAACTCGGCTCGAGCGCCCACGGCCACGACTCCCACTGGGCGGCGATGACGTAGGTACCGGCTGACATATTCCGGAAGACGCCGATGCTGTCGGCGTTAGGGCCACCC
>PVBE012058130.1_pt1 | contig 14399 bp, 17 predicted proteins | sample 1631181 | NCBI WGS metagenome assembly PVBE01 (sample SAMN08397723, study PRJNA350692) | Marine metagenome, whole genome shotgun sequencing project. | isolation source: water | place: Pacific Ocean | collected 2012-04
CTACTCGACTCTATCCGTGATCGAAATGCAAAAAGTCGTGGATTGGTTATCGAAAGTTGATTTCTCCCGTCAGCAAATCCCCCTCGCAACCATGTATATGAAGAATGATTCAACCATTGACCCGAAGGCGGCAGTCGCAGGACACCACCGGTGGGGCAGTAAACGCAAGCAACTGATTCAGGTTCCCATTGATGGTGATAACGAAGAGCATGTGTTTGTTGGTGATATCACGGCTCCACATCGAATAGACTGGTGCGTCAATGAATTTACTCAATTTCTGAAATCCCTCAATTAGCCTCGGAGATACACATGGAAAGGCAAACATTTGGAAATACTGGCCACCAGAGCACACGACTGTTGTTCGGTGCCGCCGCCCTCGGAGGCATGAACCAGGAAAAGGCCGACTCGGTGCTGCAGATAGTGAAGGATGCGGGAATCAATCATATCGATGTTGCAGCCAGCTACGGTGATGCAGAAATAAGGCTGGCACCGTTCCTCCAGGATCACCGCAAAGACTTCTTTCTTGCCACCAAGACCCCTGACCGGTCAGGAGACGATGCGAGGGCAAGTATCGAGCGCTCGCTTGACCGAATGCAGGTGGAACAAATTGACCTTATCCAGTTTCATAACCTTTCGACCGATCCGGAGTGGGATGTCGTCATGGGTCCGAATGGAGCGCTGGAGGCTGCACTGCAGGCGAGAGATCAGGGTTTGGTTCGCTTTATCGGCGTTACCGGTCACGGAACTCGAATTGCCGAAATGCACCTGAAGAGCCTGGCAGAATTTGAGTTTACATCTGTCCTGCTGCCCTACAACCAGATGCTGATGCATGACGAGCAATATGCAAAGGAGTTCGAGGAGCTCTACGCACTATGCAGGGGGAAAAATGTCGCGATGCAGACCATCAAGTCAATTGTGAGACGACGCTGGCGGGAAGACGATGAATCACCCCACTTCAGTTGGTATGAGCCGATTCGTGAGGAAGATGCACTGCGCAGGGCTGTACACTGGGTGCTGCGACGACCCGGCCTGTTCCTTAATACTTCAAGTGATGCAACCCTCCTGCCCAGGATCATCCAGGCTGCCGAGGATTTTGACCCTGCCAATGTAGGCAACCTTGAGGAAGATATCACTGCCGATGTGACAGACCTACAGCTGGAGCCGCTTTTTGAACGCGGTGCACACGACAGTCTTGATTAACCTAAATACTCAACCCTCAGGTTAATTTGACATTTGTAGGGGCCCTGATTCCGGATTGGAGAGTTAGGTACTCAATTTTTCGTTCCAGGGGACATCCATGTCCCGTCCCGCGTCCATCCCTGGTGCTAGTCACTACAAATCAAGTACCTAACTCTCCAATCCGGAATTGCTTATCGCTTAAAGTAATGAAAGGGCAAATAGTTGGACTAGTTTGACACAAGCTATTCAACAAATTGTTTAGCCGGTGACAGCTAGGCCATTCAGCATCCGGATAGCGGCACAGGCGGCGCCATAGCCGTTGTCGATATTAACCACTACCAGGCCGGGGGCACAGCTGACCAGCAATGCATGTAATGCTGTTTCCCCATTCCTTGCCATGCCATAGCCAACGGATGTCGGTACCGCGATGATTGATGCCGGAATCAGGCCGCCAAGCACTGTTGGTAATGCTGCATCCATACCAGCAATACAGATTACGATCTTTCGTTCTTTTAGGGCATCCAGTTTCTCGGTTATCCGCCATAATCCTGCTACACCGGCATCATCAATGGTCAGCGTCTCGTGTCCATAAAACCGGAGTGTTCGTGATGCTTCCCTGGCGACGGGCACATCAGAGCTGCCACCCGTAACGACGGCAACCAGATCACTCGACCTTATCTGATAGGGCTTATGGAATGCAGTTTGAGAGACTGAATTGTATTCCAGAAATCCAGCGGGCAGGTCTCCCTGAAGCTGCTCGAACTGTGCAGGGTCCAGCTTCGTGAACAACATCGGTTTCTCCGCCTGACGAATCCGCGCGCAGATATCCTGTAGCTGCTGCAGGCTCTTACTCTGGCAAAACACAGCTTCAGCGAGACCCGTCCTGTTCTCCCGGTCAAAGTCCAGGTTGACCTCATTCATTGATGGAACCTCATTCATCAGTCTACCTGTAGGGTTTCAACCAGGAATGCACTACCACGCCTATAAGGTTCGACAGATATAGTCCGTAGATATTCCTGGTAACCATGTTTTTCAAATAAACCCGTAACTATATCAATCGCTTCACGGGCATATTCAGATCTTGCATCCACATCTTCCTGGCTATCAATTTCGATGGCGACCTCAAAGGGACGAATGCGGCAGCGAACACCCTTGATCGGAATAGAGCGCCGCAGACTTTGCCACAGGGATTCTTCCGCCGCATTGATAACCGGCAACAACTTCTCATCAATGGCAATGCCGGTCATAACACGACTTGAAAGGCAGGGCGCAGCCGGTAAATCCTGCAGATCAGTCAAGCCCAGGGACCTGGCGATATTTCTGACTTCCGATTTGTCGATTCCGACCTCAACATAGGGGTGTCTCACTGCATGTTCGTCCGCTGCAACCAGCCCTGGTCGATAGTCCGCCAGGTCGTCCTGATTTGTTCCTGATATCACCCCCAGATCCACTTGCCTGCAAATGGTTTCATAGAGATTGGTCTTACAGTAATAACAACGGTTGGCAGGGTTAGCCCGGTATTGCGGATCAAGAATTTCACCCGCATCGATCAAATCAAGAGCCCATCCTTCCTTTTTGGCATAGTGCCGGACTCTCATGGTTGCCTGCTCTGGAACAGCGGGAGACAGGGCATGGAAAATCCGGTTCTCCCTGTTGACGCGATGCGCAACAACCGCGAGGGTCATGCTGTCGACACCACCACTGACGGCCACGGCTACAGGCCCCATCTGTTCGAGGACAGTTTTCAATCCTACAAGTTTACTCATCGGTTTCTCTAAATTTCTCTAGTGCCAACCCCTCAAGCAATTGGCGAATATCAGTATCCACTAACAAATCGTCCATCTCCACCTTAGCAGTTAACCCACCAGGGCGCGTGGCCACCTTAACCCGGTAGTCTTTCCCCTCGTGGTTTATCGTGAATTGCGAGCGTCTGAGGATTGATCTTGCCGTTAACTGATGCCTGATACCCAGTGTGCTGGTTACATTAAAACAGTATTCCGTCAGCAATTGCTCGATTTCAGGCCTTGCCAATACCCGAATAGTTGTACTTTGCCTGCCTTTCTTGGCGAATACCGCGGCCTGAATCACGTCTATCACTCCTTCCATAGCGCGAATCTTTTCGAGCGCCACGGCGAGTTCTTCCGGGGTCTGATCATCCACTTCAAATTCAAGCTGCAGTACCTGGTCGGAATCCCAGCCACCACTCTGAACGCGATTAAAAACCAACAAACGAAGCACATTCGAAATACCGGGGAACTTCCTGGTACCAAAACCATACCCAGAGCACTTCAGGTTGGCACCTTCAGGTATGCCAGGCGCTGGGTCAAGATACTTCAGAATTGCCGCACCCGTTGGTGTTATGCGTTCCCCTTCTATCCCATCATCAAAAAAATCAAAGCCCTCCAGCAACAGGCTGGTAGCCGGTGCTGGTACTGGCAACCGCCCGTGAGCTGTTTTCACCTGACCTCTGCCAAGCGGCAGACGGCTAACACTCCAGGATGAAACACCAATACTGCTAATCAGTGAGGCAGCGCACACGATATCCGCAATAGAATCCCATGCACCCACCTCATGGAAAGCTACCTGATCAATGTCCTTCCCATGGATCTTTGCCTCTGCTTCTGCAATCAACTGAAATATACCGAGGGCAACCCTCTTGGTGGCATCATCAAGGGAAGAGTCAGTTATTTTCTGCCTGATATCAGAATAGTGCCGATGATCGTGACCTTCCGCCTGAGCACCAGCCATCACCTTGAAGTGCGTACCAGTCAAAATGCCATCGCCAGTCACTTCATGCTGCAAATCCACCAGGTCAGCGAAACCAGCGGCTTCCATAATCTCCGGCAGTCTTTCCTTTCGCTCAGGAAAACAATCAAGCAGGGCGCCGATAAACATGTCGCCGGAAATACCACCCACCAAATCAAGATGTATATGCATCAGCTCAACATCTGGTGCGTTGGACCACACAGTTCAGCAATAGGGATCTGGTGCGTGCAGGCATCCTTGCAGGGTTTACCATCACAACCAAGGCAGGCTTCCGCTGAACCTGCAAGCAAGCCATATTCAGCCCTGGCAAACGAAAAATCACCATAGTCTGTCGCATACATACGCGTTCGCAGCACATCTGCTATGGGCACACCCTTAGGACAGGCTCCTTCACAGTCGTTACAGGCATGCCTGCAGTAGGACATGTCGGTCATCTCGGCATATTGCTGTAACAATCGCATGTCTTCCTGTGTAACCGCGCCTGACCCTGATGCACCCAGATACTCATCAATCCTGTCTCTTGAAGTCATTGTTATGATCAATGTATCGACACTGGGATTATTCAGTGACCAGCGGAATGCTGCCTGGGCGAACGTTGCACCGCCATTTTCATAAGGGCGCATGTCATTTAGACGCGCACCACGCAGCACTTTCATGGCGACAATACCAATATTCTTTTCCCTGGCCTTCGCCATGGCAGCTGGCAACTGATGCTGGTTGGCAACATAGTCAAATGATTGGGTGATCTTGTCGTAAAAAGACGGGTCTTCGCCAAAATTCTGAGCCAGCAGCAAGACATCAAACATATCCTGTTCCACCGCGTAATCTACACATTCGGTAAGCCTGCCAGCATGCCCAGACATACCCGTAAACCTGATCTTCCCCTGCTGCCTGGCCTTATCAACAAAGGCTTCCCATTCCGGGTTTTTAAGCCTGTTAATATTGTTAACGGCGTGATTGAAGTAGACATCCACATAATCCGTTTTCAGGTTTCTTAAGCTTTCCTCCAGCAGACCCATCATTTCTTCACGCCTGGTGCGGGCACCCGCCATGGTTTTAGTCACTAGGATGACCTTATCCCGTTTGCCTTTGAGCGCCTTGCCAATGACCGGCTCAGACTGACCTCTGGAGTAGCTCTCCGCCGTATCAAAATAGTTAATACCCAGGTCAAACGCATGCTCAACGAGGTATTCTTCCCCACGCCTCAATCTGGCGGATCCAAACGAGATATCTGATACTTTGAGGCCAGTCCGACCAAGTGTGTTGTATTGCTGGACACCTGGGGTGGAGCCAGTTTCGCTTCCTCGTACGCCAAATGCGGGCAAGGAGATACCTGAAGCAAACCCCGTCATGGCACCGAGGTGAAGGAAGGAACGGCGCTTAAGTATCTTTTTCATTAGGCAATCCTCTAATCCAGTCCATTTCCCAATTTCAGTCTACAGGCACCCTCTATGCCCACTAATACTAAGACCATATAACAAACTGAACCATATTCAAATCCGATCAGGAACAAGCCAGTTCCTATAGAGCAGCGGGTGGGTGTAACAATCACTAATTAAGGAACTGGCCCACTCGATATTCAAATCTGAACAGTAACTCGCTATTCTAAGTAGATGCGCATTGGACTTATTTCAGATACCCATATGCCGGGGTCACTTCAGGATCTCTGGCCACAAGCTATGGCGGCTTTCGAGAACGTGGACTGCATCCTGCACGCCGGTGACCTGCACTCCATTGATATAGTCGACCAGCTCTCCATGCTCGCTCCGACTTATGTATCTCGCGGAAATGGAGATTCAGGCCTGGTGGACGACCGTATCAAGGATGCCTGGCTACTCGAATTAGCCGGTATCACCGTCGGTATGATCCATCGCCTGCCTTCACCGGCCAGAAAATCCAGTGACGAAATCATCGGCTACCTGGACCAGCATTTTGATCACCGGCCCCAGGTACTGATCTATGGCCATACTCACCTGGAAGGGCTGCACCAGGTAGCGGACCTGCTTATCATCAACCCGGGGTCGCCAACTTTGCCCAGGAACCAATCGCTGCGACTAGGCACTATCGGGATCCTGGACATCAGCAGCGATTCCGTTAATGCGTCCATTTATCAGCTGACGGAAGATGGTCTGGAAATTCAGCAATCCACAAGCAGCAACAATCTGACACTGTCGCTTGATAGCATCTCCTAGGTGACGGCCATCAAACTTGCACATCACCAACACCTGTGGCAGCTTGTTGCATCATATTTATCCGTCCCGGGAATCAAGTGATACTGGATCTGCATACCCACTCCATCAAATCAGATGATGGCAGGGCCAAGGTTGAAAACTATTGCCAATGGATTCGTTCGAAAAATCTACCAGTTGATGGTTTTGTACTGACAGAGCACCGGCAATTCGATGTGGATTCCGACTACTCTACGCTTGCCAGTAAATTCGACCTGGTCATTATGAAAGCAAGTGAAGTGGAAACCGAATATGGCCACGTACTGGTGTACGGCGTTAGCGCGAGCCTGACGAAAGCCTTTGATTTCGCCAGCATCAACCTGAGCCTGGAGATGGTTGTGGAAACCAGCGATCAACACGGCGCCGTAGCAGTTCCCTGCCACCCGGGCCGAAAGCGTGTTGGCATGTTTGCACACACCGAGGAACTTGGTGTCCCGAAGGGCGTGAAAATCGTGGAAATATACAATGGTGGAAGCAGGGACAATGAAGACCAGATAGCTATCAAGAACGCTAAAGCATTTGGCTACCTCGGAATTGGTGGCAGTGATTCACATATCGTCAGTCATGTAGGACGTTGCGGTACCAAATTTCCGGCTAAGATAGCCAACATGGACGAACTGGTCGAAGCGCTTAAAAGTGAAGAATTCAAAGCAATCAGTTTCAAGCATTAACTTTTTCAACGAAGGTATTTATGGACGCAGATATCGACGAATTACGTGAAAAGTATCTCAATCAGCCATTCGATGAGAAAACCTTCTACATGGATCCTGCAGTAACGATTGAATATGCTCGCCTTTGTGGAGAAACTGCAGGCCGATTTCTGGATAGAGACCATCCCGATTTCCAGACACCGCCCACTTACATAGCGAGCCTCAGCGGTCGCCGTTCTCTGCCAATTGACTTCCCCCGATTTGGTATCGGCATGGATGCCGGAAAAGGTGTTGAGTGCCTGAACCCTGTTCGCCCAGGTTCAACACTAACGGGTCGAACCCACTTGCACGATATCTACACAAAAACGGGGCGCTCTGGGCGCATGGTGTTTGTCGTATCAAGGCTCGAATTCTTTGATGAAAACGGCCTGCATCTAGCCAATTCTGACAGTCGATCAGTAATACGGGAGAAGTAGCGTGACTATTAGCAAAACTATTAGCAAGATTATGGATGTCGAGTTTGGTGCTAACCTGCCCGCTTTTGAACCAGACACCTCCCTCGAGATAGTAAAAACCTTCGCTACCCTTATCGGCTGGGACGGCGCGAGATTCAGGGACCATGAAGCTGCCAGAAAAGAAGGCCTGGCCGGCGCTATGGTACCGGGCGTGCTCAGCCAGGGCTACCTGGTCGCCATGATCCACCAGTGGGCACCCATGGCAGAAATAAAGGCGATCGATACGGTATTTCGCGCACCGGTCATCGCCGACGAACCCCATTCCATTACCGGCGTGGTCACCGACATCAATGAAGATGAAGGACTGGTGGAAATCGACCTAACGGTCGCCAACGAAAAAGGTGAGACGCGTGTATTCGGAACCGCTTCCGTCAGTCTACCGGCTTGAAGAGCGGTATATTAATTTCCTCGTGCTCCTCCCACACCAGCTCAACCTTCATACTAATCTGAACATCAACTAACGGATCATCAACGTCGATGACGTTTGAAAGTATTCGCGGTCCTTCCTCCAGTTCTATCCAGGCAACTGCATAGGGAACCTTACCGCGGAAAAACGGGTGGTAGCTTTGTCGTACAACACTGAAGGTATAGACCGTTCCAAACCCTTTGGATAACTTCCACGTAAGATTCCCGGACGTACATCCCGTGCAATGTCTGCGTGGATAGAAAACAACGGTATTGCAGCCATCGCACTGTTGATAGCGAAGCTCTTTGTTCTTTGTCGCTGCCCAGAACTCCTGTGTATCCAGTTCATTGGCACGAGGAAGTGGTCGGGTTGGCTCGTTCATTAGTCTCTCCCCATTATGATAGTACCCGCCGCATGCCGACTACCGAGCATACCGCCATTGCCATGCGCGACCGCCAGTTTTGCATCAGGAACCTGCGAACATGACTCACCACGCAGTTGCCTGGCAGCTTCAATCAGCAGGAAAATGCCACGCATACCCGGGTGATTCGACGATAGACCGCCACCATCCGTATTGAGTGCCGGACCATCAGAAGGTCGGTCAAAGCGCAGCCTCCCACCTTCAACCCAGGCACCGCCTTCTCCCTTTTTGCAGAAGCCGAGGTCCTCAAGTAACACCATGACGGTGATACTGAATGAGTCATAGATCATGGCTATATCAATTTCGGCCGGTGTAATGCCAGCCTCACCAAAGGCCTGCGCGCCAGAATAAGCACCTGCACTGGCAGTAATATCACCACCAGCTTGAGGGTACTTGGTAGCCTCGCCCGAGCCGAGAACCCAAACCGGCGTTTTTCGGCAATTTTTCGCGACCTCAGGTGATGCTATAACTACAGCCCCGCCGCCATCGGAAATCATGCAACACTCGAGCAGGTGCAGGGGGTCTGCAATCATCCGGGAGTTCGTCACATCATCAATGGTTGTCTCGCGAATATCGAGAAACTCAAGGTCTTCCATCGCCCTTACTGCATCCGGATTGCGCATTGCATGACACCTTGTCGCAATCGAGATTTCGGCTAACTGCTCACTAGTGGTCCCATAATCATGCATATGCCGATGCGCCACCATTGCATAGTTAGCAACCAGCGTCATGCCAGAAAACACATCCATGTTGTCAGCAGGATGACGACCCGCCCCTCCAGCCCCACCAACACCTATCGCTCGGGCATTACTATGAGCGGTGGAACCATAGGTCAGCAAAGCAGCGTTCGCTTTTCCCGATGCAATATCCCTTTTCGCATGCGCAGCGTGGAACTCGTAGGAACTGCCACCGACATTGGTTGTATCGATCACAGTGGGTTTCAAGCCAAAATACTCAGCAATAGTCAAACCATTCATGCCACCACCATCACCGGCATCATAGATGGCATCAACATCAGACCAGCTGAGTCCAGCATCTTCCAGTGCGCGTGCTGCACTCTCTGCCTTTATTTGCAGCGCGCTAACCTTGCCTTCCACATCACGTGACTGGTACTCGTGAATACCAACAATGGCAGCATCTCTCTGTTTCATATTTTTCCCTGCATAATCAAATCAACTAACTGTCAGGTGGCTTGGGACTTACCCAGAACGCTTAGAAGCCATATTCGACAGAACAGCAATGCCACCTAATAACTAACGAACTATAGTCCACTATTCCATCAATTGGCGCAATCAAACCGAACCTAGTCAGTGAGAGAGCCTCCCGCCGCGCCCATCAACCCGACTCGAAACCAGGGTACCAGAGCCTAATGAGCAAATACGTCGCCCCTTGTCGGTAAGGTAACCCTGTTGCTATCATTGAGCCGGACTTCATAACTGTTAGGCGCTTTTTGACAACAGCAAAAGGATAGCTATTTGAAAGTCATCTGTCTCACGGGAGGACTCGCCTCCGGCAAATCAACTGTCGGTACACTCCTTACTGAAAAAGGCGCCAATATCATTGATGCGGACAAACTTGGGCACCGCGTGTACGACCCCGGCACACAAGCTTATCATGAAGTGATTGAAACCTTTGGTGACGATGTGGTTGCAGATGATCAGCACATAGACCGCAGTGCCCTCGGCAGCATGGTTTTTGGACACCCAGATGAACTGAAGAAACTGACCGATATCGTCTGGCCCGAGATCAGACGCCTCGCTGAACTAGAGATAGCCGGGCTGGATGCGATTTACCCGGATGGCATCGTTGTGCTGGAAGCCGCCGTTCTGTTTGAAGCAGGGTGGGAAGATATTGGCGATGAAATCTGGGTTGTTGTTGTAGATCGTGACGTGGCAATAGAAAGATCAGTGAACCGAGATGGCAGTAGCCGGGAAGCAGTCGAAAAGAAACTGGATGCCCAGTTGAATAATGAAGAGCGTATCGGCAGATCTGACTTTGTCATCGAAAATAATGGCGATCAGCAGCAACTCATTGACCGGGTTCAACAAGAGTGGGATCGAATCTCCTGAACACGAGTAACGCTACAATCCCCGCTACAAAAGTACCACCATAAACAATACAGATAGTCATCAGACCGAAACTTGGTAATACCGGTACCATAAGCGCCAATATGTGGAAACTGAGAAACAGGATCGCAATATTAAAAAAGGCAAGCTCTTTGGCTATCGGTGTGCTCAGGTCGGGATCCAGGATTCTCAGCAACAGCAAACCGCTTCCCGTTGAACCGCAGCAACATCCGAACACGGTCACGGCTCTTTCAACGCCAAAAGAACGCAACCTTCGCCCGAAACCGAAGCACAGCACTGCGGTTGCCAGAGTCACTGCAAGGGAAACGAGCCCTATGGGTACAACAAACTCACTGAGGAAGGCAAACTCTACACTCATGAGGGTTGCGACAACCATCAGGTCAACGGATGAACCCGTTATCCTGCGTTGTGTTTCATCATCAATAAAATGACCGCAACCAAACCTGTTCATCAGTGCCCGCAGAATAACGCAGACAATCAGCCCATGAATAAAGAACAGGTTATGGTTAAAAAATAGACCGAGGTTGATCACATCGATAGTTACCATGCTGGCAAACGGATGGGCAAACTTCAGGTACTGATCCGTGATCACATAGGCAACACCCAGTATCGCAATATGAAACACTAAAGAGTCTACATTAGCGGAATGGGTCACCTGCTTGCCTGCAGAAATATCTGAAGTCAGGATGCCCCGGAGAAATTCGTCATCTATCCTCGCCGACTGATTGCTATTCAGACCGGCCCGAATGGCACGCCTGGCAACCGGTACGCCCACGACGAAAGCTACAAGGAAGCCGACCGAGGCGTATATCAACCCGAATCTAATGGCGTGAGTAACTCCCAACTCGTTCTCCCATATGCTGCCTAGTGCCAATGCCTGCCCGGGACCCTGGGTAAAACCATGGGTAGCGATCATGCCAAGCAGATGAGATAGTTCACCGCCGCTCACCTGATTGAAAAGCAGGATGACGGCTAAGCCAACCAATCCCTGCAACACCAGGCTCATGACCCAAATGATGGCCAGCCACAAGCCACCTGGCACGATTGAGCGATCATCCGGTCCTTTTGGCGGCGCCCCCGTCAGAACCAGAGACATAAAACTCAAAGTGAAAAAGTGGAATGCAAAGGAGGTAAAGTGAGCACTCTCGAAACCAAAACTCAGACCACTGGACACCAGCGCAAAGCCAAGGACACCCCCGATCAGGCTTGCTGGAACCAGGTTATTCTGCAGGAATGTAATTCGAGCCCTGAGAATAACACCAGCGAGTATCATCGAAACCATGAAGGCGAAAGCGATTACGCCGGGAAAAGTAGCTGCCATTTGACTCAGTCCAGTTCTTCTTTGCAGAAGAATGTATCAGTAATTCCCGGCAATAGAGAGCCAAAATCTTTCTTTTCTAATCAGGACACAGAAGCCAACCGGGAACATCTCCTTTATACCCATGCCAGGTCCGGGATCATGTCAAAGCAAGCACAATCTTGTATCCCAGCGGGAACAAAGCTGTCCTTTCACGAAAGAGTCTTTATAATTCAAACAGAACATCCTTTATCATAAATACCTATGAGCTCAGTTATTTACGCAATTGTATTTAAAGGAGAGCTCGTCGAGGGTTTCAAACCGATTTCGGTGAAGGCCCATATGGCCAAGCTCCTGAAGGCTGATGGCGACAAGATGAAGGCGCTGTTTTCCGGTAAGCAGATCGTTATAAAACGAACAGCTGACAAAAAGGAAGCTGCAAAATATGGCAGCGCCCTCAAGAAGATTGGTGCGGATGTAAAAGTTCGAGTAATAAAGTCTGATGCGCCGCTTCCAGAAAAAAAGGTTCAACAGGCAGAACCAAAAGCAACTCCAGCCACAGAATCGCCAGCAGTGGTTGATATTTCAGCGATCTCCCTCGCGCCCAACGAGGGCAATCTGATTGAGCCTTCTGCCCCACCACCCCCACCAGATGTTGATATCAGTGGTATTACGGTGGCAGATAATGACGGGACACCTCTTGTTGAGCAGAGCGAAGAAGAACATGCCGACCTGGACCTCAGTGAATACTCAGTCCAGGAGAATGACGGTTCACCGCTGGTTGAAGCCAGTGATGATGAGGTGCCCGAAATCGAGGTTCCTGATTTTGGCCTCGATGAACCCGGCGCTGTGCTGGAAACACTTCAGGAAGAAAAAGAGTTACTTAACCCGAACACAAGCGGCATGACCCTGGCCATGGCTGGTTCAGACATGCTGGAACCAGAAGAGCGTGACCAGGGAACTGAGCCGGAAGAGCCGGATACGAGTGGTATCAATCTTGTTCCAAACTTTGACTGACGTCAGAAACCGCGGCCTTTAAACTTCCAGAGCTTCTAAACCTCCAGAACAACTACTGGAATCTCTCTGTCGCCAGCTGAGGTCTGGTAATCATTGTAGGGGGGATAAATTTCTGCAAGTTCCCCCCATAATCGAGTCCTTTCTTCGCCCTCAGCAGTTCGCGCACGTGCCTTGTGTATCTCTGGACCCACACGTATTTCACAATCCGGTGTCGCGACAAGATTCAAATACCAGGCTGGGTGTGTCGGAAAACCACCTTTAGAAGCGACAATGATGTAGTCATCTCCTACCTTCTTGTAGATAAGCGGTAACATCCGCTCTTCTCCAGATTTCCGACCCCGGCTGGTAAGCAACAGGCAGGGCAGCATCCCCGTTCCGCCAGCTGCCGATGCATCCCACATGTGGGCCTTCTCAGGATCGGTTAAATACAATTCAATATGACTGCTTATCCAGTCAGGCAGGTCTGCAGGTATGCTACTCATAACAACTCTTTATCTGGTAAATGAAGGAATTCATTCTGCGCTAAAAAAAACTGTGGGGCAATTCCCCTGACAATCAGCACAAGGTCGCAGGCTTGCTAATCTCACCATCCCGGTACACAACGAACACAAGAGTCAGCATGAAGCTACGGCTCTCGCCAACAAAAGGCTTATACTTGTAAGAAGTTCAGACCAAGCGAAACATTAATGCCTGAAAAAATACTTGTCACCGGCGCCTCCGGTTTTATCGCGAGCCACTGCATTCTAGACCTTTTACAACATGGCTACGCGGTCAGGGGAACCTTGCGAAACCTTGATCGTAGCGAAAAACTGCGCGATATCATCGCAAAACACCACAGCGGCGCATCTGAAATAGAATTTGCTGAAGCCAACCTCACCAGCGCTGACGGCTGGGCTGAGGCGATTGATGGATGCGATGGAGTTTTTCATGTCGCATCTCCAGTGTCTGCTGTTCTACCAAAAGACTCAAACGAACTTATTGAACCCGCAAGACAAGGAACAGTCAATGTTCTAACCGCTGCGAAGAACGCAGGTATCAAAAGGGTGGTGCTCACTTCCTCCGCCGCTGCTGTCACGGGAAGCGAGAAGGTCAGTGAACGTACCTACACCTGCGATGACTGGAGTGACCCGCTGGATTCCAATCTTACGGCTTATTCAGTCAGCAAAACCATAGCTGAGAAAAAAGCATGGGAGATGGCTGCAGGTGGGGGTTCGGAACTCGCCGTCATTAATCCCGTTGTAGTCCTTGGACCTGCACTCGAAACAGACTACGGCACATCAATGGAGCTTTTATACAAACTGCTCACAGGAGAGCTGCCGCTCGTGCCGAATGTTGGTTATGAGATCGTCGATGTTCGTGATGTGGCCACCTTGCACAGACTCGCCTTCGAGCATCCGGAAGCAGCCGGCCAGCGATTCTTATGTGCCGCCGGCTTCAGATAGTTCATTGCTATCACAGAACAGTTAAGAAAAGAATTTCCTGACTATCGAGGAAAAATTCCGCACAGGCGAATGCCAAATATTCTGCTTAGTTTTTTCGCACTATTCGTCAAAGAAATTGCCAGTATCCGTAACGAAGTAGGAAGTATAAAAAGGCTGGACTGTACCCCTGCGCTCAATATTGGCTGGCAACCCCGTACCCCGGAAGAAGCCATTAAGGCAGGAGCAAAGAGTCCGATTGAGTTAGGCATCGTGTAACTCGACAATCTCAGCATATCGAAGGATCTCATCAAACTAGATGTTACAATCCCCACAACGCCCTGGTAGCTCAGTTGGATAGAGCATCCGCCTCCTAAGCGGAGGGTCACAGGTTCGACTCCTGTTCAGGGCGCCA
>PVBE012212733.1_pt1 | contig 14399 bp, 12 predicted proteins | sample 1631181 | NCBI WGS metagenome assembly PVBE01 (sample SAMN08397723, study PRJNA350692) | Marine metagenome, whole genome shotgun sequencing project. | isolation source: water | place: Pacific Ocean | collected 2012-04
GAGACGACGACGACTCGGCGATCGGGGAGGACGACGACGACGACGATTCGTCCGTTGGCGACGACGATGACTCCGCGGACGACGACGACGACAGCGCCGAGCCCCTTCAGGAGCTCGACTGCCCGGGTACGTCGCTCACCTGCGCGACGGTCGGCGGCAGCACGATCGGCGAGCCCGACAACGTGAACGACTGGAACTCCTGCGACGCCGATGGCGGCCACTGGACCGGAGGCGAAGACGTCTTCCGGTTCGTCCCCGGGGGCGACGGTGAGGTCACCTTCACGCTCACCTGGAGCGACGCCGGCCAGGACCTGGACCTGTTCGTCGTCAGCGAGTGCGGTGCGGTGGACGGCTGCCTCGGCACCTCGTTGGGCAGCACCACGAGCGAGTCGGTGACGGTGCCGGCGGTCGCCGCAGTCCCCTTGTTCATCGTCATCGACGGCAAGGACGGCGCCGGGAGCGCCTACCAGCTGACGGCGGACTGCGACTCCATCGAGGTCGTCGAGGTCGGAACCAGCGTCGTCGACGTCACCTACTGCCTCGACTGGAACACGGTGAACGTCATCGAACCGCCGGGGTTGATCTCGCTGCTCAGCACCTTCGGCGGCATCGACATCACCGACTTCCCGCTGTTGATCAACCCCACCGCGGTGGACCCCGCGGCGAACGAGATCGAGATCCTCGGCTCTGCAGCGATCGAAGCGACCTGCACGCAGGACCCGATCGCCCTCACCATCGACATCACCGCCAGCCAGCCGGGGCTGTTCGTTGACCCCTACTTCGAGGCCGGCCCCTCCAACCTGGTGCTCCCCGCGCCGGGCCTCACGGTCTATCTGTACGACTCGACCATCACGGGGCTCTTCAGCGAGGACGCTTCCCAGATCACCGACAGCACCGTCAACGGCGCCCTCGGCGTCCCGCCGAACGTGTCGACCGCCTGCAGCTTCCTCGCCTGCTACCCCTGCCCCAGCGGGATCGGGGACTGCGTCGACTTCAGCGCCGACTCCGCGGTCTGGGACGACAACGGGTTCGGCCCGTTGACGCCCAACCCGTAACGGCTCAGATGACGGCCCGTCCAAAGGTCGTGGAAGAGAGAACATGACCCGAGCTGCCGCCGCCGCCGCCGCGCTCGACATCGAAGGCCTCAAGGCCGGTGATTCGGGTGCCTGGCGTGAAGTGATGTCGCTCCACGGACCGTCGCTGCTCGGCTACGCAACGCGCATGCTCGGCTCCCGCACGACGGCCGAGGAGGTGGTCCAGGACGCGCTCGTCAAGGCGTACAAGGCCATCGACCGGTTCGACGGTCGGGCGAGCCTCAAGACCTGGATGATCCGCATCGTCCACAACCGCGCGATCGACGAACTGCGGCGCAACAAGCGCTACGTCGACCTGCCCGACGACGATCCCGAAGCGAGCTACTTCGACGGCCGCGGCAAGTGGGCCGAGGGCTTCCCCACCCCGGAGAAGCACATCGACGCCAAGCGCCGGCTGGCGCAGGTCCGCGAGGCGATGGACGGACTCGCTCACAGCCACCGTGAGGTGCTCCTCCTCAAGGAGGTCCACGGCCTGAGCACCGACCAGATCTGCGAGGCGCTGGAGATCAGCCCCGGGAACCTCCGCATTCGCATCCACCGCGCTCGCAAGGCGCTTCGGGCGGCGGTCGTCGACCCCGGAACGGAGGCCTGAGATGCCCTTCCGCAAGTGCAACAACGTGATCGAAGAGGTCTCCGCCATCATCGACGGGGAGGCCGGGGCGATCGCCCGCGCGCGCTTCTTCGGACACCTCGCGATGTGCGACCAGTGCACGCGCTACTTCGAGCAGTTCAAGGAGGTCCGGGCTGCCGCCGCCCACGTCGGGCCCGAGGACCTGCCGACCGACTTCGACCATGTCATGGAGGATGTCCTGGCCCGCATCGCGGAGGAGTCGAAGGGCTAGCTGTGTCAAAAGCCCCTGAACCTGTGTGAGTTGACACGCAGGGTCTCGAGGAGGCTACTCCGGATCCTCCTCCGTCCGTCGATCAGACGAGTGGCCCGCTCCTTGCTCCTCCTCCCGCCAACCGCGGGAGATAAATGGACGTCGTTCGTTGGATGATGACCGCCCCAGGGGCCCCCCTGGTGCGCGACGTAGGCCCTGCTCCGTCCTTGGAGGATGGTCAGGTATTGGTGGAGATCGCAGGCTGTGGCGTTTGCCACACCGACGTCGGCTTCTGGGCCGAAGGGGTACCCACACGAGGCGAACTGCCCCTGACGCTCGGCCACGAGATCTCGGGGTTCGTCGTCGGTGCCGGCGGCAGCGCCGGCTCCGAGGCGCTCATGGGACGCGCGGTGGTGGTCCCGGCGGTGCTTCCGTGCGGCCGCTGCGCCGCTTGCGAAGCCGACCAGTCCGGCGTTTGCCGAAACCAGTTCATGCCCGGCAACGACGGCCACGGAGGGTTCGCATCCCACGTGGTGGTGCCGGCGGACGGCCTGTGTGAAGTGCCCCAGTGCACCTCCGCCACGCAGCCGTTGGGCACGTCCGGGGTGACCTTGCGTCAGCTTTCTGTGCTCGCCGATGCGGCCTCGACCGCCTGGCAGGCGGTGCTCCGCTCCGGTCTGCGCGACGGCGAGTTGGTGGTCGTGGTCGGCTGCGGAGGCGTCGGCTCGTTCGCGATCCAGCTCGCGCGTGCGTGCGGCGCGCAGGTCATTGCGATCGATACAGATCCCCGGCGTCGCGATGCCGCCCTCCACCTCGGCGCCGCGCGCGTGATCGATGGGGCGGACGCCAAGACCGCCCGCAAGGAGGTCAAAGCCGCGGCCAAGGGACTGGGAGCGCCGGCCTTCGGGGCGCGGATCTTCGAATGCTCGGGCCACCCCGCCGGCCAGGAACTGGCGTTCCAGCTCGTCGGTCCTGCCGGGGTGCTGATGGTCATCGGCTACACCGCCGACCGGGTGCCCGTGCACCTGTCCCGCCTGATGGCCATGGACGCCCGCGCGATCGGCACCTGGGGCTGCTCCCCGAAGTACTACGCCGGCCTCCTGGACATGGTCCTGGACGGCGTCGTCACCGTCGCTTCCCTGGTCGAAGAGCATCCCCTCGACGACGTCCAGTCTGTCCTCGAATCGGTCCACCGCCACGAGCTGGCGCGTCGGGCCGTCCTCGTTCCCTCGGAGAGCTCATGACCCTGCACTCACGCCTCACCGACGGCGGCGCCGTCCTGCGGATCACGATCGGACGCCCGCCCGCGAACATCGTGGACCGTGCGCTGATCAAGGAGCTGCGCCACGTGCTTGGCGACCTCCCCTCTCAGTCGACCGGGTTGCGCCTCATCGCCATCGAGGGCGGGGGCCGCCACTTCTCGTTCGGGGCGTCCGTGCCCGAGCACCTCCCGGACGAGGTGCGCGGAATGCTGCCGGCCTTCCATGCGCTCTTGAAGATGCTCCTGGCGGTGCCGGTTCCGACCGTCGCGTTGGTGCGCGGCCGCTGCCTCGGTGGGGGCCTCGAGCTGGCCGCCGCGTGCGACGTGATCCTGGCTGAGGCTGATGCTCAGCTGGGCCAGCCGGAGGTGAAGCTGGGGGTGTTCGCGCCCGCTGCGTCGGCCCTCCTGCCGCTTCGAATCTCCCCCGCGTCCGCCGCCGAGCTGCTGCTCACGGGGCGGGTCGTGTCGGGCATCCGGGCCCACCAGCTGGGGCTCGTGGCCGAGCTGGCCGAGCCGGCGACGCTCGAGGAGCACTTCCAGGGATGGGTCACGGAGCACATCCTGCCGCGCAGCGCGGTCGCCCTCTCCCTCGCTGCCCGTGCCTCTCGCGCCTCCGTTGCCGCGGCGGCGTCTGCCGTGCTCGACGAGGTCGAGGCGATGTACTTGAACGAGCTCGTCCCGACCCGGGACGGCGCCGAAGGGATCCGCGCGTTCATGGAGAAGCGCGACCCGGTCTGGCACCACGCCTGAGGATGCGATGAGCGACCCCGCTTCTGCCCTGATCGATCGCTGTGAAGCGATCGTGAACGACCTCGACCACACCTCCGTTGCCGACTGGAAGCGCCAGTCCGACGGCACCGAGCGCAAGGCCGTGGGGTTCCTCCCCGTGTACGTGCCCCGCGAGGTGATTCACGCCGCCGGCTTCCTGCCGGTCGGGGTCGTGGGAGGGGGCGACGCCTTGGAGATCATCCGGGGCGATGCCTACTTCCAGTCCTACATCTGCCACCTGCCGCGCTCGATCATCGAGATGGGGCTGGGGGGCAAGCTGGACGCGCTCGACGGGATGATCTTCCCGTCCACCTGCGACGTGATCCGGAACCTGTCCGGCATGTGGCAGCTGCTCTTCCCCGACAAGTGGGCCTGGTACCTGGACGTGCCCCAGAACCTGAGCCCTCGACTGGGGGGACGGTTCTACGCCCACGACCTGCAGCTGATGGCCAAGGAGCTGGAGGGCCTCGGCGGACTCGAGGTGACGCCGGAGCGGCTGCGCGGCTCCATCGAGGTGTACGACGTGCACCGCGGCATCACCGAGGACGTTTTCGCCCTGCGGCGGGAGGCGCCCGAGAAGGTGCCGACGTGGGAGCTCTACATGCTCATCCGCGCGGGGCTCATCCTGCCCGTCGAGGACCACAGCGAGCTGATGGTCGAGTACCTGGAGTCCGCCTCGAAGCGAACCGCGAAGCGGCGCGACAACCCGCGCGTCATCGTCGCGGGGGCGTTTTGCGAGCAGCCTCCGATGGGGCTCATCCGCACGCTCGAGCGCGCCGGTTGCTACATCGTCGAGGACGACTTCAGCCTCGGCCAGCGGTGGCTCCGTGAGCCGCTCCGAATCACGGACGAGGACGAGCCGTTCGGCGCGCTCGCCAAGGCCTTCCTGGAGCACTCCGCCCAGGGTGCGACCCGCTTCCACCCCGACGGTGAACCCAAGGGCGAGGAGCTGGTTCGACAGGTGCGTGAGTGTGAAGCCGAGGGCGTGATCCTGGCGTCCCCCTCCTTCTGCGACCCGAGCCTCCTGGACCGGCCGATGATCACGGCCGCCCTGGACCGTGAGGGCATCCCCTGGACCGGCTTCAAGTACGCCGAGAACACGGGCCAGTTCCAAGGCATCCGAGAGCAGGCGGGCACCTTCAGCGACTCCATCCGACTCTGGAGCGAAGCGTCATGAAAGATCGATCGATGGAGCTCCAGAAGGAGCTGATCTCCGGCCACTACGACCGCCTCAGCCGCGCCAACGACGAAGGCAAGCCGGTCGTCTACACCTTCGTGCCGGGCAACCTCACGGAGTTGATGCTCAGCTTCGATGCGCTGCCGGTGCTGCCGGAGATCAACGCGTTGCAGTCGGGCATGCGGAAGAAGTCGGGCGGCTTCATCACGGCGGCGGAGAAGGCCGGCCACAGCGAGGACGTCTGCAGCTACGTCAAGTGCGACCTCGGGATGATGGAGCAGGGCAACATCGGCCCCACCGGCAAGGCGCTGCCGAAGCCGGATCTGCTGCTGCTGAGCTACACCGGCTGCTTCACGTTCATGAAGTGGTTCGAGCTGCTTCGCGAGAAGTACGACTGCCCCGTGGCGATGCTCCACGTGCCGTACCAGAGCCGCGGTGAGATCACCGACGACATGCGTGAGTACGTCGTCAAGCAGTTGCGTGAGGAGGTCATCCCGAAGCTGGAGCAGGTCTCCGGCAAGAAGTACGACGAGGATCGGCTCAAGGAGCTGCTGGGGCGCTCGGCGCAGGCCGAGGATGATCTGGTGTGGGTGCTCGAGTCGGCCAAGCACAAGCCGTCGCCGATCGACGGCTACTTCGGCGGCGTCTACTACATCGGGCCGCTGTTCACGGCGTTCCGGGGCACCCCGGAGGCGGTGGAGTACTACCGCACGCTTCGCTCCGAAGTGGAGCAGCGCATCGCCGACGGCCTCGGCCCGATCACGCCGGAGGGGGAGCTCAAGGACGAGCGGTACCGCATCGTCGTCGAGTGCACGCCCAATTGGACCCACTTCCGGGAGTTCTGGAAGATGTTCGCGGACGAGCGCGCCGTGGCCGTAGCGTCGACCTACACGAAGGTCGGCGGCCTCTACGACACCGGCTTCCGGCACGACCCCACGCGTCCGCTGGAGTCGCTCGCGGAGTACTGCCTCGGTTGCTACACGAACCTGTCGCTGCCGGCGCGCATCTCGCTCATCGAGAAGTACGTCAACGAGTACGAGGCCGGCGGGTTCCTCATCAACTCGGTGAAGTCGTGCAACAGCTTCAGCGCCGGACAGCTGCTGATCCTGCGCGAGATCGAGAAGCGCACGGGCGTGCCCGGGGCGTTCATCGAGAGCGACCTGGTGGACCCGCGCTACTTCAGCCCCGCGAACATCAAGAACCGGCTCGAGAGCTACTTCCAGATGATCGAGCAGCGACGCTCAGGACGTCCGAAGTCCATCGCTAACGCGGGGCTGGAGGCGTCACCATGAGGACCGTGATCGGCATCGACCTGGGCTCGACCACGACCAAGGCGGTCATCCGCGACGAGGACGGGCGCACCGTCGGCCGTGGGATCACGAACTCCCGCAGCAACTACGACGTCGCCTGCGCCGTCGCGCGCACCGAAGCGATGAACCAGGCGCGCATGCGGCTGCTCGCGGACGCCATCGGCGAGGACGATGAGCTCGCCGGTCGGGCGGAGCCGCTGGCCCGCTCGTTGGACCGGGCGTTCCGGCACGAACAGCACAACGCGCAGCTGGATGAGCTCCGGAAGCAGTGCGAGGTGGCGGCCGACTCGGGCCGGGCCGCCGAGCGCACGGATCTGGGGTCGGTGCTCGACACGATCTTCGACCAACTCAAGGTGGACGCCGAGCGCATGTTTGCGCCCCTGGCGGAGTCCCGGTCGGACTTCTTCCGGGACATGGCGGGCTCCGGCTACCAGGCCAAGGCCGAGCAGATCGCGGACCCGGAGACGCTGCCCTTCGACCTGCTCCTGGGGCTGTACGACCAGGCGATCCTCAAGGTCGAGAATGCTCCCGGCGACCTGTCGCTGGAGGCGCTCGGGGCGGCGTCGCTGAAGCGCATGCTGTCCAAGCGGGGCGACTCGGACCGGGTGCGGGAGCCCCTGAGTGCGGCGTTGCGGCGGGCGATGGCCCAGGACATCGAGGTGATGTGCGAGGTCGGCACCGGCTACGGCCGGGTGCGGCTCCCGTTCCCCAAGGAGCAGATCCGCAGCGAGATCCTCTGCCACGGGTTGGGGGCGCACATGATGTTCCCCGGCACCCGCACGGTGTTGGACATCGGCGGGCAGGACACCAAGGCGATCCAGGTCGACGACCAGGGGATCGTGACGTCGTTCCAGATGAACGATCGCTGCGCCGCGGGTTGCGGCCGCTACCTGGGCTACATCGCCGACGAGATGAACCTCGGGCTGCACGAGCTCGGGCCGCTGGCGATGGAGGGGACCAAGGAGGTCCGCATCAACTCCACCTGCACGGTGTTCGCCGGCGCCGAGCTGCGCGACCGCCTGAGCCTGGGGGAGAAGCGCGAAGACATCCTGTTGGGACTGCATCGAGCGATCGTGCTGCGGGCGATGTCGCTCGTGGCGCGCAGCGGCGGCATCGACAACCAGTTCACCTGGACCGGCGGCGTGGCGCGGAACCCCGCGGCGGTGCAGGCGCTGAAGATGCTCGTGCGGGAGAACTACGGCGACGAGATCGAGATCAACATCGACCCGTCCAGCATCTACACCGGCGCCCTCGGGGCCGCCGAGTTCGCCACCCGCCTGGCGGGGGAGGCCTAGACCATGACCATCGCAGCCGGCATCGACGTCGGATCGGGGGCCATCAAGGTCTCCATCTACGAGACCGGGCCCGACGGGGCCGAGACCAGGCACGCCCTCGTGGCGGAGCGCATCCGCCGGCGTGACCCGACGGTGGTGACCCGGGAGTCCTGGGAGCTGGCGCTCAAGCACGCGGGCATGGTGGCCGGGGACGTGGCGTACGTGGCCACCACGGGCGACGGCGAGAACGTGCCCTGGGCCACCGGCCACTTCTACGGAATGACCACTCACGCGCGAGGTGCCCTGCACCTGGACCCGACGGCGCGGGCGGTGCTGGACGTGGGCTCCCTGCACGCACGGGCCATGAAGATGGACCCGCGGAGCAAGGTGCTGAAGTACCGGATGACGAGTCAGTGCGCCTCCGGCACCGGGCAGTTCGTCGAGAACATCGCCCGGTACCTGGGGGTGCCCGCCGAGGACGTCGGGGCGCGATCGCTGCAGGCCACGGAGCCGGAGATGGTCTCCTCGATCTGCGCCGTGTTGGCGGAGACCGACGTCATCAACATGGTGAGCCGCGGTATCGACACGAACGACATCCTCAAGGGCATCCACATGTCGATGTCGCTGCGGTTCGCGAAGCTGCTGCGGTCGGTCGGCGCGGACGGCGTCGTGCTCATCACGGGTGGCCAATCGCGGGATGTCGGGCTGCTGGCGACCTTGCGCGAGGCGCTGGCGAAGAAGGCGAAGAACCTCCAGGTGGAGGTCCGCAACCACGAACAAGGGATCTACGCGGGGGCGATCGGCGCGGCGCTTTGGGGCGCCTGGCGGCACGACTACCTCGCTCGAAAGGAAGCCTCATGAGCTCCGACGACATGTACGCAGGCACGCTGCTCACGGACGAGGTGGTCGTTCGATCGGCGACCGAGGACGACCTGGACGCCATCGTGAAGGTGGACGCCGCCGCGGGCGGCATCGTGCGCACCCAGTACCTCTTCCGGCGCCTGAAGATGGCGCTGCAGGACGGCGGGATTCGACTCGCTCTGGTGGGGGAGCTGGACGGCTCGGTCGTCGGCTTCGTGCTGGCGGCGGTGGACTACGGCGAGTTCGGGCGCGCGGCCCCGTCGGCCGTGCTCGACGCGCTCAGCGTGCACCCCGACTTCCGCGGACACCACGTGGCGGCAGCGCTGTTCCGCCAGGTGGAGATGCAGCTGCGGGCGCTCGGCATCGAGACGCTGCGCACGGAGGTGGCCTGGGACCAGGAGGAGCTCATGGGCTTCTTCCGTCACGCAGGTTTCTTGCCGGCTGCCCGGTTGTGCCTGCAAAAGGAACTTGCCTGACGGCTACTCTCCGGCGATGGACCTGAGATCTCTGCTGCTGGGAAGCGTCGCTCTCCTCCTCGTCGGCTGCCCCCCCGGGGACGACGACGACGACGACGCCGTGGGCGACGACGACGACTCGATCGAAGATCCGACCCCCGCCGGCCCCCCGATCGACGAGGACTTCGCGGCGGCCTTGGACGACGTGCTGACGATCGTGCAGGAGGACTACGCGCCCCCCGGGATCCAGATCGCCGTGCAGACCCCCGGTCGCGAGGTCTGGACGGGGGCGTCGGGCTCCCTGACCGTCGATGACCGACTGAAGGTGGGCGGGATCGGCCAGATGTTCGTCGCGACGGCCCTGCTCCAGATGGAGGAGGAGGGCGTGATCCCGCTGGCCAACGTGGTCGACCTCTGGGTGCCGGGGCTGTCCTGGGGCGAGGCCCCCACGATCAGCCAGCTGCTCAACCACAACTCCGGGGTGCCGGACTACGTGGGCCACTCCGACTTCGCCTGGACCGGGACGTGGCAGCCCGAGGAGCTGGCCGCGTTGGCGTCCCAGTTCGATGCGAACTTCGGCCCGGGGTCGGACTTCGAGTGGACGCACAGCAACTACGTCGTCGCTTCACTGGCCCTTCAAGAGGCGGCGGGGCAGGCGTGGGAGGCGGAGCTGCAGGACCGGCTGCTGAGCCCGCTGCAGCTGAACAATACCCGTTTTCCCGCGGTCGGGGACGGCTGGGGCCCCGTCGCGCCGGGCTTCATCAACGGCGAGGACGTGACCGACACGAACGATCCGTCGGCCTACGGGGCGGCGGGGAACCTGGTCAGCAAGGCATCGGATCTGGCGCGGTTCGGCTCGGAGTTGTTCGGCGGCGATCTGCTGTCGGCGGAGCAGCGTTGGGAGATGTACGGGCATCCGTTCAGCGTCGACAACGGCGCGGGCTGGGGGCTCGGCGTCATGGCGACCTCCCAGGGCGGGCCCGGCGGAATCGTCCAGGTCGGCAACATCGGAGAGGTCGACGGCTACACCGCGTGGCTGGGGTACCGCGAGGATCTCGACATCACCGTGGTGGTGATCGCCAACGCCTGGACCCAGTCGCAGGGTTCGAACTACTCGCGGTGGATCGCCAACGAGGTGTGGGCCGTCGTGGATCAGTACGCAGCCCCCTCGGGCGATGACGACGACGATGACTTCGAGCCCCTTCCCGAGCCGGGGGGGCAGATGCGGCTGCACGGTCAGCCGATCTTCGACCACATCTGCGACCCGGCGTCGCCCGACCACACCGGGGTGCAGATCACGGGGTGGTGGGACTTCGACAACGACGGCGGCACGGTGGGGCACGTGACGGTGACGTCGGCGGACTTCAGCTCCGGCGAGGCGGTCGGCGCGGTCGACTGCGAGGTGACCGCGGACGGCACCTACAACCCCGTCGACCGCCAATACGACATCACCGGCTCGCTCGGCCTGGAGTCCTGGGGCTCCTCCTCCTGCGAGGGATGGCCGGGGTTCGAGGCGTGGCACGAGATCCTGCAGTTCGAGTTGCTCGAGCTTCAGCTGGTGCCCATCGACCACGTGCCCGAGAGCTGGGGTGCGCAGGAGAACATCAACGCCTGGGCCGCCGGCGCCCCGAGCGACGCGACGGTTCCGTTCGTGATCCTCACCGAGTTCTCCAGCGTGCTCCCCCAGCACGCGGAGACGGCGCCGTTCGGCATCCTCGGCCACTTCTGGCAGCGGCCGGGAGACCTCTAGCCGGCCGCCATCGCTCGGCCGACGTGCAGGCCCATCGAGTAGATCGAGATCTGCGGAGGCACCCCGATCGACGACGGGAACAGCGACCCGTCCGCGATCCACAGCCCCGCGAGGTGGTGGTGCTTGCCGTCGGACCCCACCGCGGCGGTGGTCGGATCGTCGCCCATCGGCACCGACCCCATCGGATGCACCGCCGTGATGCCCATCGATCCCGGGGTCAGCTCGAAGGCGTCGAGTCCCGCCAGTGAGTCACTGGGGCCGAACGCGCTCACCGGGTCCGTCGGAACGAACACCGTCCGGGCCCCCGCGGCGAACATCAGCTGAGCACAGGCCTTCATGGCGAAGGTGAGCTCGCGGCGGTCGCGCTCTTCGGGCCAGTAGTCGACGGACAGGCCGAAGTCGCCCTGCGGCTTCACCCTCCCGGCGGTGAGGTCGTGGACCATGCCGGTGAACACGGCGAGCCGTTCGTAGCGGGCCATGAACTCCCGGTGGTCCGTCCCCAGGCCCGGCAGCATCGTGGCGGTGCCGACGGGGTGAGCGAAGGCGGGCACGATCCAGGTGCGCGCGCCGGGTTCGTCGGTCGGCTCGCCGTCGGCGGGGTGGGCTCGGTCGAAGTCGAGGAACTCGGTGCAGTCGATGGACTGGGGGATCCCCTCCCAGGCGCGAACGGGCTCGTCGAACTCCCCCGCCGCCAGCAGCGCGGGGTGGATCCGCAGGGACTTGCCGGTCGTGCCCGAGGGGTCCGGGACCGAGGACCGCAGCAGGATCGCCGGGGTGGCGGTGGCGGAGGCGGCCACGCAGACGGTGCGGGCGCGGACGTGGACGCGGCCGAGGGGCCGGTGGGTCACCGGGTCCATCGCGGACGCCTCGACGCCGGTGACCTCGCCGCCGCGGTGTTCGACGACGACGGCCTGGCAGTTGGAGATGACCTCCCCGCCGGCGGCCACGATGCGGGGGAGCAGCACCTTGACCGCGTTGTTCTTGGCGTCGTACACGCAGCCCAGCAGGCAGTAGCCGCTGCCCGCGCAGCCGCTGCGGTTGTGCTTGAGCGGCCCGGCGGCCCAGCCGAGTCCCTGGCAGCCGTCCAGCAGCAGCTGGTTGTGGCGGTTGCGGCGCGTGGCCGACACATCGGAGACCTGCAGCAGCGCCTCGACCTCGTCGTACAACGCCGACCATCGCTCCGCCGGGAGGTGGCTCATCCCGCGGGTCCGCTCCCACCACCGGAGGATGGGGTCCGGGATGCGTCCGCACAGGTTGATGTTGTGCATGGTCGAGCCGCCGACGGAGCGGCCCTGGTGGATCTTGACCGACTTGGCCGCGTTGGTACGGCCGCCGGCTTCCCACAGCAACTCGGGGAGCATCTGCTCTTCCCGCTGCGTCATGGCCGCGGGGGTGATCAGGCCGCCCGCCTCGAGCAGGACCACCGACTTGCCCGCCTCCGCCGCGACGAGGGCCGCCGCGCTCCCCCCGGCGCCGGAGCCGATCACGCACACGTCCGCGTCGAGCTGGAGCGGAAGGGGCAGCGTGGAGGCGTCGTAGATCATGCCCGCGTGCTCCCCGGGAGCTGCCCCGCGGGGGCCACGAGGGCGTCGTAGCGGGGGGAGGTGCGACCGGGGGCGAGCCGGGGGCCCCCGTAGCCCAGCGGCGTCCACGTCCGCGGGTCCTGGTACCAACCGAGCAGGCACAGGTCACGGATGCCGCGACTGGCCTGGGCGAGCACCCCGCCGAAGGAGCTGAGGCGTTGGAGGAACCTGCGCCGCGCGGCGGGGGTCTGGTGGGTGAGCCGGCGGAGGCTCCCGTTCAGCCCGGTGCCCTGCTCCAGCAGCGCCATCATCCCGTGCACCTCGGCGATCATGCGGGGCGATATGCCCTGGAGGTAGCGGTCGACGTTGGCCGCGATCTGCTCTGCCGACGGGCCGGGCTCGGGCAGGGGGCCGGGAACGTCGGGGATCACCGCCTGGGCCGCGGCGGCGACGACGGCGGCTTCCCAGCGGGCGAGCACGGCGCCGTTCCAGATCGGGAGTCTCGGGGCGTACCCGCTGGTGCGGACCACCAGCAGGCCGGCCGCGGCGGCGGCTCCGATGAGCAGCCGTCGACGGCTCGGGCCCAGCCGTCGGGGCAGCGCAGCGAGGTCGTGGGTGAGGCGGGGGGGGAGCCGGTCCTGCCAGCCGTCGTCGTGGGGGAGCCGACCGGTGTGGGAGGTGAGCCAGTACAGGACGCGCCCCCCGGGGCGGAGCGACTCGTGGGCGGCGAGCGCCGCAAACGCTTTTCCGCCGTACACCGGCTCCAGGTGGAGGTCGTGGGCGGCGAGGCGCTCGCAGGCGGCGAGGCCATCGGGGGTGGGGTGCCCGTAGCCGTCGCCGACGAAGCCGTGGACCACCTCCAGGCGGGCGAGGTCGACGCTGCGGGGGAGCGGCCCGAGGGTCTGGCTGAGGAGGGCGATCGTGCGGCGGCGGAGCAGGCGCAGCTGAAGCCGGGTGGCGTAGGGGCGCTCGACGGTGGCGACCGCACGCACGGGCAGGGGGAGCCCTCCGAGGGCGAGGCCGAGGCTGAGTCCGACGCCGGTGCCGCCGGTGCCCCACGGCAGGTAGATGCGGTCGGGGCGGGGGAGCAGGCCGGCGTGGATCTGCTCCGCCAGTTCGAGGCCGCCGCGGACGACTCCGAGGATGCCCTCGGGAGCGCTGCCGCCCGGAGGGATGACGGCGGCGTTGGCGAGCTGGCCCCCCAGCACGAGCCGAGGGTGGGAGAGGCCGAGGCCGATGCGGGTCCGGCGGTAGTGGAGGGTGGAGGGACCGGACGCGATCGCGGCGAGGTTGCCCTCGACGTCCACCGACGGCGGCTCCCAAAAGCAGTAGGCCTTGACGTGTCGGCCGAGGAGGCGCGCGGCGAGGGTGAGGGAGGCGAGGTGGCCCGATCCGATGGCGCCCAGGGAGGCCCACACCTCGGACTGGGCGATGCGCCGTGAGGCGAGGAGGAAGTCGAGCTTGCGGGTCTTGGTCGAGCCGTGGAGGCCGGCGGTGAGATCGTCGCGTTTGACGCCCAGCCAGTCGAGGCCGAGGTGGGCCGCCGCCTGGGGCAGGGGGGTGACCGGCGTGGGCTCCTCAACCCAGCCGAGGCGGGGGAAGGGATCGAGCCGTTCTCGCGTCCACGGAGTCACCCCTTCAGGCTGGCCGAACGAAGGACGGTGTCCCTGACCACAGTCATGCAGGGCTGTGCGAAAGAGCGCAGCATAGGGTCATGCTTCATCTCCTCATCTGGGTGCACGTCATCTCGGCGTGCCTGTGGATTGGCGGCTCGCTGTTCCTGGTGGTGGTGCTGCTCCCGGTGCTCCGGTCGGAGCAGTGGGCGCCCCACTACCGACAGCTCCTGCGCGACATCGTGGTGCGGTTTCGGTCCGTGGCCTGGATCACCCTGGGCGTCCTCGTCCTGACCGGCACGCTGCTGGTGGGGGAACGCATCGGCGGGTCGTGGGCCACGCTGCTGGACAGCGGTTGGGGACGGACCGTGGCGATCAAGGTGTCGGTGGTGGGGACGATCCTTGCGCTGGCGGGCTACCACGACTGGCGCACCGGACCGGCGGCGATGCAGGCGTTGCGAGACAACCCGGGCGGGCCCGAGGCGGCCAAGC
>PVBE012510411.1_pt1 | contig 14399 bp, 16 predicted proteins | sample 1631181 | NCBI WGS metagenome assembly PVBE01 (sample SAMN08397723, study PRJNA350692) | Marine metagenome, whole genome shotgun sequencing project. | isolation source: water | place: Pacific Ocean | collected 2012-04
GATGATACTGATAACCATGAGTCATCTATAAATGATAAGTAAGGATAAAAAAATAAAAGATCAAAAACTCATCATCTGCTTCACAGGAATGCCTGGTGCAGGAAAAACTACTGCCGCTGAAGTTGCTAAAGATTTGAATTTTGAAATAATCAATATGGGCGAAGGTGTAAGAGAGGAGACGATTAGACAAGGTCTCTTATTGACAGATAAAAATGTAGGTTCAGTTATGCTGGGATTAAGGCGTAAGAATGGAATGGAGGCAGTCGCACAATTGGCTCTCCCTAAGATTTTATCATCAAAGAAAAAAGTGGTTATAGTAGATGGAGTTAGAAACTTCGAGGAGATAGAGGTTTTCAAAGATGTCGGGGAAGTCAAAATACTAGTTATTCATGGATCCCCAGAGATTCGATTCGAGTATCTAAGAGGAAGGAGAAGAAAAGATGCCCCAAAATCAATGAAACCTTTTGAAGCGAGAGATGAACGTGAAATTTCTGTTGGAATAGTAAGAATTATTGCACTTGCAGATGAAGTTATCTCAAACAACGGTATATTGATTGCGGAACTTCAGGAGAAAACCCGAAAAGTTCTCTTAAAATGGGCGAATTACATTGAACATTAAGCCACTCCCTACACCGATAAAGATCACAGTTGAAGCTCAACTTAATCGTTCTGAAGATCCAAGAAAAGTTGGACACGCAATAAAAAATATTATTGGGATGGAAGATGTTTCATTTAATAAAGATAAAAAAGATATGTTCACCGCAGAAATCGATAATCAGAAAGTACTAAACAATATTTATGAAAAGATAAGGTCTAAGCAAAGTGCTGGAGTAGCTAGACGACTCCTAATCCTAAATGCCACCAGCAGCAAGACATGGATATATTTTCACAAACAGGCTGCATTCGTTAATATACTCAACATATGTGAAGACGAGAGTAATGTTTCTCTAGGCCACATAAAACTCATTATTCACAACCCAGACCCCTTAAGAATCATCGATTGGTTGGTTCCTTCAAAAGCAATAACGAAATCAGAAATCAAGTAGCTTACTAGATTTTCTAATCCGGATATTGTACTTTCAGAACCAAGAAATCCTCCGCCATAATAAGATTAGGATGGATATCGGAAGCTTGTGAAAGATACGGTTGAACATCTTCATATCTTGAGCTGAAATGGGTAAGAGCTAGCTGGTTAACACCAGCCTCAGAAGCCATCTCAGCAGCTTCTCTTGCAGTCATATGCAGATTTTCCTTAGCCTTTTCATGATGATCATCAAAATAAGTAGATTCCAAAACTGCCAAATCTGCTCCAAATATAAAGCGCTTAATCGTTGCAGATGGCCGTGTATCTCCTGAAATCACAATCTTTCTTCCCTTACGACTCGGCCCAAGAACCAGATTTGGATTTATTTTTTTTCCGTTAACTTCTACAGTTTCCCCATTCTGTAACTTAGACCAGAGAATCCCCTCAGGAACGTTAAGCTTCTTCGCTGTTTTAGGATCGAATACACCAGGTCTAATCTTTTCTTCGAGACTATATGCAAAATTCTTCATTCTATGTTTGCCAATACAAGCCTTAATAATGTAATCTTCAGCCTCAAGCACTACACCTTCTCTAACAATCTTCACATCAAGCGGAAATGTTAGACCGAATTTCAATGAACGAATATTATTACGCAAGAAACCCACCAAACCTCGTGGCCCATACACCGTTAGAGGTTTATCCCTCTGAACCATTGACATTGTCTGAAGCAAACCAAGTAAACCTACACAGTGATCTCCATGTAGGTGAGTAATGAAAACCTTCATTTTACGATTAAAACCGATTTTTGCCTTTGGAAAACTCCGCTGGACACCTTCCCCAGCATCGAAGAGAAATAATTCACCATCCCTAAGAATGGCAACTGAAGACAATCCTCTACGAGTTGTAGGTATGGATGCGGAGGTCCCCAAGAATATTAATTTGAGATCTGTCAAAGATAACCTCTCCAGAAATTCAAAGAATTCAAGAATTCCGATTTAAAGATAAATTCCCCCCCCGTTATCTAAGTATTTAGACTCGTTTTAGTATTGTTATTATTCGAGTAAGGCTTCTGTTTACAGGGAGAATATGCTGTTGAACACGTTCAAGCCTTCCAGTATCTAGAATGTCAATAGTATCTGGATGAACTATGCAGGCGGACCGACCTACAGGAAGAAGTATCTCTAAATTTGCAATAAGGTCTTCAGCTAAAGACTTTGTTTTACGTTTGTGGGTTGAGGAGGCACGACCATATGGGATATCAGTTGCCACACCATCCACACGTGAGAGTGGGATTTTGGCAGCATCACCATGTATAACACCAGATCCAAATGTATCAAAATGCTTAAAGTTCTTTAAAGCACCTCTACACATTCTTCTAGAAATATCGATACCAATCGACTTGACACCAATTTCTCCCGCTTCAATAACAATACTGCCTGTCCCACAGAATGGATCAAGCAAAAGATCATTATTCTTGACTTGAGCAAGATTTACAAGTAACCTCGCAAATTTCGAATACAAAGCAGATGGATGGAAGAAGGGTCTAATCCTCGGTCGACGGTAGGTCCAAGATCTTAATATTGAAGTAGCATCAACTGCACAAATATGAAATATGTCATCACACATAACACCAACCACTAACATATCTGGTGACTTTAATGAAACTTTAGCTGAGGGGAATGTCTTCTTTATCGCATAGCCCATGGAGCCTTCAACTTCTGGTTGGATATCTACCTTTGAAAAGTTGAAAATTCGTGCTGCAAAGCTCTTGAAATTTGGTATTTTAGTAAATTCTATTTTTTTAAAAGTTTCATCTAATGGCAAATCCATTGAACCGATATATATTCCACCTAAGCGAACGTATGCAGCTCTTTTTGAGATGACTGTTGGGTTCAGTGCACCAGTTATAATGGCCACCCTACTACTAGAGACACTTATTTCTGCTTGATGTGAATATGTCTTTACAAGTGCATCAAGTTCACCTAAAGGTATAGTCGACTTTTCACCAGAAAGAATGAATAAACTTTTTTGAGAGACATCTGTATTAGAAAACAAGTCAGGTTTATCCGAGAGTTTTAAAGTGCTCGGCAATTGCAGGAGATACATCTACTTTAGAGACTGAATGAGGAATAGTGTTTGTACCTATAACCTCATCTACACCTGCTTTACGCATTTTATCAAGTGCATCTTCAACCAATACTGGATGCGTACAAGCAACTATAACCCGCTTTGCACCAGACTTCTTAAGTTGTATGCATGCCTTCTGGATACTTCCGCCTGTTGAGATAATATCGTCCACTATTATAGCATCTCTGCCTGATATACTCGGACCTAAGGGCTTAACCTGAACTTCACCTGTAACTTTATTTCTGGTTTTCTCCAAAGATAAATGGTCAATACCAAGAACCCTAGAGAAGGCCTCGACTCTTGCTGAGCCACCAAAGTCTGGAGAAGCGGCTATTGGATTAGTTAACTTAAAATTATTTTGCAGATATTCAGCAAGAAGAGGAACAGCAGAAGCGCTATATGATGGAATAGAGAAGTTACTCAAACCCTCTACGCTATGAATATATACAGTTGTAAAACGTCTCATCCCAACAGCCCTAAAGAGCCTAGCGATAACACGCATACTTACAATTTCACCCGTCAGAAAGTCCCGGTCCTGCCTAGCATAAGGTAAATAGGGAACAACAGCATGCACCTCTGCACCTTCTTCACTTAACTTGTGGGATAATAGTAAAATTTGTAAGAGGTGTCTGTCAACTGGAGGATATGCAGACTGAACCAAGATCACAGGTTGATTACGGACTTTACTAAGCAAAGTAATCTTACTTTCCCCATCTGGAAACAGCTTATACCCAATATCCAGTAAATCAGCATCTAAACGCTCGGAAATTTTTCCCGCTAAATCTCGTGAAGCGGGCCCTGGAACAACACACCAATCCCCCAATTCGATACAAGAGAACGCTGAAAAGACACCTATTTAATTCTACTCGAAAATTTTATACATTTTAGAACCGAAAGCGAATTTTTGTCAATCAACAAGACTTACAAACAAGATCTAAATATACCAAACTACAACAAAGACCTATCAAGATATTCTCAACATAAGGTAACCTTTTAAGGGTGGTTTTTTCCGAATTGAACTCAATATGTCTCAGCAGTTCTGTCCAGAATGTGGTGGAGCATTATTCTATGATATTCCTACTAAACGTTATCTCTGCAAAAGTTGTGGTCTCTTCGTAACCAAAGATGAAATTCTAGATATTCGTGATAAGGAACGAAACAAAAGATATGAAGAAGACGGAAGACGAAAAAAGTCACGAGAACATTCAGAATATCTAGACTGGTGGCTAAGTAAAAAAAAGCGTTAAGCAAAGATAAAAACAATCCTCTTTCTTAATAATACAGAAACGACTATACAATTATTCAAGACCTAAGTCCCTTTTCCACACCTTAGAAAAAACATGTTGTAAATTAGTTACAGTTAGACCATCAACTAGATTGATTCAAATTACACTCTTAGCCTTTTTTTACCTTTTAGTCGTATTCTTCTAACATTTTAATCTTTTTCAAAAATTCGATAATCTGAATACTGTACCAAGATGACAAGTGTTCAATCAATCCAGAAAGATTTAGAGAAAGAAGAAACTAAAAATTATTCAGCTGATAAAAAGAAAAAAAAGGGTGGAATGAGGATAGTTTTCTCTGAGGAAAAAATTATAGGGGCAACAGATGCACTTGAAATAATCTTTCCAAACAGAAAGACTCAAACTGCTGCTAGAATATTTATAGAATGGTTAAAAGCTAAAGATGGACAAGCATCTAAAAGTGCAGTAAGTATTTTTGCAGATGAAATTCAAAATGGCAAGTTTGACAATAAGGGAATACCTTTCAAATATAGCAAACGAAACTTCTACATGACAGTACTTAGAACCCTAATCTCAATGGGATTTATCCGAAGAAATGTTCCTGTATGGGATGAACGCAGCAAAAGGACACAATACGTATACGTGAAGAATATTTTTGATATACCCCAAAAACCTCCTTCTGTAGGGTTCTGGCGACTTTCATACTATATATCTAAGAAGTGGAATAAAATATTCTTAGAATGAACCCCATTTTCTTATTATCCCCACATTAACTTCGATATATCCCCCCTCTAATAAAGGGAAATTTCAAATGAATCTTTGGAATCCACTTATTGTTTTATCTTTAATATTAATTATACGGATAGCCACAGTATCAATTGTTACTTATGATCAATTAAGCGAGATATCTACTTTACCCGACCAGAAAAAGGAACTAGTGACAACTAAAAAATAGCTTATTGGACAGGTAGTTGAATTTTAACCAGATCTCATGAAAATTAACGGTATCATAAGAAACTTTGGGAAACAATTAACAGATATTGAAATAGATAATATTAAAGCAAAAGAGATATTTTTTGTTTAGAAGAAAATCAATTCAAACTAATATATTCTTCTTTCTTAAAAATATATTTCTTTGGGAGAAAAAAAGATAAAGCCTCATCTTTAAACAATTTAGCCATGGATAAATTGATCTATGTCCTTCTTGATGGCGTAGGTGATAGACCAAATCCAAAATTGAATTACCTTACGCCTCTAGAAGCAGCTTATACCCCTAATCTCGACAAGCTGGTAAGAAAAGGAATATCAGGAATTGTTCATCCTGTTGGTAAAGGAATTTCTCCAGAATCAGATATTGCAGTTTTCTGTATGCTTGGATATGACTTATCTTCAAATTATTTTGGTAGGGGAGTAGTTGAAACTATCGGAGTGGGAATGAACTTCAAGAATGGTGATCTAGCTCTAAGAGCTAACTTTGCTACTCTGGGAGACAATGGCATAGTTACTGATAGACGGGCAGGCCGTAATCTTTCTCAAAAGGAAGCGGGAGATCTAGCTGATTCTATCAATAACGCTAAGCTCTCGCACAATGCCTCTTTTGAGTTTGTACCAACAATCGCACACAGAGCCATATTAAATCTCAAAACAGAAAATAAAAAACTCTCTGCTGAAATAAGTAACACTGATCCTGCATATGACCGAATTGGGGGGATAGGGGTTGCAAAAGAGACAAATGAGGAACTTTATCTTCAAAAGTCTAGACCATTGAAAGATATTGAAGGGGCAAGGTTAGCCGCAGATCTTGTTAATGAATTTACTGAAAAAGCGATATCTATTCTTAAGACACATAAAGTGAATACCACACGAGAAAAAAATGGAATGAAACCAGCCAACATTCTGTTACTTAGAGATGCAGGAGACACTCTCCCAAACATTACAAAGATACCTGATAGATTCAGGGTTAAGTTTGCATCCATTCTTGATATGCCTGTTGAGAAAGGAGTATCTAAAATAACCGGTATGAGAGATTATAAGGCTGGCAATATATCAGATTATCATGCCAAAGCAAAGAAAACCACGGAACTTTTACAGACACATGATGGAGTTTACATTCACATAAAAGGCCCAGATGAGCCAGGGCATGATGGAGACGCAGAACGTAAGACAAAAATCGTGGAACAAATAGATTCAGATTTCTTCAGCACATTAATCCAAGAAGTGGATCTAGAACACACTATCTTTCTAATTTCAGCAGATCATTCTACTCCTTGCACAATAAAGGGTCACAGTGCTGATCCAGTACCTGTACTTATTTCTGGCCATAAAGTGGAACCTGACAATGTTTGTAGATTCACAGAGAAAGAAGCAACTAAAGGGGGATTGGGCGTTATGCTTGGAAAGAATGTTCTACCAAAAGCACTATCATTTAGATAACCCATTCTTCTCATCATCTCACTATAATTAAATCAAGTGATTTATCAAAACATACTAATGACAACATAGCCAATGAATCACATCATATTAACGTAGCTAGGCAGCCAATAGTAATTTAAAATCTGAAATAGGGTAATATTCATGCCAAAGTACCTGATTATTCTTGAAAAGATTGTTGTATCTGACGATATTATTATCAATAGAATCACGCTAATTTATGCGTGAAAGTCTATTTGAAATGTATTTAATGAGTGAATTGTACCGATATTAAGAGTCTACTTATTTCCAACTATAAGTTCGATTGTGGATACACTTCGAATCTCATCACCTTCACCAAGTTTCTCTGTGTCAATGGTTACATTCTTGATAGCGTAAGCGTTGTTTCCAAGGCGCTTTGTTACTATCTCTGCGACATCTACTGCTCTTGATATTGACATTCCACGTGCCTTTATAACTATTTCACCGCTGGCAGTAAGCTGGATGAGCGATGACATCGCATAGCTCATTACGGGTTTCTTGCCAATATAGATATGATTAGAAGGTGAAGTCCTTGCAGGTGCTTCTTTTTCAGCTTTTACTTGCACAGGAGTAATCTTCTTAGGTTCAGAGACAGGAGCAGATTTCTTTGCGCTCCCAGGCATAGGCTTCGGTGCTGGCGAAGGAGTCTTTTCCACTTTAGTCTGGACAGACCCGATTTCAGATTTCTTCTCAGTTTCATTTTTTGACATTCTGATCAGCTAATATTAAAGGTGAAAAACAGACTATATTAAATTTACTTTTTTAGGAATTATCTCAAGAATATAAGAGCACATCAATTGGAATGTCTTCATGCAAACCATTTGGAAGTGACCGTCGGATTGATAATGGAAGCACTTGTTCATCAATTTCCTGAAGTGCTAATTTAATGGGATCTGTAATATCTGATGGAATAGTAATAAATGAAGGCGCACCAAGAGCTAGCTGAAGAGATCTAGCTCCAACGATTCTGGCTCGTTCAAACCTTGTAAGCCGTGGTGGACCTATAGTGACAGAAAATTTGGTTTTTTTTCCCTTGTTGACTTTTGGGGTTTTTCCCTCAATTTTTTTCCTCGAATCGATTTTATTTTTATTAGAAGTTGCTAATTACCATCAAACTCCAGATGAACAATATCTCAGAAAAAAGAGTGCAAATAAATCTTACTAAATTCATTTATTTTTTCGTAGATATTACGACCATAAATAATATTCACTTTTTTTCTTAGAAAGTTATTAAAAGACTTTTCATTGTCAAATATTAAAGATTTTTAGAAAATAAATTAGTATGTAGGATAAAACGATTACTGCCTAAAACTTAAAACTTACTGATTGAAACATTGCTTTGAACAATGGAACAATCAACATCAAAAATAGATATAAAAATAATTTTGTCAGGAAAAGGTGAATCTAAAGCTAAGATATTCAAGCATTTAGCCCCAATTACGGTCAAGGCCATAACAAACAAAATGCCTATAATAGGAAGAGTAAACAGATTAAATAACAATACGGTCTGTATTCTAACTCAGATATTTGTTGGAACAGAGAAAGGGAGAACAAAATTTACACAGGGAGACATTGCACTTTTGCCATTGAATGGATCTATCTGCATATTTCTCAAGGATTCCAAATCAATACGACCCATGAATCTAATAGGAAAAATTGTATTGAACCTAGAAATTCTGGAAAGCTCTGGACGAGGGGATACTATAACTATCAAGATAATGGATAAAGGAGATAAAAATACCGCCGAAGATACCAGAAAAGGATGAAGCTATGCAAAAATACTATAATTAATTAAATCCAAATCTTGAATGAAAGTAACTGAGTTTTTAGATTTAAAGATGATAAATGGAATTTCCATAATTCCAGTATAATGGTTTAGTTCAATTTATATTCTGTATGAATCTAATGATGATTGACCAACGCTTGGAAAAAGAAGAATTAACAAACCTCTTGAATATCAAATGCAGTGATGTAAGCCTGTTAATCCAAGGTTTCATTTCAAACAGTGTTACCAATGCACAAGCAGATGGAGTTGTAATAGGATTAAGTGGAGGAGTAGATTCTACAGTAGCAGTTAATCTTGCTGCAAAAGCTCTTCCAAGGGAAAAAATATTGGCACTAACTCTCCCAGATAATCAAATTACTCCTAAATCAGATATAGATGATGTTGAAAATATTGCGAAAAACCTAGGAATAGAACTACGATCAATAGAAATAACTGAAATCCATAATAGTTTTTTGAAGCATCTTGAAAAAGATAAGATTGTGGAAGGTAACCTAAAAGCCCGAATTCGTATGTCTCTGATATATTACTATAGTAATCTTTACAATAAAATAGTGATAGGAACAGGAGACAGAAGTGAGATTCTATTGGGTTACTTCACTAAATATGGAGATGGAGGAACAGATATTCTTCCAATAGGAGACCTATACAAGACCCAGGTAAAAATATTGGGAAGACACCTAAAAGTACCTGAACGAATACTGGAAAAGAAGAGTTCACCATACCTTTGGGCAAATCAGACAGCTGAGGGGGAGATAGGTTTGCCTTATGAAACGATTGATATGATTTTATATCTTCTTTATGATAGAAAAAAAACTCTTGAAGAAGTTGGGAGAATCCCTAGAGACACTTCAGCGGTTAATAAATTTCTAAACATGAATAAGCAGAGTCATCATAAACGAAATCAGTCTGCAATATGCAAAATTTCACATTAACGAATTAACTTATTTCATAATTGATTAAGTACCGCAAATACATATCCATAATTGATCAGATTTATTAATTCACTTAGATACCAAATTCATCCATCTAGACGCCGCAACCTCATTCTAGTAACACCCTCCAACATCACAACAAGTAAAAACCCAGATAGAATTCCAAGTATTTGGGCAGTTATTTCCTCAAAACCCATTCGTTTTGAAATATTATAGGAGAACCCCCAAGCAAATAATGCAAAGGATATCAATAGAATCAATGTTGTTGTAGAAATCTTTGATTTAGCCTTAGTTTGCATTAGAATAATCGGAATTTCTCCAGTCTTTATTTGTTTCTAGAGATAAGAAATAATTATTCGTCAATCACCTATCAGGGGGGGACTTTAGATAAGTTTTTAATCTCTGTTCAAACGGCGTGACCCACAAGAGCGTTTCATATGAAAATGAATCCCTGTGCAGCAATAATTGGTGCAGGCCGAACAAGGTTCACTGAACATTGGGAAGAAGATCCCAAGGCCATGATAGGAATGGCAGGCATAAAAGCATTTGAATCTGTTGATAAGGGCATCAAAAGGAATGACATAGAAGCAGGCTTTTTTGGTAGCTTTTTGTATCAAGTAACAAATAAGATAGGTCTGATACCAGGATATATGTCCCGCGAACTCGGATTAAATGTGCCCATGATTAATACAGAGGCAGCCTGTGCTTCAGGTGGACTTGCGTTGCATAATGCTTGTTTAGGGATCGAATCAGGTAGATATGACACTATTTTGGTAGCAGGTTTTGAAAAAATGAGTGACCGTCAAGATAAGATTATTGATGATCTAATGTTTGCAGCAGACCCTTATGAATTTGAGGCAGGTTATAACTTTCCGGGGTTATACGCAACAATGATGACTAGATATATGTACGAGTTCGGTAAAGACGATTTCAGATGTGTGGAGGCTCTTGCACAAATATCTGCAAAAAACCATCATCATTGCATTAAGAACAAGTATGCACAATTTAAGAACAAAGGAGAAATCTCAGTTGAAGATGTTCTGAATTCAAGAATGATAGCTAATCCTATTCGAATTCTTCATAGTTCTCCAATTTCAGATGGAGCAGTTGCACTCATTATTACTAAACCGGAAGTAGCAAAAAAATACACAGACACACCAATTTATATTATGAGCAGCCAAGAAGCCACCGATCATGTTTCACTCTACACCAGAAATAAAATTACAAGCGTTACGGCTACTCGCTTGGCAATTGATCAATCATTGAAAGAATCAGGATTAACAATTGATGATATCGATATTGCTGAGGCACATGACTGCTTTTCTATTGAAGAAGCTTTTTTCTTAGAAGATTCAGGTTTTTATGGTGAAGGTGAAGCATGGAAGAATATCTATGAAAGCTACGAGTCATTTAAAGGATCAGGCCATATCCCATATATTAAAAATGGTAAAGAATTAACAGTCAACCTTGGTGGAGGACTGAAAGCAGATGGACATCCTGTGGGTGCCACTGGGATTAGGCAAGCGTATGAGAGTTTTAAACAACTTCGAAAGGAAGCAAATGGAAATCAGATTGATAGAGAAGTGAATACTGCCATGTGTCACAATGTAGGCGGCACAGGTGGAATTGCAACAGTTCATATTTTAGCGAGGGATATTCAATGAGTGAGCCCATTGCAAGACGAAACCTTCTGGTAGAATACAGATTACGGTCAACCAAATGCCTGAAATGTGGGAACACATATTTCCCTCCAAAATATTTTTGCATTAACGAAGGACGCAGCAGCAAGATGCTTGAAGTTGACCATTTTTATGAGAAAGGAGAATTTTATTCGGGTAGCGTAATAAATGAGCCCACTAATCGATTTAATCATCTAGATACGTTTGTATCTGCAATAATATCATTTCCAAGCAGTGGTGTAAACATTCCAGGAAGAATCACAGATTATATTGCACCAAAAGACACCGATGTGAAGAAGTTAATAGGAAGAAAGGTAATACCGAGATTTAGGAGAAGCCACAGTGATGGAAAAGATGGCTTAATTCACTATTCTAGCCACAACTTCTCCCTTGAAAGTGACTATTACCCACATCAAAAATATGAAACTGTAAAGACAACCAACATCAATGGGAAACCAGGGATAGTTGGGTATGGAGTTTATTTGCCAAAGTTTAGGATAAAAAATCATGAACCCGCAATGGGCGTTATAGAAAGAAGTTTACCATTTGCAGATGAAGATACCACTACTTTTGCTGTAGAGTCAGGGAAACGTGCCCTTATTCACTCAGCAATAAGAAACCAAGAAGTTAGAAAGTGTTTTGTGGGTACGGAGTCCTCACCATACGCAGTCAAACCATCAATGGCAACTGTAATCCAAGTTCTTGAGCTTGGAGAAAAAATGAATGGTGGTTTCTTTTCAGGAGGTATCGATTCACAATTTGCCTGTAAAGCTGCCACTGACTTAATTATTGATGCAGCTGGACTGGTAGCATATCCAGTTTTTCAAGGGAAGTATGTAATGGTTATCGGAGCAGATAATTCTCAAGCATCACCTGGAGATAGGTTAGATTATACTGTTGGCGCAGGTGGGGCAGCATTAATATTTGGGCGTGATGATGTAATTGCAACCTTAGATCATTACTTACCATATACATCCGACACCCCAGACTTTTACAGGAGAGGAGGAGAGAAATACCCCAAGCATGGAGGAAGATTCACAGGACAACCGGCGTACTTCAAACATGTAGTAACATCTATGAAGACTCTCCTTAAACAGACTGGTTTTAAGAATAGTGACATAGATCATGTTGCCATTCACTCACCAAACGCCAAATACCCAGTACAAGCAGCCTTGGAAACAGGGTTTGAAAAGAAACAGTTTGAGACAGGCTTGATAGTAAAGAAAATTGGGAACCTTTACTCTGGATCCAGTCTAGCAGCACTCAGTGCTATACTAGATATAGCAAAACCAGGAGATAGGATTCTTATGACAAGTTATGGATCAGGTTCTGGAAGCGAGTCATACATATTCACCGTAACAGATCAGATAGTAGAAAAAAGGAAGCGTAACATTTCAGTTAAGGAACAGATTGAAAACCCGAAAAAAGAATATGTCGAATACCATACTTACAGAAAATGGAAAGAAATATCTTAGCACCAAGACAACAATATTTCCAGAATAAAATTATTTATTCTTCTTCAAGAAATAATTAAGAAACTTAGTTCCTTCCACAATCCCAAGGGGTCCTGCTTTCACAGACTCCTCGTCATAACTTTTCACTTTATCGCCTCCACTAGCTTGATCAGAATAAATAGCGAAAGGCACAGGATTACGTGAATGGGCACCATCAGTAGTTTGAGTTGTATGATCAGACAAAACAGCTATTGTATAATCTTTTGTTAATCCATCCATTATTCTACCCAAGAGTCGATTGTCAAGATCCTCTATTGTTTTCACCTTTAGATTGATGTCACGTGCGTGACTGGCTTCATCAGGTGCCTCTAAATGAACCAATACAAAGTCGTAATCATTTAGACTTTTCAGTGCATAATCGGCTTTGCCTTCATAGTTGGTATCGTAATAACCAGTTGCACCAGGAACCTTGACCAAGTCCATCTTTAGGTATCTGCCTATTCCGTTTACAATATCTACTGCAGATATCACGGCTCCTTTAACCCCAAACGATTCTTCCAAAGTTCTAAAATGAGGTCGTCGTCCTTGACCCCAAGGCCATATAATATTAGCTGGATTTTTCCCAGACTTGACTCTTGCTAAGTTCACAGGATGATTTTTGAGAAGCTTGTATGAATTCATAATAGTTTTGTTAAGCAATCCAGCGGTGAATTTTCCGAAATTATCAACTGCTTTAACAAGAATTGAATTTATTTTACGGTTGATAGCATTGTGAGGAGGGGTACATAATACCCTATCAGAATGTGTTGCACCACGAAGGACAAGAAGATGACGGTAGCTAACTCCAGGATAAAACTCGATAAACCCAGATTCTTCAAAATTATCCTTTACAGATTTCAGTATATCATTTGCTTCAGCTGTGGGTATGTGACCGCCAGAATGGTCTTTGAGGACCCCATCAGCCACTGTAACAAGGTTGCAGCGAAATGCTATGTCATTCTTATTCAAATCTATACCAAGTCCAGCTGCTTCAAGTGGACCTCGACCAGTATTCAATTTTGAAGGATCGTTTCCAAAAATTGATAAAAAGGCAGTATCAGTTCCTGGACTACTTCCTGTGGGGATAGTTTTCAAGAGTCCAGTTAATCCATTTGAAGAGATAAAATCCATATATGGATGTTTGGCCACCTGTAATGGGGTTTTACCCCCTAGTTCCTCAAGGGCTACATCAGACATTCCATCTCCAACAACAAGAATATATTTCAAACATATTCTAGAAGTTTCACCCATCTCATAAGCCTTTTCATAGTATTAGAGAGAAGCAGATACTATATAGTCCAAACAAATGATCATATAATTGTGTCTTTAAACGATAAGATATTTATGTTGATTTTAGATAGTTAATCAAGAATCATTAATCAATAACTATTGCATCATTAAAACCATCTACTGTGATTTGCTGACCGTTCGTAAAATCGAAAACATCAGGGTTATCCACCATCGGTATTTCACCAATTATTGCTCCAACAGCTACTATTGCTTCGGCCTCTTTACATACAATAGCAGCTGGAGATTTTCCATTCTTTGATAATTGCAGAAGAATGTAGGACCCTACAGTTGATCCCTTACCTGTAGGAAAAATTAGAACCTTGCCCTTTATTGATTTTCCAAAAAGTGGATTGCCTCTTTCTATTACTACACC
>PVBE010790661.1_pt1 | contig 14397 bp, 11 predicted proteins | sample 1631181 | NCBI WGS metagenome assembly PVBE01 (sample SAMN08397723, study PRJNA350692) | Marine metagenome, whole genome shotgun sequencing project. | isolation source: water | place: Pacific Ocean | collected 2012-04
CAAAATCTTATCCACACTGCGTCGTTGTCGTCGTCGTCTCCCTTCTATAATAAAGTGGGGAATTCGAAGGTACATATTCAAAATGTGTTTTATAAGACGCCAAAAGCTATTTGGCGCTTCTTCGGCGGCGGATCGGTCACTGCCCCCGGCACCCTTACAAATTATGGGATGTATTCCAACTACACGATTTTCAACTTAACTCCAGTTTGGCAAAATAAAGCCCAAGCTGGGGCCTTTGAGGATGCCTTGAAAACAAGAACCTCGCACTTTTCTTATGAATTGAGAAACAATTTCTTGAGAATCTTTCCAACGCCGGCAACGAACTCACCACAGAAATTCTGGGTTGCATTCCGTTTGGGGGAAAATACCTGGGACGAGGACGACGATAGGCAGTGGGGATCAAAAGGCATCAACAACATCAATACCCTGCCGTTCCCGAACGTCCCATATGAAAATATCAATAGTATTGGTAAACAGTGGGTACGCCGCTTCGCTCTTGCCTTATGTAAGGAAACTCTCGGACAGGTCAGGTCGAAGTTCTCGACAATACCAATCCCAGGAAATGACATTACTTTAAATGGTGCTGACTTACTATCACAAGCCAAGGAAGAGCAAACTTCTCTTCGTGATGAGCTAAAAGCCGTCTTTGATGAATTGGTCTACGGCAAGTTGGTTGAGGGCGATCAGGTCATGCAGGCAGCGACCGAAGGGATTCTAAATAAGGTTCCTGCTGGCATCTATGTGGGATAATATAAATGGCTGAAAATAATAAATGGTCTCAGCCGGCAGCACCTCCCCCGCCTCTGTTCGTCGGCACAAAAGAAAGAGACCTTGTAAAACAAGTAAATGACGAACTCATCGAGAAGGTCATTGGTCAACAAGTTTTGTACTTCCCGCTTGATATGGAGCGTACAAACTACCATGAGTTGTATGGCGAGGCGATAGAAAAGAGCTTTTTGAACCCAATCCGCATATATGCACTTGTTGAATTTCAAGAAACAGATGTCACATCCGAACAATTTGGTATGGACAACACATTTACAATAACTGTCCGCTTCCACAAAAGACGCTTGGTGGAAGATCAGGACCTTTATGTGCGATTAGGTGATTTTATCCAATATGATGAGAAATATTGGGAAATTGCCTCCCTTACCGAGCCTCGCTATCTGTTTGGACAAGATCCACACAAAACAGAGATAGTGGCGATCTGTCGCAGAGCAAGAGAGGGACTATTCGATGCCAACTAGAACTAAAACTGATGAACAGAATAAAACGGCTCATCCTGTATCTCCATCGGAGCTAGAAGATCTGGATTATGCTCTCTTCGGGCATATTAATGACAAAATGAACATTCATTGCGTAACCAACAAAGGGTTCAAGAAAGTTCCGGTCATCTTTTCCCTCGCTGAGCGTGCCTTCCAGATTAAATCAGATCCTTCGCTACGAGCAGACGGCAAGATCCTCATCTTTCCGATGATCTCGATTGAAAGAACCTCGGTAACAAAAGATGAAACTAATAAAGGAATATATGCTCTCAATATACCTGCCGTAAGAGATGCGATGGGTGGATCGGTAACGATAGCGAGAAGAGTACAGCAGGAAAAGACTAGAGATAGAGCAAACGCTGATTCTATTCGCAAAAGTGCCTCAAAAGAAGATAAGAATAGAAAAACATTCCCAGGAGAAACCGATAGGGTTGTTTATGAGACCGTCTCTATTCCAATGCCTTCTCACGTTCATGTGACATATGCTGTGACCATCCAGACTGAGTATATGCAACAAATGAATGAGATAATGGCTCCATTTTTGACTCTCACCGGCGCACAGAACTCTTTTCCAGTTTCTCATGAAGGGAAGAAATACGAGGCGTTTATCGAGGCTGATATTTCCCAAGAAAGCAACACAACTTCGATGGGCACCGACGAGCGAGTTTTCAAGTCGATTATCTCGATCAAGGTTCACGGTCACCTCATTGGCTCGGGCAAAAACGAGGACGGTCCTAGGGTGATCATCCGTCAGGGTGCGGCAGAGGTCAAAATACAGCGTGAGAGGGCGATCACTCAGGATGAGGTCGAGTTCCATCTCGGCAAAAAACCAAAGATAAGGTCCTGATTATCTTAAACGGTTGATTGAGAGTTTTTCTTACTATTTAATGAAGTAGGGTGGCGTTCAAATATCTAAAGCCCTTTACGAGAGAAAAAGAATATTTTAGGAGACCTTTTTAGATGTCAGATCCCACTAGAAAGTTTAAGTTCGTTTCACCCGGTGTGTTCATCGATGAGATAGATAACTCACAAGTCCCAGGAATTCCCGCACCCATTGGTCCGGTAATCATTGGGCGTACTGCTAAGGGACCTGCTATGCGGCCGGTCACTGTTACTTCAATGTCTGAATTTATAGAAGTCTTCGGCGCACCTCAAGCCGGCGGCGGAGGCGGCGATATTTGGCGGGATGGCAATACTACTGCCCCCACTTATGCCTCTTATGCTGCACAGGCCTGGCTCCGCAACAGCGGCGCTGTAACTATGATGCGGCTCTTAGGTGAAGAAGATCCCGACGCATCATCTACCGGCAAGGCTGGCTGGAAAGTTGGTACGACCGATTCGACTGTAGCTAACGGTGGTGCATGGGGACTCTTTGTCTTTCCATCAAGCTCTGTAGCTCCATTGTCTAATCTTGCTATGAGTGGCACACTTGCTGCTACATTCTACTGCTCTGCTGGCAGAGTCCTTCTTTCTGGCAACAATGTCAACAGCACCGCCGACGTTGGCGGTTGTCGTTTGATCGAGTCTGACGCCAATAAAGAATTTACAATGTCAATTTTTGACTCTAACGGTGATGAATCCGAAAAGACGAAGTTTAGCTTTGTCGAGACTAGCGACCGCTACATCCGCAAGGTATTCAACACTAATCCAATTCTAACAAATACTGGAGTGACTTCGACAGCGGCGCTAAAAACATACTTCCTAGGGGAGAGTTTTGCGAGCAAGGTCGGAACAGGAACATTCAATGAGGTGACCATCACCGGCTCAACTGATAATATCGGCAAGTATTACGGAGTGGTTCTACCCCTTCAGAATCCACGAGCAGTGACCGAAGAAATGAACGATCGCCGCTATGCTGCTCGTAAGTCTACGACAGGCTGGTTCATCGGGCAGGACCTTACAAGTAACTATGCCTCTTGGACCCCCGGCGCAATGCAGAAGCTATTTCGCTTTGAAGCACTTAGCGCAGGTCGAGAGGCTCAAGAGTCCTTCAAGATTTCTATTACGGATATCAAGAAGTCCACTAATCCTTCTATGGATTCCTATGGGACATTTACAGTTCTCGTCCGTGCCCTTAGCGACACAGACAATACGCCAAGAGTGCTAGAGAGATTCAGCAATATCAGTCTCAATCCAGCATCCTCCCGCTTCATTGGTTTGGCGATCGGCGATAAGTTTGTCGAGTATGATGCTACTGAAAAGCGTAACCGCTGGTATGGCCAGCATGCTAATCGCTCTAACTATATCCGTGTGGTAATGAACGAAGATGTCGATCGTGGAGCCACTGACGCTCTCTTGCTTCCATTCGGTGTTTACGGCGCTCCTAAGGGTCGTGATGTCAGCTTCGTTAGTGGTAGCCAAGGTTGGTCTAAGATCGACGGCGCTGCCCATACTGCCGATGGCGCAAGTGTTCACTCCTTGCTTGATGGCGGGGGAGCCGGCGTCTTCGGCACAGTCGGTGGTCATACACAACCAGATGCTGTCATGATTGACTGCGGCACCGGCGCAGGCGTGACCGACTTCACCGGAAGCTTCCATTTCCCATCTGTACCTCTCCGAGGCGCAAGTAGCTGGGCATCCCCAAAGAGCGCCAAGAACGTCTTCTGGGGAGCCTATACTGGCAAGTCCTCTACTAACGGTAAGTTGTCGGAAGATGTGGTCGATATGCTTCGTTCGTTACCCGCAGGTCTAGAGTCAAATGACACCTCAACGTCTTTGGACATTGCAGGGCGCTGGGCTCCTGAGACACCTGCGGCTTCCTCCGTTGAAACCTCTTGGGTCTTCTCATTGGACAATGTTGGTCCGGTAACAGATAAAGATAAGGAATCCCAACACGGGCATGGGCTCCGAGTAGGTGGCACAAGCTATAGTTCTGGCGCTCACCTCAACGGCGGCGCTATCATCCGAACCGATGCTTCGGCTTCTTATGCAGAGACCCTCAAACGTGGCGCTAATAAGTTTACGGCTTGTTTGCACGGCGGATTCGACGGCATCGACATCACCGAGCGTGATCCCTTTGCGAATCGCAACATCGTCGGATCGGATGAGACAGCCAATTACGAGCTACACTCGATCAAGCGTGCTATCAACGTTATCCGTGACGCTGAAGAGGTAGAGTTCAATCTAGCAGCAATGCCAGGCATCACTGCTACCGGCCCAACACAGCACCTCTTGGATGTTGTCGAGGATCGAGGCGATGCCTTGGCAATCCTTGATCTTGAGAGCGTGTATGATGCAGACACAGAATCAGCACTCTCTTTCAAGGAGCGCAATGCCTACACGGTAACCCAAGCTGTTGACGGTCTTCGTGATCGTAACATCAACAGTTCTTATGGTGCTTGCTACTATCCTTGGGTCCGGATTCAAGACACCATCAGTGGTCAGTCACTGTGGTCGCCACCTTCGGTCGCTGCGATGGGCGCACTGTCCAGGACTGATCGGGTCGCCGCTCCTTGGTTTGCACCCGCCGGATTCGCCCGAGGCGGACTCAGCGAAGGTGCCGCTGGCATACCAGTCTTGGATGTCTCACGCCGCCTGACTTCAGACGACCGTGACGACCTCTATGAGGCTAACATCAATCCAATCGCTCAGTTCCCAGCAGAGGGAATCGTGATCTACGGACAAAAGACGCTCCAGACAACCGCTTCGGCTCTTGACCGAATCAATGTCCGCCGCCTACTCGTCCATGTCAAGCGTGAGATTTCTCGAATCGCTGCGACGATGATCTTTGAGCAAAACACCCAAGCTACTTGGAACCGCTTCCTTGGATCGGCAGAGCCTCTCCTTCGCAGCATTCAGGCTCGCTTTGGTTTAGAAGATTTCCGCCTAGTACTAGACGAGTCTACTACAACGGCAGACATGATCGATCGAAACATCATCTATGCGAAGTGCCTTCTCAAGCCTACCCGCTCTGTAGAATTCTTCGCCATTGACTTTGTGGTTACTAACTCAGGAGCTTCCTTTGCGGACTGATAAAGTAAAGAAGATGACTAGTTACAATACTACTATTAGGAGACTTGCTTAAATGGCATCATCAACATTCTGGAGCGAGGCAGCCTCGGATCCAAAACGCAAATATCGGTTTATAATGTATATGGGGGATATCCCGCTTTGGACTGTGAAGACCTCTGGTAAACCAATCGCCACAGTCAGCACATCTGAGCATCAGTACCTAAACCATACATTCAAGTATCCCGGTCGTGTAACTTGGGACCCAATCAATGTAACTTTGGTTGATCCGGTCAACCCCGATGTTGCAAGGATCGTTTTTGACAAGCTCAAGGAGGCTGGCTATTCAACCCCTTTGACTCCGAATGTCACAGACACAATGAGCAAAAGCAAGGCAACTCGGGCAATCGGCACTATCCGAATAGCTCAGATCGATGATAATGGCAGGACCATGGAAGAATGGCAATTGATCAATCCCTGGTTCAGCAAGATGGAATTCGGCGATCTTGATTATTCTTCTGATGATCTGAATGAGATTTCTGTCGAAATTACATATGATTATGCGATGATGTCCCCAGTAGTGTAGTAACTGCTTCGGCACAAAATATAAAAAGGTTTCTAAAAGAAAGGTTATGAAATGGGAAGAAATGAAGATAGATTGGGTATCCAAGATATAAATACAGGAGCCCAGCCCCCAGTCCCTGCGACAGTAGGTCCAGAGGCAACACAACAAAATACATTCAATTGGACTTGTCCTACGGAGATAGTAGATCTACCCTCCGGAGGACATTTCTATGGTGAAGGACACCCCCTTCACGGTCAAGATAGCATAGAAATTCGCTTTATGACTGCCAAAGAGGAAGATATTCTAACATCGAAATCTCTTCTTCGTAAGGGTACAGCATTAGATCGAGTTCTAGAAAGTGTTATCGTAGACAAGAAGATCAACTTAGACAGCTTACTTGTAGGCGACAAGAGCGCCTTGGTTCTGGCTACACGCATCACCGGCTATGGTGCAGATTATACAACAAGCGTGGCTTGTCCTGTCTGTTCTGACAAATCTGACTTTACTTTTGACCTGTCTGAATTGGAGGCGAAAGACACAAGCGGAATATTAGAAGAATACGAGGCAACGCAGACCGGCAACGGAACTTTCGAGGTCACACTTCCGATGACGAAGGCAACTGTTGAGGTTCGACTTCTTACTGGCGGTGACGAAAAGAATCTCTTGAAAGCTGCCCAAAAGAAGCAGAAACACAGATTAGGCGATAGTGGCTTGTTGGACCAGATGAGAGCTTTTATTATATCGGTCAATGGCAACGGTGACTTGGCGAACATTACGTCGTTTATTTCGGCAATGCCAGCAAGAGACTCACGGCATTTGAGACAGTTTTATACGGATGTCACTCCAAGCCTTGATATGACTCAGGAATTCGCCTGCGAAGCGTGTGGTTCTGTGGCGGCCCTGGAGGTGCCGCTCACTGTTGAGTTTTTTTGGCCTAAGTGACAAGTATATTGAATCAGTTTATGAAGAATTCTTTCAGCTAAAGTATTACGGCGGCTGGAGTTTCTTTGAAGCTTATAACCTCCCTGTGGTCATCCGCCGTTGGTTTCTTACTAAGCTAGCTAATCAAATGAAAGAAGAATCTGAAGCCCAGCGAAAAGCAATGGGTCGCTCACGGTGATACCTTCTATCCCTTTTCGCCACAAAATAGACAAAACAACTATTTACTAAGAAAAGACCCAGGGGGTATATCTCAGCATGTCTGACAAGTTCAAAAACAAGATTCTCGATCTCGGCGAAATAAAAAAAGAACAGATCAATGAGAGATCTAATAATAATACGGTAATGAATATTCTAGCAGCATGGTTGGAATATATCCTTATGAAGATGTTCAAGGGGCGTAAGATACCAGTAAAGGTTCGAGGCACCCGTTTAGAAGTCGCTAGATTCACAGACGCACTCGTAGCAGAAAAGCGATATATGACTGTGATCCAGAAATACGGTCTTGACGACCCCATGACATATATGAACAAAGCTAAGCTCGACGTTGCAATTCGCAGGTTCGAGAGAGAGACCGGCATTAACTGGCCCATCAAGTAGGTATAGCAGATGGCTACTAACGAAGAGCAAAAGCGAAAGCAATTAGAGGAGAATAAAAGGGTTCAACAAGAGAACCTAAGGCGCATCCACGAAGAGAGCGCCGCCACCCTCGAACACACCGAGGGCCTCAAAGACACGCATAAGGTCTGGCAGAAAATTATCTCGGCGATGGCAGCGGGGCGTGAGGTATCGCAAGAACTCCTCATTGCCACCGGCGAGACCGGTGATGAGTACGATGATATCCTGAAAACGTTGGAGCCAATGATAGAAGCCCAAAAGAAGATACGGGATGAGCTAAAGAAGGCCGACAAGGAACTCGAAAAGTTCAATAAGAGGCTAGAAGCTGGCAAGAAGGCCATGGACGCCCTGAATAAAGGTGTTGGATCTCTAAGCGCCGGCTTTGCCAAAATATCGGGAATAGACTTAAAGAAGATATTCGATGACCCCCTAAGCTTGGTGGGCACCTTTGTTGATCTAGCAAAAGAACTTGATACGGCAGGCGTTGGTCTAGGTCGTCTAACCGGTCAAGTGGGAATGAACAAGGCTGCCATAAATGGCTTGGTTGAAAGAAATAAAGATTTAGCCATCAATCAACAAGAGGCTGCCAAGATACAAGGCGAATTGTTCACCTCATATAGCGATTTCTTCTTCATGTCACAAGATATGCAGAAACAAACAGCAGACCTTGGGGCTACTTTTGAAAGACTAGGGTTGTCATCCCAAGACCTCGGCGGGTTTATGGATAATCTGACAAGGGGGATGAGATTTTCCAAGGGTGCTGCCCTGGAGGCCTCAGAGTCTTTAGCTAATTTCGCCTCTAAAATGGGAGTACCTCCGAAAGAGTTGGCAGCGGATTTCAATTCACTGGCCAAAGAACTAGCGAAATATGGGACAAAGGGCTTGGATGTATTCAAGACACTCCAAAAGACTGCAAAGTCTTTAGCTATGAATGTTAAAGATGCGATGAAAATCGCTGAACTGTTCGATACCTTCTCCGGCGCAGCCGAAACTGTAGGTCTTTTAAATGCTCAGCTTGGTTTGGGACTCAATGGGGTTACTATGATGCACGCAGAGGAAGGAGAGAGGTTAGAAATATTGCGCCAAAGGTTCAAGGTCCAGGGCAGGGAATTTGATAGCCTCCATCGGCGTGAGCAGCAGGCTATTGCCAAGATGCTCAAAGTTGAAGTCAGCCTCGCCTCTCGCCTCTTTGGCGACAAGGAAACTTGGGCCGAGGTGGAACAAAAGCAAGAGGACGCCAGAGCGAAGGCTCAGGCTCTCACAAGTGTAGTCGAGCGCCTCCAAACAGCCTTTTTGCGTCTCGCTCCCGCACTGGAGTGGGCGTCCAATCTTCTAGCGGATATCGTCGAGAAGATAGCAGAACATAAAGATGTCGCTCTTTTTGTAGTCGGATTTGTGGCTCTCAATTCTATAACCTGGAAATTACTAAAGGTACTTAGTCTTGTCGTCCCCGGACTCCAGGGTCTCGCCGGCTCCGCCGCAGCTACGGGACCAGCTATGGCAGCGGCATCAGTGGGAGCCATTCCACTTTCACTTGCCATCTTAGCCATCGCCGCCGGAGTCGGCGTCGCCGCCGTTGGGCTATCTTACTTGGTTGCCGAATTTGCTAAAATGGATGCTGCGCAGATCGCTGCAAGTGCATTAGCCATATTAGCGATCGGCGGTGCTATCGGGATTGTTAGCTTTGGTCTGGCTGCCCTCATACCTCTCATACCGGCGGTCACGATCACTCTCGGTACTCTAGCATTGGGTCTCGCCGCATTTGGTGTCGTCGCTTCTATTGGTATCTGGGCGATGAGTAGCCTAGGCAAGTCATTTATGAACATAGGAGAGGGTCTTAGCAAGGCTGCCTCGGCGATGTCCGAACTTTCCTTTAGTCAATTTACGGCCATGTCGTCTGCCCTTACAGGGCTACGAAACTCACTAACTGAGTTCCTCGTCATTTTGGGTCAAATGGGTCTTACAGGAAACATGGGAATGCTAATGACCTTCTTTGATGATTTAGCAACCAAATCTCAAGGCTTTGATGCAATCAAGATGAACGCTGCTACTGACCTCTTGCTCACAACGAAAGAAGTCCTAATCGCCGCCCCACAAGCAGGCGGGGAACAAAATATAAATAGAGTCAAAGATGTTATCTCCGCCACAGCCTCAGGAGGAGGGGGTGACCCCGGTCTCAAGAAATCCATAGATAGTCTCGTAAGAGCCCTGAACAACCCCAGAGCCACCGGCGCAAAAGGTGGAAGTCAGAAACCTTTCAACATCATAGTTAAGATAGATGGTGCGGATGCTGCCGAAGCCCTGTGGCCTAAGCTTGAACCACACTTCAACAAGACGGGGTGATATAGATGGGATTTTTTGGGAATAATTACTTTAGTAAAGGTGGGCCGGGTGCAAGCAAACATGATGCACTGCGTAACGCTCAGACCGGTGAAGGAAGGCACAATCGTGATGAAACAAGGTATGAGACGGATAGCCTAGTTCAGCGACTTGGAAAGAATGTTGACCAATTGGGGCATCACTTCGCCAGACAAGGTGCAGATTTGGCCTACGAGGACGACAAAACCGGCGGTAGCAAATATGCCCGGAAACTCAAAGAGGACGAAAGGGCTGGTCTGATACATCCTGTCCTCACCGGCGAAGAAAACCTCCGAGCCACAGGTTATACTCTGGCTTGGCAGCACGTTCCAACAGGACGAGAAGTTGAGTTCAAGGCGTTTTTGGAACAAATCAGTGATGCTTTCACGACTAATTGGCAAACTGAATCGGTATACGGACGAATGGACGAGATTGCAACTTATCAAAACACAGTGAGGACGATCGCCGTTCTTTGGCATATACCTGCTGCCTCTCTTCACGAAGCGATCATAAATATGCAGAACGTTCAGCACCTCATGCAGTTTCTCTATCCAGTGTATGACAACGATGGTATAATTGCCGCCCCACCACTTATGAGGCTCCGATTCGGAAACATAATAAGGAACGCCCACGACGGCGGCGGATTATTAGGTCATGTCAATGGGTTCACTGTTGATCCTGATCCTGAAGCTGGCTGGTTTACTTTGGCGAATGGTCCCATGACTGGCGCTCCAGAGTTATACCCCAAGGCAATCCGCCTAAATTGCGACTTTACGATTCTGCACGAGCATGATCTTGGGTACAAAAAGACCAAGAATGGGTATATGTTCCGTGGCGGCAAACATGATGAGACAAAACCAACTGGGATCGACTTCCCTTGGTCGGCCGGTGCTGGGAACCCCAATATCGAAGGACAACCAAAAACCCCGAATTCGTACCTGGAGGAGGGCATAAAGCCAGGCGAAGAAGATAAGATCAAGAACAGAAAACACTTCAGATCAGTAACTCACGCCAACCAGCAAATGAATCTACAGCTTGTCCTTGCCGGTCAAGACGGATCTGTTTTTGATTTTGAAACCAAGTAGGACTAAATAATGCCGGTAAACAGAAATAAAAACAGAGGAATTATAGAAAACTCTAGAGAAGAGTATCAAGACTTGCTTTTCGAAAGAAGAGGCGAAGCTTCTATAACTCATTATACTTCCCCTCCCGAAATGAGAGACCCAACCGTCAGAGAGATGGTTGGTATGGAGGTGCATACTCACACATGGCGCTCAAGTGATCGACTATGGAAACTAGCAGACGAAGCTTACGGAGATCCATCTTATTGGTGGGTCATAGCAAGATACAACAAGAAGCCAACAGAGGCTCACTTCAAGGTGGGTGAGGTTATCGATATACCCCAGCCACTCACGAGGATTCTATCGATTTACGGGGTGTACTAGGTGGCTGAGACAACAGAACAAAAGCAGGCACGACTTAGAAAGGAGTTCGCCGCCCGCAAGGCAGAAATCGACAAGCGAAAGGTTCTCCAAAAATCCTCTGGTGGTGCATCCGACTCGGTCTCTACGCCAGAGCCCCTCGTGGGCTCCCCTATGGACCTCGCCACCGATGCCCGCCAGTGGTCAACTTGCGCCCTCCTTGATAATTTACAGATAATCAGCAAAGGGGTCGGCTCTTATGCTCCTGGGGCGCTCCGATCTGAAAAGAATGGATACACGCCAGGGCTAAATTATCTTAGTACCGGAGTCGCTGCCATAACGGATGGTCCCCTTTATGAGGGGATTAGTCTTTTCCAATCTCGTCCGGAGACGACCATATCTATACTTAATAATTCAGAGGGTGCTGATTATCTATTCAACGCTACTGTGGCTGAGTTATCCTCTATGGTTCCAAAGATAAGTCTATGGGTGAAAGAAAGAGGGGGCTGGGATAAGATAGACTTCTCACAGCACTTTCACGCTGACTATTTTGAGGATCGTAAAAAACTAGTTCTTCTAAGCGACGACCGATCAGCACAAAAAAAGCAAGCAGATATCTTATCTGGTAGAGGTGATCGTTCGGAGTCTGGCATAAAACAATTTACCTTTGAATTCGATAATAATATGTATTATGAGCGAAATATCAAAGCGTCTCTGAAATTATATTTTCAAAGCGCTCATGATCTGGCTACCAGTGAATATAATCGACTCTTTAAGCTATCAGACGGAGCACCATCGAAGACGAACCCTAAGATATCTAACAACCGATCTGCTGATTACGCCAAAATTAAGGATATGGGGTTTTTACTGAATGAGTGGGGAGTATCAGGCGTTTCAGCCCAGGCTAGCTCAAGGCTCTCTTTCAAAAACCCCAGATTCACCGCCTATTCCGGCGACAAGGACCACCAAATTACCAAATACCTCGAAACCGAGTATTTCAACGCCGAGTCACTATCAGCGACTAATCCGCAAAGCGAACCCACCGCCGCCCATTATAAATATCTCAAAGCAGAGATAGGTTGGCAAGCATCGGCAACATCAAAGACTCCAGATTCAAAGTTGTTCACGAAAGCGATTAAAGGCACCCAACGAACTCTTCTTCTCAATATGACAGACTACGATATTTCTTTCAAAGAACAGGGTCAGGTCGAGGTAACCCTCAATTATATTGCCAGTATAGACAGTGAACTAAGGCAGGGTCCAAAGGTCGATATCCTCCAGGGAATCTTCTCGGGCAAGCCAGGCGTGAACCCAATGTACGAGTATGTTTCCGTCCCACGAGCGGCCCTGATGTCGAAAAATATGGTCCTGTATGATGCTCTGGACACCGCCGCAGCAGTCGGGAGGGATTTCGACATCTCCTCATATACCTCAAAAACAGACGGAAAGAGTTATAGAGCGAAAACAGAGGACATAAATTCTAATGTATATCGGGAGGTCGTGCCTCAATACCACCCAGCCCCTTCTCAGGCACAAATGGATGGAAATGCCGAGAGAGGTCCCGGCACCAAGCACGCCTCCTCGCAATACAAAGGCATGGGCAAGGGTTATGTGGCGATGAGGACAGGGTTCATATATAAGGAGAGCGGCACGCATATGGTCCACCTACAAGAAGAGGCCGTAAGAAACGAACTTGGCCTTATCGAACTTGAGATTCAGTTACTCAAAAAAGATGCGTCGAAATACGAAGTAAAACAGAATCGCAAATTCAGGTCTCGGCTAGGAAAAATGAAAACGTCAACCCTTGCAGTCCTGAAGATGATCAAACGTGCCCGCAAAATCAAGCAGTCTGGTGGACTTGTGTCTCTGTTGGGCAGCCAAATCCGTCAGATACAGATTGAAGCAGAGGCAGTAGGAGTGGACACAGCGGTGGCCAAACGCCAGGACGCCGGCAAAATAGCTGATCGCTTCGATGAAAAGCGATACGTCGCAAAGCTTCTACCTGTGGATTCTCACGCAACAAGAACCGCCGCTAGCGGTCAGATGGCAAGACATAACGCCATCGCCCGAGCAGCCAATGCGAAAGAGCGCTCAGCAGCCAAAGCAGCCGCCATCGGCGGAGAAGGATTTGACAAATCACAGCAGAAATATCGAGTAGACTTTGTTACTTTCGGTGCGCTTTTGTCTACATTGGTGAGCCAGACTCCACTTTGGGCGGCAGACGCTAATAGGACTAGCTCAACACCCCAGCGTGGCGTCGGCATAATTTTGGGCACCTTTGAGTTGGTCGATCCCTGGGACGACACCAAGCAAGCAGTATATAATATCGCCGACCTGCCTATAAGTGTGGGCTCTATACATCAGTGGTTTTTTAATCGAGTGATAGACAAGGACAGGGAAAGTTACCACATTCGAGAAGTCCTCCGAGACCTTTTGACAGATCTGGTCACGCCGGCTCTTAGCATTGCCTGCACCGGACCAGCATCAATACCAATGCACATAGACATATCGGTTGTCACAACACGATACACCGGACTCGAAGAGGACCTGATGACCATGAGTACATATACTGAGTTGTCTCCGGAGATAGTGGGCTTCAAACAGGGCATCGCTTCCGCTGCCTCTAATCCCGGCGAAGATGAGTGGAGTTATTATGTTCTTCACTCAAACCCTCTGGTGATGAGGGGCGGGAACGAAGAGGCAGACTCAAGATATGGAATACACCACCTAACGCTTGGTAAAGACCGAGGGCTAGTAAAAAGGATAGAGTTTAAGCGGAAAGAGATGCCCTACCTTGAAGCAATGAACATAGAAGCGCACCACGACCTCGGGATATTAACCATCCCAATGGATGCTTCTGTTGAGATGGTTGGGAATAACTATTTTCGTCACGGTCAAATAATATATATCAACGCAGATATGGGACTCGGGCGCAAGGTGGCTGATGACTTGAAAATTGGCGGGTATTATATGGTTACAAAGGTTTCTAATACACTGGACTCTTCTGGGTGGTCTACGAGCTTGAACTGCATTTGGCAAAGTGAGCGAGACGGCGATGCTTCAAGAGGACGAAAAGGGGGCTAGTCAATGAGCAAGATCAGAGGACCATTTAGTCCCCGCACAAATGCATCAAACAGGACATCTGTCCTTGCAACCTATGAGGAACGCAAACTTTATGAAGATGAAGTATTCACAGATACTTTGATCTCGAACCAGATTGATTTTTGGGGAGAAGATCGCTTCTACGGTGTTCTTGACCCCATCGGTCGCCCAACAGCCCTCA
>PVBE012302700.1_pt1 | contig 14393 bp, 11 predicted proteins | sample 1631181 | NCBI WGS metagenome assembly PVBE01 (sample SAMN08397723, study PRJNA350692) | Marine metagenome, whole genome shotgun sequencing project. | isolation source: water | place: Pacific Ocean | collected 2012-04
AGCGGCCCACATCAAGCCCGGGCCGAAGGCCTTCCAGAACCCTACGGGGATCGTCACGGTGGAACGATAGCCCGCATCCGCCCCCCCTTTCAATCGCGCCTGGTCAGTCGAGCCGCAGATTCCGGTTGACACGCGCCAACGAATCGGTGTCTGTTCTTCTCACCTGCTGCGGCCTTTCGCACGTGCGCTCCTCGCCGACGCCGAATCCGCCGCGTAGGGCGTTCTGTCCATGAGCGCTCCAGAGATAGAGTCGCAGGCCTTCGCCCACGCCGTCCTGCGGAGCGAGCGTGTCCGCGTGCTCGGTCTGCTGTGGGCCCTGGCGGCGCTCGTGCTCGTCGCCGTGGGACGAGAACTCCTGCTCGAGCCGGTCGCCGAAACCCGGCTCCTGGCCTCGGTCGTGGCCGCTGCGGTGGTGACGGCTGTCCACGAAGCATGGATGCTGCGGCTGATCAACCGTAGCATCGCCGCCGTACGGCCGATGCCGCCATGGACCTGGCACGCGAGCACCGTCGTCGAGATGCTGTTCCCGACGATCGTGATCGTGCTCTTGGCGGAGAGCAACGACCTTCGACCGCACCAGGCGCTCGTTTCCCCCGCCGCCCTCGTCTATTTCACCTTCATCATCTTGTCGACGCTGCGACTCAGCTCCGCGCTGTGCCGGCTGACCGGTCTGGCGGCGGCGGCCGGCTACATGGTTGCGACCGTGTACGTGTACGTGCGGTTTCCAGAGCCAGGGACAGACGTGGACCTCGGCCTGCCCGTCTACGTGACCTACGGCGCGTTCATCCTGATCGGTGGTTTCGTTGCCAGCGGCGTGGCGGCACAGATTCGGATCCACGTGGCGGCCGCGCTGCGCGAGGCGGAGGTGCGGCGCCAGAAGGAGAAGCTGGAACGCGACCTGGACATCGCGCGATCGATCCAGCAGGGGCTGCTGCCGACCACATCGCCGACGATCGAGGGATTCGAGATCGCGGGATGGAACCAGCCAGCCGACGAGACCGGGGGCGACTACTACGACTGGCAGCAGAGGGCAGACGGCCGGGTCGTGGTCATCCTAGCGGACGTCACGGGCCACGGGATCGGCGCGGCGCTGGTAGCCGCCGCGTGCCGGGCCTACGGTCGCGCCACGTTGCCGGACGGGTCCGAGCTGGAGGCGGCCACGCGTCACATCAACGAGCTGCTGGTCGCCGACCTGCCGGTGGGCAAGCTTGTGACCTTGGTGACGGCGATTCTCGACCCGTCGACCTCCCGGGTGGAGCTCCTCTCGGCCGGCCACGGGCCGCTGCTGCTGTACACGGCCGCGGATGGCCGGATTCAGACGTTCGCGGCTCACGGCGTACCCTTCGGCGTCGCGGCGGGTCTCCCGTATGGTCCAGCGCAGGAGATCTCGCTCGCGCCCGGCGACATGGTCATCCTGATGACGGACGGGTTCTTCGAGTGGATGGACGCGACGGGTGAGGAGTTCGGGGTGGCACGACTGGGGGAGACGATCCGAGCCGCCAGCGACCTTCCGCCTGATCGGATCATCTCCCGCATGTACGAGGCGGTCCGGGACTTCTCCGGGGGTACGCTCCAGGCGGACGACCTCACCGCGGTCGTCATCAAGCGCTCTCGCGAGTGAGGGGACCCGAGCCGCTCGCCGTGCCTTCCATGTAGGTCCGCACCTGCGACGTCGAGCTGCTCATGCCCGTTGGGCGGGCCGGGAGGCATGTCCTACCGGATGACCACAGCCGCACCGAGCGACCAGAAGTTGGCCATGACGTTCTCGACCGGACCCGCACGTGTTTCGAAGTCGCCCAGCGCGGCGACGCGCTGGGCGCCGAAGATCTGAAAGCCCAGGCGCTCGTCACGCCTGAACGCCCATCCCGCGCCGATGGCGACGGCCAGCGCCTTGGAGGTGATCAAGGACTCGCCGCTGAACACCCAGTTGCGTACGAAGGCCATCCCGATGCCGCCCTTGACGAAGAATCCCTGTGACGCCCAAGGCCGGAACTGTGCGATACCGATCAGGAACGTCGTGCGGACCGGATCACCGTCGCGCGAGGAGGCCGGCACCCAGGCAAGTTCGAGGCCCGCGTCTGTCTTGTCGTTCACCCGGACGCCCGCATCGGCGATGCAGACTCCACGCGTGACGGTAGCGTGCCTCGACACCTTCCTGCTCACAGAACGTACAGTCGCCCCGCAACGTCGTCTGTGCACCGCCGAACACAAACCAGCCGCTGGGGGGAGTGGGGGAGGAAAGGTCATGTCGGACCGACGTAGTGGTCACGTAGTCGGTATTGCCCGGCGGCCTGGTCGCGCATGGGCGGAGGTCTGGATGATGTCGAGGTTGATCCATGCACGAGTCGCGCTGCCCATTCTGCTCAGCGCACTCGGCAGCTGCTCGAGCAATCCCGCGGCACCATCGGAGCCCGAGGCGCTTGTCATAGACTTTTCGATCGGGACTCAAGGGTGGACCGCCGGCTTCGCCGACTACCCCGTGGGGCAGGAGGACTTTTTCGAGCTCGAGAGTGACTATCGAGTTCTTTCGCCACCTCTCGACACGTCGACGCGCGCGCTCTACATATCGGGCAACAACCACAGCGACGACCTCTTCATGTTCTACAAGGGGCAGCTCCGCGGGCTGAGGCCGAATACACGGTATCGCGCGGCTCTGGCGGTACAAATCGCCACCAGCGTCCCAAACGGGTGCGTAGGCGTCGGCGGCTCGCCCGGCGAGAGCGTCACGGTGAAGGCGGGCGCCACGAACGTCGAGCCGGAGGCGGTGGTGGTCGATGGCAACTATCGCATGAACATCGACAAGGGCAACCAGACGAACGGAGGGGAGGACGCGCTGGTTCTTGGAGACGTCGCGAACTCAGTGGCGTGTGGGCAGATGCCGCGGTGGGAGCTGAAGGACCTGTCGAGCGGCTCCGCAACGCTGGAGGTGACCACGGACGGCCAGGGAGCGCTGTGGCTATTCGCGGCCACCGACTCCGGGTTCGAGGCGACCACCAGCCTCTACTACACCAGGTTCGTCGTAACGCTCGAGGTGATATGAACGTTTCTGTCGCGCTCAGAACGAGAACGCTAGGCCAAGTCGGCTGGGGCGCTGGCGGGCGGATCTCCGGATCACGCGAGCGCGACTACGGTGAGCGCGCTACGCGCAGCCCCCTGGCGGGCACTCGCAGGTGAGGGGCATGGGCGCCGTCATGGCGTCCCACGGCGCCTGGGCGTCGAACTCCTCCCAGGGACTACGGGCCTCCCCGCCGAAACCGAGCACAGCATAGATCGGAAGGTGATCGCTGCCGGTGTTCAAGAGGTTCTAGATGACGCCGCTCTTCCGCACGTCTAGGTCATGACTCACGTACATGTGGTCGAATCCGAAGGGAAGATACTTGTACGTGCGGCCGATTCCTGGGACGCGTGTCAGGCCGGACCATCCGAGCACCTCGTCAGCGACGCGCACGCTGTCTCCTGTCCGAGTGTTCAGGTCGCCGGCGAGTACGTAATAGGGCAGGCCGGCAAGCATGGGAGCGTCGGCGTGGACGCAATTTGCGGTGAAGACGCAGCCGGTGATCGTCTGTAGCTGATCGCCGGTCTTGATGGGTGTGAGCCCGGATTGCAGATGGGCGTTCATCACCCCGACGGGCCTCCCTTGGGGCCACACCGTCGCTGCCACGGCGATCTTTCGAGCATCGTCCCCCGACTCCAGCCACGGCAGCAGGATCTTTCGATCGTCTCGAATCGGCCACGGCGAGAGCACCGCCAGGCCAAACTGCCGCTGGCTTGCCGGGTGGATCGCCGCCGGGAAGTACACGTAGTTGTGTCCAAGGGATTCGGCGACGAGCATGGTCGACCGCAGGTCTACTTCCTGAAGGAGCAGCACGTCCACGGTCTCGAACCCGGCCTCGGCCAGCGTTTCGGCCGCCCGCTCCGGTTGCTCACCGAACTTGACGTTGAAAGAGATCACGGTAAAGCTGTCGGCTCCCGTGGCCGCCACCTCCGGCCGCACGGCTCCGAGACTCGCGGCGCATCTTGGGCCCTGTGGATGGAGATAGTTGACGCCGTACGATGCGCACGCAGACGACACCAACGCCGCGGCCACCCACAGACGGCAGCATCGCCGGCGAGGCCGCGGGAATGGCATCACGAGAATCTATCATGACACGACGCAGCCGGCCCCGGCTGACACGCGGCAGCCTGGTGGCACTCCTCGCCGCCTGGTTACTCACAGGCTGTGCCGCTCGGGTGCCGCCGAGGTTCGACCCTCAACCGCCTCGACTAGTACCCGGGGACCTGCAGTTTGACGACCACAGCGCGAAAGACGAGATCGTCGTTCTCGTCTTCGGAGACAGTGACAGCGGCTCGAATGATCAACGCGTAGTCGGCAGGCGGATGGCTGAAGTTTGCGAGATCGCCCGGTGTGCCTTGCCCTGACGCTCGGTGACAACTTCTACAACCGTGGCGTGCGCAGACCCGAGGACGGCGTCTGGGATGAAGCGGGCTGGTCGAGTCTTTGCGACGCCCCCGATGCCGGTGCTACACTGTGATGTTCGACTGCTGCCTGCTGCCGGAGGGTGGCAGGTGGCCTGTCCGATGGTGAGTGTAGCTCAAGGGTAGAGCGCCGGACTGTGGCTCCGGATGTTGGGGGTTCGAATCCCCTCACTCACCCCAGCTTCTCCTCGTCCCCATGATGACTGGCCCTCGATCTCCTCCTGCCGGGGAGCTTCGAGGCGAAGGGAGCGACTGATCCATGGACAAGTTCATCCAGATTCTCGACGTCAGCCAGCTCGTGACCCAGACCGTGGCACTCTTGCCCTTTGCGGTCGTGGCGCTCGTCATCCTCGGGGCGTTCTGGCTGGTCTACCGGGTGACCCGAATTCCGGCGAAGATGGTGCTCGAGAGGGCGGGCCTCCACACAATCCTCGTGGCCATGCTGGTGGACAGCGTCTACCGCGGCGTGCTCCTGATCTTCGCGCTCGTCATGGCCGCAGATCAGATCGGGATCAACGTCGGCGCCGCGCTCACCGGCCTCGGTGTGGCGGGCCTCGCGGTGGGCTTCGCGGCGCAGGAGACGCTGTCCAACATCATCGCGGGCTTCCTCATCTTCATCGACAAGCCCTTCACCGTCGACGACTGGGTGAAGGTGGGCGGGCAGTACGGACGGGTGAGCAAGATCACGATGCGGTCGACCCGCATCCGAACGAACAACAACACCTACGTCGTCATCCCCAACCGGACGATCATCAACGAGATCCTCGTCAACCACACCAAGCACGGGCAGACCCGGGTCGACGTGCCGGTCGGCATCGCCTACAAGGAGTACATCCCTGCGGCTCGAGACGTGCTCCTGCGCGCGGTGTCAGGGCTCCAGGGCACCACCGCCACGCCGCCACCCGAGGTCGTCGTGACCGAGCTGGGCGGCTCGAGCGTCAACCTCGAGGTCCGCGTCTGGATCGACGATGCCGCCAGCGAGGACCCTGTGTACTACCGAGCCATGGAGGCAAGCAAGATCGCCCTGGACGACGCCGGGATCCAGATCCCCTATCCCCACCTGCAGCTCTTCGTCGACAACGTCGAGGATCCGGTCTGGGAGAAGGCCGCCGCGCTCGCGGGCGCCTCCTGACACGGTAAGATCGAGCGTCATGGCGCATCGCTTCCACGACCCTTCGGCTGTCTCCACCCGCCCGGTGCCCGCCGTGCGAGTGGTCGGCGTGTTCGGTGTGATCACCGTGCTCGGCACGATCGCCACGGGCCCAGCCACCGCCGCCACCACGCGCGAGCGCTCGGCCGACGGGCCCCAGCAGCCCGCCACCGCTCTCGCCGGGTTGAGCGGCAGCCTGGAGTCGCTCGCAGAGAAGGTCAGCCCGGCGGTGGTGCAGGTGTTCACGACCACCGACACGCCAGGCGAGGGCATCGTCTCCACGAGCGGGGATCTGCTCACGACCCAGCGTGGGAGCGGGTCGGGGGTCATCCTGGATCCGGCCGGCTACATCGTCACGAACGCCCACGTCGTGCGCGGTGCGCGGCGCATCCAGGTGGAGCTCGCCTCACCCAGCCGCGAGGGTGGGACCGGGTCGATCCTGAGAGGGCGTGGACGCCGCGTCGGCGCCCAGCTCGTGGGAGTCGACTTGGAGACGGACCTGGCGGTGCTCAAGGTGTCGGGCCAGGCCGAGCTGTCCAGCCTGCCGATCGGAGACTCGGATGCGCTGCAGCTGGGCCAGCTGGTCATGGCGTTCGGCAGCCCGCTCGGGTTCGAGAACTCGGTGAGCCTGGGGGTCGTGAGCGCGGTCGCGCGCCAGCTGCGGCCCGAGGATCCGATGATCTACCTCCAGACCGACGCGCCGATCAATCCGGGCAGCAGCGGAGGCCCGCTCGTGAACACGCGTGGCGAGCTCGTGGGAGTCAACACGCTGATCGTGTCCCAGTCCGGGGGCAACGAGGGCATCGGGTTCGCGGCACCCGCCAACATCGTCCGGCACGTGTACGAGCAGATCAAGCAGTCTGGCCGCGTTGCCCGCGGAGAGATCGGAGCGCGCGTCCAGACCATCACCCCGACGCTAGCGGCCGGGCTCGGCCTTCCGCGTGACTGGGGTGTGGTGCTGGCCGACGTCACCCCGGGAGGCATGGCGGACCAGGCCGGCCTCAGGGTGGGTGACATCGTCCTGACGCTCGACGGCAAGGTGATGGAGAACGGACGGCAGTTCAACGTCAACCTGTATCGCCGTGCCATCGGGGAGGTCGTGGCCCTCGAGATCCTCAGGAACGGCGAGCGCTATCCCTACCCCGTCCCCGTGGCCGAGCGTCCGGGCGACCCGCAGCGGCTCGCCGCGCTGGTCACCCGGGAGAAGAACCTCGTGCGTCGTCTCGGCATCCTGGGTCTGACGATGGACGCACAGGTCGCCACGCTGCTGCCCTCCCTGCGCCTCATCCGCGGCGTGGTCGTGGCGGCCACCGCGGCAGACGCACCCGCGTCCGCGACCGGCGGGTTCCTCCCGGGTGACGTGATCCACGCGGTGAACCGAACGCCCATCGAGTCGCTCGCGGATCTCCACGGCGCCGTCGACGCGCTCGGGGGCGCGGATCCCCTCGTCGTGCAGGTGGAGCGGTTCGGGCAGCTCCTCTACCTGACCTTCGTGGTCGAGTGAACGACTCTGGATCCCGACGAACCGGACTCAGCTCGCGGCCGTACGCCACCGCGATCCATCCCGATCACACGGGCCGCGATATAATCGTCGGTCGGACAGACGCCGGAGTCAGATCTGGCCCACGAACGGGGGACGAGGAATGACGGACGAGGAGAAAGAGAGAGCCGAGATCCTGATCAGCCGACTCGAGATCGCCGTGGGCGAGGTGCTCGCCCAGGACCGGCGCCTGTCGGACATCGTGACCCGGATGATCCAGGACCTCGGCGGATTGCGATCGCTGCTCGGGGTGGTGAAGCGCAAGGGATGACCCGCGCGCGCGACGGATCGTGGGTCAGCGCGCGCGACGCTTCGCGGTGCCCTTGGCGGCGGCCTTGCCAAGCGCGGCCTTGACGGGCTTCTTCTTGGACGTGCTCACGCTGTCCAGGCTCTTCCGCAGCGCCTCCATCAGGTTGACGACCTTCGCCGGCTCCTCCTCAGGAGGGGCCACGATCTCCTCACCGGCGATCTTGGCGTCGATGACCTGCCTGAGCTCCTCCTGATACTGGTCACGGAACTCGGAGAGGTCGAGCTCGCTCTCGAACGATCCGATCACCTGGCGCGCCAGCTTCATCTCCTCGCTCTTCACCTCGGTGGCCACGCGATCCAGCTCCTCGATCGCGTTCATGCTGCGGATCTCGTTCGCCCGACGCAGGGTGAACATCACGAGGCCGCGTTCCCGCGGCTGGACCGCCACCAGGTACTCGCGACCGTAGAGCGCCAGCTTCCCGATCCCGACCTTCCCCCGCATGCCCTCGCGGATCACGGCGAAGGCCTCGCCCGCCATGTCCCCGTCGGGCGCGAGGTAGTACGGGCGCTCGAGGTAGAGCGGGTCGATGGCCTGGGCGTCGGCGAACCGCACCAAGTTGATGACACGCGTCGACTCGGGCCGGACCTTGGCGACGTCGTCCTCCGTGACCACGACGTAGCGTCCCTTCTCGAACTCGTAACCCTTGTTCAGCTCCGTCCGGGGAACCTCCCGGTCGCAGGTGGGGCACCACCGCTTCTGCTGGATGCGGGTCTGGCACTCGGCGTGCAACTGGTTGAAGCTGATCGTCGCGGCCTGGTCCGTCGCCGGAAAGACGCGGACGGGGATGTTCACGAGGCTGATCTTGATGAAGCCCTTCCACGTGGAACGTGCAGCCATGGGTTCTCCGTGTGGCGTGGGTCGACGGGCGCCTACGATCTCGGCTCGGGACGGCGATCGGGGTTCGAGACGGAGAAGGTCCCCCGCGGGCACCGGGCGCTCTGTCCCCTGCAGGTGTATCGGCGCGTGGAACCCCGAGGCCCAGGGGCCGGCCAGCAGCGCCCCTAAGACGTCGTGACGCCCCTCTGTCGCGAACACGGGCAGTCTATAATGAACCTCGAAAAAGTCCAGCAGAGACGGCCCGAATCGATCAGCGACGATGGCCAGCGACCGCAGGAGCGCCGGTCCAACTTCGGCGACCTCGACAACGACGGGTTCCTGGACTTCCACCTCGGGACCGGCTACCCGGACTACGAGCACCTGATGCCCAACGTGAAGGCCTGGCGGGCGAACGCGGGTGAGGTCCGTCCTATGCTCGCCACGCTCGCAGGAGAACCGACCGAATCCGACCTCGCCAACGCCCACCTGGTCTACGAGCCCAAGTACGACGGGATACGCGCGCTGGTCGAGCTCGACCCGGGGGCCCCACCCTCCCGGTCGCGTGGCGGCAAGGCGCGGCGACCGGTCCGGACCGCCGCGGCTCCCGCCGTGCGGATCTGGTCGCGCCTGGGCAACCCCAAGCACGACCAGTTCCCGGAGCTCGTCGACGCCTTCACCCGCCTGGCCCCCAAGGTCGCGGTGCCCCTCGTACTCGACGGCGAGATCGTCGCGCTCGACGCGTCCGGCGCGCCGATGGGGTTCCAGGCGCTCCAGACCCGCATGCACCTCACCCAGGTGGCAGAGGCGGCCCGTGACCAGCCGACGGCCTTCATCGCCTTCGACCTGCTGCGGGACGGCGACGAAGATCTCCGTCCGCGGTCGCTCAGCGAACGACGCAGCCGCCTCGAGGCGCACCTCCGTCGCCGCCGGTCGGCCCGGATCCGGCTGAGCGAGGTGACGGCGGGGGACGGCCGCCGGCTGTACGTCGAGTCGGCGGAAGGAGGAGGCGAGGGGCTGATCGCCAAGGATCGGCGGTCGCCCTACGAGAGCGGCCGGCGCAGCCAGGCTTGGCGCAAGATCAAGACGCCTCGCCGGCAGGAGTTCGTGATCGGCGGGTGGACAGAACCCAGGGGCACGCGCCGGCACTTCGGGGCCCTGCTCCTCGGCGTCCACGAGCAGGCGGACGGAGACCACCTCCGGCTCGTGAGCCAGGTCGGCAGCGGCTTCTCGCAGGCCGAGCTCGACCGGCTCGCCAAACGGCTGCGCAAGCTGGAAGTCAAGACGTGTCCCTTCGCACGACGGCCGCCGGGGAGCACTCGGGTGCACTGGGTGCGGCCGGTGCTCGTGGCCGAGGTGAAGTTCACGGAGTGGACGTCGGAGGGTGGCCTCCGGCACCCGACGTATCTCGGTCTGCGTGACGACCGGGACCCCAGGACGGTGGTTCGAGAGCGAGCCGCCGGGGGTCGCGTCACGTCTCGGCCCACCCGTGGGTCGACCAACGACGAGGGCACCAGCGCTGGACGGCCACGTGGTCGGCGTCGACCACGGGCGGCGCTCCGACCGCTCGACACCAGTCCCGAGCTCGAGGGGGTCGTCGCGCAGCTCCAGGAGCTGGAGGACCAGGGCCGGGACGGCCCGATCCCGCTTCCCGAGGGTCAGCGGCTCCGCGTCACGAATCTACGCAAGGTGTTCTGGCCGGCTTCCGGCATCACGAAGGGTGAGCTGCTCCGCTTCTACACGCGTGTCTCGCCGACCATCTTGCCCGTCGTGACAGACCGGCCCCTGGTGATGAAGCGGTTTCCAAACGGCATCGCGGGCCAGGCCTTCTACCAGCAGCGATCGCGCGATACACCGCCGGCGGGCGTCCGCGTCGAGGCGCTGCCCGGAGGGATCGATCCGATCGGCGAGGCGGGCGCCGAGCGCCTCGTCGGGGGTTCGCTCGTCACGCTGCTCTACATGGCCCAGATCGCTGCGATCTCCCAGGACCCCTGGTTCTCGCGCGTGCAATCACCGCTCGACGCGGACTACGCAGCGCTCGACCTGGATCCGATGGATGGCGTCCCGTTCGCGCAGGTGCTCGACGTGGCGCGCTGGATCCGAGACGAGCTCGACACGCTCGGTGTCGCTGGGTTCCCGAAGACCTCCGGTGCGAGCGGCCTCCACATCTTCGTTCCGCTCCCGCCAGGGACGTCGTACCAGTCGGGCATGCTCTTCTGCCAGATCGTCGCCACGATCGTGGCGTCGAGGCACCCCAGGGTTGCGACCGTCACGCGCGCGGTGTCGGCGCGGGGCAAGACGGTCTACATCGACTACCTGCAGAACATCCTGGGCAAGCCGCTCGCATGTGCCTACAGCGCCCGGGCGAGCGACTTCGCCGGCGTATCGGCACCCCTCACCTGGAAGGAGATCGACGACGGCGTCGACCCGCGGGACTTCACGATCCGGTCGATGCCCGCCCGTCTGGCCGCGGTCGGGGACCTGTGGCAGGCTCTTCGGACCACCCCGCCTGCCGACCTGCGAGCCGCGTTGCGGTACTAGCAGCCCGTGGTAAGAGTCCGCTTGCTGTGGAGCAGGGCTGGCCAGCGGGAATGAGATCCTACCGAGGAGCCAACCACACACAAGAGAAAGGGCGTGCGGTCCGAAGACCGCACGCCCGGTCGTGCCCGTCAGCCGGTCACCCGGTGGCCCGACCGAGGTCGAGCCGCTCGGGTGATGAGGCCAGTGATTAGAACTCGAATTTCACGCCGAGACGCACCATCCGCGGGGCCACGATCTCGATCGGCCGCAGATACGTGCTGCTCGAGTTCCAGTTGATGTTCTCCGCCCCGTTGTAGTTGGCGATGTTGTAGAGGTCGAAGAAGCCGATGAGTCGGCCTCCCCCGTTCGGCCCCATCGTGAACGCCTTCTCCGTCCGGACGTCGAAGACGGTGAGGTGGTCCTGCCGATTCGTGTCCATCGGCTCGGCCAGGATCCGCTGCCGCCCGTAGTTGAGCGACGGCCGGAAGAGCCGGCCAAACGGCTGCCCGCCCTGGTGCCGCAGGTTCGGGCTGATGATCAGCCCGACCGGCCCTTGCCAGGTCGCACTCACCTTGGCCGTCCACGTCTTGAAGTCATACGTGCAATCCGAGGTATTGATGCACTGGTTCGGATTCTCCAGCCCACCCGGGTCGCGCGTGCGGATGCGGTTCCCGAGGTAGTTGTCCTCGTGGTCTTTCGCGAGGCGTACCGAGAATCCGGTGATCATCGACCAGCCGTCGGACATGCGCTTCGTGCCGCTGAATTCCCACGTGGAGAACGTCGGCGTGCCGGCGATGTTGGTCGTCAAGTTGTTCGACCCCAGCGCCAGCACGTTCGGGTCGAGGTCGAACGCGGTGACGAACCCGCCGTCGTCGCCCGTCCCCAGGCTACCGTCCGGCCCCGGATCCTGCACCTGCACCGGGATGTTGAAGTCGCCGAACGCCCGGTTGCCGTTGATCCGCTGCCAGTACTGGTCGATCTCCCGATACACGTACCCGGCGCGGATGCCGAAGTTCGGGATCAGCTCCCGCTCCACCCAGAACGCGTACTCGGTCGTCTTCGTGTTCTTGACGGCAGTGTCGAGGACCGTCCCCGCCGTGCCGCCCAGCGACTGAATCAGGTTGCCTTCCTCCCCACCGCAGCCCGGCTGGCCGCAGGGGCCCGGGTTGTAGATCCCGTCGCCGTTGAGGTCGTCCCACGTCCACCGCTGCCACCACTCGGCCGAGTTGGCGTTGACGTCGTTGGCCAGGTCGGCGCTCGGGTTCCACCAGTACAGCGCGTAGTTGGCCTTGATGACTGTCTTGCCGTCGCCCGCGAGGTCGAACGTCGCCCCGAGCCGCGGCGCGATGTTGTTCCAGGTCTTGACGGTCCGGCCCGGGAAGTCCGCGCCGCCCGCCTGACACTCGGCGCTGAAGCACCAGATCCGGCCCACCGGCGACCGGTTGTCCGGCAGATACGACTTGTACCGGTCATACCGGACGCCCAGGTTCAGCGTCACGTTCTGGTTGACCGCCCACGAGTCGCTCAGGTACCCCGAGTAGGTCCACAGCCGGCTGTCGTTCTTCGACGGCGTCTCGAAGAGATAGATCTCCGCGGGCGCACCGTTCTGCAGGATGTGGATCATGTCGTCTCTGTTGTAGACGCCCGTGTTCCGGCCGCCCGGGTCCCGCGTCAACCCGCCGCGGTGGTCGCGCCGGATCTCGCGGAGGAACTCGCCGCCCACCTTCATGTTGTGGGTCCCGGCCCAGCCGTCCTGGAAGTACGTCAACGAGGTCAGCACCTGCGCCCGGTGCCGGTCCCGCTGCCAGTTCCGGTTGCCCCCGAACACCTCGTTCGTCCCCAGGTCCTCGTAGGCATACGCGTCCGGCGCGTAGCTGAAGTTCGGCCAGTCATACCCGATCTTCCCGCCCCGGATCTCGAAGAACGCCCGGTCGGTCAGCACCGAGTTCCACTCGCCCTTGGTCACCGACCCCCAGTAGAGCTGGTTCCACGTCGAGTCCGTGCTCCGGTGGATCGCCGCGCTCGAGCTCAGCCGGAACACGTTCGTCCGGTTCACCTGGTTCTTCCGGCCATACATCGTGTAGAAGATGGCCTTGTTGTCCTGGTTGATCGAGTAGGTCGCCTTCCCCGACAGGTTGTTCAGGTGCGTCCGGAACGGCTTGACCGGGAAGTTCACCCGGAACCCGCGGATGTCCTGCTCGCGCGCCGAGCCATACACCCACAGCTTGTCCTTCATGAAGTACCCGCCGATGTCCGCGTTGAAGTCCCAGTACCGGTGCATCCGGTTCGTGTCCTGGGCCTCGACCGCCTCGCCGCCCACCACGCCCAGATCCAGCTGCCGCTGGTCGATGTTGGTGGCCTGCCAGTCGCCGCACTGGTAGTCGGGCCGTGCCGTGATACTCGTTCCCGCCCGACTTGGCGATGAACTGCGTCTGCACGCCCGGCCAGCCCATGTCCGCGTTGTGCGTCCCGGTCTGGACCGACACCTCGTCCATCGAGCCGAAGTCGTAGTAGAAGAGCGCGCCGCCGCGGCCCTCCGTCATGATCATGCCTTCGACCATCGGCCGGTGCTGCGTCGACTTGTTGTCGTACGCCGCATACCCCGTCTGCGTCCCCGCCCGGCTGCCGCCCACGTCGATCCGCTGGACTTCGACCGCTGGCGAGTTCGCCAGAATCGCCCAGAAGTCCCGCGCGCCCGGCAGGTTCGCCAGCTTCTCGGCGCTGAAGCTCGTCGAGATCTCCGTCGACGCCACGTCGACGACCGGCGACTCGCCCGTCACCGTCACGGTCTCCTCGAGCGTCGCCACGCGGAGCTCCGCGTCGATGTCCGCGTTGAAGCCCAGGCCCACCACGACCCCCTCACGAATGAAGGTCGTGAACCCCGGCAGCTCGAACACGAGCCGGTAGGTGCCCGGCGGCACCGCCGGCACCCGGTAGTTCCCCTCCGCGTCGGTGTAGAGGACCTGCTGCCCCTGCATCGAGGGGCTGGTCACCGTCACCGTCACGCCGGGGAGCACGGCGCCCGTCTCGTCGGCCGCCGTCCCGCTGATGGAACCGGTCGTGGCCGTCGCTTGGGCCAGCGCCGTTCCGGCTCCTACCGCCACCACGGCAAGAGCCAACGTTAGTGTGCGTAACGCCTTCATCCTGTCTCCTTGAAGGGCTGGCTGGAAAACCGCTGCTGCCGGGATCCCAGCCGTTGGTGTACGGAAACAATTAGGCATATTGTTTCCATGAACGGTCATTGACTATACAAGTTTCAGACCAGCTACGCAAGATGCCAAAAGTCGAAAAACATTGGAGTATTTGCCTGAACGGGCCATAGTCGGCTTCGGTTTTCCGTATTGTCCAAGAATATGTCATTCGGATCGTTGGATCTCGGCCAAATAGCGAATATATAGCGAATGCTTGCTGGCTCTAAGCTTCGGATCTTCTCTCTGTAGCAGACCACTTCTCGCCCTGTCCATCTCTTGCCTGCTGCTAGCAGCCCGTGGTGAAAGTCCTGCGTCGCACCAAGACCCGCCGTGAGAGATGCCGCGTTCGGCCTGGGCAAGGCGCAACGAGCGAAAATACCGGGAGTATTTGCC
>PVBE012431547.1_pt1 | contig 14393 bp, 15 predicted proteins | sample 1631181 | NCBI WGS metagenome assembly PVBE01 (sample SAMN08397723, study PRJNA350692) | Marine metagenome, whole genome shotgun sequencing project. | isolation source: water | place: Pacific Ocean | collected 2012-04
AATGCTGTAAATGGGATTACATTTCCCATCGCCGCACATTTCGTAGTGCTCATTCCGCCCACAGTGCTCGGGCTGTTGCTGGTATGGCGAAAGGGGCTTTCGGCCCTTCGCACGGATGAGCCGCGGCGGGCACTTTGATTAACTGTCGACGAATCGTACGCGCGGTTGTACAGGTCGCGATCGGTCGCGAAGCTCCGGGTGAAATCTGACTGCCATGAACGGTGAGAACTTGAAGTCCGTAGCGATCATCGGCGCCGGGATAACCGGTCTTACCGCCGCCTACGAACTGGCAAAGCGGGGGCTCCGGGTGGAGGTCTTCGAGGCTCATCACGAGGTCGGCGGCGAACTCGCCGTCATCGATGTGGGCGGAACGCCCGTTGAGCGGTATTACCACCATCTGTTTCGCGGAGATCATCACATGATCGGGCTCATGCGCGAGCTGGGGATCGAATCGAGCCTCGAATGGAACACGCCCCAGATGGGCTTTTTTGCGAACGGATCGCTCTATCCGTTCACAACGCCACTCGATCTCCTACGGTTCAAACCCCTGCCAATTCGGTCGCGGATTCAAATGGGCCTCGCAACAATGCGGCTCCGACGAATTCAGGATTACCACCATCTGGAAGACATCCCCGCCGCCGAATATCTGCCGCCAATGGTGGGCAAGGAGGCGTTTGAGATCCTCTGGAAGCCGCTGCTCATGGGGAAATTCGGCGACTCGTGGCCGGAGATTTCGATGGCTTGGTTCTGGGGACGCGTACACGTCCGATTCAAGTCGAGAACCAATTCCGGCCTGCGCGAATTGCTCGGCTATGTAGGAGATAGCTTTCGCACGATCACCCGAGCGCTTCAAACTCGCGCGAAAGAACTCGGCGTGATCTTCCACCTGAATACGCCCGTGTCGTCGATAGATGTTGTAAGCGATCGCGCCACAGGGCTGATCGTAGACGGCCAAAAGCGCGACTTCGACTTCGTTCTAGCCACCGTCGGACTGCCGCTTCTGCGCCGGTTTTTGGGAGACGTGGGACTGTCAAAGGATTTAGGCGCGGTTGAGTATCGGGGCGCGCTCGTCATGCTTATGCGCCTTCGCCAGCGCGTTTCTCGCTATTACTGGACAAACGTCGGCGACGAGGCAATTCCGTTCGCGGGTCTTATCGAGCACACGAACTTCATCGCGCCCGAAGTGTATGGCGGCGCGCATCTCCTTTACGTGAGCAACTACGTCCCGGCTTCGGACAGGTTGTTCAATCTCTCGGACTCCGAGCTATTTGACGAGTACGCGCCGCACATCGAGCGCGTGTTCCCCGATTTCAAAAGGGATCTCGTTGAGGAGTTCTGGGTCTCGAAGGACCCAGTGGCTCAGCCGGTCATCAAGACCGGCTACCAGCGCCGCATCCCCGATTTTCGATCGCCGATCAGCGGCCTATACATCTGCAACACGTCGCAGATCTACCCCGAGGACCGCGGGACCAACTACAACGTCCACATCGCCCGGCAGGCGGTGGACCTTGTCTGCGAAGAGGCGGGCCTAGCGAGTTCGGCGTAGATGGGAGGGACTGTTCAAACAAGCACCAGTCTGCGATCGACGGTTACGCCGTCTTTCGCCAGCTCCGGCACCTTTTCGGTGATGTCAACGCGAGCGCACCAGTCGAGGTCACTGTTATAGCCAACATTTAGCAGCCGACGCCCGCTTTCGGACTGGCGGACGAGCGCGGGAATGTCGTCGAATTGGTCGGCAACGGCCATCGCCATGACTGCGGAATCGGCGGCATCGCCACCCTCCCGCATCATTCGCCGGGCAATCAATCCCGCGCAGACCGCGTCATCCAGAGCGATGAACCCTCCCTGGCCCGCGCAAACGATCTTTACGCATCGACCGGCCAGAGCCCCGGCCATCCGCGCGACGGCTGAGACATTATTGAAACTTGCGACGAGCACGTGGTCGGCATCGGAGCAGAGAGCCACGGCACGAGTTCCGTTGGAAGTGCCGAAAACCACTTGCTTACCGTTCAGGTTTCTCTTCGACCATTCCTCGGGCGAATTGCCGAGATCGAATCCGGCGGGTGCGAGTCCGCCTTCCTCGCCACCGAGCAGCGCTTCCGGTTTGTTGTCGTCGCGAAAACGGCGAGCGCGTCGGGCGTCTGCGGCGAGAAAAACGACCGGATCGCCCGCTTCAGCCATGGCCGCCAGGGTCGCACCAGCCCTGATGGAGTCGATCACCACGCAGACATCACCCGATTCATATGTAAGACCTTGCGGCAAAAAGGCGGCGTAGATCTTCAAATTTCCGGCCGGAGCGAATCCCGGTCCGGGCCAGTCGAACGCTGGTGAACAATCCCAGTCGTCAGCATCGTCATACCTCCAATGAACGTATTATTGGAAGAAGCCATCGTCGCTCGTCCTGAGTTTCATCGCGCGAGAATCATGCCCGAATCAAAGCCGGCGGACGAGTCGCACGAGGTCCTACTGCCCAAAGGAGATTGGTACATCATCCCTCCGGTTGAGGGTGATTGGACGGTTGACGCCACTCCCGACGGCCGGGGTGGTCAGCACATGCGAATGGAGTACGCCGACGGCTATGGCGCTTCGGTCTATATGCGCGCCGACGGAACTCTGAGGGTGCGACTGTATAGGCACGAGCAACCACACCCATTGGAATTGGACGAAACCAGCCTTCATGTATGGTTCAGGGATGTTTGAAACGCTCGATTGTTCACGGTTGGGCGGGGTTTATTTCGGAATTGCGAGTGGCGGGACGTTGACAAGTTGTGATGCGGGATTCGATGGTTCGATCACCTAGGTTTTGGATGTTCATGGGATTTGCGGCCGCGGCTGCGGGGTCGGGAGCTTCGTGGCTGAGCCAGAAGATCAAACCGGGACTCGTTGACTGGAACATCGCCCAAAATGTGGCCATGCGATTTACGTCGCGGCCGGGCGATCCGGACCGGCCGCCACTTGCCGATGCGGACTACACCGAGATGGTTGAGTCCAGCCGGCAAGCCGTAAGCGAATATCTCGGCCGCCGCGCGGGCGCCATGACGGCGGGCGTTGAAGTCTTAGACCGCGAGTCCTGGATTGACGTCAACATAGCCAACTTTCGAAATCTGCTGCAACCGGTTGAAGAGTCGTACAGCCGGCTCAACGCCTCCAACGCTACCGCCGGCCGGTTGATGTCCGGGCTGACCAGAATGGCGGTAAGCGCGCAAATCGGGGTGATGATCGGATTTTTGTCGCGCAGGGTTCTCGGCCAATACGACATCCCGCTACTCGAACCGGGCGAGGGCAGCATCTATCTGGTCGATGTGAACATAGATTCGCTTGCGGCAAAGGTCGGGGTGAGAAGCTCCGACCTCCGGCGCTGGGTGGCGCTGCACGAGACCACACATGCAATCGAATTCGAGTCGACCCCATGGCTACGCGAATACATGGCCGGGCTGCTCCGGACATACCTTGCGGAAGCGGGAGACACAATCATGAACCCCACTCGAATTCGCGCGCGGCTGGCATCCGCAGGCTCGGATGGAATGAGAGGATTGCGTCTCAGCGGTCTGCTCAGGATGATGATGACGGACAAACAGGCCGAGATCGTGTCCCGGATTCAAGCGCTAATGTCGGTGATGGAGGGATACAGCAACCACGCCATGCACGGAACCGGCGAGATTCTGATACCCAATTACCGAACGCTGGCTCGCAGGATGAAGATGCGTGAGAAGTCGCGAGGGATAGGATTTCGCGCAATTTCGCGGCTGCTCGGTCTCGATATGAAGCTTGAGCAGTACGTTATAGGCGAAAACTTCGTCAATCATGTTGTGAACGATCGCGGGATCGAGTTCGTAAACCGAGTTTGGGATTCTCCGGACACGCTTCCATCGTTGGAGGAAGTGAGAGCGCCCGAGCGCTGGATTCGCCGTGTCGAGGTCGAATGAGCGGCGGCCGCGTACAGGCTTTCGACTGACCTACCGTTTTGTTATCGCCGCGCTATTTGCGATAACTATCCTTACGATTTCGGCCTGCGAATCACCGTTCGAAGAAAAGGTTGAGGGGCCCATGGCAACCTTCACGGTACTGGCGGGCAAGTAAGCGACTGACAGCAGCTACGGGCGCGGTCAGTCGGCCCCGTAGTGAATGATCGAGTGAACCTCATAGTCTTGCAGTTTCGCTCGCCCGTTCAAGAAATCCAGCTCGATAAGAAACGCCAGCCCTGAAACCTCGCCTCCGAGGCTTTCGATCAGCTCGGCGGTGGCAGCCGCAGTGCCGCCAGTGGCGAGCAGATCGTCGACTATCAAGACGCGATCGCCTCTTGCCACCGCGTCAATGTGAATTTCAACCTCGTCGGAGCCATATTCAAGCTCGTACTTGCGCGAAGCGGTTTCGGCCGGCAGCTTGCCGGGCTTGCGCACGGGAGCGAACCCGCAGCCGAGCTCCTGTGCCATGGGAGTGGCGAATATGAACCCACGCGACTCCACCGCTACGATGAGGTCAGGAGGATTGGACTTATAGGGCTGCGTAAGTTGCTCTATCGCAGTCCGGAACGCGCGTAAGTCCTTAAGCAGGGGCGTGATGTCCTTGAAGACGATGCCCTCCTTCGGAAAGTCGGGCACGTCTCTTATGTACGCCGCCAGGTTCATCGATCGCCCCGCAGCCCGGACGTCTGCCCCGCGTGAATGCGTTTCATGAATCCGAAACTCCTGTGAATCGGAACTCCCTGATCAATGCGGCCGGAGCGGCGACGCGCAGGTAGTCGCCGAGCAGTTTTGTCTCGCTAGTAAGCGCCTCAACCTCGCTAAACGCGTCCAATACGCTCTGGGTAAAGCGTAGATTCTTAAGCGGTTTCGTCACTTTGCCGTTTTCGATCAGGAAGGTTCCATGGCGGGTCATGCCCGTGAGAACAACGCGCATAGGTTCGACGAGATTCGTGTAGTGAAACGTCGTGACCAAAATCCCTCGGTCTACGCTTCGAACCAGCTCGTCCACCGATTTGACCTCGCCCGGCGCCATGAAAAGATTCGAAGCGACGGGTCCGTAGGGATTTGGAGCCGTCCAGGCGTGACCCGTATCTTGACGGCCATATTTCGCGGCAGTCTGGTGATCGTAGACAACGGCTTTCAAGACCCCGTTTTTGATGAAATCGACGCGTTCCCGGGCGACTCCCTCTCCGTCAAACGGACTAGGTATGCCGGTGCGATCCATCCCATCGTCCCAGATTGAAATATTGTCGCCCATCACAGCCTCACCCATCGACGAACACGTAAAGCTCCGGCCCTCTTCGTGAAAGAGGCCGTTGAACGATTCAAATGCAAGAAACTCGATCATCTGAGCGACGGCCGCTTCCTCAAGAACCACCTGATAAGTTCCGGGCTCGACGGCCTCGGGCGATCTTCCACGTTCGGCCTTTTCAGCCGCTGCATCACTGATCGACCGCATATCAATATCGGCCACGTCCCGAGAAAGTCCCATTGCCGTTCCGGATGCATCGGCGTCCATCAGCACAGCGTTGGCGCTGGCGGAACTTCCGTGGTGGTATTGCCAGATGTCCGCGGAGCTGGCCACGGCAACGGATTGGACTCCGGTGCCGAAAGCGCCGAATGCGGTGAGTCCCCTCATGCGGGCGGCATCCACGACTTTGCCGGCCCCGTCGGCACGGTCCTCCGGCGAAAAATCCACGGTCGCCGCGCTGAGGCCCTCGACGGTCCTGCGTTCACCCCTGGAAGGCAATCCGGCAAAATCGGGGTTCTCGGGCTGCAACCGGGCGATGCTGGCCGCCGTTTCCGCGAGCCGGCGCAGCGAGTCGGAATCGATCTGATTGCCGTCCGCCACTCCCACCTTCTTGCCCAGCGCGACCCTTAGGTTCACATGGACTGACTCCTCCGAAACGTTTTGATGAATCCCGTTATTGGCGAATCGAGTCAGACCGGTATCGGCCGACGAAATCACAGCCTCGACCTCATCGGCATCAGAGGCAAGCTCAAGCACCCGGCCGGCAATTTCGCGGGCGGCCGTTTCGGAAAGGATGGTCATCCTCTAACGCCCACGCGTACGTCCCGAAACCTCGCAGCCGAGGCGCCGTGGCCAACGTGCATTCCCTGTACGGGCTCGCCCTTGCCGCAGTTGGGCGTGCCCCACATTTGCCAGTTGTCGGCGATAGCGTCACAGCTCCGCCAGAACTGCGGCGTAACGCCGGTATAGGTGGGATTCTTGTACATATTCGTCAGGCGTCCGCCCTCGATTTGCCAGGCGATCTCAGTTCCAAACTGAAAATTGAGCCGGAGATCGTCGATGCTCCAGCTCTTGTTCAACTCCATGTATATGCCGTCATCGGTTGAGGCGATCAGGTCCTCCAGGGACACTTCGCCCGGCATGAGGTTGATGTTTGTCATGCGAATGAGAGGAATGTGATTCCACGACTCAGCCCTCATGGCCCCTGAACTGCGCTGGTCCAGTTCGGACGCCGTCTCCCGCGAGGTGAGGTAGCCGGTGAAGATACCGTCCTTGACCAAGGAATTGCGCTGGGCCGGGACGCCTTCGTCGTCGTAGCCAAACGTTCCCGCACCGAGGGAGGCGGTGGCGTCGGCCACTATGTTCACAATGTCGCTGCCGTAGCGGAACGTCCCTAGCCTATCCGGCGTCAGGAAACTGGTTCCCGCGAAGCTCGCTTCATATCCCAGCACACGGTCCAATTCGGTTGGATGTCCGCACGACTCGTGGACCTGCAGGGCGACTTGCGTAGCATCGAGGATCACGGTGGTCGTCGTTGCGGGACACTCGGTGGCACCGAGAAGTGCCACGGACTCCGAAGCTATTTTGGGCGCGTTCAGCTCGAGATTGAGCTTTTGGATTTCCTCGTAGCCACCAGTGACGACTTGACGCCCGAAGGAATTCGGAAAGCTCCGTTTTTGTATGTCGTCGTCGGAGGTGGCTGTGGCCTCCATTCCGGCGCCGGACTCCACGATCGCCTGAGTCACATAGGCTCCGTCGGTCGAGCCGAACGCCTTCTCAGTCTTGTAGATCTCCATCGAAGACTCGGCGACTTTTACACCTTTCTCACGGCGGAGCAGATCGTTGGCGCGGAGAAGTAAGTCCAGCTTGTCTTCAATTGAAACGCTGAGAGGGTCTACGTCGAATGGACTGGTGTATTCATCGACGATTGGCTCCTGGGCGGCGAGCCTGATCCGCTTTGACTGTACGCGGGCGCTCGCCCTGGCGATTCTCAACGCCCGGCCGGTAATTTCGTCCGCACCTTCGGTGTTGACGGACGACGCCGAAGCGAATCCCCAACTCCCGTTTACGAGGGCGCGAACACCCAGGCCGTAGTCGCTCGTCAGGTTGACGGCCGCCACCTGACCGTCTTTGACCATCAAGAATTCGCTCGTCTTTTGAACGATACGAGCGTCGGCGTAGGCGGCGCCGCCCGCGGATGCGGTATCGAGCACCCGCTCGATCACGGTCTTCATTGAATCGCCGCTCCTGGAGGATGCCCAGCCCCGGCCTCACGCCGGTTCCAAGCCAATATCTCGGTTCGCATGGTCGGCATTATGCGGATTCGTCGGGCCAAAGTCGAAGCCGAAACCGTCAGACGTGGAACGTCGGCGCCGGCGGGTGGACCTGGTCGACCGGGTTAGAAAACTCACGGCAGCCAGGCGGCCGCGAATGCCACACTTGTACGGGCGACCCAGATCAACGGAAACGGCGAGCAAATGCCCCCGGATACCGACGCCGAACTGCGCGGAATACTTGCGTCGGCAAGGACTGTAGCTGTGGTTGGACTTTCCGACAAAGAGAGCCGCCCCAGCAACGGCATCGGCCGGTTTCTTATTAACGCGGGCTATCGAGTGATACCGGTCAACCCAAACATCGACACGGTATTCGGCATCAAGGCTGTGGGTTCGCTCGATGAGGTTTCCGAAAAAATCGACATCGTGAATGTCTTTCGTCGGTCCGAGTTCACACCGACAATCGCGCGCCAGGCCGTGAATATCGGCGCGGGGACTTTATGGCTGCAACAGGGCATTCGAAATGACAACGCGATGCAAATTGCGGCCGACGGTGGACTGCATGCCGTCCAAGACAGGTGCATCGCCGTGGCTTACCGAATTCTTGGCGTAGGCGCGACCCGCAGCCGAGATAGACGGTGACAGGCGCCATTCGCGCGTAATGCGGCGCCCCAAGCTTCATACCAGTAGCTGTGCGGCCATCTCGTCGCACAAGCCCGACAACGCCGATACAACGGAAGCCCAATCCCGCTCCTGCTGCGGAAAAGGTCGCCTCGCCATCGCGCGGCCGCCCGGATGGTAGAGCGGCAGGAGAAGACGGTCGAACCATTGGACCGTCTTTCCGATATCGCGTGACAGCTTGAGCCCGTGAGTCGCGAGTCGGTCCAACGCCTCCAGCGATACACCGCCAAGCGAGACGACAAGCTTTGGATCTACGAGATTGATGGTCCGTTCGAGCCAGGACGCACAGTTGCGGATTTCCAGCGCCGTCGGCCTGGAATTGGCGCCGGTTGGCGACCGGGGATTGCAGATAACGGCGTTCGTTATGAACACGCCGCCGCGGTCCAAACCGGTGCTTCGCAATAATCGCTCGAAGTTCCGGCCGGCGCGGTCGCCGTGGAATGGGATGCCGTCGATATCAGCGCCGAAGCGTCCCGGCGCTTCCCCAACAAACATGACCTCTGCCGGGATGCGTCCGTTGAGCGGTCCGAGTACGCGGCGGCGGCCTTCCATTCGCGGACAACGGGCACAGGCGGCGGCCCGCGTGAATAAGTCCACTTGAAGCTCTTCCCTCAGGGAAGCAAGCGCTCCGCACGCAGGCGGCCCGACCGACGTGTGGTACAAAACGATTCCGCGTAACCAGATCCGCACTGAAGCCCGCGATATCGGGCCACGGTCATAAACTCCTCCACCAGGTCGCGGCCGTGAACCCGGCTCAGAAAATCCAAGTGGGCGTCGTGACACTCAATGGCGGCTCGCTTGGCGTCGATCACTTCGCTGATGTCGACATATTCAACGGGTTCGAAGCCGATCCCGAACAACGTGTCCATTTCGAGGATCGGCATAGCGCTCTCGGTAGGCGGATTTGCGCCTTCAAGCTGAGGAACCGTCGCGTTAGCCGACGCCCTTAGCGTCAAAGCGTGCGTGCTCGAGTGATCGACGCGATGATCGGTTGAACTGTGGGTGATCAGCACGTCGGGTCGAAATTCTCTAATGATTTCCACGAGTTTCATGGTCGTGACAGGTTCGTCGTAGATCGCGAAGTCCGAATTGCCGAGCCAGTGCAGTTCGGCCCCGAGCGCCTCCGCCGCCTTTTTAGACTCGTCATATCTCATTTCGGCAAGCTCATCGGGGGCTATCGCATCGTGGCTCAGGTTCCCGTTTGAGATGCAGACCATCGAGACGATGTCGTTCCGTTGAGCGTACCTGGCGAGCGTTCCTCCGCATGCGAACTCGATTTCTCCTGGCTGCACTCCAATCGCGAGCACCCGCATCGAGGCCACCTCATTAAGAATGCCGCCAGATTGCGACGACGTTAGATAATCCCACTAGGCTAGCCTTCTATACAACGAACCACCATGCCACGCTTTTACGACACAGCTCGAGTTTTCGTTACCGCCGGACGCGGCGGTAACGGTTCCCGCAGTATGAGGCGGGAAAAATATGTGCCGAGAGGCGGTCCCGACGGCGGAGACGGCGGACGCGGAGGGCACGTCGTTTTGTATGCCGTGGAGGGGGATTCGTCGCTCGTCCGATTCCACCACAGGCAGCGGTTCAAGGCCGCGAATGGATCTCCGGGCGGTCGCAGCCACAGTCACGGAAAAAATGGCGAAGATCGGAGAGTCTCGGTGCCGACGGGGACCGTCGTCTTTCGGGAAGATACCGGCGAACTGGTTGGAGATTTGGCGAATCCGGGCGACGAGTTGGTTGTTGCTCGTGGCGGCGAGGGCGGCCTTGGCAACTCGCACTTCAAGAGTTCCGTGAATCAGACTCCTCAAATCGCGCTGGAGGGCGAATCGGGCGAATCGAAATGGCTCAGGCTGGAACTCAAGCTGGTCGCGGACGTCGGTCTGGTGGGATGTCCGAACGCTGGTAAGTCATCGTTGCTCGCCCGCATATCGGCGGCGCATCCAAAGGTCGCGGGTTATCCGTTTACCACTCTCACACCGGTTTTGGGCACAGTAACCCTCGGCGAAAGCTCTCTGGTCGTCGCCGACATTCCCGGCCTCATCGAAGGATCGCACGACGGGGCCGGACTTGGACATAACTTCCTCCGCCATATCGAGCGAACGCGTTTCATCGCGCACGTTATCGACTGCACGGGCATTTCAGGCGATCCAATGTCGCTCTTCGATCAGACCACGGGCGAGCTGGAAGCCTATTCCCCGGGACTTGCAGAGCGCCCGGTCATCGTCGTCGCGAACAAGATGGACCTCGTTGAAGCTAGAGACAACTGGCCAGCCGTCAAAGAATCGCTCGCCAAGCGAGGAATTGAGGCGTATGCAGTCTCAGCGGTGACCGGAGAAGGCCTTGAGGAAGTCGTTCAGGCGATCTTCACTGGAATGTCACAGGCTCCGGAGCCGGAGACCGTCCACGGTTTTGGGGATGTCGTCTTGCGGCCGGGACTAGGTAGCTCGGCCCCGTCAGCGAAGAGAATCGGACCCGACGCCATCTCATTGGAGAGTGAGGAGGCGGAACGGCTGGCCGCACGGGTTGAACTGGACATTCCGGACGCAGCGCAGTGGTTTCAAAGGCAGCTCGAGCGCATGGGAGCCACTCGCGCGCTGAAAGAAGCGGGCGTGAGGCCCGGCGACACCGTGCATGTCGGCGAAAGTGAGTTTGACTGGCTCTAGTCGAAGTCCGCGCTATCTCGACGCTCCGCCCGCCGCCAGATCAGGGTCGAGCTCGCCGACATTCCGCAGACCATGTCTTGAGGCCCAATCGACTTTGCCCGAATCGAGCTGGTATTCGACCGTCGCCGACTCGCGCAGTTTCCCCCTGAAATCAACAATGGTCTTCCGGCGTAGCTCGTGCAATTGCTCGCTCGATACCGCTCGCGAGTCCTCTTTTGCCACGACGAGCAAAACGTGGAAACCGCCGGCGGACGAAATAGGATCGGAAACCGATCCCACGTCCAGGGAAAAGGCTGCTTCCTCCAGAGGCAACTCCAAAATCCCTCGGGGAACGAAACCGAGGTCACCATAGTCGGAGTCCGCGGGATCGGCATCTCCGGCGGCTCCATCGATATCCGCGGCGGGGGGAGCGTCCGGTACTCCCTTGTTCAAGGATTCGCGGGCCAGCGAGCTCCACAACGCCCCGGCGGCATAGCGCTTGATATACGAGGCCGCTTCCTCTTCGGTTTCCGCAACGATCTGCTTTACATGAACGTGCGGTTGCACCGCCGCTACGGACTCTTCAGCACGCGTTAGAAAAATGTGCTCGACAACTCGGGCGGTCATCAGGTCGTCAAATACATTCCGCGGCATACCGAGTCTGCTCAAGAGCGTATTCAAACGGTCTTCGAGCGGCTCTTCGGGTTGCGACGCATCCGAACTTGCCGGCTGCGGGATGGCCGGGTCGTTCGCATCGAGGGCGGCGGGCGTCGGCCGCGGCAGCACGGCAAGCACCGATTCCTGCTCAACTCGAAGATCGTCGGCCGAGACGACAATTCCCTCGACCTCAGCCTCTTTCTTTAGGACGATCACATTTATCAGGTCTTCAACCGCTTGAAAATCGGCCGACGAGAGGCCGAATCTTCTCTCAGTGATCCGATCCTCAATAGCCTGACGTTCGGCGGCGGTCGCCGCTATGTCGTCGGCGCGGTACCCGATAAGTTGGTTAATCTCCCGAATGATCTCGTATCTACGAAAGTCCCGAACCTGCGCGTAGACGCCTGCCTCAATCTCCGTTCCGTCCACAACGGCAACCGGCGAACGTGCCATGAAAAAGAACTCTACAAGAAGCGGTACGAGCAGAAGGATCCCGACGCTTGCCGCCACAATAGTGGCCAGAATCCCCAGCAGCCTCGCGAGGGCCGAATAGCGACGGGCCGCCGGTTCGTCACGCCAGTCGCGCAGCACGGTTGGAATTTCGAGCCAGGCGACCGGCGCCGGTGTTGCCGATTTGCGTCTCGCTGCACGCGCGGCCTGCCTCGCCTCCCGCTTTCTCCGGCTTCTGCTGTGCGGGCGACCCAACCCGAGCCTAGTTTCGCTCGGGCAACGCCGGGATCTGTGACATCAGGCCTGCGACTCGGAGACGTAGGGGAGAAAGGCGAGGTAACGTGCCCGTTTCAGAGCGACTGTGAGTCGACGTTGATGGCGGGCGCAGGTTCCGGTTTGGCGCCTGCCAAATATCTTCCCACCCTCGGTGAGAAACCGGCGCAGCCGCCCAACGTCTTTGTAGTCGATGGTCAGTTTCTCCGCGCAGAATTCGCACACGCGACTCCGGCCGGGACCGCCGAAGCGTCTGGGCGGGCGCCCCCCGGGCCGCGATGACCCGCCGCCCCCATACCCTCTTGATCCGTCGCCCGAAGGCGGCCTATGACGTTGAAAGTCCGGATTGTCCGTCAATTCAGCACTCCGTTCGAATTAGGTTTCAAAGAATCGTACGTGGCATATCTAGAACGGCAGATCATCCGGATCAACGCCGCCATTGGGTTCTTGTGCCTCAGGACTTGCGCCGCTCGGCTCTTCTCTGCCGCGTCCCAAAAGCTGCAACTCGTTTATGTTGATCTCAAGGCTTGTCTGGTCCTCGCCGCTACGGTTCTGCCACGCTCTCGTTCGAAATCGGCCGTGCACGAATACCTGACTTCCTTTTTGAAGGTAGTTGTTGGCGATCTCAGCGAGGCCGCGCCAGGCAGTACAGCGAAACCAGTCGGTCTCCTCGACATCCTCGCCGTCGGGGCCGCGACGAGTGTTGTTTACCGCCACACTGAACGATGTGAACGGGACGCCCGCCTGGGTGAATCTCATCTCCGGGTCACCGCCCAGGTTTCCGATTACCGAAATCAAGCAAGTCCCGCGCGCACGCGCTCTTCTGGGGCCCGAGTTATCCATCGTCCTCAATTTCCTGTGCGGCTGCGGCAGCCTCGACCACGGGTCCTTCCCCGCCTTCATCGTGGACCAGTAGATGACGCATTGTCTCGCGATCGAGGCGCAGTGCAGCCTCAAGGTCGGCCGTTTTGTTCGGCTCCATTTGAACCTTGCACATTACGTAGACCGCGTCTGTGAGATCGTCAATCTCGTAGGCAAGTTTGCGACGGCCCCATTCGTGAACGGCGGTAACCTTCCCACCGTTCTCTGTGACGAGCGCCGTCACCTTTTCGACGGCGGATGCGTTGGAGTCTTCTTCCTCGGTGGGAGGAAACAGCGTAACCAGCTCGTAGTCCCGCAATGACAACCCCTTTCCCCGGGTTTGCCTCCGGACCGCCACGGCCATCGGTGGTGCGTGCCGGAGGTAGAAAGGCAAATATTTCGATATTGCCGACGAGATTTGGATAGTATCACAGGAGTCCGCCGAGTCACGCGTTGGACCGGCAATGGGGAACCGCCACTTTGAGCAAACTCGCCAAGTTGCGACGATCGTCAGCAAACCCGCTCTACCGATGGGGTCTTCGCCCGTTGCCTGTGGACGCAAGCGATCATCTCGGCGGCGGAAGGCTCGTTGAGATTGCCGGGGGGCGGGTTTACGTCAGTACCATCGGGACCGGTCCTCCAGTGATCGCCCTGCCGGGATTCGCTGGAACGTCGCGCACATGGAAGCTACTGGCCGGCGAATTGCAAAACCTCTTCACGTTCCACCTCGTCGATTTCCTGGGATACGGTCTGTCCGATAAGCCGAGTAACGCGGATTTCTCGCCAGTGGGACAGGCGCGACAGATCGAAGACTTGATGAAGACGCTTGGCCTGAGCCGATGCATTTTGCTCAGCAATGCGGCCAGCGCCCAGCCGGCGCTGCATGCGGCTTTTCGCCAACCAAGGCGCTTCCAAGCCAACATCATGGTCGCGCCCTTCGTGGCGCCCGGTCTCTGGGTTCGATTGCTGCTTGGCCTCGCCGCGCCGCCACAGGCAAAGAACATGATCTCAGGGCTGTTCGGGCTGCGCGCGTTCGTTTACCTGGCAAACATGCTCGGCCGCCATCGCACGGATACGGTCACTGGCGACGTCGTTGACGAGCAGTACCTACCCTTCGGCACCGATGGTTATTGGGACGCGCTATCGAAGTCGGCAAAGTACCTTCGCCCGCAAGCTCTCGTCGGCATCATGCAAATGATCCCCGTTCCCACACTGGTTATCTGGGGTGATCGCGACCGCGCGGGCAACACGGAGAGAGCCCGGCGAGTGCTAGACGATATTTCAGACCACCGATTTAAGGTGATCGCCGATTGCGGTCACGTGGTGCAGG
>PVBE010088785.1_pt1 | contig 14392 bp, 9 predicted proteins | sample 1631181 | NCBI WGS metagenome assembly PVBE01 (sample SAMN08397723, study PRJNA350692) | Marine metagenome, whole genome shotgun sequencing project. | isolation source: water | place: Pacific Ocean | collected 2012-04
GCCAGGGCGTCGGCGTCCATGCCGAAGACAGAGGCGAAGTGGGCGCTGATGTGGGGGACGCTGTGCTCGTCGAACTCGATCGTCTTGGAGACGATGCGGCCACCTTCCTCCAGCAGGAGCTCGCGCATCTCGACGACCTCGGACGCCGGCCCTGCCCTCACGCCGAAGATCAGGCCCGTCGCGAAGAGCATCGTCGTCATGGCGAAGCAGGCGGCGACGCTCCAGCCGATGACGGCCGCGCGCGATCGCCGGGCGGGGGCAGCGCCCATACGGGCGCTCCCGGGGTTGGCGACCACCTCGTCGATGTCCGTTTGCACCTCGGTCGCGCTCTGGTAACGGCGCGGCGGGTCCTTCTGCAGGGCGTGCAGGACAACGTCGTCGAGGCGCACGTCCACCTGCACGCGCTGGGAGGGCAGGGAGAAGTTCCCGATCGGCAGCTCGCCGGTCAACAGCTCGTAGAGGACCACGCCCACCGAGTAGAGGTCCGCACGGTGGTCGACCTCGAGGGGAGTCTCCACCTGCTCGGGCGCCATGTAGTGCGGCGTGCCCATCACCTGCGTGGCTCGCGTGAGGGTCGCCGACGGCCGCACCCCGGCCAGTTTGGCCAGGCCGAAGTCCGAGATCTTGACCTGCCCGTCGTGATCGAGCAGGACGTTGCCGGGCTTGATGTCGCGGTGCACGACGCCCTGTTCGTGGGCGTACTGCAGCGCCGTGCAGACCTGGCAGACGATCGAGAGCGCCTCGCGCGGGGTCAGGGCGCGCGTGTCGATCACGCGCCGCAGGTCCGTGCCCTCGACCAGCTCCATGGCGATGTACCACAGGTCTCCTGCGCGCCCGAAATCGTAGACGGCGACGATGCCGGGGTGCGAGAGGCTGGCCATGGCCTGGGCCTCACGCTGGAAGCGCTCTGCGAAGCCCCCGTCGCTGTCGGGCGGGGTCGTCAGGACCTTGATGGCGACGACGCGCTCGAGGCTCTTCTGGCGCGCGCGGTAGACGGCGCCCATGCCGCCGCGGCCGATCAGGCTCTCGACCTCGAACTCGGGGAGCAGTTCCGACAGCTCCTCGGGCGTCGGGATGTTTCCCTGGGGGTGGTATACGTTTTCCTGCATCAGTCCCAGCTCCACGAGGCGGCGCGCCATGCCTCCCATGATCCGAGGATCGGGGGCGGGCGTCGCGCGACGGCCTTCTCTGTTGTGTTCGTTCATCGGCTTTGGGCCGGGAACCCCTCCCGGCAGCACTGGGAGCAGGGATCGCGAGCAGGTGTCACAGGGGAATCGGAAAAAAGTGTGTGGGATTCATCGTGAAAGGACGAGCAGCAGGTGCCGCAGCTCGTCCTCGACGTCGCCGGGGTCCGACAGGGTCTCGGCCACCTCGGCTCGCAGGCGCTCGCCGAAGGCCTGACGCAGGCGCCAGGAGGCGGTGCGCAGGGCGCCTTCGGTGCTGCCGAGCCGGTCGGCCAGCTCGGCCAGGGGCGGCAGATCCGCGCCGCCTTCGAGGACCCCGCGCAGGGCCTCGAACAGCTCGCCCTTCTGTTGCGCGTGCCACTCGTCGCGCACGGCGCTGAGGGTGTGGTCGAGCAAGGCCTGGGCCCAGGCGCGCTCGAAGGCGAGCTCGGGGTCCTCGCCCTCGGCCGGCTCGTTCGCGAGGCGCGCCTCGGCCGAGCCCGTATCCAGGGAGAGCACGGGCGCGCCGCCGCCGCGCTTGCGGGTGCGCTCGCGCTCCCGTTCGTTGATCATGTGGTGGCGTGCGGCGGCCGCCAGCCAGGCGCGGAAGCGCCCGCGCCCGGGGTCGAGACCCGCCAGGTCGCGCCGCTCGAGGATGCGGGCCAGCATGCCCTGCACCAGATCCTCGGCCTCCTCGGCGTCGGCGCCGCGCCGGCGCAGGGTCGCGTAGAGCGGGTACCAGTAGGTGGCGCAGAGTTCCTCCAGCGCTCCCGCCGTTTCGGGCGAGGGCGTCCCGCCGGCCCGGTGCACGAGGCTCCACGAGGTCGTCGCGAACCCCGCTCCGCGCGGCGGTCGCGGCAGGTCCAGCCAACTCGTGTCAGGGGTCTCCACCATCGCGCGAGAGTGTACGCCAAGGCGCGCGCCCTCTTCCCGTTTCCCTTGGCGGTCCTCCCGTTTCTTGCACGGGGAGCGCGCAGCGCTCGGACAGGTCAGGAGCGCACGGCGCGCAGGCTCGATCGGGCTCGCTCCATGTCCCGCCGCGCTGCTTCGAAGGTCTCGGGAGGTGCCGAGACCTCGAACACCAGGAACCGTCTGCCGTGGTGGTAGACGTCCTTCAGGTATCGCTTGCCCTTGTATTCGTAAGCATAGGAGCGTCCGTTGCCCACGCGGCCGCTTCGCTTGCGCACGCGCAGGGCCTCGACGCCGCCCCGCTCGAGCCCGACCTCGATGCCGTCGAACACCTTCCTGGCATCCGCCTTGCTCTTCGCAGTCAAGTCCGCGTCGTAGACCAGGCTGATCAGCACGCCATCGCCGTCGAGACAGCGCCGGGCATAGAGGACGCCGGCCTCGTTGGCGGCGTCGTCGTAGAAGCTCGGTAGCTCGACCTCGACGTCCATGTGGGTCCCTCGGAAGGCCTTCTTGCGGTAGACGGGTTTCTCCTTGAGGGCGCGCTGCGCGCTGTCGCCCGACGCCGTCGAGAGCTCCAGCTGGTAGCGTCCGTCAAACGACAGGGTGGGCTGGTCGGGTGTTCCGCCAGCGGTCATCTCGACGCGTCCCGCCAGGTTGATGCTCTTGATCCTGTGTTCTGTGAGATCGACCCGTAGCTCGCAGCCGAGGGTGTATTCCACACGCCCGGTCAGCTCCGGCTGAAGCTCCCCCTCCTGGATGAAGTGCAGCGAGCCCGTGAAGACGGCCAGCCGCCCGTCCTCTTCGAGTCGCTCCAAGGTCAGGCTCCCGGCCCCCGTTGTGGTGTCGAGGTAGGAGTCGAGCAGGACGTCTCCCAGCGCCGACAGGTCGATCGTGGTCGATTCGCCGACGGCGATGTCCCGTGGGAGGCTAGCGTGAAGCCCCACCGATCCCTGGGCTCGGAGCAGCTTTCTCAGCTTGGACTCGAGCAGCACCCGCCCCTCGCTGGGCATCACCTGGACCTCGCCCTCTGCACTAATCCAGGACAGGGTCAGGCCGTTGAGGGGCTCGTCGGTGATCTCCCCATCCTGGGTGGAGCGCACGCGCAGGTACTGACGGCTGCACTCCTCTCTGTCATCAGTGAGCACGTCGACGCGATCGACGAAGCGCCGCTCCTCCTTCATCTCGGTGATGATGGGAGCGGGTGCGCCTCGCACGGTCATCTCGCCTTCGAGGCTGCGCTCGATCTGGATGAACAAGGGCTCGCCGATGGCAACGAAGACGCGGGCGTCGATCCCCTCCCGCGAACCTGGAGTGAGGGGGTCACCCTGGAGGGGGGACGCGGTGCAAAGCGGGCTGATGAGGCCTGTGAGCAGGAGTCCGAGGAGAGCGTGATGCATCGGGTTACTAGGGGAGCCAGATTGGTGAGACGAACACGTGATACAGAACGAGAACTGGCCTCCCGAACGACAGGATTCCCACAAAAACCAAAGGGCCGCACCTGGGGCGATGATGGGTTGGAGCCGGCACCTCGACTCCACCGCCGAGCCCCAGACCTCAGCACCTCCGACGGTCGTGGTCTCATCGTCTCTCGAGCAGCCGGACCATGGCCTCGCCGAAACCTGTGCCGGTCTGGGCGAAGAACCAGGGGCTGCCGAGGTAGTGGTAGGGCCGGTCGTTGCCAAACTGGTGCCATTTGTCGACGTCCTTGGACCAGCCGCCCTCGCCGTTGTAGATGTCGTCGGCCTCCATGTCCCAGTACTGATCCGTCCTGACGACAGCGACCGCACCCTCCAGGCCCCCGCGCTTGGCCATCGCGAGCTGGCCCTTCTTGATGTGATCTCGTGCGCTGAGGCCGCCATTCCTGGCAGGCCTCGACTTGCGTAGTCCGTCGAAGCCCACCTGGCCGATGACGAACTTCATGTCAGGCGCCTCGAGGTCCTCGCGCACGTCGCTGATGAACGCGGCCATGTACTCGCCGTAGTTCGTGTACCAGTCCTCGGTGAACTGGTCGTTCCAGCCCTGGAACCAGACGAGGCCGCAGAGCTCGTAGCCCTGCCCCTTGTAGCTAGGGAAGAACTCCTTCAGGTTCGCGAGGGTGCCGTGCACCTCCTTCATCATCTCCCGGTAGAAATGGCCGTAGGGCTCTTTCATGCCCGCGACGGTGACGAAGGGCTTCTTCCGGTCCGGGTTCTTCTCGTTGTTCTTGGCGATCTGTTCGTTCTTCTTCTCGACCATCTGCTCGAACTCCGCTTCTGTCGGTAGACCGGCGGAGGGAGAGCGGAAGTCCTGTCCGAGCGACTTGCCACCCCAGGCGGTCTTGATCAGGAGGACCTGCTCATCGAAGTGGTCTCCCAAGGCGTGCCCGAAGTTGTACTCCGGACCGAAGCACTTGCTGGGCGAGGCGTAGCCGACGGTGAGGTTTCCGTGTTCGCCGAGGTAGTTGATCCAGACGTCCTCGCGCTCGCTCCAATCGTAGAACGGCTCTTTCGGGTTCGCCTCGATGGAGGCGCGGTGCTTCTTGGTGAAGGAGTCGAAATCCCCGTTCTTGATGAAGTGCTTGTAGCGCTCGCGATACTCGGGCTGGCTGACCTGCCAGGCGACGGGCTCCGGGTAACCCTTGCCCTGCATGTTCGACTGGCCCGCGAGGATGAAGACCTTCACCTTGCGGTCGGTGCCCGGCTCGCTCGCGGCGGGGGCGCTGGAGGAGAGGAGGAGGCCGAGAGTGAGGAATCCGGATACGGCGTGCTTCATGGCGGATGGTGGGGTGTAGGTCGGGAACTCGTTCGGAGGATAGACCCTCCGCCAGCTTCGCGGTTCACCAAGGTCGCGCGCACCCCCTCAGTGCGCCCCGGCATGCTCTATGGGCATTCATCGCGGAGCTCCGAGAAGCGCACGGAGGGCACCGTCGTTTTGTGGTCCACGAAGTGCTGCTGCCGGCCTCTCTTCCATCCCTTGCCGCTCAGGGCGGTGTGAGCGCGCCGCCGGAGAGAGAGCGGGAGAGGGGGCCAGCGTGGACGGGGCGCGAGTTGAGGGGGTGCGGGGAGCGAGTACGATGGTGTCGGCATGGTGCGCGCCCAAGACCCGGAGGGACTCGAGCGACTCCGCGATCCCGCCCGCCGCCGGGTGATGGTCAGCGGTGGCACGCTGTGGTTGACCCTCTCCCTGGCGCTGTCCGTTCTGGGGCAGGAGGACGGAGGAGGAGACCTCGCGGCCGCCCTCGGGCCCACCTTTCAGCGGCGTTGCTTCGCGTGCCACGCAGGGGAGGAAGCCGAGGCGGGGCTGGATCTCTCGTCGTTCGATCCGACTGATCTGGAAATGGTCTCGGAGATCTTGTTGCGCGTGCGGTCGAGGGAGATGCCGCCGCCGGACGAGGTCTCGCCCCTGGAAGTGGTCCTGGAGGAGGACGAGCTTCGGCACTTCACCGCCAGCCTGATCGCGGTCCTGGCGAAGGGCCCTGCGGATCCCGGGCGCCCAACCTTGCGGCGCCTCAACCGCGCGGAGTATGGGAGCACCGTGCGCGACCTGCTTGGGATCGACGTCGCGGTGGCGCGTGATCTGCCCGAGGACGCCACCTCGGAGGGCTTCGACAACCAGGGTGACGTGCTCTTCGTTGACCCGGAGCTGGCCCAGATCCTGGCGCGCTCCACCGATCGCGTTCTGGAGGTCTTGCTGGTGGACCCGGCTGCCCTGGAGCGCCTGGGCCTCGGATCCGACCCCTCGTTCGAGGAGGCCTTCGCGGCGTGGCTCGAGCGGGCCTTCCGGCGTCCGCCCACGACCGACGAGCTGCAGGCGCGCATGGCCCTCTGGCGAGAGAGTGGCTTGCACGCGGTCCTGTCGAGCGTGCTGCTCTCGCCCCACTTCCTGTTTCGCGTCGAGGAGGACCGGGAGGAAGAGAGCCCGTGGCCCGTCTCGAGCTGGGAGCTGGCGTCGCGGCTCTCGTACTTTCTCTGGGGCACGATGCCCGACGAGGCGTTGTTCGAGCGGGCGCGGGACGGGAGCCTGCTCGATCCCGAAGTCCTCGACCGGGAGCTGACGCGCCTCCTGGACCATCCGCGCGCTCGCGCGCTCGGTGAACGGTTCGCCGTGCGCTGGCTGGGCGTGGCACAGGTCGCCACCCAGGCCGTGGACGTGCGCCGATTTAGCGGCGTCAGCGATGCCCTGAAGCGCTCGATGGTGGAGGAGACGGTCCTGTTCTTCGAGGACCTCGTGCGCCGGGACGCCAGCCTGTTGGAGCTCCTCGACTCGAAGCACACCTTCCTGAACGCGGCCCTCGCGGCCCACTACGGCGTCGAAGGCGTGAAGGGCGAGCGGATGCGTCGCGTCGAGCTGAGCGATCGGCGCCGGGGCGGCGTCCTGACCCAGGGCAGCGTCTTGACCGCGACTTCCCAGCCCTTGCGCACGAGCCCGGTCGTGCGCGGCGCCTGGGTGCTCGATCGTCTGCTGGCCTCCCCGCCACCTCCACCGCCGCCGAACGCCGGCGTGTTGCCTCCGGACGATCGGCAGGAGGACGGGCTGAACCTGCGTCAGCGCCTGGAGCGCCATCGGGCGGATGCCGTCTGCGCGAGCTGTCACGACCGGATCGACCCGATCGGTTTCGCCCTGGAACACTACGACGGAGTGGGGCGCTGGCGTGACGCGGATCACCTGGGTCCGATCGATGCGCGCGCCACCTTGCCGGACGGTCGCGAAGTGGACGGGGTGATCGGCCTCAAGGACGCCCTGCTCGCGCGCCCGGGGGACCTGGGGCGCGCCGTGACCGAGGCCCTGCTCGTCTACGCCCTGGGGAGGGCGCTGGAACCGCGGGACGCGCTGCTGGTCGAGGAGATCGTGGCAGAGCTGCGTAGTGACGGCTGGAGGGCGCGCACCCTCGTGCGTTCGGTGGTGCGGAGTTACCCTTTCCTGCACCGTCGGCGAGCACGATGACCTTCCATTCCCTCTCTCGCCGGGCCCTCCTGCGAGGCACCGGAGCGGCCCTCGGCCTGCCTTTTCTGGAGGCGATGTTGCCGAGGTTCGGCGACCCGACTCCGCCGGCCCGGATGGTGTTCCTGTTCATGCCCAACGGCGTGCTGCCCGCAGCCTGGACGCCGGCAGAGGAGGGGCCGGACTGGGCGCCGACGCCGACCCTGGCGCCCTTGACCGCGCACCGCGCCCGCACGCAGATCCTGACGGGGTTGCGCAACAAGAACAGCATGGAGGGCGAGGGGCACTACGTGAAGACGACCGCCCTGCTCTCCGGTGAGCGTGTCCGCAAGACGGGCGGGCGCGACTTGCGAGTGGGCACGAGCATCGATCAGCTCGCCGCGCGCGCCACCGGCGACGCCACGCGCGTGCCGTCGCTGGTGCTCGGACTCCAGGGCGTCCGTCACGCGGTCGACATGGGCTACAGCACGGTCTATGGCTCGCACATCTCGTGGCGCACGCCCACCCAGCCCGCCACCAAGGAGACGGACCCGCAGCGGGCCTTCGACCGGCTCTTCCGGTCGGCCAGGCGCCATTCTGGGGACGCCTCCGTCCTCGATCTGGTGGCGAGCGAGACGGCGCGACTGCGCCGCTGCCTGGGCGGGGCGGACCGGGACAAGCTGGGCGAGTACCTTGAGGCGGTGCGTGAACTGGAGCGTCGCCACGAGCGCTTCGGAGAGGACCTCCCGGACCGTGATCTCGAACAGCCCGCGGACCCCGCCCAGCACGAGGCCCGCGCGGAGTGGATGCTCGACCTGATCGCCCTCGCCATCGAGACGGACGCGACGCGCATCGCGAGCCTCATGTTCGGCAACGCCGTGGGCGGGACGAACTTCAGCTTTCTGGAGGGTGTCGAGGGCGGTCACCATCACCTGTCCCACCACGAGAAGGACCCGGCCAAGATGGACCAGTACCAGCGCATCAACCGCTGGCACGTGGAGCGCATGGCGGGCCTGCTCGACCGCCTGGCCGGGCGTCGGGAGCTGGACGGTGACCTGCTCGACCGGACGCTGGTGTTCTTCGGTTCTGGGTTGCGCGACGGAAACAGTCACGATCCGAACAACCTGCCGATCCTGCTGGCGGGCGGACAGGCCCTCGGCGTCGCCCCCGGCGCACACCGCCGCTACCCGAAGCACACGCCCCTTTGCCGCCTCTACATCTCCATGCTGCGCGCGTTCGGTCTCGAGGTCGATGCGTTCGGTGACGCCGAGAGTGCCCTGCCAGACGTCCTGACCAACTGACCGTACGGTGTCGCGCGCCCATCACTGCTTCGACGACCCGACGGCGCCGCACTGACCTTCCTCCAATTTGGTGGGCGCTGGCTCTGGAATGGCGGGTCGAGGGGATCGCTCAGGCTGGCGCAATTCCCTATTCTCCTAGCACCATGAATGAAGAAGCTCTCGGTACCAAGCCCCAGGAGGAGGCGCGCTCGGGCTGGGGGGCCACCTGCCTCAAGATCACCGGCTGCGGCTGCCTGGTCGCCCTGCTCCTCACGATCTTCGGCGTCTGGCTCGTCGATCGGTGGATCCCCGTCCTCGGCCACAGCTGGAACATGGGCGAGCGAATGCATGTGCGGTCGGGCCAGGTCCTCGAGGACTCCATCCTTTTCCTCGGCCAGGAATTCAAGGTCGACGGAGAGATCGACGGAGACGTGACCATGCTGGGTGAGGGGCTGGAGGTCGCTGGAACGATCCGCGGCGACGTCGTGTTCATGGGTGAGCGCTTGCACCTGAGCGGTCCGCCGACCGTGGGTACGATCGACGGCGACCTGAGCTTCATGGGGGAGCACTGCCGGATCGAGGGGAGGGTCACCGGTGACGTCGCCTTCACCGGCGAGCGCCTGACCCTCGGCCCCGAGGGCGTGATCGAGGGCGATGTCGAGATGACCGGGGAGACCTTCGAGAACGAAGGGACCGTCGGCGGTTCCATCTCGGGCGTGTACGGCAACTAGCGGCGAGGTCAGGTTCCGTATCTAGGAGCGCAGGCCCCTGGCGCGCCCTGGTGGTGCTTCTTGGGAATTCTGTCGGGTGGGTGTGGGTTTTCTCGTCTTCCCTGGTGACGCCATCCCACGAGATGGAAACCCCTACCAGGCGAGGCCTCATGTACCCGACGATTCTTTCGACCCTTTCGACCCACGCAATTCTGCGCGCCGCTGGACTCCCCGCGGCTGCCCTGCTCACCCTGGCGTCCCTCGCCGGAGCGGGCACCTTTCACGTCACCAACACCGCGGACTCCGGCCCGGGCAGCCTGCGCTGGGCCATCAACGAGGCCAACGCCAACGCGGGGCCGGACGACGTGGTCTTCGACGTCTCCGGGGCCGTGATCCTGGCGTCGGCACTGCCCAGCCTGACCGACGACGGGACGCGTCTTTTGGGGACGACCGCGCCGGACGTCGGCGCCGGGCCGGACGTCACCGTGCTTGGCGGCGGGACCTACCCGGGCCTCTTCCTCGACGGGGCTTCCGGCTGCACGATCCAGGGCTTGCGCCTGATGGGCTTCGGCGCGGGGGTCGTCCTCGCGCATGGTGCTCGGGGCAACTTGGTCGGAGGCGCTCATCCCATCGACACCAACGTCGTGGTGGGGAACCTGGTCGGCATCGTCCTGCGCGATCCGGGCACGGACGAGAACAAGATCTACGGCAACGTGGTCGTCGACCACAACGACGAGGGCATCCTTCTCTCGAACGGACCCTCCGGAAACATGATCGGCGGCACCAATCCCGACGAGGGGAACCTGATCTTCGGCAACGGTCGGGAGGGGATCCACCTGGCGGTGGCTCTTCCGCCCGCGCCCCTATTCGGTTGCTCGGGTACGTTGATCAGCAACAACCACATCGGCACCGACGCAGGGGGTGTCGATCTCCTCGGTAACGGTCTCTCAGGGATCACTCTCGACTCTCTGGTCGACTCTGTCGGTCACTCCGCCACCTTCATCACGGACAACGTGATCGTCGATAACGGCGGGAACGGAATCCTGCTCCTGGCAGGGGCCAACACCCATGTCAGTGACAACATGATCGGCGTGGACGTCACTGGTGGTGCCGACGCGGGCAATGCGCTGGACGGCGTACACATCTTCACGGGATCCGGGACCGAGATCGGTCCCGGGAACGTCATCAGCGGCAACGGCCTGAGCGGCGTGCTGGTGCGGAACTCGCAATCCGATTTCACACGTGTCACCGGTAACCACATCGGGATGGACGTGACGGGCTTCGTGCCCCTGGGGAACGACCGCGACGGCGTCGTGCTGCTCCACGACGTGGCGTTCGCTCTGGTCGCCGATAACCTGATCAGCGGCAACGGCATGAGCGGCGTGCTCCTGGTGGGGAACAGCCCCTACCAGAACGTGATCGAGAAGAACCTGATCGGTCTCGACGAGTCGGGCCAGGCCGCTGCGGGCAACGGCCTACACGGCGTCAATCTGGCGGGCGTGGCGACCGACAACCTGATCCGCGACAACACCATCAGCGGCAACGCCGAGTTCGGCATCGCCGACACGATCGGCGCGACGCTGCCCGGTATCATCGAGCACCGCAGCACCATCCAGGGCAACCGGGTGGGGACCGATGTGGGCGGGAACTCGGCCGTGCCCAACGGGAGCGGCGGGATTCGCATGAAGGGCAGCGGATCGCTGGTCGGCGGGCCGGGAGCGGGGCAAGGGAACCTCATCTCCGGGAACGGCGGCTGGGGCATCAGCGCCTCGCAGGACGCCGGCCTGCCCTACATCCAGCTCGGGCTGGTGATCCAGGGCAACACGGTCGGCCTCGACTTGACCGGCAACCCTCTGGGGAACGCGAACGGCGGCGTCCGTCTGGGCGACGGCTACCACGAGACGCTGGTCGGTGGCGATCCCGCCCTGACGGGCGCGACGAACGAGATCTGCCACAACGGTGGTCCCGGCGTGCAGGTGGGGCAGGGCGGCTGGTTGACCGCTATCCCCGTCTCGAACCAGATCCTGACCAACCGCATCGACCAGAACGCTGGGGATCCGATCGAACTGGTCGTGGGCGGAAACGACCTGCACCCCGCTCCGGAGATCACGTCGGTCTCCGTGACCGAGGTGACCGGGACGAATCCGGTGCTGGGATTCGGTGCGCGGATCCAGGTCTTCGGAAACGATGGCGGCTTCCTGGACGAGCTCTGGGTGCCGGCGTCGGCGACGAACTGGGTTCTGCCCGTCTCCTTGGCCGCCGGTGAGACGGTCCGCGCTACCGCCACCTCCCTCTGGCCGGGGACGGTCGCCGTGCCCCAGACCTCCCCGTACTCCGCGGAGGACGACGGCACCGCCGGCACGCCCTTCTGCTTCTGCCCGCTGCCCGTCGCTCCCTGCGGCAACGCCGATCCGGTGGCCGGTTGCGCCAACGGCAGCGGCACGGGCGCCCTGTTGATGACGAGCGGCTCGGCGACGCTCGCCAACGCGGACCTGGTCCTGGAGGGTTCCAACCTGGTCCCCAACCAGCCTGGGCTCTACTTCCAGGGTGACAACCCCGCCGCAGGCGGGGCCGGGTTCCCCTTCGGGGACGGTCTGCGCTGCGTCGCGGGCTCCCTGGTCCGGCTCCAGGTCGTTATCGCCGACGGCGCCGGGGATTCGGCGACCTCGGTGGACATCGGCGTGGCCGGAGGGGTCTCCGCGGGCGAGACGAAGCACTACCAGCTCTGGTACCGCGCGCCGGGGGCGAGTCCCTGCGGCACGGGCTTCAACCTCACCAACGCGACCTCCGTCTCCTGGACGGACTGACCGAGAAGTCGCTCCACCTACCGCTCGGGCGTCGGGATCTCGGATTCCGGCGCCCGAGGTGCATCTCTCGCCGAGGTAGAATGCGCCGATGCTGGTCGGGACCACGGGGAATCGCACGCTCTTCCTCGCCGTCGCCTGCGTCGCCGTGGTGGCTGCGTCGGTTTGGGTTGCGATCGAGCGGCGCGGAGCGGCCGAGCCTGGTGGGGTTGGGGAGCGCGAGACGCCCACGCGAGCGACGACGGCGGCCTTCACCGACATCACCCTCGAGGCGGGGATCGACTTCGTCCATGACAACGGGGCGCGCGGTGACTACCTGTTGTGCGAGATCATGGGGCCCGGCGGCGCCCTGTTCGACTACGACGGCGACGGCTGGCTCGACGTGTTCCTGGTCCAGAGCGGCGTGCTGGGTGAGGAGCGGGCGGACGTCGCCTGCCGCCTCTATCGCAATGACGGCGCGGGCGGCTTCACGGACGTGAGTGAGGCGAGCGGCGTCGCCCTCGCGGGCTACGGCATGGGTTGCGCAGTGGGCGACCACGACGGCGACGGGACGCCGGACCTCTACGTCACGCGCGTCGGGCCCGACGCCCTGCTCGCCAACCAGGGCGACGGGACTTTCCGCGACGTGACCGCTGAGGCGGGCCTTGCGAACGACGGGTACACCAGCTCGGCTTGCTGGTTCGACGGCGACGGCGACGGGCGGCTGGACCTATACGTTGCGCGCTACACCGACCTCGCTCCCCTCGCTCACGTGCCCTGCACGAACTTCCTGGGCCACCGCGAGTACTGCGACCCCTCGACGGCGGACTAGACGCGCGACCTCTTCTACCGCAACCTCGGCGGCGGGCGCTTCGAGGACGCCTCGACGGCCTCGGGCGTCGCCCTGCGCACGGGCTACGGACTGGCGGTGGTCGCCACGGACCTCGATTCCGACGGCCTGGTGGACGTCTACGTGGCCAACGACCAGTCGCCGGCCTTTTACTGGCACAACCGCGGCGACGGCACCTTCGAGGAGATCGGTCCCCAGACCGGCGCGGCCTACAACGGCCAGGGCGTGGCGATCGCCGGTATGGGCATCGTGGCCGAGGACCTCGACGGCGACGAGGACATCGACCTGTTCATCACCAACATCCGCCAGTTCAGCCACCTCTTCCTGCGCAACGACGGCGCGATGTTCTCCGACGCCAGCTACCGCTGGGGAGATCCGCGCTGGATGGCTCCCCACACAGGCTTTGGCACCGTGGCCTTCGACTCGGACAACGACGGCGTCCTGGAGCTGTTCGTGGCCAACGGGGCCGTCGCCCGCAGTCGCTCGGCGACAAGCATCGAGGCGGTCTACGCCGAGCCGAACCAGTTCTTGCGGCGCGACGCAGCGGGCCGCTGGGTCGAGGACGGCGGCGCGTTCGGGAGCGTGCTTCTGGCCCCGGCGGTCTCGCGCGGTGTCGTGTGCGGAGACATCGACAACGACGGGGACGTGGATCTGCTCGTATGCCGCAACGGGGAGCGGCCGCAGCTCCTGCGCAATGATCACGACGGCCGCGGCCACTGGCTGTCGGTGCTCCCCATGGACGCCGAGGGGCGCGGCCCCGTGCTGAACGCGCGGGTGACGGTAGAGGTGGGCGGGGTGCGACGCATGCGCGAGTGCCGCGTACAGCAGAGCTACCTGGTCTCTTGCGACCCGCGCGTGCACTTCGGTCTGGGCGAACTCGACGCCGTGGAGCGGATCAGCGTTCGCTGGCCCGACGGGAGCGGGGAGGACTTTCCCGGCGGAGCGGCCGACCGCTTCGTGACCCTGCGGCGTGGGAGTGGGGAGGAGCGGCGGTGACGCGAGCGGGGAAGCTGTCGGGGGTCGAGGGAACCCTGGTCGTGGTGCTCCTTGCGGGCCTGGGCTTCCTGGCGTGGACGCAGCTCGCGCCCGTGCCCACAGCGGTCGTGCCGTCGTTGCGCTTCTTCGAGCGCAGCGACGGCATGCCCGTGGCGGAGGTGGACGCCGGCGAGCTCTCGGCCTTCCTGACCTCGGTCGGCGTGCCGCCCTTGCCGATGGCGCCGCCGCCCATCGAGGAGGCCGTGGCGCGCGCGATGACGCGCGTTATGGAGGCCCTGAGCGAGTCGCGCTCGGCGGCGAACTACGGTCGCTTCGGCCAGTTCTTCGACGCCCTGCGCATGACCGATCAGACGCGCGCTTGCTTCGAGCGCGCCGTGGCCCTCGCGCCCGACGCCCACCGCTGGCACCACAACCTCGGGCGGCACCTGGCGACGATGGGAGAGCTGGAGGAGGCCGAGGAGCAGCTTCGACGGGCGCTCGAGCTCGATCCCGACTACCTGCCGACGCGCTGGCGGCTCGCGCGCCTGTGTTCCCAGACGGATCGCGGTGCGGAGGCGGAGACGCTCCTGCGCGCCACCCTCGCGTCGGCCGAGCACCCCTATCCCTGGACCGAACTCGCGCAGCTGGCGCTCGGTCGAGGCAGCGCAGTGGAGGCGCGGACGCTGCTGGAGACTGCCCTGGGGCGAGACCCTGGCCACGGTCGCGCCCACGCGCTCATGAGTCAGGCGTGGACGGCCCTGGGCGACCCGACGCGCGCCGCGGCCCACGCGCGGCGCGGGCGCTACTCGATCAAGAGCCTCGA
>PVBE010073862.1_pt1 | contig 14390 bp, 13 predicted proteins | sample 1631181 | NCBI WGS metagenome assembly PVBE01 (sample SAMN08397723, study PRJNA350692) | Marine metagenome, whole genome shotgun sequencing project. | isolation source: water | place: Pacific Ocean | collected 2012-04
CGCGCTGGCGAGTCGCGACCTTTTATTCAGGGGGTCCCTGGGGCGTAGATCGGGCTGAGCTGGGGAAGGGAGGGTCGCCTCGCCTTGGAGGCTCGCCTGGAGCGAGTCGCCTGCCGCTCGGCGATCGAGCAGGCTAGGGCTCCTCAGGGGGTGGGAGGAATAATTGACCCAGAGGGTAGGTCTTCTTGGGAGGTGGCTGGTTGGGTGTTGGGGCAGAAGAGCTGGCTGCGGCGCTTTCTTTGAGGCTGCCTTTGAGGGAGCGGCCTCTGCGCTTCGCGGCGCGCCGTTGGCGTTGCTCCAAGCGAATCGCCTTCTCTTGAGCGGGCTCGTAGTCACCGGCGTAGACCGTCACGGCCGCCAGCAGGTCTGCGTCGCTCGTAACCTTCGAACCATGAAACTCCAGCTTCAAACTTCGGTCGAAACCGACGGGCAACACGTTCTTTTTCATTTCATCCATTGGATTTCCTGCTGTTTGCTGCCTTCACCTTGAGAACACCCTTTATTCATAGGGTTAAACGATACTCGCGGATCCAAAGATGACTCGCTCAAATGGGAAATCCGGGTTTAGTAACCACTCAAGTATTTAACACAACCTTTCATCGTCAAAATTTAGTCCATTAGCCTCACATGCTGCTACCTACTCTTGTTTCTAGCCCTTTCTAGGATCTATAACAGAAAAAGAAGCGATGTTGATAGATTACCAAATTATTGGACTTCATCAATATGAATAGTTCATAAGAAACTCAACCATTCTGTTAAGAGAATGTATGTTGACACAATGTCAGCGCTTAAACTGTGCACTTGTTCCTAAAATGACATGATGTCAAAACCCCCCATTCAAACCCTCATAATTTCTCGTTTTTCTGTGGAATTTTGAGAGGCAAAATCCATTTTCAGGATGGTGTCGTCTGCTGGGAAAAAGTTAGTTAGTAACAAGGTTTCAGACGACATAGTCCAATGTCATAATCAGATTAAACCTGAGATTTACGAGAAAGGAACAAAGATTGGCATAAATAATGATAGTAATCCCAAACAGGCTACGAAGACAATCAAGAAGGAAATATACAATGAAGGGAAGGTCTCTACCATTTAACAATCAACATTAGTTTTACAAGCACAGTGCACGCGGTAAAAGTCATCATGTCATAGTCACAATAACCTGTTTTCTGTCATTTATGTAAGAGGAGTTTAATCATGGATATTACCAATAGCTGTAGTGTTGGCGAAATCGCTGCAACCTTTCCCAATACTATTTCAGTTTTTGAGCAACATCAGATTGATTACTGTTGTAACGGAGACCAAACAATTACCGAAGCAATGGTTGAACAAAACATCTCAGTTGATATATTGATAAATCAATTGAATCAGGCAGCTAAAAAACAACAACCTGTTGATAATTTAGACTGGACAAAGTCATCTTTAAGGGAGCTCATCTATCATATACTTGGAACACATCATTCTTATCTCATAAAGGAATTACCATATCTGCGTCAAACACTATCAAAAGTAATGGTTGTTCATGATAAGGATTATCCTGAGTTACTTGGTTCTCTTAAACAAGTTTTTGATGTTCTTGAAGTGGAACTGATGAGTCACATGATGAAGGAAGAACGTATACTTTTCCCGTTAGTTCAAGACATGGAGATAGCAAAATCAGAAAATAAGCCTTCCCCTGAGTTCACTTGTGGTAGTGTTGAAAATCCAATTCAAGTGATGCAGTACGAACACGACAATGCGGGGAATGCACTCGCCAAAATACGCCATATTACTGATAACTATAATCCGCCAGCAAATACATGTAATACTTTCCGTGCTCTTTTCTGTCATTTGTACGAATTAGAAAAAAATCTCCACCAGCATATTCATTTGGAGAATAATATTCTGTTTCCAAGGGCAGCTGCACTGGAAAAGAGTCTATGATGTCAAAGTTGAACAGAGCAGTAAACTGTCACGCCAGCGACAGTTTTAGCATTAAAACATAAAAGGCAGGAAGTATGTATCCTTTGTCTTGATAACGGCATATCCTAGCTGAAGGAATTGTTGGTTAATACTATATGAGATGCAATAAAGATAGAGAATATCATAGATATTCAGACACTAAAAACATTCTTTGTGCGGTGTATAATTGTAAACGAAACCCTGTTGGCCCTTTGGATCACAAAGAAAGCGAATCCTAATGATTGACTTCGAAGAGCTCAAAGAAAATCTGGTTTACAAGATCATAAACATGGACATTAGCGAGTACCCATATCCTCACTATGCGGTACAGGATGTTTTCCCCGCCGAGGTATATGAGTTGATAGTAAAATACTGGCCAGAATGCTCCCAGTTTTAGCCTATCAACGAAACCGAAAGAATAACAGGATACTCTTCCGGGAAAAACAGGCTGATTATCTCCTACAAAAAAGAAAACTTGGAGAGCTTTACCAATTTGGATAGTGCTTACTTCTGGTCTCGTTTGCGAAGGGTCCTAGACAGTGCGGAAATGATCACAGCACTTCTCCAACGAACCATGAAGTACGTTCAGGCAGGCAGGCCTGTGGAGAACAACCTAAAGCTCAAATCTGATATCATCTTTGTCCAAGATAGAAAAGGCTATTTCATCAATCCACACACAGATGCACCGATGAGGTATGTAACCACCCTGTTTTACTGCCCGGACCGAGATGATATCACTCATCTTGGGTCATCGATCTATATTCCCAAGGACAAAGGAGGCTTTCCTTACCAGATCTCATCGGTGCATCTTCCACGCGAGCAGTTCACAAAAATAATCACTGCACCGTATGTGCCCAACACCCTGTTCGGTTTTGTCGTCGGGCCCAAGTCCTTCCATGGTAGAGACCTCATTGTTGATGAGAACATCGAACGGCGAATCATCTTGCATATGCTCAAGAAGGGGCCGACAAGGTAATATAGTGAGATTGCATGATGGCTTACCACGAGGATGTTCGTTGTCTATTACGCCGCTACCAACCAAATGGTTGCTAGTTTCATTATCCATTGTAATTGTGTAATCTGATTGGGATAAATATTATGCTTGATGCTAAGCCTTTGGCTTTAAAGAATTCAGTAATATTGTTACGGGTTAATAATGAATATAACCTAAATCAACAACCGTGCAAGCTTTCTCACTTTAAATTAAAAGATTTTGCACCCATTATCTTGTGTTAGCATATATATAATTTCAGTTAAAGTTCTGCCCCTTCCGGTGTTTAGCAGAGTTAGGCTGGTCATACTTTTAGTGCTGTCTTTTCAGCGAAGGTTTGTTAGCGTATTCCAGTATAAACAGGTTGGATAAAGATACAAAAACGAGGTTTAGGCAGCTAATCAACATGTTTCTTTATTTACTCTGACAGGACGCATTATGTTAATTTTGAATGGGGTTTTGGACTTTATTACAGAGAAGCGAGTGTTAAGAAAATGTCCACTGATCGTGTTTTTTTCCCTCCTGCCAACGATATTAATCGCAGGATTATTGGAATTAGATAGGGCACCAATTAATTACAAAACGGCACCTGTCTATGATCGAATACACCTGTTACAACAACAACTTGAGGCTGGAACAGCCAAGCTCGAATGGGATGAACAACGTGGATGGTTACCTTCCATTCTTAAACACCTTGATGTTTCTAGATGGACTCAAACGCTTGTCTTTTCAAAAACGAGCTTACAAATCAGCCGTATTTCACCCGCAACGCCTAGAGCACTTTATTTCAATGATGATACTTACGTAGGATGGGTTAAACATGGAGATGTAATTGAACTCTCGGCAGTTGACCCAGAACAAGGGGCAATTTTCTATACTTTGTCACAGAGAAAAAACGATCGGCCCAAGATTATTCGCGATCAGGGCGATTGCCTATCTTGTCATTCTTCTTCCAAAACTAAGAGAGTTCCAGGTTATCTTATTCGGTCGGTCTTTGCAAACAGCAACGGACAACCGCATTTTGGATTTGGAACTACTACCACGGATCACACCACCCCTTTCAACAAGCGTTTCGGAGGTTGGTATGTTTCCGGAGTGCATGGTCGGATGCGGCACCGGGGAAATGTCATTGCTCGTGATGATCGCTCTAATCCCATTGATCCAAACAAAGGAGCGAATTTAACTGACTTAAGCGGAAAGTTTCGTACAGATTATTATCTGGAACCAAGTAGCGACATTGTAGCATTGATGATTTTGGAACATCAGTCACAAATGCACAATTTGATTACCCATGCTTCCTATGAGTGCCGTCATGCCCTCCACTACCAACAGATTATGAACCAAGCCCTAAAAAGGCCAATGAATTATGAGGCTGAAAGTACTAGGAGCCGCATTGCTTCCGCAGGGGATAAATTACTTCGTTATATGCTATTTTGCAACGAGTATAAGCTGAAAGCACCCGTTAAAGGCTTATCTGAGTTTTCTAGATATTTTTCCTCACTTGGACCAAAGGATAGGAAAGGACGTTCATTACGGGATCTGGATCTTGAGCGAAGGATGTTTCATTATCCATGCAGTTTTCTGGTTTATTCAAAGTCGTTTGACAATCTTCCTCCCCCTATGCTTGCTTATGTCGAGGAGCGGTTGATCCAAGTGCTGCGAGGAAAAGACAACAATAAGGCATATGCGCACTTGTCTTCAAAAGATCGTAAAGCTATTCTTGAAATTCTCATGGAAACTAAGATGGGTTTTCGAACCAAGGTAAATGCCTCGATTCAGAATTATAGGAACATGAAATGAATATGTTTTAATCATATATTTAGTTGCCGATAACATTTATGGGCAGGCGAATTGTATATGACCTTTTAGTTCGGCGGCATAAGCACAATTTATATGACATAGTATCTGCGTTGCCGGTGGCAGGCACTTAACGCTCATTCCTCTGATACCCTCCGCCCACTGAATCCTTCTGCAGGTAGACTCAATCCTCTCCGTTTTGCATCCAGTACACCCCATTGCCATAGTCGTCAAGGTTAACGAAGTGTGCATCGATCTCAAGCCCTACATCATTCGCAAGAACAAAAGAGGCTGGAGGTTTGCCTTTCTGGACTAAGAACCCCTTCATCTGTCAAGCAATTCGACTAGCGAAGAGGATATCATCTTGGGTTTCACCCTTCTTAGGTTCATTCCGTTGCAACTCTTATTTAGTCCTGTTGGTTTTGGTGCTAATATTAGTTGGCTTTCAAAACGGAGAAACTCTATTAGATGAGCACTTAAGCAAATCGTGCGGGAGTAAAGGCCGTAATAACGTCTGAAGTTTGCCCAGTTATAATCAGGGAGCATATCTCTCTCGAAGTAACAGCAACTAGTAGAATTCCTTTACGGAAATGTCCCGTCGCCAGAATCAAGTTTTCAACCTCTGTTGTACCGAGGATTGGTGCATTGTCTCGACTTCCAGGTCGAAGACCAACCCACGTTTCGACAATTGGAAAATCATAGATTCCTGGCAACGTTTCCCATGCTCCACGTAAGAGATCGAAAATCCCACCAGCGGTAATTTGCAGATCGAACCCTTGTTCCTCAGATGTCGCACCAATTAGGAGGCGACCATCACCCTTTGGAACGAGATAGGCATCTGGAGCATGGATCACTTTTCGAATAATTGGTGGGTCCTCCATCTTAAGCGCTAGCATCTGCCCCTTGACCGGACGCACGGGAAGCATATCTGGTATCCCATTAATTAATGGTGACCAACATCCAGCTGAAACTACAATTCGATCTGCCTTAACCATTTCATCACCAATCCAGATACCAATAGCCTTTCCATTTTGAATCTCAATTTTATCAACGCGAATATTTTCGTACAGATCCCCTCCAAATTTTTGGAAGGCATATCGAAGTGCCTCAACCATTAAGCGATTGTCAACCTGCAAATCTGAGTCACAAGAGATCGCTGAAACAATTCGTGGAGATAAAGAAGGCTCAATGTTTTTAGCTTCACTTACATTTAACCATTCAACAGGTAAACCAAACGATTTCTGCAGCTTAAAATGATGGCGGAGTTCTTCAGTGTCATCATAATCAAGAGCAACAATTAATGTTCCTTCGTTTTGAAAGCCGACTGATATTCCACTGTCCGTTTCAAGTTCTTCTACCCACTTTGGATACAATTTGGTGCTCATCAGTCCAAGTTGAAGTAGATCTTTCTCTTGCATGTTTACTTCGGCAAGTGCCGATAACATACCAGCGGCGGCCCAACTCGCTCCTCGTCCAGCTAAACCCTTATCATAAATTTTGACGTCAACCTTGTTCTTGGCAAGTTGCCACCCAATACCAAGGCCAATTATACCTCCTCCAATGATTATCACTTTCTTCGAGGTCATTAGTTCTCTCCACTCTTCACTAAATATTTAGACTTAATGTTGCCGAACAAAAAAGCAGGGGAGATTTGAACATTGTTTCTTTAATTTGAAATCAATCAGGGGTTTCATCTCCTGCCTTCCAGTCATTTTGGGATTTTCATCTCTCAAACACACCTGATTTTTGGTTTTCTCTTCCACCGATGGAATTGATTACTCTCAAGTTATCAATATCCATACCAACATTAGTTCCTTAATAAAAAACGCTCGAATTAATTTGGGAATATAGCTGATAAGTTGCTGATATTATTGCAACTTGTCCTACTCACATAGATTTCGCATAGTTGCAAATCTATTCCATGTAGTAGTAGCAATAATCGGTTTGCCTGACATATTGTCAGTCCGTATAGCGAAATTCTATCCAAAATAACAAACTGTTAGGAATATCAACGGTGAGAGAGGTAATCATGTTGTTATTCTTAGGCCCGAAGGTCTTTAAATACTATTGAATTTTCCTCACTTCCTTAAGTCATTTGAATCATTGCTCCCTGTAAACATTTGAACCTTAAGTGACATGGCATGCCATTTGCTCAGTTTATCATTCAGAAATCTTCTAGCGAGCAATAACAGTATATGATTGCTACTGCTTGGTTCAACTGTCAATTAACAACTTAACTTTAGTTGAAACCTATAAGCGATTCTTAACACGGAGGTTCTAAAATGTGCATTACAGAAGAACAGTGGCAACACTTTGACAAAGAGGGCTATGTTCGAATTGGGCAAGTGGCAACGGATAAACAACTCGCAACCATGCAACAGCACATCGACAATATTATGCAGGGAAAAGCACCAGTGAATTACGACCGAATCATGATGCAACTGGACAGAGAACCCAACACCAGCAAACCTGGTCCACAGAGTTTAGGTCATAAAGGCGCAACCTTATCGTATCGTAAGATCCAACAGTTAGAGTTTGACCCTGTTTTTTTGGAATATATGCAGAACCCTGTTTTTCATGGGGTCTGCGCACGAATTTATGGTCAAGAAACACCAATTGATTGTTTTCGCGCTATGTTTATGAATAAACCTGCATATGAAGGCACCTATTTAGTCTGGCATCAGGATCGATGGACCAATTTAGATAGGGATCCGCAGATCACCATTTATACTGCCTTGGATCCAGCGACAGTTGCAAATGGTTGCGTACATTTAATCCCAAGGACTCACCGCAAACTGGTTAATCCATCACATGGATCTGGATTTCTCACTAAAGAGCAGATAGAGAGTATTGTCATTGGTTCGGAACAAGTACCGATTGAATTAGAGGTTGGAGAGGTTTTCTTATTACATAATTGGACTTTGCATAGTTCGGGAACAAATGAGACAGATATTCCACGCCGCGCCTTTAGTATTTGTTACATGAATGGTGCCACCAAGTCAAATAATAGTGTTGCCTATACACGTATTTTTGGGGATGGGGCTTTAGATCTTGCACAACTTCGATCTATCTAAAATTCTTAAATAGAAAAAAGTACAATTGTGTTGGATGTATGCACGAGTACATTTATCCTTTTGTTTTTTTTAGCACTGATTGTTTTATATGCAGATAATATATGATTCGGAATTTGAGTTAATATTTGTTTAATCTCTGGTGAATTTTGGCGGAGTGCCGTTTTTCAAACAGTGTTAATAAGGTTTCCCATTGATAGCTGCGATGACAAACTTCTCTGCAGGTTAAGATTAATTCAATCATATGTCAATTTCAGGTTAATTGGGGGTTTGGAAGATAGAAAGAAAACACTGGATGTCTCAATCATCCAGACTTTAAAGAAAAGGAATACTTTCATGAAAAAACAGTTGTCAAGTCAACAGATTGAATTTTACCAGAAGAACGGTTTTCTGATAATCCCTGATTTCTTAAACAGTAAGGAACTTGCTGAATGGAGAAAATGCACAGATGAAGCGGTTTCGGCTCGATTGGGAGGTGCCCTTGACTTACTGACCAATCAAATGGATCCGAATGCTTTCTATGCTCAGGTTTTTACACAGTGTCTGCGATTAGCAGACACGCATGATGGCATGCGCAAGTTAATTCGCGATCCAGACTTAGGTAATATGGCGACAACTCTCGCAGGGGTAGAAGGCATTCGAATTTGGCATGATCAAGCATTGATTAAAGCATCACATGGAAATCCGACCGCGTGGCACTTGGATGTACCATACTGGTCATTTGACTCCCGACATGCCCTTTCCTTTTGGATTGCACTTGATGACGCAACTATAGCTAACGGATGCCTATGGTACATTGCAGGATCCCACAAACAGGCGCGTTTTGACAACGTTGGGATTGGGCAGAATGTTGGCGAACTGTTCAAAGTTTACCCAGAATGGAAACAGATTCAGCCCCAGGCTGGACCTTGCCCAGCAGGATCCATTGTTTGGCATAATGGGCTTACTGCTCATGGTGCTGGGGCAAACATGACAATCCATCCAAGAAGGGCAATGACTTGTGCTTTCATGCCAGATGGTTGTACTTTCAACGGCAAACGTAACATCTTACCCGAAGATTATTTCAATTCTCTAGAAGTTGGTGATTTGCTCGATGACGAAGCACAAAACACTTTAGTCTGGCACAAAAGCTGGTCGAGATGAGGTAATGATATGGCGATAACAAGCAAAGAAATTGATGTGTATCATAGACAGGGATTTGTACTTGTAGAAGGGGCTTTAGATCCTAGCGATACAAAACCAGTGATTGATGAGTTGGAAACTTTTATCGATCAAAGAGCTAAAGAGTTGTTAGATGAAGAAAAAATAACCAATCTTCATTCAAAGGTATCCTTTGACCAACGATACGGTTTACTACTTAAACAGTCATCAGAAGTTGGGTATGGTATGGACATTATGCACATGCGAAAGCCCGCGATGTTTGCTTTTTTGGGGAACTCAAACCTACTAGATACTATTGAGCCACTAATTGGACCGGAGATTGTCTGTAGCCCAATTCAGCATGTGCGTGCTAAACCACCTTCTAGTCATGGTAATAGCAGTTGGTCGCACGGTGTACCTTGGCACCAGGATGCAGCCGTAATGATGAAAGAGGCTGAAGGCACTAACGCCGTTACTTGTTGGATACCGTTGAGTCAAAGTACGGTTGAGAACGGGTGTTTGCAAATCATTCCCAACAGTGGAAAATTAGGTTACCTACGCCATCAAAAAGAGGGAGGGACGACAGTCGTACCAGAACTCATGCCGAAAGAGGCCTCTATTTCCCTAGAATGCCGCCGCGGCGACATTATCTTGCTCAATCGCTTTATTATTCATTCTTCTTTGCCTAACCAATCTGACCGATGCCGTTGGTCTTTGGACTTGCGCTATCAACCTATAGGCCAGCATACGGGACGAACCGCCCACCCCAATTTTGTGGTTAGGAGCCAGAGACATCCAGATCATATACTGACCAACTACGACCAGTGGTGCCATATGTGGACCGACGCTTTTGAGCATCCGCGAGGTCACGCTGGGCATAGAACCGACTGAAAAACAATAAGTATAAAAAATTGCCACCTATTAAGAAATCAGGAGCAAATCCACACATTTTAGAATTACATTTAGGTCTTACATTCAAGTTAAAGATTCCATTTTGAGCCTAAAAGAGGAAATATGTTGAATCAAGCCCAGATCCAAGATTTCCAAGAAAATGGTTTTTTATCTGGAGACCAGATTTTGAACAATGCCCAAGTTGAGGAGCTCAGAACAGAATTAGATCGAATCGTGAACGATGCACGCAAGACTACTCGACGACAACCTGTACGGATTATTAAGGAGATTAATATGAGACTTTGAGTTGGTATCATCGGTTATGGCCGCATGCGATATCGCAGAAAACAAACTGAACGCATCTATGGAGCGGTCGTTCCGCGAGGTTATACTGATTTCCGCCAGTTGATCGACTAAGAAAACCCAGACATCGTCAGTATTACGACACGTCGAGAACAACATGCAGAAGCCATGATCTGTAGCGAGGGAAATCCAAGAGGAATAGAGTATTGTGATTTCAGCTGATAAGTTTGCAAAAAGTGGAAAAGTTACTATTACAACATCCAAACAAGCAGTCAGACAATACAATAAAATGGCAGTAGCATTTGATGTGCTTGGAAAAGAAGGAAGAGACAGATGCATATACTTTTTAATAAATTTGGCCGATTGAAACAAGTTGGCCTCTTGCCGTTAGTGATCATAGTTCTTTTCCGGACAATCGATGGTGAAGGACAAAATAAACTTCTATCAAATCTATCCACCCAGATCCGCTTCAGTAATGTTCAGCAACAAGTTGGTATTGATTTTGTTCATTATGCTCCTCGCCCCCGTTGGTGTGAAATTGGTCCCACTGTGCAAGGAGCAGCAACCAACGAAGGATTAAAACGGGTTTTTCTTGAAGAAAGGGAATTTTGGCAATCGGGAAATAATCTGCTTACTTTGGAGGAATTTGCCCATATTCATTTGATTAAAATGAATGGTTCAGGAGCAGCTTGGCTGGATTATGATTGTGATGGTGACTGGGACCTTTACTTGGTCAACTGTCAAGGAGAGGTTAACAGCATCAATACTTTGTATGAAAATTTGGGAGATGGAACTTTCTACAAAAACGAACGGTGTGGAGCAGAAAATCTCGGGGAAGGAATGGCGGTCTCAGTTGCTGATTATAATAATGATGGCTATCCTGATCTCTTTGTTACCAATTTTGGCAATTTCTGCTTGTACAAAAACAACAGAGATAAAACCTTTACCGATGTGACGAAGGTTGCTTTTCCCGAAGATCAGAAAGACTGGTGGTATGGGGGAGCCACTTGGGGGGATTACGACCGTGACGGAGATCTAGATCTGTACGTCGCTGCTTACGTGGATTTTTCGTCTCGTCCAGAGAATACCAGCCTTCGCTTCCCAATGGATTTTGGAGGGCTGCCGAATATTCTTTTCCAGAACAACGGTGACGGAACTTTTGCAGATGTTACCAAAACTGCAGGTGTCGGTGACGCAACTCGGAAGTCAATGAATGCGACCTTTTGCGACTTCAACCAAGATGCTTGGCCGGATATCTTCGTGACCAATGATACCGATGCCAATGGTCTTTATCTTAACAAGGGAAACGGAACCTTTAAACCTTTCTCTGGTCCTAGTGGCCTCAGTACAACCGACGGAAGCATGGGAATTGCTGTTGGAGATGTCAATAGAGACGGCCGATTCGAAATCGTTTACACCAACTATGCCGCTGAAGTGAATGTCGTTGCCCAGCTTATAGACAACCAGAGTTCTAACGACGGCCAACTGAGAAATGCCGTTTTCGTTCACGATTTCGATTCCTCACTGGTGCATAAACTAAGTTGGCCAATGGTAAGCTGGGGAACTGGTCTTTACGACTTAGACAATGATGGAGATCTAGACCTTTTCTTTGCCAATGGGCATCTTAATGCAGTAAGTGGAGATAATCGCCAACTGAACTTGCTTTTTGAAAATGATGGCGATGGTCGTTTCTTTGACATCTCTGAAGTTTCGGGTATCTGGGACAGTGGAAAGCGTATCCACCGGTCAGCCATTTTCGCAGACTATGACAACGATGGCCTCGTTGATATCTATGTTTCTAACAATGGCCAGCAAGTTGAAGATGGTAAAGGAAATACCATAGCTGATAGTGTTCAAGGGGTAGGAGTACTTTACCACAATGAATCGAAGACGGACAATAGGTGGCTTAAGGTGAGGCTGGAAGGAACCAAATCTAACCGAGATGCCTACGGTGCCGAAGTCAAGGTCATCACGGGAGATCTGATGCTAATACAACCACTAATCTCTGGAACCAGTTATTTCTCGGCCAATGCCAAGGAGCTGTATTTCGGTCTTAGAATGTCGGACAGGATTGACCGACTAGAAATTAAATGGCCCAGTGGAATGATTCAGACTTTTGATAACATCAAAAACAATCAGACTCTCTTGGTTATTGAAGGGAAAACGGATTTTCAAGTTCTTTAGGTTATTAGGTTGGTTTTTAGGCAAAACGGATTTTCAAGAGTTTAGTGGAAGTGAACCAGATTTATCGTGATAAATCGCAGGAGAGGGAAAAACAATCAAAAGTGAGGTCCGATTTTACTCCAGAAATCGGCTGGTTGGAGACGTGATCCAAGTTGATCTCTTTCTATCGCAAAATCTGGTCATGTAAGCGCGGCTTTGATACTCAGCGACTACGCTTTAAATTGAATTGAGAAAAAGGAGAAACCCAATGAGATTAGCAGGAAAGGTGGCAATTGTTGCGGGGGCGGCTTGGGGAGGAATTGGTGCTGCTACTGCCTATCGCTTTGCTTGTGAAGGTGCTAAAGTTGTGGTGAACACCCGTCGAAGAATGGAAAAACTAGAAGAAACCGTTGATCGAATTAAGGAAGCGGGTGGAGAAGCCCTTTCGATAGAGGGAGATGTCTCTGATAAAGAAACTTGGATAGCTTTGGTTAACATGGCGTTAGACCACTTTGGAACAGTGACTACACTAGTACATAATGCTGCTCACTCATATATCAAACCAGCAATCGAATTTACGCAAGAAGAATGGAATGAGGGGTTAGCTGTCACTTTAGGAGGACCTTGGCTGGGTGCAAAATACTGTATCCCTGAGATGATCCATGCAGGAGGCGGATCGATTGTCTATATTTCTACCGTTAACGCCACCGTTACCAATCCCCATTTTGGCCTCTACGGAGCGGCGAAGGGCGGGTTAAATGCCCTAACGCGTAGTATTGCACTTGATTATGGAAGATCGGGCATTCGTGCTAATGCAGTTGCTCCCGGACAAATCGTTGGGGAAAGAGAAAGAACAACACTTAAAGATAATCCTCTTGAAGATCAAGCTTGTCGAGATTGTTACCCAATTGGTTGTTACGGAAGTCCAGAGGAGATTGCCAATGTAGCCTTGTTTCTAGCCTCAGATGAAGCATCATTCGTAACTGGTATTGTGCTAACGGCGGACGGTGGATTGACACTTCAATCTCCTGAGTCTCTTGTACGGCCATCGTTTCGTCGACGTTGGCGGGATGATATTCTCGCCCCAGTTGACGACCTACAGTAAACATGCTATTTTGGGATTACCCAGCGGAATGATGAAATCTGGTGGGATTTGGAACCGCTCCCATCAAATGGTTTGTCAAACTGATAAATGAAGAAAAGGAAGAGTATAATGGGATTGCAATCACTTCAACACTACACGGTACGCGTCAACGACCTTGATAAATCCATTAAGTTTTATGAAGAGATTCTAGACCTAAAGAACGGTCCACGCCCAAATTTTGGTTTCCCCGGGGCTTGGCTCTATTTGCAGGAGATACCAATTGTACACCTGATGGCGGGAGAAACAGAGAGCGAAACGACGAGGAAGGGACCTTTTGACCATATCGCCTTTGGGAGCACAGGAATCGAGGAAACAATCACGCACCTTGAACAGAAAGGTGTTGAGTTTCACCGAAATGAAATAGAAGATTTTGGCCTGACCCAAATCTTCATTTCCGATCCAGATGGTGTCAAGATCGAACTGAACTTTCGTCAAGGAAATTGAATTCTGGCTGGCTACAGTATAATTCTGTCGCCAATCAAAGCCCTTGTTAAGAACCATGTTGACCAATTAAGCCAATTTCAGTTGATAGATACGGGGACAACGGCTGGTTATGTTGAATCTGCTGGACTTAACATGACAAAAGTATTGTCTGGTCCCTCGGGAGGTAATGCCCAAATAGCAGCCGAGGTTGCTTGTTAGAAAATCAAGGCTGTCTTTTTCTTCGTGATCTGTTAGGCAAGCATCCATACGATTCCGACATTTCAATGCTAATGCGGTATGATGTTCCATTAGCAACCAATGTGGTCACTACCGAGTTGATTCTGACAGAAATTTTGGGTGAAAACGAGTAGAAATGGTAATTTCAAACCTCTGGAATTGAGTTCGCCTAAAGACAGTACGCCATTACGTGTATTATAGTGTAGAATGCAGAATGGCATAGACTGATATAAGTGGGTTGGACATCTTAGTCAACCTTGTCTATTACTATTGAGTGTCTACTTCTTTCGTC
>PVBE012798144.1_pt1 | contig 14390 bp, 12 predicted proteins | sample 1631181 | NCBI WGS metagenome assembly PVBE01 (sample SAMN08397723, study PRJNA350692) | Marine metagenome, whole genome shotgun sequencing project. | isolation source: water | place: Pacific Ocean | collected 2012-04
ATAAGTTTTGTTTTAATCTTACTAATACTATCAGATGGCAAGAGAAGAGTAGGTTTTTAGCGTTTCGAGGTAGATTTGGTTTTTCTTCCTCCTATCTACCTTGTAAGCACCTAGGCGATCCATAAAATAGCTCAGTAACTTGATACTGAACAGGTTCAGACCGGCTCCGTAAATGAAAGCCGGCAAGCCGATTGCCTGAATAGCCCAGCCGATTAAAATACTGTCGATATTGCTAAAATGGGTTGGCACCATGATAAGCGTAGCCTTTTTGGCCAGAGATCGAACCGTGTCAATATCACCTGTCAGATGGATTTTATCACTTGGATTGTATCGTTCTTTCCATTGCTCGGTATAACGCTGGCCCAAGTTGGTTTTCAGCAAACGTGAAAAACCAAATGGAACAAGCTTTTTGGCAAACTCGTAAACCGATGGATCAAAGTGCCCGGCAATTTCGACAGAATAACGGTTGATGATTTTATCGAGAATTTGCTGCTGGTAATCTGCATCAACGCCTGCCAATTCTCCACTAGCGCCAGGGGTTTGTTTAAGCAGCTGATTTTTGATGCCCTTCCAAAATGGAATTTCATCTTCAGGGTCCGCTTTCCAGGGGTTTTCGTGAAGACGAATGCGTTCGAGGTAAAGTGTGCGGCTTAGTTCATTTACCAAACCCGATTCGTCCCCATTGATAGAGCCAATGATCCGGCTCTTGCTTTGACTTTTTAATTGTTCAAGCAATTCAGCGCGGTGTTCTGTGAATTTGAAGATGGGCCAGTCGCGGGTGTTCGGAATAACCGGACCCCAGCTATTTGCCGGCTTGTTTTCTTCGCCAGCTACGGCTTGATGAAGATTGTGGATACTCAAGGGTTACAGATTGGAATCGATGCTAAATTAGAGATTTATGCGGGTGAAATTTTGACTTTGGAAAGTATCTCAAACAATATTCAGATTTTCAGATGTTTGGCAATTGTTACGATTTCTCAATTCTTACTGAAAATGACATTATAGTTCATTTTCACCTTACCTAACCTTTAATTTTGCACAATACTTCTATTCCATGAAAAAGCTCGTTTCCCTAATCCTTGTTTCTGTTCTGGCATCTCTTTCATTCGCCCAGCCGTGTTCCGACCTTTATTTCTCTGAGTACATTGAAGGCTCTTTAAGCAACAAAGCGCTGGAGATCTACAACCCAACTTCAAGCAATGTTGACCTTTCCACTTATAAGGTGAAACGTTACAATAATGGAACTGTTATTCAATCAGATTCCCTCGTGTTGTTTGGAACACTTGCACCCGGAGCGGTTTTTATCATTGGGAATGCTGGAGCAGACACTGCTATTATCAATATTTCTGACACCCTGTCAAGCATGACTTGGTTCAATGGCAATGACGCTATTGCCTTATTCCATGGTTCACTGATGATCGATGTAATTGGTGAAATTGGGATTGATCCTGGCTTTGGATGGCCGGTAGGTATCGGTGCAACTAATAATTATACTTTGGTTCGTAAGGATAGCACCCTACAGGGCACCAATGATTGGGCTATTAATAGCACTAGCTGGGATGTTTACCCGATTGACAATTTCAGTCATATCGGTGGGCATACTCAAATCTCCTGCTCAACCATCTTGGCACCAGATATCGCAATTAATCCAGTTGCAATTACAGTGCAGGAAGGAGGCCTTGTGAATATTTCATTGGTGATTACAAATTCGAATAGTAATGCAACCATGGTAGATTTATCGGTGGATTCTAGCAGTACCGCTACATTCGGAACTGACTATTTTCTGACCATTGGTAGCTATACCTTTCCTCCAAATTCAAGTTCTGCCATTTCTATCTTTCTTACAGTGAATGATGATGCCCTTCCGGAAGGTGATGAAACCATAATTCTGAATCTGAGTAACGCAACTAACAATGCCACCATTTCTGTTGGGCAGGCAATCTATACGATCGAGAGAAACGACCATCCAACACCTGTGTACAGTATCGGTGATGTTAAAACCTTCAACCCTTTAGACTGCACACACGATTCTGTTGGTGTAACCTGTATTTTGAAAGGAGTTGTTCACGGCAGCAATTTTCGCCCAGGGGGATATCAATTTTACATTCATGATGGAACCGGTGGAATGAACGTATTTAGTTTCACCCAAGGTGCTATTGTTTATTCTGTGACAGAAGGCGATTCTATATGGGTGGAAGGAACTTTGACAGAATTCAACGGATTACTTGAAATTGCGCCCGCCAATATTACTTTGATATCTCAGAACAATACACTTCAAAATCCAACACCTGTAACTTTCCTGAACGAGTCTTTGGAAAGCGATTATGTGGTTTTCGAAAATGCCTGGCTGGTAGATCCGCTTCAATGGATAAGTATTGGATCGGGTTTCAATTGTGATGTAACCAATGGATCGGATACCATCCAGATTCGAATCGACTTTGATTCACCGTTTTTTAGCCAGGCTGCACCTGTGGGTATTTTCGACATTATTGGTGTAGCCTCGCAGTTTGATAATAGTTATCCCTTCTGCGATGGATACCAGGTCTATGCCATGATTTTTGATACCGTGACTTGTGCAGCCCCTGATGGGTTATTCTCTGATCGTGAAACGCCAAGTTCAGTCCGTTTGCATTGGAACATCTTTCCTGATGCCAACGGTTACGAAATAAGGGGTAGAAACGTAAATGGCGCAACATGGACCAACTTGATTGTTCCTAGTGGAGCCACCTTTCATTATGATGCACAAGGTTTACCTAATGGAATCACCTTCGTGTGGCAAATCCGATCATTGTGCGATGGCGGAACAGTTGTGTCAGTTTGGTCGGCATTAGATTCATTCACAACAGGATGTTATCCAACCGACAGCATCTGGACCATCCCTGTTGTCAGCAATGGCGCACGCTTGAATTGGACCATGAGACCTGGAGCTTTGGGCTACGAAATTCGCGGACAACGAGTTGGTGCTGCAGGTTGGACCAACATAGTGGTTGGCCCCACCAATCCATTTAAGGACGTTTTTGGTTTGTTACCAGCCACAACATACACCTGGACGGTAAGAACGCTTTGTAATTCAACAGGTACGTTGGCTTCACCATATGTGCCTTTGATACAATTCACCACAACTACTGCTGGCAAAATGGGAGGCGGAGCCTTTACATTTGAAGGCTCCAGAACCGAGGTATTCCCAAATCCAGTTTCTTCTTCATTCAATCTCAAATTGGGGGAAGAATTTGTTGGTGGATCAGCAACCCTGTTTGATGTTAATGGTTCTTTGATCAGAATCATTGATCTTACGGACATTGACATGAATGTGAATCGTGACGGTTTACCCGTTGGGATTTACTTCATCCGGTTGAACGCGACCAACGGCTCATCAGAAATGCTCAAAGTTGTGTTGGAGCAGGGGAGGCTTTAAGCGCTAATTACAGCAGGCTCCTTTCACCGCTTGCCCATCATAGCTGTATTTTGGAATCCATCCGTTCACACCGTTGGGCAACAATTCCAGGAAATGCCAAACACCGCAGTAGGAGTCCCCGGGTCCGAAATGATCTCGGGCATAGTGGGTGATGTTTCCTTGTTCATCTTTTTTGAAAATTGAATAGCCCGGCCAATAGGATTCTGGTTTTGGCTCAAACCCAAGGTCTTCTTTTAGCGAGGTTCCTTGGGTAGAAACCATTTTAAAATTCCACGCCCGACTATCTGCAAATTCCTTTTGTACTTCGGGCGAATCAGGAGACTCCATCACCCACGGAACACGGTTATAAAGGTGGTGAGCTATTCCATTAATCTCATCTGCCCAAAGCGTACAGTAAGGGCACGATTTGCCCATGTTATGAACCATTAGCAACTCTTCAGAATCGCCAAACAATTCAGACAGTTTGATCTTTATGCCTTCTTTGGAAGTGAGCATATAATCCTCTACTGCCTTGCCTTCACAGGCCTCTTTTTTCAGATTGATCAATTCTTTTTGTCGTTCTTCAATTTCCTGTTGAAGGACTTGAATTCGTTCTTCTGCTTTGTTTTTTGCTGGAAGTTGCATGGTATCAGTTTTAACTATTCTATGATTAATTACTTGTTCTTTCCGTCCGTCAATCCAATATCGAGCTGCACATCAGCTGTGATTCCTTCTACAGCAAGTTTGTCACTTTCCTGAAAGGCTTCGCGCCATACAATCCACATCAATGCAAATTGCATATCTACAATTTTTGCTGGAATTTTGAAATAGGCGGTGAATTTATCGCTATCACCTTTTTCCATCAACTTGGTTTTGTATTCCGGTTTTGAATTCGCAAACTCCTGGCCGCTTTCAATTTTACAACCGATTTTACCCGGATTGATGAAACCGATCTTACTTCCTTTATACGTCACCCTGAACTGTGCAGCTGTGATGTCCGTTTCCTTTTTCAGTTTCAATAAAGTCACTTCGAAAGGCCCTGCCATAAAATCATTCACCGAAGCAGGAAGCTGGAAATCCGGGGCTTCATGTGCCTTTCCTTTTGCCGGAATCCTGGTGAACCCATCAAAAATTATTTGGTAATTGTCAACATGAAAACGGGAGTCGTCTTTTATGTTCAAAACGCGAGCTTCTGTTTTTAACGGCCCAATGATCACCGGTTTTTCCCTGGGTGAAAATTCTCCAAAATCAAACTTGAATTTGCATTTTGAGCCATCGAAGATCAGGTAGTCGTCTGTCTTGTTAGTGATACGAACTTTCATCTTGGTGTATTCCATCATCCCCACCATGTCGAGTAAATCAATGTGATAATCATCGGTTTCCACTTCCATTTCTTTGTAGAAATTCTTGTGATCCGGATCTGGCTTATCCGCCTTGTTCTTTTGGGCAAATATGGATGGGATAGTAAGAAGCAGAAGTGCAAGCGAATAAAGAATGACTTTCATGAATTGTTTTGGTTGGTTTAAAACAGAAACCGAAGCTACATAAAGGTTCTTAAAATGGAGGTGCTGCGGGTGAATTTCCTGTCATTTCAGCAATCACATTTCGATGTGAAAAACTCCATGCGGCATTCTTTCCTGTTCACCGTTTCAATCGGTAATATTGTATCTCAACTGAAAAACCAACAAATGGCAGAGGCACCACAAACGAAGGTCAGATATGATGAAGATAGTGTAAGAACGCTTGATTGGCGAGAGCATATTCGCTTCAGACCAGGCATGTACATTGGCAAGGTGGGTGATGGCTCCGCACCCGATGATGGCATTTATCTTTTGGTGAAAGAGATCATCGACAATAGCATTGATGAATATGTGATGGGCAATGGCAAAACTATTGAGGTGAAAATTTCAGATACAAAGGTGACTGTTCGCGATTTTGGTCGTGGTATTCCCCTTGGCAAAGTGGTGGATTGCGTTTCGAAAATAAACACCGGGGCGAAGTACGATACCAAAGCCTTTAAAAAATCTGTTGGCTTGAACGGGGTAGGAACCAAAGCTGCCAATGCGTTGTCTAACTATTTCAAAGTGCAAAGCTATCGTGAAGGCAAAACCAAGTTGGCAGAATTTAAGCAAGGTGTAATTTCTAATGATGCCAAGTTGGAAAAGTCCAGCCAGCGCAATGGTACGCAGATCGTTTTCATGCCGGATGAAACCATTTTTAAGAATTACCGTTTCAGGCCTGAATTTCTGGAAAATCAGGTTTGGAATTATGCCTACCTGAATACAGGCTTGACCATTCTCTTCAACGGACAAAAATATTTCTCGAAAGATGGTTTGAAAGATTTGCTTTCAAGAAAGGTTGAAGTGGAAAGTTTGCGTTACCCAATCATCCATCTAAAAGCAGATGATATTGAGATCGCATTAAGCCATAGCAACCAATATGGAGAGGAGTACTATTCTTTTGTGAATGGTCAGTTTACCACGCAAGGTGGTACGCATTTGGCAGGATTCAAGGAAGCCATTGTCAAGACTGTCAGGGAATTTTATGGAAAAAGTTTTGAAGCCGTTGATATCAGGGCATCGGTGGTTGGAGCCATCTCAGTTCGGGTGGAGGAACCCATTTTTGAGTCGCAAACCAAGACCAAGTTGGGCAGTTTAGCCATGTGGCCAGAGGGTCCTGCAGTCAGAACTTTTATCAACGATTTTATGAGAAAAGCGTTGGATGATTTCCTGCACAAAAACCCGGATACTGCCGAAGCATTGCTGAAGCGTATTCTCCAATCGGAGCGGGAACGAAAGGACATCGCAGGCATTAAGAAACTGGCCAACCAACGTGCTAAAAAGGCTAACCTGCACAATAAGAAGCTACGGGACTGCAAGATCCATTACAACGATGCCAAAGCAAAAAATCCCGAGAATGATCTGCGGCCCGAAACCACCATATTTATTACAGAAGGTGTATCGGCCAGTGGTTCGTTAACACAAGCAAGGAGTGTAGAAACCCAGGCTGTTTTCAGCTTGCGGGGAAAACCGTTGAACACTTATTCGCTCACAAAAAAAGTGGTTTACGAAAATGAAGAGTTCAACCTTTTGCAACACGCACTCAACATTGAAGATGGCCTTGAAGGGTTACGATACAACAAGGTGGTGATATCCACCGATGCAGATGTTGACGGTATGCATATTCGTTTGCTGATGATGACTTTCTTTCTGCAATTTTTCCCTGATCTGGTGAAAAGCGGCCATTTATTCATCTTGGAAACGCCCCTCTTCCGAGTACGAAACAAGAAGAAAACCATGTACTGTTACACCGAAGAAGAAAAGCAGGCTGCCATGGCAGAACTGGGCGCAAATCCTGAAATAACCCGTTTCAAGGGATTGGGTGAAATTTCTCCCGATGAGTTTGGCGGTTTCATTGGTGAAGACATCAAATTGGAACCCGTGATTGTGAACGAAAAATCGCCCATCCAGGATATCCTGAAATACTTCATGGGTAAAAACACACCCGACCGCCAGAAATTCATCATGCAAAACCTGAAGCAGGAATTGGATTTGGTGGAGGAGGAGGTGGCGGCTTAGTTCAATCGCTTCCCCAAATCCTCCACAAATTGTGGATGGGGCTGATATCCCAGCTCCATTGCCATGTCTAAATCACGTTTGGCTTTTAGAAACCGCCCGGTTTGGAAATAGGCAACCGCCCGATTGCCATAGGCCCGGGCATAAGTAGGATCCAACTCAATGGCTTTCGTGAAGTCCTTTAGGGCGTTACTGGTTTGGCGCATAAAGGCGTAAGTATTTCCCCTGTTGCCATAAGTTCTGGCCAATTCAGGATCTATCTCAAGGGCCAGGTTGTAATCGTTCAGGGCTCTGGTGAATTCTCCTTTGTTGTGAAAGACTATGCCTCGGTTGGTATGTGCCAGTGGTTGTCCGGGACTGGTTTCAATGACATGCGTCCAAAGCACTTCATCATTTTTCCAAACTTTGGACTGTTTAAAAGACAGCCCTGCAAAAACCAGGACGAGTGCCAATGTAACGGTTTTCGTAACCTTTTGATTCTCGTTTTTCGCAATCCAATGAGCCATCAAGAACGACAACCCAAAAACGGATAAATACGAATAGCGATCTGCTGCAGAAGAGAACTGCTGAAAGTAAAATGAAACGAAACCCAGGACAGGGAGAATACCCCCAATATTCACTAGAATTCCGAGGCTTAACTTCGACTGTAAGGCTTTCGTTTTGTACAGTGCGAAGCCAACAAAGACAGGAAATAACCAGGCGAAATAGAAGAATTGGGTATCCAAAAGAACTGAATCAGTTCTTCCATAAGAAGGAGATAAGTTAAACGGAATCAATAGTTTATAGAAATAGAAACATAAATTGTCGGTAGCCAGCAGCGGCCTGCTCCAAAGTTCGAATTGACTGGAAACCACACCCGCAGGTTGTGAATTGGCAGTGAGCCACAATACAGGTAAAACAGCCAATAGCAGGCCGGAAACAAGCGGCATCCATTGTTTCGGTTTTGTGTTGAACTGAAAGCCTTCGAATAAAAGAACAAAGACAGGAAAAACCACGGCAGACGGTTTACTCAGCAAAGCTAAAATGAAGCAGCCCACCAGCACAAAAAGCCAAACGAGGTTTAGTTTTATTCGCCATTTCAAATAACATAGGAAGGCCGATAAAAAGAAGAAAGCGCTTAACAATCCGCGAAACTCACTCACCCAGGCGACCGATTCTACCTGCAGGGGATGTAGTGAAAAGATCAAGGCACCGAAACTAGCGGCTGGGAGATGACTAAACAATGCCAGCAAACAAAGGAAAACCAGGCAAGCGTTCAGGCTGTGAAGCAGGTTGTTGGCCAAGTGAAAAGCAAAGGGGTTGAAACTTTTTTTCTCGGAATCGTAGCCTCCCATTTTTCCGACCAAATACCATGCATTGTATGAAACCGGGATGTAGAGACCCTCGTAAGGCTGCTTCCAAAAATGTGCTAAATCCCCTTCCACTAGCGCCTGGTTTGCCGATAGGTGAGTACGTTCATCGTCCCATACAAATTCGAAATCCGTAGTTGGGTAGAAAACCGCAAACGGTAGTAGGAAAACGACCAGGGCCGTCAACACTATCTTCCGAATGGATGGTTTTGAATCCTTCATTTAGGTTACTGCCGTGCTAAATAAAGCGCAAATAACACACGAAACAAACGAGAATCACTATACCTTGTTGATAACTTCAAACGTCACCGCATCAAAGGTTTTAGTGCATCTCCTATTTTTACCCATTGCATTTGGAATGCTGAAAAATGGCTGAAAACGAAGAACCACAAGAAGAATTTCACGAGACGGGCGAGGACAAGATCCATGACGTAGAATTAGTTGGTGACCTTTACGAGAATTGGTTCCTGGAGTATGCTTCCTATGTGATCCTTGAAAGGGCCATACCTGCCGTTGATGATGGTTTGAAACCTGTACAGCGCAGGATTCTACATGCTATGAAAGAAATGGATGATGGACGTTTTCACAAGGTGGCCAACATTATTGGGCAAACCATGCAGTACCATCCCCATGGCGATGCAGCGATCGGTGATGCACTTGTTCATCTGGGCCAGAAGCGTTTATTGATAGACACCCAAGGAAACTGGGGCGACATAAAAACCGGGGACCCTGCAGCAGCGGCTCGATATATCGAAGCAAGGTTGTCAAAGTTTGCCCTGGATGTTGTTTTTAATGCAGACACTACCGAATGGCAGCTTTCCTACGATGGAAGAAAGAATGAACCCATCGCCTTTCCAGTCAAGTTTCCTTTGTTACTGGCACAAGGGGTTGAAGGTATTGCCGTTGGACTGGCAACTAAAATACTACCCCACAATTTCTGCGAACTGATTAAGGCTTCCATTGACATCCTTAAAGGGAAAAAGCCAAAAGTGTTTCCCGATTTCCTGACGGGGGGTGCGATGGACGTTGCAGATTACAATGATGGATTGAAAGGAGGAAAGATCAGGGTTAGGGCCAAGGTAGAAAGCCTGGACAAGAAGACTCTGGTGATTAAGGAAATTCCGTTCTCCACTACCACAACTTCTTTGATAGACTCCATCATCAAGGCCAACGACAAGGGTAAGATCAAGATTAAGAAGGTGATCGACAACACCGCCATGGATGTTGAAATTTTGATCGATCTGCCGGCAGGTGTTTCTCCAGATGTTACAATTGACGCGCTCTATGCCTTCACCGATTGTGAAGTCAGTATTTCGCCTAATGCTTGTGTGATCGTTGAAGGAAAACCGAAGTTCATTGGGGTTCGGGAAATTCTGAAGATCAGTACCGACCAAACGCTGGAATTGCTGAAACGCGAATTGGAGATCAGGCGGGCCATGCTTTCCGAAAAGTGGCATTTTGCTTCGCTTGAGAAGATATTCATTGAAAACCGTGTTTATCGGGATATTGAAGAATGTGAAACCTGGGAAGCAGTAATGGAAGCGATTGACAAAGGCATTCATCAATACATTTCTACGCCTTCAAGAAAGAATAAAGGCAAAGGTGTTTTGGCATTGATTCGTGATGTAACGCAGGATGACATGCTGAAACTGACCGAGATTAAGATCAAGAGGATTTCGAAATTCGATTCGTTCAAAGCCGATGAGTTGATTGCGAAACTCGAAGAACAAATCGCGGAAACCGATCATCACCTGGCTAACCTGGTGGAGTTTGCAATTGCCTACTTTTCGAACCTGCTTGAGAAATACGGAAAAGGCCGAGAACGAAAAACCGGAATCACAAAGTTCGATACGATTGATTCGCGTGGTGTGGCTATGGCCAACCAAAAACTTTATGTCGATCGGGTTGGAGGATTTGTAGGGCTCGGGTTAAAGAAGGACGAGTTTGTCTGCGAATGTTCAGACATAGATGACATCATTGCTTTCAGGCGCGATGGGAAATTCATGGTTTCGAGGGTTTCGGACAAGACCTTTGTCGGGAAAGATATTTTGTATGTGGATGTTTGGAAAAAGGGTGATGATCGAAAAGTCTATCATTTGATTTACGTGGATGGGGGATCCGGAAAATCGTACGTGAAGCGATTCAATGTGTCTTCAATAACCCGTGATAAGGAATACGACCTGACCAAAGGGAATAAGGGTTCCAAAGTGCATTACTTTACAGCCAATCCGAATGGCGAATCGGAAGTTGTAACTGTTCACCTCAGTTCTTCAGCCAGGGCAAAAATCAAGGTGTTCGATTATTACTTCAGTGAATTGGCGATCAAAGGCCGGGGAGCAGGCGGAAACACCTTAACACGTTACCCCATCCGGAAAGTAGTGCAGAAGGAAGTGGGCGAATCTACCATCGGTGGTCGCGATATCTGGTTCGATGAAACGGTTGGTCGTTTAAATACAGAGGAACGCGGTGAACATCTCGGACAATTCGACACCAGCGATAAGATCCTTGTGCTATACAAAGATGGCAAGTACGAAATGACCACCCACGATCTGACCAATCGGTACAACATGTCTGACATTTCAGCGATCACAAAGTTTGACCCTGAAAGAATAATCAATGTGGTGTATTACGAAGGCGAAAAGAAGAATTGGTTTGTGAAACGTTTCCAGGTTGAAACATCATCTGTTGGGGAGAAATTCAGCTTCATTGGTGAAGACCCGAAATCGAAGATTGGGATTGTCTCAATTGCAGATAGAGTTTTGTTGACGGTGAATATGGTGAAAGGCAAACAAAAGGAAAAGGAAGTTGCAGAACTTGAATTGACAGAACTTATAGACGTTAAGGGGTGGAAATCTCTCGGAAATCGTTTGAGCCAACATACAATTCGCTCAATCAAATTGAAAGAAGAGGAATTTGCGGAAGTTGAACCACAGCCGGAACTTCAAGAGTTCGAAAGCCCGAAATCTGTTTCAGATTCTAATAAAACTGAGGAACCACCAGGGACGAACGATAAAGAAGCAAAACAACAAACCGAAGCCCCAGAATCTGAAGGCGTTTCGGTGGGATCCCAGATTGAATGGGAAATTGAGCCAACCCCCGATGCGGAATCCGGAGACGAAACCGACAAGCCAGATTCTGAAGATCCGTCTCAAGAAAAGAACGATGGCTCACAGGGCAGCCTGTTCTGATCATTCAATAAAACCAATTTTAAAAGGGCTAAAAGAAAAAACCGCCCTCCTGACTAAACAGGAGTGGCGGATCGCTTTATGAAAAAGCTGCTTTAATGAAAGTTTGGATTTTTATTCCTATTACAAAGGAACATAAATTTCTGTAAGCCACTTTGCTACATCAGGTTCTGTGCCAGGATCGGTTATGTAAACTTCCCATGGTGCACCTGCAGGTTCTATACCTTCTTTTTCCAGCCAATCGAAAAATGCGTTGTAGGTTCCTTCCAATTCGTGGTAATCACCCCAGTGCTCCACTTTCATGGCATCACCAACATGAGTTGTGTTGAGTTTTACTCTTCCCTCGGTTGCAATATCCATGGCTCCAATAGGAATACCACATTCCATATCAATAAACTTCGGAGGATCCCATTTATGCGTAATAGCGATAGGCATTGCTGATTGTTCGATACCGTTTTTTCCCATGAACGCTCCAAGTTCACCATAAAGGGTGGCGTGGATTTGTTCCATCTCTTCAAGATTCACGGTATCGCGAATGGAAAGAATGCTTTGTGCCTCAAGAGTAACTTTAACCGGATTAACTTTTACGGCAGGTTCCGCTTCTGGCATGGCTTCAACGACTTTGGTCAGGTTTTCAAGACCTCGTTCAAATTGTGGTCATAGCATACCATCCATCATCATGTCAAGCATCATCATTCTTTCCAAAAGACCCAGACTCATATCAGCCGACCAGGTTACTTTTGTGCCTTCTCCAACTTCTTCGAATTTAAATGTTCCATTTGCTGTGCCCATTTCTCCGTTTTCACCAAATGAAAGTTTTGAATCAATGGATTTGTGGGGTTCTGTTGCCGTGATTTCCTGCATACCAGCACCAACATCGTTATTATCGCTATTCCATTTTACTACAGATCCAACTCCGGTTTCGGAACCTGAATACTCGTAGGCAGTGTTCGGGTCTATTTCATGCCAGGGTGACCAGGCAGTCCAGTCTTTTAACGAATTTACCTGGCTGAAAATGTTTTCTGCAGATGCATTCATGGTGGCACTGCGCTCAACAGTAATGTTGCCATCGCCCATCAGGGCACGGCCTGCAGCTACAACTATGAGGATGACAATTAGGATAACAATGATTTTTAGAATTTTCATACTTGGTAGGTTTTGAAGTGTGACTATGTGATAAATATAAAAATTATGGGTGGAAAAACTGTGCGCTCCGGTTCGATTCATCGACCCATCAGGGAGGTAGTGTCGTCACTTCCTGCAAAGGCGTGTAGATTTTTCTAAGCAGTTCACATCAGCAATGTGTCCAGGAATACTAATGAGTTGAAATAGATTTTGCTTTTGATTGAAAAAACCCGATTTTTGCACTCGCATTTTTCGAGCGTAAAAAAGAACTGAAATGTCAAGAATTTGTGAAATAACGGGAAAGAAGCCAATCACGGGCAATCGAGTTTCCCACTCGCATCACAAGACCAAAAGATGGTTTTATCCAAACCTTCAGCGTAAAACATATTTTATCCCCGAACTGGACAAGTGGGTTACCTTAAAATTGAGTACCTCAGCCATGAGAACAATTGATAAAAAAGGAGTTTACAACTATTTGCGAGAATTGGAGAAGAAGGGAGAAATCAAATTGGTTTAATCCTCGTAAAAGAAAGTAACAATGGCAAAAGCAAAAGGAATTAGAATTCAGGTTATTTTAGAATGCACAGAGCACAAAGATTCTGGCAGGCCTGGAACTTCAAGGTATATCACTACCAAAAGCAGAAGAAACACGCCAGATAGAATGGAGTTGAAAAAGTACAACCCAATTCTGAAAAAGCACACTATTCATAAAGAAATTAAATAATTAATTATGGCTAAGGTTAGTAAAAACGCACGTACCGACCGGGGTAAGAATAAAGATGCCAAGGTTATGGTGAAAGTGATCAAAGCTTTTAGATCTAAGAAATCCGGTGCGGTTGCTTTCAGAGAAAAAGTGATGCATAAGGATAATGTAAAGGCATTTCTTTCTGAAGAGTAAAATTTCAATATAGCTAAGTTTTAAAAGCTTCTCATGAACATGGAGAGGCTTTTTTTATTTTGCAAGGAACCTTCCTCATAAACCATTTAAAAAACACGCTGTTATGGGTTTTTTTGACATCTTTTCAAAAAAGAAAAAACCAGAAGAAAAAGAACAGGTACAAGAGCAGCTGAATAAAGGGCTGGAAAAAACCAAGAGCAACTTTTTTCAGAAGATAGGTCGTGCAGTGGCAGGCAAATCAACTGTTGATGAGGAAGTGCTGGATGAGTTAGAAGAAATCCTGATTACTTCTGATGTAGGGCTTGATACTACAGTTAAAATCATTGCGAATATTGAAAAACGTGTTGCTCGTGATAAGTATGTGACAACAAACGAATTGAACAGTATCCTGAAGGAAGAAATTATTAATCTTTTTGAAGAAGGTGGAACAAATGGCGAGAAGGGGTTTGAAAATGTGGCACAGAAAAAGCCTTTTGTAATTATGGTAGTAGGCGTGAATGGAGTAGGGAAGACCACCACTATTGGAAAACTTGCTCACCAGTTTAAAGCCCAGGGGTTAAAAGTGGTATTGGGTGCTGCCGATACGTTTAGAGCTGCGGCTATTGATCAATTGCAAATCTGGGCCGATCGTGTTGATGTGCCGATCGTAAAAAAGCAAATGGGAAGCGATCCAAGTGCTGTGGCTTTCGATGCCCTTGAATCTGGCAAGGCACAAGGTGCGGATGTAGTGATTATAGACACTGCCGGACGCCTTCATAATAAGGTAAACCTGATGAATGAGTTGGGCAAGGTGAAACGTGTGATGCACAAGGTAATCAGCGATGCTCCGCACGAAGTATTGCTGGTTTTGGATGCTTCAACAGG
>PVBE011283424.1_pt1 | contig 14389 bp, 7 predicted proteins | sample 1631181 | NCBI WGS metagenome assembly PVBE01 (sample SAMN08397723, study PRJNA350692) | Marine metagenome, whole genome shotgun sequencing project. | isolation source: water | place: Pacific Ocean | collected 2012-04
CTGCGCGCCGTAGAGCTCTCTGAGCACCCCCAGCGCCAACGTCTTCTTCCCGCTCCCGCTCGGTCCGTAAAAGAAGAGATGCGGGCAATCACCGGACGCGATCAACCGCTTCAGGTGCGTCGCGAGCCCGGCGTGCACTCCGCCGCACTCATCGAGCGCGCGCGGGCGATGGGCGTCGACCCACAGCATGGTTCGCTGGTCCGGCGACGAAAGGACGACGAAAAGACGACGACGACACGTTCGCGCCCCCCTGTCTCTCTCCTCGTCGTCGCGCTCTGTCGTCACTCGTCGTCCCCTCACGCATCACGCATCCATCGCGTCGTCATTCATCATTTTCAAATGGTCGGGTCGGCTGTTTTTCCAAATGTCCGAATGAAATGCAATTTTCAATGCGATGCGATGCGATGCGATGCGATGCGATGCGATGCGCGACAGAGCGCGACGAGGAGGAGGCGTCGTCGGCGTCATCGTCGTTCGAATCGATACCTCCTCGATACCTCCTCGATACCGTCTCGATACCTCCTCGATGGGAGACGTCGACGCGCGCGGTCGTCCGCGCGGGGCGACGAATCATCGACATCGGCATCGAGACGGGACCGCGCGTGGGACGACGACGCGCGTCGAGGAGGACGGGAGCGGTCGCGAGGAGCGACGGGTGAAACGAGTGAAGCGCGGGGGGGAGGTGATGAGAGAGACGAGCGTCATCGGTGCGTCGACGTTGATGCGAGGAGGGACGTGGGGGACGTCTCGGTCGAGCACGCGCGACGTCGAGCTCGCGGGAAGGTTGGCGACGACGAGACGAGACGACGGGACGCGGACGCTGGCGGTGAGAGACGAGACGACGGGGGAAACGGTGGTACTGGTGAGCGCGGACGCGAAACCGCAGGATGTGGGGAAGATGGTGCGAGTGAAGGAGTTCGTCGTCGCTCGAGGGAACGATGGGAGGGTGGTGGTGGAGGCGGGCGCGGTGGAACGCGACGACGACGAGGCGGAGGAGGGCGGCGACGAGCGCGCGTTGACGTGCGGACCTCTCGAAGAGGAGGCGGGGGTGGCGAACGACGCGAGAGGACTCAATGGGAAGGTGGGATTGTGTCAAAGGGGAATCGTCGAGGCGGTGAGTCCAATCATATCCACGGGCGCGTCGACGTTTTTTCAGTGCGCGGTGCGCGCGGAGGACGGGACGCAGGCGCCGCTCATCTTTAACGGCGCGTTTCTCGCGCGATGGGAGTGCGTGTTGAGACAATGCATCGGTGCGAGGGTTGAGATGCGTAACCTTCGTAAAGTGGTGTTGTTCAAGGGTGATCCCACGCACGAATTCCGCGCGTATTCCGCGTCGGCTGAGTTTTACATCGTGTGTCTCGATGTCGGACCGCGGCGGTTGTCGACGTGTGCGTGCGCGTGCGCGACGTGCGTCGAGCGCAGCACGATTGATAGATACGAGGGATACGTCGTCGACGTGCAAGACAAACACGGATACGCGACGGTTCGCGGTGCGGACGGACGCGTCGTCAAGCTGACATTTACGCACGTGCCTCTGACGCAATCGAGACTGGTGGTGCCCGGTTTGCGCAAGGGCGCGAAGGTCGTCGTCACGCACGCGCATCCGGTCTGGCGCGTGGACGAACACGACGATCGCGTCTTGGAAACGCTTGGTGCAGATTTACGCACGCAAGTCATCGTTCAACGTCCCGCGCTCAAGAGTAACGCGGAGGACGAACCGATGCTCTTCGCCGACGTGACAAATACCAACACCAAGGAGTGTAGACTCGCGAGATCTCTCAAGTACGTCGTCGAACAGTCAAGCTTTGTGTACGCGGACGCCGTCTCCAAGTGGCGCCACGCGCTCGAGGAAAAGTTTGACATTTTTCGCGACTCAAAGTTGTTAGACATCGCCACGTTGGAACACCTTCTCGGTATGAAGCGAGACGGGAGCGAGGAGCCCGACCACTCGCCCGCGCCGCTGTTGCGCGCGCTCTGCAACGTCGAATCGAATCTCCAATCGAGATCTGACGTGTACAAAGAGTTTTTCTCGCCGACACCTCTGGGTGGAGACGCGCTGTGTTCGCACCGAGCGCCCACGATCGATGCGCTCATCGCAGGAGTGTTCGACAAGTGGAGGGATGAAAACTCGGCGACCGAAGCGTGTCGTCGAGGCAGCACGCGAAACGAAGGCAAAGTCGTCGTCCGCGTGAAGGATGATCTCCGCGATGACGACGATTCGACGACATCGAACGTCGTAATCGGCGTCTTGCAGTGCGTTTTCGGACGAGCTCGCATCGTCGATGGTTCCGGTTCGATGGAGGTGTGCGTCGAGGACGGCGCCTCCGGTCGCGTCCCGTCGCCGAGTCTGCTGAATACGCTCGTTCTCTTGAAAAAGTGCGAGATAATGTGTGAGGGACCGTACCTCGGGATGAAATCTCGTCTGATGGATCACAACGACGCGTCCATACGAGTGTACGCGACGGTGAACGTCGACGACATCGTGGTGCTCCACTCTCCGCAGCGGCAGGCGGAGACGGCGAAAACGCTCTACTTGGCGGCGACGCTGGCGACGCGTGGCCGACAGCTCATGGCGCCCCGGCTCGCGCTGACGAAAAGTACTCGTCAATTCAAAGCGCCGACGTGGCTCTTAGACACGGGCGCGCCGGATAATGGACAAAGCGTTCGCATTCAGGCGTACGACACGGATGGCGGCGTGAAGACGCTGAGTGGCGTCATGAGCAACACGAAGCACGGGATGAACAGTCATATTTCTGTGAATTTTACTCGTCAAAATGGATGGTTCTGTCTCATGCGCGATAAAACGACATATCTTCTGCCCGTTATCCCCACGGCGTCGTCTTTGAACGCGTCGACGTACACCATCGCCGAACACCCCGGCGCTCACGTGTATGCGTTACCGGAGGACGAAGATGAGTATGAGAGTCGCCAATCGATGAACGCGTCGGTGCTCAGCGTACAAAACGTGCGCGATATCCTCGTGTGGGGGAAAATGTATTCGCGTCACGTGACGAAAGGAGGCTCGTGGCAACCGTCGCCCGAGATGGTGTCGTTCAAGTGCGTCATCGTCGCGGAGGAATGGTTTGAAGAGGAAACGCACTCTCGCGCGATTTGGGAGCCGAGACTCAAAGTTCAAGACGCCGAAACGCACGACATTTTGGATGTGTATTGCAAAACGTCCGCCTTAGCTCTGCCCGCTGGCTTCGGGATAGGAGCCACGGTGACGTTTCATCGCGCCACGCGACACCTCTCGTCGTCGACGACGACGAACATTTACATCAAAATCAATCCAGACGTGACCACGGTTGAAGTTCACGAGCGGTGCGGGGCGACGTCCGAGTACCTTCCGTCCTTGGCGAGTATACCTACGCCGCGGAGGACCATTATCTCTTTATTTGAAGAGGAATCGCGCAACGACGCCGATAATTTGGTCATCAATAGACGCACATTCGACGTTCGAGCGCGCGTCGTCTCGGTGGCCATGTTGACTGTTCGTTGGTGTTGCCCGGTGTGTGGGTGCGACGCGGGCTCTGTCATGCACGTCAAAGTGAATGGATCGTTCGATGCAGAGAAACGTAAACTCCCCGCCGCGCTGTCGGGCTGCGCCGTGTGTCGACCGGCCGCGCGCGGAGCAAAGAGACCAGGCGTTTTCGAAGTCGAGGCGTCCGTCACGTTGGACGATGGCACCGCACAGGCGGACTGTTGGCTCACGGGCGACGCCGCGCTCGCGTTGACTCCACCGAACGTGAAGAATGCGATTCTCCCCATCGTGCAAAAACACGGTCGCGTGACCGCTCGCTTGACGAAGAGTAGCGACGCCGAGAGAGACCTTGGCGCGGTGACCGGCGGTCACGTCGTGAGAGGCCACGCGTCCAATATCCTCGGTGTCAAGGACTCGGAAGCGGTGAGGTCCGCGATCTCACACGCGGGCACGCTCAATCAAATGATTTTTGAATGTCGCAAGCAGTACAAAATTCACGAACAGAGCGAGTTGTCGAGAGTAGCGCACGCCTCGGCGTTCTCGTTTCCGAACGTCTCGCGTCAGACAGAGATAAGAAGTGGAGAGTACGAATTCACAATCAACGCCTTGACCATGCTACGATTTTGGTGCGCCAAAGTCACCCCGATCAACCCGAAAGCGGAACTGAGGTTAAGTCTATCGCAACTGGTGACTACATAGAATAGGCTAGCTAGTTTTAAATTAGTTCTCTTAGAGACCGATGTCGTCCAAATCGATCTCAGAAGGGTCGCGAAGCGCCATGAGCATCTCTTTCGCTTTCTTCGCCGCGGATTCCGACGCTTTCTGAGCGATGTCAACCTGCGCCAAGTGTTCCTCGTCGATTTCTCCGTCGTTCCATGGATTGGAAGCCACGAATTCCGGAATGGACGCCGACGCCGCGAGTCGGTCGAGATACTGACGAAGCGCTCCCCGTTCGCTCAACATGTCGTCGGTATCGCGTTCCTTCACCGTGTACCCTCGAGGATGGATCGCGGTGTTCTCCGGATTCCGGATGGCTTTGTAGGGAGAGTCGTCGATCAAGAGTGTATTCGTTTCGTTGAATCTCGATAGACCGGTGTTCTTCTTCATCGACCACACGTGCTTCAACTCTTTCAGGAAAAGAGGTCGGTTGCCCTCTCCAGACGGATCTTTACCGATATCCGAGCACCTCTCCTGTCCCCAGACGAACGCCACCTTGGACGCGTGCGCGCCCCACACGTAGGTGACCAAGTTCTTAGTGTTCCTAGAATTGGCGCTCGACCACACGCCCACCTCGAATCTCTCGTGCACCCACTCGATGAATTCGCGCATGTGCGGTCTGTCGTACACGTAATAATTCCCAACCCTGGCATTTTCGACCACCTCGTTCGGATCGGCCTCTCGCTTTTCTTCCTCCGCGCCGTCGGGAGCGGCGTCCAACTCGTCGCCGCTCGCCGCCGCCGCCTCTCGAGCATCCTCCTCTTCCTCGCTCGCCTTTTCCGTCGCCGTGGGGACGTACCGCCTCGCGCGTCGATCGATGAATAAACCGTTGAGATCGAGCACGAGCAATTTCTCGTGCCGCACCGCCGGTCGAAGCACGCCCGCCGCGGCGACGCGCGCGTTCGCCGACGTCGGTGTTTCGCTCACCGACACCGGCGGCGGCGTGCGTTCCTCGCTCGCGTCGACGCGCACCGCCGCATTGGCGCGCGCTTTCAATCGTTTCGACGTCCGCGGCGCGCCTTCTCTCGACTCCATGCGGGCGTGACTCGCGATCGTCGCGGTCTGGCTATTCTCTAGGCTAGATTGACATTGACAAACGGCGGGGACGAGTTACCGTTTCGACGCGCGACTCGCGCTCTTCGTGAGCGATGAATCGGTGTCGACGGACTTCGGAAGCGGTTTCGACGACTGTTTGGGTGCCGAAAGAAGTGATTTCGGCGTCGTGAGCGGCGGCGGCGGTTTCGACGGTTGTTTCGGCGGAGGCTTTTTGTTGTAGCCGGCGCTGGCGCCGCCTCGCGTCTTCGGTTTCGGCTTTTTCTTCGCACCGTCCCGCACGCTGAGCGCCTCGAGTCTCGCGCCGACCGTCTCTATGTCGTCCGCGACCGCGCGCGGCGCGGCGTCGACGAACGGATTCGTCTTCACGAACGCGGGCACGGAGTCGCACTCGTGAAGTTTTTCTAAATAGAGGCGCAACGCGCCATTCGGGCCCAAACCGTCGTCGGACTCGCGACCCGCCACGGTGAACGGCGAGGGATGAATCGCCGTGTTCGGAGGATTCTTCACAACCTTGTACGAATCCTCATCGATGAGCAGCGTGTTCGTCTCGTCGAAACGCGTCTCAAACTTTTGCCAAACCACGGATAGATTTTTCAGAAATCTCGGCTTGGTGCCGCGACCGTCCGACGTCTTCATCATTCCCGCCCGCGCGCAGTGTTCCTGACACAGCACAAACGCTAATTTCTCGCGTAAATCTCCCCAAATATTCTCCACCATGGCTGACGTGTTGTGTTCCATCGCGCTCGACCACACGCCGACGTCGAATCGCTCGTGCGCCCACTCGAGAAATTCTCTCGCGTGTCGTCTGAGGTAACAGGCGTGCTTGTTGATTCTAAAGTCTGGTTTCACCGCCCGTACTCGCTCGCTCGCGCCTCGAGTGCGCGAGGACACCGGTGAGCTCGACGACGTCGACGGCGCGTCGTCCTCTCGCGCGTTCGTCGACGTCGCCGACGTCCCCACGACCTCTCGCGCGCGCTCCGAGACCATCCCCGAGGCGGCGAGAGGCGCGTAGTGCGCGCCGCGCACTCGCTCCACGAAGAGGCCGTTCAGGTCAAACACGAGCAAGTGACGACGTCGCGGTGACTCGTTCGAATCCACCGTTCCGGACATGTCGCCGCGCGCGCGGGTCGCGCGGGTCGATGTCGTTGCGCGGGGACGAGGTGTGACGCGTCGTCGTTACAATTTGACTAAAGTGATAAAGTATCGATCTATGTGTTGGCCGTTCTCCCAAAATCTATCGAAATACGACTGTTCGTACACGCGATGGCCGGTGAGAGGACCGGGCAAGCCCTCGTACAGACGAACGCCGGAAACCGTTTCGTATCTCTCCGCGGGCTCTCTGGACGACAAATCGACGTCTTCGCGAGCTTCGAACAGTTCGAGCTCTGCGAGCGTGGTCGCGAGCGACCTCATGTAGCGATGATTATCGCTGAAAATGGTGAGTCCACCCTTGGCTCTGAGACTCGCGTGAATGTCTCGAAAGAATTCTGCGTTGAGCAGCGCCAGGGAGTTGTCGGCGGCCGAGTCTCCGCTGTGATGCGGCGGTTCTGGAAAGTTTACGAACACGTTCGACACGGACTCCGGAGCGACGTTGCGGCGCATCACATATGCCGCATCGCCTCCCATCGCGGCGAAATTGGACACTCCAGAGCACACAGCACGGGAGAAAATACTGTACACGCGATCGTGACGCAGTTCGAGGGAAATCCAATCCGCCGAGTCATCCGCTTTCGCCTGAGCCACGGCCCAATCACCGTTACCGGCCGCCACTTCGAGATTCACCTCTCGCTTATCCTTTTTTGATCGACCGAACATGCGATCGAAACGCATCGTGCCGTCGTCCGCGATACATTTTCGAACGGCGCGTTTCACCGAGCGTTCCGAATCCACCAGCCCCATCGTGTCCTTCAGCGCGGCGTACAGATTGGCGCGCAACGCATCCACCTCTTCGCTCGACATTTTAGACCCTCTCGCGGGAGCTTCGAGAATTTGCGAGCTGAAAATGAGCGTCTTCGATAGATGACTCTCCAAATTCGGCGGCTCTTGTTTGCGCTTTTGCACGCGTTCCGCGAACGCCTTGACTCGCTGCATCTCGAGCTTCAATTCGTCTCTGTTCGTACGACGAAACAACTCAGCGCGCTCGTCCTTATCTCTCAGTCCACCGGCACCGCCGTCTTCGGTGAGACATTCTCCAGCCTTGTCGAGCGATTTGGCGCACTGCTCAAATTGTCCGCACACGGCGGAGGTGTGCGCGTGGTTGACGTAAAGACTCGCCAACGTATCGTTCGATTCAATCTCCTTCTCCAGCGCATCGCTCTGCGCGATCGAAGGGTCGTGATAAAAGCGACAATTCACCCCTCTCTCACACTTTCCGGCGCGCCAAAACTGACACGGTCCCGAGTTCGGGTCATTCGTCCAGCGCACGTGCTCGCCCTTGCGCACGCTCTTGATTAACTTCTTCAATTCATCACACCGTAAACCCTGCGCGAGCAGTCGACCCATGAGCTTGTGCGTGGTGTCGTCGGGAACCACATCCCACTGTCTCATTCGCTCGAAAGCGCGCCTCGCCATGCGCAAATTACCGCACCTCACGCACACGCGAATGTACGTGTTCACCGCTCGACTATCCGGCGCCACCGGATGCGTCATACCGTCAATCAAACGCCACGCCGCGTCCACGTCGGCGACGAGCATGTATCCCTTCAACATGGTGGTGTAAGCGACGACGTTTGGCGCGCAACCAACCTCTCTCATGCGCTCCATCAACGCCTCCGCGCCGTCCATCGTCCCCGTGTTCACGTACGCGTTCAACAGCGACGCGTACGCGTACGGACTCGGCACCAACCCCTCGCTCGCGATCATTCGCACGAACAATCGACACGCTCGCCGCAACTGTTTATGTCTCGCACACGTACCGATCTCTCTCGTCAGACTTTCCACGCGCGCCCGCCTTCGTTCGAATTCCGCCTCGCTCACGTCGTCTCGCGTCTGACACGGCGCGTGCGCTGGAAACATCCTCGGGTCCGTCTCCACCGTCTCCAACGATCCATCGCGTTCGCCTCGTCCCGACGTCGTCGTTCCGTCCCCGCCTCGTCGTCGTCGTCGTCGTTCGCCCTCGTCCGCCCTCCCTCGCCCTTCGTCCCCGTCTCGACGCTCGCTCGTCGACGCATCCGTCGTCCCCGCCGCCTCTCGGTCCTCCTCGAACCGTTCGGGATGTTTCTCTCGAAACGCCCGTTCGCGCGCCTTTCTCGCCGCGGTTTTCTCCCCGTCGCGCGCCTTGGTTCGATCGACGACGGCGTCGTCCAACCACGGCCGTCGCTTTCGCTTGGGCATGACGACCGAGGAGTGCGGGGGCGAAGAATGCGTCGCGCGCTCGAGTGCACTTTTCGTTACAACTGTTCGCGTCACGGGGCGACGGCGCCGTCCGGAACGCGAGCGACCGAGGCGTGGTGATTGGTGATCTGTGCGGGAAACTTGACGGCGTCGAGGTGCTTCCAGTCGGGGAAATCGCACTTGATGGCGTCGCTGGCGCGTCTGGCGAGCTGCGGGAAGGAGGCGCGGACGGCGTCGACGACGCACGAGGCGACCTGACGCTGCCCGGCTTCCGAAAAGTGTAACCCGTCGACGAATTGCGTTTCATCGACATGACCGTTGGAGAATTCCAGATATTGGTGTAAATCAACGATCGGGACGTCGAGGGCGCGCGCGACGCGCTTCATCGCCTCGACGTACGGTTTGATTCCCGCGTTGGTTCGGTTGGGTTCGTCGCCTCTGAGCAAGTCGCCGAAACCGGACGCCGGGTCCGCGGCACGCGTCGAGCAATCGCGCATCCACGCCTCGTCGTCCACGGGCGGCGGCGTGATAAAAAGAATTCTCGGCGTCGGTTTCATCCTTCGCAGATGCGACGCGATCGTGCGGAGATTATGCTCGTATCGCTCCACGGGCACGTGTTGCACCGGACCCGCCGACGAGCTCTTCGCGCACGCGTCGTTCGAGCCGAACAACACCGTCACCAACACCGGCGTCGCCGAAGACGTCGACGTCAAAGAATGAGAGGACGAGTCATCGATGGGAAACACCTCATCGAGCACGCAGAGCGCGTGTTCCGTGTTGTAACCGCTGTATCCTCGTCCGCGCACGTCGGCAAACCGCCGAAACTCGTGCGCCAAACGCGCGCCGAATCCTCCGTCCTCGAACGCTCGCTCGGTGAGAGAATCACCGAACAACACGATGGATTCCCTGTGCGCGCGTCCCTTATCCACGACGCGAACGGTGGTCGTCTTTTGTTTCTTCCCGACGGTTCCGTCGTCCTCGACTTCGTGCCGAGCCTCCGCCGCCGCGCCCGACCCACCGTTCGCGACCGATCGTCGCCGTCGCGCGCCCGCGTCACCGTCACCGCCGTGGCCTCTCCTCGCCTCCTCTCGATCCTTCTCGCGTCTTCGCAGACACGGTTTACACAGTTTGCGAAAGCCTCTGCGTTCGTGTCCCGTGCGCGAATCCACGTTCGTGTACCTCTGCGGTTCGTTCTCGCACCCACCGCCGCCCTCCCCTCCTCCGACGCCTCCGTTCACTCCTCCGTCGCCGTTCGCATCGCTCCCGCTCGCGCGCGCGCGCGCGAACCCGCGAAACGTCGCGCACGACCGACACCCCTCGCACGCGCACAGCTTTCGCGCCGTCTCCCCCTCGCCTCCATCGTTCGCTCGAGCCGCGGACGTGGACTCCGCGCCGACGCCGACTTCGCGAATCATCGCTACGCGACCGATCGCCTCGCGTCGTCGCGCGTCGTCGCGCGTTCGAGTGACGACCGCGCGCGCGAATTTGAACGAGGAGTGACGATGACGACACACGGCGGCGCGCGCGCGAGTCTTCGCGCGCGAGCGCGAGAAACGATCGCGACGCGTCTTCTCGGACGCGCGACTTCGTCTCGTTGTCGTCTCGTCTCGCGTCGTCGTCGTCGTCGTCGTCGTCGTCGTCGTCGTTCACGCATGTACATTCGTGAGAAGAAAAGATGACTTCGACGACGAGGGCGACGGAGGAGGAGGACGTCGTCGAGGACGTCATCGAGGATGACGACGACGACGTTCTGGCGGCGATCGATCGACGCGCGACGACGACGGCGACGGCGACGACGACGAGCTCGAATTCGGCGCGGCGACGAGCGCCGAGAGACGCGAGCGAGTGCGCGACGCCGGCGAAGAAGATGGCGGCGTTGCGCGCGTGGTTGGACGGTCGCGGGGCGTCTCGAGCGCTGTGCGCGAGCGGGCCGCCGGGGTGTGGGAAAGCGACGGCGATCAAGTGCGTGGCGGAGGAGGCGGGATACGAGGTGAGGGAGTGGCAGGCGCCGACGCCGACGCTGTGGCGAGAGTATTCGCACGCGAAAGTGGACGGTGATTTGGGGGTGGAGTACTCGAGTAAAGTGGATGATTTCGTGGCGTACGTCGAGAGGGCCACAAAATACGCGCCTCTGTCGTTTTTGAGCTCGAAAACGTCGCGCGCAGGCGGAAACGGGTTCGGCGGCGAGCGCGTCGTCTTGATGATTCGAGACTTTCCAACGAGCGATGAGAACGGGCGCGCGCGCATTCTCGAGGCGATGAGGCACTTGTCGACGACACCGAACGCGCCGCCGTGTGCGGTCGTGCTCACTGAAGATGAAGACGGTGGTGGCGGTGGTAACGCGCGCTCGAGCGGTAGAGGCGAGATTTTCGCGCGAGACGTGCGCCAGGTGATGGAACGCGCGGGAGCGACGTGCATAAATTTCAATCCCGTCACGACGGCGGCGTTGACAAAAGTGCTGACGCGCGTCTGCGAGTCGGAGGGCTACGACGTTCCCGCGTCGCAAATCGACGCCATAGTGCAGGAGTCGCACGGCGACATGCGAAGCGCTCTCTGCGCGTTGGATTTTTGGTGTCTGGGGCAGCCAAAGGTGCGAGCATCCATCGGGACGAAAAAGGCGAAAGCGCCGAAGCGTAAACGTGGAGAACCAAAGGTGGCACCGTCAGAAGAGGCGCTCGCGCGCGCTCGCATGAGCTCCAGAGATCAAGGTTTAGGTTTGTTTCACGCGCTCGGCAAGTTTCTGTACAACAAGCGAGAGACCACCGAGTTGGTGGAAGTCGCCGGATTCGAAACGATGGACGACTCTTTTCGACGTCCTCCGATGCGATACGATCCGGAGGACGTTCTCGGACGTTCGGGCATCGGTGCCGAGACGGCGACTGGTTTTCTCTTTGAGAATTTCCCAGATTTTATAGATTCTAGATGCATAGACTGGGCGGCTGCCGGAATCAGATACCTTTCCGAGGCTGCCGTATTAGCGCGCGCGGGCTTCGGCGGGTCTCGTGGCGGTGTCCATCGAGGTTTCCGCGAGAATGACGTCGACGATCGCGATGGGGTCGTCGATCCGAATATGCTCGGCGAGTACGTGGCTGGTTCCGTCGCCGCGCGCGGCGTGTTGTTCGCCTCAAAGCGCTCGGCGGCGGGATTCTTACCCATGCGCGGACCGTCGGCTTCAAAAGTTGAGCGCGCGGCGTTATCCAATCAAGAGGAAGTTCGTGCCGTCGTGGCGGCGGCGCACGCGGGTGATTTCTCCGTCGGCGGTACGACGAAAGCGGCCACGCTCGAAACGCTCCCGGCGCTTCGGCGCATCGCCGAGACGCCCATGGGAGCGTCTCTCGTGCCCTTCTTACCGATGAAATGGCGCAAACCCGGTGAAGACGACTCACAATTCACCGCTCGCGTGTCATCGATTCCGACGGAGGCTTCCGCGCCTCGTCCGAACGTGCTCGCCGCGGGCGTGGCTCACGTCGTCGACCGAGCCGCCGCCGCCGCCGAACCCGCCGACGAGCCACTCACGCTCGACGCGCTGGACGAACTCGACGATTTGGAGGACGACATCGAGGATTTCGACGATTGATCCTCGCGCCGATCCTCGCGCCGTAGTCGTAGACGATATGAACGGATTGATGATTGAAACATCCCCCCGACGCAGAATCCGGGGATTGATGACCTGATGACCCTGAAAAAGTGTCGACTGGAATCCAATTCAGTCAATGGCGGCGACACCCCCCCTCGCCGCACACGCGCGCGCGGGACCGCGAGCGTCGACACCGAGGCGCGAAAACGGTCGACAGACGACATCGTCGACATGTCCTTCCAGACCGAATTCCGTCCGTACGACGCCCCGAAGCGTAGTAATCTCGGGAACATCGGCGTGATCGCCGGGGGCATCGTCACCTTCATCGGATTCGTGCTCGCGGCGTATGCCGTGTCGGAAACGCGCAAGCTGCGAGATTCGATAAACTCTCCGCCGTATCTCACCAAGAACGCGCTCGCGCGCGCCGAGGGTGCGAGCCTGTACCGGGGCGCCGGGTCTTGGCACCCGCAAAAGGAATTGCACGGCAGTCTGGGCGTGAGCGACTTGCAAGCGGTGGCGGGCGAAACGGGGAAGATTTACATCATCGGTGGCGTGGACACCAGCAACAACGTCTTGAAACGCACGCTTTCCTACGATTCCGTGCGACAAACGTACGTTGCCAAGAATGACATGTCTACGGAGAGATACCGCTTTGGCGCCGGCGCGTTTACAGACGCGACTTCCGGCAACGTCACGGACATTGTCGTCGCCGCTGGCTTTTCTACGACAACTTCTAATACCGCGCTCAGCACGAGCGAAAAGTACAACTTGGCCTCTGGAGAATGGTCTGCCGCACCGGGCTTGAGCACCGAACACAAGGATGGTTGCATGGCGAGCACCGGTGACGCCGTGTACATGATCGGTGGTTGGGGTTCGAATTGGGTTGGTTCGAAGTCGGTTGAAAAGCTCGCGCGCGGTGGCAACGCCTGGCAAACGATGGCGGATCTCCCGGCCGCTCGCGGTGACTGTGCTGCCGCTGGCTTGAATGGCAAGGTTTACGTCGCCGGCGGTTACGACAGCGCTACTTTTGATCACGGTGTCGGCTTCAAGAATAACCTTTACGTGTACGACCCAGCCACCAACACGTGGACGGAGAAAGCTCCCATGAACTATGCTCGTGGTGATCTTCAACTCGTCGTCAAAGGTGACAGCCTTCTTGCGATCGGTGGCGAGGTCAAGTACACCAAATCTGATGGCACTCACGAGAACGTCGTGGCCTCCCACTACGTCGAGGAATATTACCCGGAAAAAGACCGCTGGGAAGTTCGCGCACCGCTCGGCGAAGCTCGTTTCCGTTTCGGCGCAGCGAACTCGATCTGGGGCACGCACGTTTTCGGTGGTTCTCCAGTTTGCGTGGTAACTGGCTCGACGAGCAATACCTGCCCCGGTCTCCAATCTAAGAATCACGAAGTCTTCTTCGAGCTCGACCATCCGGATGTCTGGGTCAATCTCTGAGATTTACAATTTACAATTTTCCGTTTACACTCCTTTTTGGATTCCACGAACCTTGACCGTCGGTGATGTGCACCGACAAGCACTTCTTTCTTTTCCTCGTTCGCACACAGCATTGGTTCGGCGATGAGGCTTTCTTTCTTTGGCGTAGAGTAGACAGAAATGAAACGCGGATATAATAATACTACATACGAACTAGTGCTACTTTCTTTTTGCTAATATTCCGAATAAACGATGTACGGCATGGTGCCGAGCGTCACCTTTGACGTGGTCGAGTCGCCCACCGCGCCTCGAACCGTTCCCAATCCCAAACCGTGCGTCCCCGCCGGCATGGCCGGAGAGACGCACACGATTCCCGCGTCCGCGTTCGTATCCGTCGTCACGAGCGGCATCCAACCGTTGACGACGATCGTTCCGAATCTACAAGACGTCATCGACGTCGCCGCGACGTTCCCTCCGAGTTTGAAAACCACGCGCGTACCGCCGTACGTCGGACCGAGGTGCGGAGAGATGGAGTGTTGATACACCAACGTGTTGGCCATGAACGCGTACTTTGGCCCACTCGCCTTGGCCGCGAGACTGCTTCCGGCCACTATCACTTGAACGTCGCTCGAGGTCGTGCCCACGTACGGGGTCTCGCACGAGATGAGCGCCGACGACACGAACTCGCCGAGCGCCGAACCGCTCGTGTCCACGCCGAAGGAGCATCGCGGGACCCACGAATCGGCGGAACGAACGGTTTCGTGCAGATTACTTCCAGAAATCCACGTCAC
>PVBE011643911.1_pt1 | contig 14387 bp, 21 predicted proteins | sample 1631181 | NCBI WGS metagenome assembly PVBE01 (sample SAMN08397723, study PRJNA350692) | Marine metagenome, whole genome shotgun sequencing project. | isolation source: water | place: Pacific Ocean | collected 2012-04
GCTACGGGATGAGCGGCCTTGGACAGATGTCAACCGAGGGAGGAAGCCAGGAGGTATTTATCGGCAGAGATCTGATGACTCGCAGTGACACCTCCGAGGGCACTTCGAAACAGATTGACGAACAGGTTCGTGGCATCGTGATGCAGTGCTACGAAGAAACACTCAGCCTTGTTCAGGGTCAGCGCGAAGCGATGGATCGTCTTGTTGAGCTCCTGATTGAAAAAGAAACCATGGATGGAGATGAATTCCGTGAAGTTCTCTCGAATTACACCACAATCCCTGAGAAGGATCGTTTCTCCCCGGTTCTGAACTGAACCAGTGATTCATCAAAAGATTTTGCCCAGTCACCTCATGTAACTGGGTTTTTTATTGACTTATTCGCCTCTGTTGAACCATCAGAAACTAAAAAAGCTTCCATGAAGGGAAGCTTTTTTAAAACCGGAATTGGAGTTCAAACTGAATGTACCGGTCGCTTATCAATCACGCTGTCGATTAAACCATAATCCTTGGCTTCTGACGGGGACATAAAGAAATCCCGATCTGTATCTGCCTGAATTTTATCGAGAGGCTGACTGGTCCTATCAGCAAGTTCCTTGTTTAAGCGATCTTTCAGAAAAAGAATTTCATCTGCCTGTATACGAATATCACTGGCCTGCCCCCTTGCACCACCGAGTGGTTGGTGAATCATGATGCGTGAATGCTGAAGACTGCTGCGTTTGCCTTTGGTTCCGGCACACAGAAGGAATGCACCCATGCTGGCGGCCAGACCAACACAAACCGTTTGAACATCAGGCTTGATGTGTTGCATGGTGTCAAAAATCCCGAGACCGTCATAGACGGAGCCGCCCGGTGAATTGATATAGAGGTAGATATCCTTTTCAGGATCCTCAGCTTCGAGAAACAGCAACTGAGCAACAATCCTGTTGGCTGACTCACTTGTCACAGCTTCTCCAAGAAAGATGATTCGTTCGCGCAGCAACCGCGAATAAATATCAAACGCCCTTTCCCCGCGTCCGGATTCCTCAATGACGATGGGGATCATGCTGGATCTGCTCACTCGCTGAATCTTAACCGCGGCAACAGCGGCGCTATGGTCTTGCCTTAAAGACAGCCTGAGAAAAGCTTGACTGGGTCCCAGACGATCGCTGACAGCAAGAAAGCATTTCACACCGCTTTCCCATACGTCATTCCTTCGCTGTATCGACGCACAGCAGATGAACTGCTGGTGGAACTTCACCTGCTGAGTCACCAAACCAACTTCACGATCAACGCGTTGTTCGCAGTGGGACTCTGTCAGGTCTTCCAGGCCTTTACGAAGGGGTATCGCCCGGAGAACCAGCTTGACCCGCTGTTCTCCGCCCTCTGCAGTTGCAATGGCTTTGATGGCGATGAAATCAAGGCCCTCGCTCAGGGGAGCAGCAAGGCTGTTCAGGGTCACACGGTTGAAGACGTCCAGGAATGGTTGAAATCGAAGGGGAAAGGAGCTCCGGAGCCTCTGGCCAGTGGCCTCTCAGCGGTGACCGGTGATCAGTTTCATTACTCCCGCCTCGTGGCTGTTGGATTGTTCAGTCTCCTCTCCGAAGCACAGGGAAAGGAAAGTGATGACCCCGAGGAACTGAGCAAGACCGTTCACTCCATCGGTGAGCAGATCGGTTTGTCTCGGCCTCGTCTGGAAAAGGATCTCGGTCTGTACCGCAGCAATCTCGAGAAGATGGCCCAGGCGGTTGAACTCATGGAGGAGACACTCGCTGCAGAACGACGGAAACGCGAACGGCAAAAGGCTGAAAAAGCTGCCCAGGATTAAGGCTCGGCAGACAGCGTCAGGGTTCCACTGACCTTCCACCAGGACTGCTGGTGTGAGTGGCCTGTTCCTGAGCTGTTGAGGGGCAGGATCACCATGTTCAGTGCTGATGCGCGCTGAACAGGTTTGGGCCAGAGACCGGCAAGCAGGCCGAGTTGCGTCAGACGTTTCGGGTCACCTGTGACTCTCAGCGCTGATGATTGCTGTTTCGAAAGTGGCGCGAGGAAAGGCTGAACGGCAGGTTCCGTTCCAAATCCGATGCTCAATAAGGAAGCTGACTGATCTTTGATGATCTGCCAGCCTCCTACAGTGGTCTGATCAGGGTCATCGCGCTGCTGCCAGAGACTGCTTGCCCCACCCTGCGACGGGTCCTGAATATTCTGGTGTTGCTGAAAATTTCTGGAAAGAAGACGATCCGAAACCGCTTCCAGGATCGAGGACCATTGCTGCCGACTCCCGCTCATCGGCAATTGAATCTGAAGACCAGCCTTGTAGGCACCGCTTGAGAGGCTTTTCAGTCTCATGGAGAACGGAAGATCAGCGATTCTGCTGCGCATTGCACCATTGATTCCGTAATGTTCCTCGAGCGGAGCCTGAATGATCTGACGAGACAGCAGCGTGCCCAGAATCAGATCAAGACGCTGTCCATCAACCTGAAGCAATGTGCGATCGCGGGCTGCTCCACCCGATGCGCTTGAACTGGGCTCTATTGGACTGGGCTGTCTTGGACTGGTGCTGCTCTGATCCAAACCCGCTTTGAAACCTCCTGAGATCATCCCTGCACTCGGTCCGGTGAGGGAGCTGAGCGGTCGACGACCGATCACTCCATTCCAGACAAGAAGATTATTTTCGAGCCGGAGCTGAACGCACCCCTCCCGACCTTGCTGGAGCAGCGGCGCCAGCGTTCCACTGAGTGTTGCCAGAGCATCTGCATTCCAGATCACCCCTGGACCCTCCGACAGATCGCGAAGACAGGCTCCCAGGAGACTGTCCGGTTGCAGGGTGGCCTTTGAACCCTGACCGGCTTTCAACCTTTGCAGCAATTGCTCGCGGTGCAGTGCATCGGAAGCAACAACTTCCATCGAACCCACACGCTGGAGATGCAATCCCTGAATCTCTCCGGGGAATGTCGACGAAGAAAGAATCAGATAAGCATCACCGTCCTGTGCCCATCCCTGCCACCAGATGGAACGACCGTATCGTCGCCAGAGTTCAGCGGCAGGCTGGACGCCCAGACGCTCTGACCAGAGTGACGGTGGCGTCCGCGATGGATCACCACGAAAACTCTGGACAAGACTCAGAGCCCCGGACAGCTCAGCCAGACTCGATGCTGAACTGCCATCAGCCCACTGCAGTCGCTGATTGCTCAGTCGCAATCCAACCAATCCGGAACCGATGAGCAGGGAAATACCGGCCACAGTCGCCGTTGAACCCAACAGCTGCGTACGCCAACGATTCCAGCTCTGATTCAAGAAGGCAGATTCAGACAAACGGTTACCTTCGCCGGCGCCTGTCCTTCCACTCAATGGTGGACAGGTAGATCACAGCTCCACTGACGAACACGAGCAGTGCTATTGCTGTAAAGGCGAGTCCCTGATTGACCAGAGGAGACTGAAGTGTCTCGTACACGTCAGAAATTAATGGAGCCGTCACCATTACGACCCCACACCACCATGGCGATCGAAAAGCTGAACACAGCTGCCAGAGAAGCCCAGCCCAGGGTGAAAAGCATTGTGGATCTCTTGATTTCCGGAATTGTAACTAAGCTGCCCAGCGGATTCATCCCGTCTGTTCACGAGACCTCATGACTTCGTCATCACCCGGTGCAGCAACGGTTCTTGAGCGCCAGAAGACAACTCAGCGTTATCCACAGGCCCGCGTGATCGTGCTTGACGATGACGTCAACACGTTTGAACACGTGGTCGAGTGCCTGTGCAAGATCATTCCCGGTATGAATTCCGATCGTGCCTGGGCACTGGCTCGCCGCATCGATGGAGAAGGTCGTGCCGAAGTCTGGTGCGGTCCCCTGGAGCAGGCGGAGCTCTATCACCAGCAGCTTGGCTCAGAAGGGTTGACGATGGCTCCGATCGAGCGCTGCTGAAGCCCCACCTAAGGTCAGCAAATCGCTTCTGAAGTCCGTGGGATCAGCACGGTTCATCCTCCTGGCCCTGAGGCTTGGTCTGTTTCAGGCCTGTCTGGGTGCACTCTCGGTCCTCACCCTTGGAATCTTCAACAGGCTGCTGATCGATGAATTTGAAGTTCCGGCCGCTCTGACTGCACTGGCTCTGGGCAGTCAGCAACTGGTTGCTTTTTCCAGAGTCTGGTTTGGACAGCAATCGGATCGCTGCCGCTGGCGGGGGTTAAGGAGAACACCCTTCATTGTTGGTGGAGCAGCGATGTTCTGCGCACTGACCTGGATTGCAGGCAACACCGTTCTCTGGCTTGCGGAAGCTTCCCAGGCAGGCAGCCAGGCTGATGTGATCTGGCGAGGGTTGATCCTTGCACTGGTGTTCATGTTCTACGGGTTGGCCATTGCAGCCAGTTCCACACCATTCGCAGCCCTGCTGGTTGACGTGAGCACGGACAAACAGAGACCTGGGCTGGTCTCCATCGTGTGGTCGATGCTGATGGTTGGAATCGTCGCAGGTGCGATTCTGCTGAGTTCGTTTCTCGGCTCCTCATGCGCCACAGCCGAGCTGAGTGATCTGATCTCCGGAGTGGAAAGACTGATCACAGTGGCTCCCCTGACGATCTTCACGATTGTGGTGGTAGCAATCGCAGGAGTGGAGCCGCGTTTGAAGCCTGGCCAGGAGAAAGATCAGTCACGGCAGGCAGGCAGCCAGGAAATTTCTCTGCGTGGAGCCTGGACTGTGTTGAAACAGTCTCCCCAGGTGGGGTATTTCTTTGCTGTTCTCTCCTTGTTCACCTTCGCTTTGTTTCTCCAGGAAGCTGTCCTGGAGCCCTTCGGCGGTGCGGTGTTTGCCATGGATGTCTGCACAAGCACGCAGCTGAATGCGGTCTGGGGAGTCGGAACGTTGCTGGGTATTGCTGCCACAGGCTTCGTGATCACACCACGACTTGGCCCACAGCGAACGGCACTGGCAGGTGGAGTGCTTTCAGCCCTGTTTGTTTTGCTGATGGTATTGGCGGGATTCATGGTTTCAACACCGCTTTTCCGTACAGCTCTTTTTCTGTTTGGTGTCGGAGCGGGAATCAGCACCAATGCAAGCCTGACATTGATGCTCGGTCTGACCTCACCACTGATGGCGGGAACGTTTATCGGTGTCTGGGGGCTGGCCCAGGCCTACGCAAGAGGGCTCGCCACGATCAGCGGCGGAGCGCTGCTGAGCGTGTTCGGCGAATTCACCGGATCTCAGAACAGTTATGAAGCCTACGCTGGAGTCTTCATCGTCCAGGCATTCGTTCTGCTGGCGGCAGGACTGATGCTTCTGCGCGTGAACACCGAGCTGTTTCAGTCCAAGGTCGAACAGGCACTCAGTTCGGTCCTGGTCAGTGAGCTCGAGTGATCCGAAACAAAGATCTGGCTGTGTGTTTAGGCAGCAGGCTGCCTGCTGCTGCGAGCCAACCGCAGCACCTCAGTGGTTTTGATGGGTCTGTTGTGAGCTGTCAGCACGTATCTGAGCACCTTGCCGGGACAAAAGGCCAGACCACGGACCTCATCACCGTGAACCTCCGTCGTCAGAACTCGGGCCTGAGGACCACAACGATCCTGCAAAGGACCAGTCACCTCACGAAGCAGCCTGTCGACAGATCGAAGCATGGCTGGCAGATCTCTCTCTTCTCTGTAGCCAGATCCATTAGCTTCGACCAACTCAAATTTCATCAAACAGCAACTCTCGGTGGGGCGCCTCGTAATCACACACAGCACCTACGTTGAAGGGTTGATCCCCTGGCTGAAGGTTCTTGCGAAGGACCCTGAAATTCAGACGATCACTCCAGGGGTGATTTCCAGAGTTCGCGGTCACAGCTCAGGCCTGCAGTTGCGTGTATCGATACCGGTGACAGGCGGTTTCAAGATGCTCGCTCGCAAAGGCACCACGGCCCAGGAGGTCTTCGTGGTGACGCAGCTGGCCAGGGATGAGCTGCTCAGAAGAATCAAGACCTGCAGCCCCTGAAAGCTCTCAAGGAGGCCCCGTTTCGTAGCCGGGACGATGAATGGTTGTCTTGACAAGGGTCAAAATCGTTGATTCGTCAGCCTGAGGTACTGATTTCCAATTCAGAGATGGCATCGCCCATTCGGAGCCAGGAGATGAACCCACATCACTGGAACTTCACTGATGACACTGCAATTCCAATGAAGGATCTATTCAGAAGATGAGCAAAGCAGTGTCGAAGAATTGAATCATCAAATCAAAAGATCGGTTGATCTCGATTTCTGCAACATCAAGAGCGAACCGTGTCAAAAATCTACCAAATTATATTGAAAACTGAATCTTCGACGAGCAATCACAAAAACCTGCAATTACCAACCAGAGCGACGTTGCAATTAACATTGTCAATGCAATGTGCAAACACAATCAAGGTCAATATTTATTTAAAACGAATCAATCCAAACGCAAGCAAGTATCACCTAGCCTGAATAACAGCGAAAAGCTCACCGGCCTATCAAGCAAGTGAGAGCAAGCTGGCCCATTGATCAGCCAAAGGAAACATGCCTAACGATTGAGTGCAAACCGTAGGCAATCAGTATCGAAAATGCCTGACAACTTTCCACTCACCCTTTCTACCAACTTCATCCTGATACGTTCCATTTTTAATCTCATTGTTCTGATAACCCAGAAACTGCGATGTCTGCTCTTCTTCCTGACAGTAGCGTGGATTGATACTGATAGTTTCACTGATTGACTCTGACGCAAAGGCAAGCTTTTGCTTCTCCCACTCTTTGATTTCATCGTCCCAAAAAGCAGCATCAGGGCGTGGATTGTCTTGCTCGAATTTTGTTCTTTTCTCAAAACCAAGCAACTCTCGTTCATAATCGACTTTCTTTTCACTCGCTTCCCACTTATCGCAGGCACTCTCCGCTTCAGTTCTTGAGGGGTAATCCATCGAACAAGCAGCTGTCACCATCATCACAACACAAACCTCTATCAAATGATGGCGTTTCACAAGTGCCAGGAAAATCTTTGATCATCATAGCGACAGCGAAACTGCACTATCTCCCCAGATATTGATGGCGCGGATAAAGAGAACAACAAAAAACTCGAACTACTGAAGAATTGATTGCGCAACCAGCGACAACACATTCCAAATTTCATTTCAACGCATATCAAAACAATCAATCAATAGTCCCGCCAACATAGATATTGATGACTTTTGCTGTACAAGACAGCTTCAGACGATGTGTGCACTGATATTCGGAATTCGGAACAACCTGAGCGAACAAGGGTCATCATGACCTTTCAGTCCATCTGAAGATTGATGAAAACCATTCAGAAAATCGGTCGGAGTTCCTCCCGCACGGCCAGTGCCTCTTGATCAAGCCCTTGCCTGTGGAGGTGGCGAGCACGAAGAATCAGTGGATCGATGTCACAGTCGAGACACCAACAACGCTCAAAACAACGACGCCATGCTGGCTCTGGACCGGAAGTGAAACGAATGATGGCGGCCATGGCAGCAAGGGCCTGAACCCGAAGATTGGTGATGGCGACTCCTTAATGTTGGCTTAAGGCGAAACAGTTCCGCAACACGTTTCTGGCGCCACGCCACAGGGCTGGTCTCCACTGGCCAAAAAACTTCAGGATCTGGATCAATTGTGATGAACCACCTGACCGTGCGAGCCCCATTGTTCGACCTGGAGTTGTGGGACTAACTCCAAAAGCCACTTATACCCAACAAATGATGAAAGGCAAGTCATGATTCCACGTTGAGGTCAATGTTCCGAAGTGGGTTCGAGAGAGAACAGACGCAGAGAGCAAGATCTTCTGAAGCTAGGGATGCAAGACCAGGCAAGAGGCAACACGCCAAGCACTGGTCATTGAGGCCAACAGAACAGGAGAGAGGCTGGATGTAATGGTTGATGACCTGATGCATGCGGCTGGATGGTCAAGGGAGTCAGAGGCTGTGTCGTGACTGCTCGTTCTGCCACAGAGGAACAGCGTGAAAGGCAAGGAATCGAAGCTCTTATGGGAGAGCTGAGAGGGCAGGTCGAAGGCTTGTTGATGGGTGTTGGCACCTGGCAGCAGTGGCTCGAGACGCGATCACTGGATCAAGTCAGCACCTCAGCATCAACAAAGAGGAACTGAGAAGGAAGGCAGAGGGGCCAGAGCATTGAAGAAACAACGACATCCACCTATCTCTCTCTGTTGTCTGGCTTTTGAAATTGGGCAAAGGAAACAGGTCAGCTAAAGGGTGAAAACATTTGGACAGACGTGGAGAAGGGTCTGAAGAGAGATACGGAGAAAAAACCATTAGACAAGGCAAAGCTGCTTGAAGCAGAAGCAATGGCAGACGCAAAGCAAGACATCCCTTTGGTTTTGTCGATATCGGGGCCTTGGGAAAGAGGATTACTGCGGCCTGAGGTGGTGTGACCTTGAACTTAATGAGGGTGTCCTGCATTGGAATAAGTACCAATGGACTGCGGCTGATGGAAAGGTTCAAAAACCGAACCTAAAGCTCAAAAGAAAGGTGAAAGAAACATCTCAATCCAAAGCGACGTGATGAGGAGACTGAAGGAGTGGATGCCTGAAGCAGCTACCAACAGCAGCAAGGATCCAATCTGGGCAGATGACTACAGGGCAACGATTGAAGATTGTGGCAGCAGATTTGCTGAGCACTTTAAGCCACGTAATGGATTGACAGTCATGAGCTGAGGTCATATGGAGTGGCTCAGATGATGCAGAAAGATATCAACCATTATTACCGAAATACAAAAACCGGACACACAAATTTAGGATCTAGCGAGATTCTCAAAAACTATTTAGTTCCAGCAATCCAATAGGTGCGAGAAGATCTGGAACTCCTGGACTGACTCGCAGCGACTCAAACCAAATCCACTAAACTTTCGTCAAATGCGTAAGCAATGACCACTTCAAACGAACCAACGGAAGACCCAGTTGAAGTTCTTTCAAACATCATCAAGCTGCTCAAAGAGAAAAACTATTCATCGCACGTCATCAAGTGCTATGGAAAGCGTCTGAAAGATGAGTTGAAAAGAAGAGAATCTACGTAGTTCTACCTCTCAAACCTCAGTCAACATGCAGACCATTGCAAAGGTGATCGGAAAGTAAATGATATTGTCCTGTGCAACTCCGATGCCCAGAGCGCATAACAGTCCTATCAATGCCCAGGTCAGTGGATGTGTCATGACATGACACTGATATCACCACCATGTCGAAGACATCACCCGATATGACCATTTCAGCCCTTGGGTTTTAGTCAGAACGGGTGAAGACAACCCGACTCATATGGGCAACACTGGTATTTCACCACTAACGGGGCAAGGGGGGATATGACGCTTACCAGAGAGCAGGAGTGCCTTTACCAGGAGCTGATGGACACTGATACCGAACTCTTTTACCTGAGTTCCAGAGACTGCAAGCAACTGGTCAAAGGGCTGACGAGGATTGGGATCACAACACCTCAGCTGCTTCAGGAATGGTTCGATGCATTGCTTGAAGCAGACGACTGATCCTTACCGCCTGGCCTGCAATAGTCCTGTGCTGCTGCTGCGCCTATCGATCACGGTTACTACAACCAGCCTCCAGGGAAGCGGCCAATATCCCTGAACGTGACACTCAGGATGATTGTGGTGATCACGCACCTCCAATCAAACATTTAAAACTCAAAAATCTTCAAGTGAGTCTGATAATCGATACAAGCTCAATGAATTTGGTTCGGCTGTGATCCCCATTACCTCTAGTGAACTTCAGCCAGGCTTGACTAGGCCAGATACTCCGGTAATTCTCTTTTGTCGCTCGCGTCAATGGTTTTCTTCTATATCTTTTCATCGCTGATTGCTCTCCTGATAGCAGGAATCATTCTTTATGCTCCTCTGAGCTGATCTTTTCTCGAGATGCTGAAAGATATCGAAGTAATCTCAATCTATTGCAGATCGCTAATATTGATTTGGGTGTTATTCGTTTTAGAAGCAGGACTATGATGGATTTCTACTCCCGATTAGCGCGATGCTGAAACCTTTAATAGCCATTGTGGCTTGGCTTGTTTATACCTTTGCATATATATGGGCACTAGGGCTAGTTAAATCCGCTACAGGCTATGACTGGTTTGTAGAAATGAATAAACACAGAAGAGGCTGGAAAAATGGATTTTATTTCTTACTATTGTTGACGATATACGCTGCTGGATTATTTTACTTGATACTGCTTTTTGCATGAATGAGCAGCTTTGACCAAAAAAGAGATGAACGCAAACAGACTTCTATTCGTTGTTTTTAATCTCTGATGCAAAGATGAGTTCCTAGAAGGTGCCTGTAATCTTAACTGGACATGATCTGGTAAGAAGAACTTTTTGAGCCGTTACAAGGCCTAATTCACCCAATTTGTGAAATGACTGTTTCTACGTAACCCTCTTTAACTTCCTCAACTTCTAACCGCTCTCCCTTAGACAGCACTTCCTTCAGTTGATTGAAGAGCTTTAATGCAGGTTCGTACGTTGTCCAGCTTCCAAGACAACTCTCACCTTTAACAACTCTGAACTCATTAGCTTTGTCCATGGCTTAGTCTATGACCATTGATAATAGTAGTCTGTTATAAACACGACAGAAATTTCTGAAGCCTGTTCGCTGTAGGGGCTGGATTTTTAGACCCCCAGTGGCCTCTCTATGTCGCTGTGTATAACTAGAATTACAAGAATTAATCGTTTTAATTGTTATTCAATCGCAGCCATAGCAACACATTGACCATCAGCAGTGCATCTGGTAAGGACTGATGGGAGAACAACAACCCGATTACAGACAAACAAAGAGCTCTGTGCGTCTGCTTAGGAGTAGAGATATCACTGCGCCTCCCACTCATGGGTACGTCCCAGCCAGTCATGAAGTGACTTCTGCTGGTACTTGCAAGCAGGTAAAGAAAGCCTCTTAGACCGCCCGTGCGCCTGAGCAAGAGTTAATTCAGGAACATCTATTGAATCTGGACAGTGATGATTTTGACCGCTGACATAGGCTCAGAGCTGCCTTAGAGAAGGCTCAGGAGATACAGGGTTCACCAGACATAATCAAATCCCTGCTAGAAGCTATTCATCAAATTCAAAAAGACAATGACGTGTAATCACCCAAACCTAAAAGACAAACTAGAGCAAGCTCAGAACCAATATGAAAAGGGTTCACAACAGCTGGAACAGTTGCAGACCCAGTTGTTGCAGATTTCAGGCGCGATTCAGATGTTGCAGCAGCTTGTCGAAGAGACTGAATCGACGTGTTCTGTCAGTGATGACGCTGAAGAGCTGATAGAAGCAAAACAGGGCTGAACTCAATAATTTTGCAAATTGATTGGCATAATGTATTGCAGGCTACTTAAGTATTGTAAGGATTAACTGGTGCAGGGAGGAAAAGCCTCTTAAATACTATTAATCAAAGGAGATTTATGGAACAGCCTAAATACACCTTTGTTAGAAAAGATGCTGGAATGATTGAGCAGTGGTGGAAAGACCGTATCAATCATCTGCTTTTAAAAAGGCAATTGCAAGATGCTGATGCACTTTATCGTGAGTTTGATATTGCTGATGATAGTCAATAGTAAGGGGCTGATGATGTCGCGTCTGATGGATTAAAGGTTCCATATTCGTGCCAGGGCCAGGGCTTGATAACTAAGGGTTGCACTTTGTGATTAGTGAAATGAGTCCTTGGGGTAATTCAAGCCAGGGACTATTTCTTCTCTTTCTTCTTTTTCCTCTCATTCCATAAGCACACCACTAACCCAATAACGGCTGAAGTTAAAACATAGGGAAACAGCCAGGGGAAGATAATTAGCAGGATTATGTCAAAGTAGAAGAACCAAAACTTCTTGAATGACTCTAAAAATTTTGACATTAATTCCTCAAAACTATTGTCTTATGTAGATGGAGACAATTATGCCCCATGGCCTAGGTCGCGTTCTCCAGTTAATTCCTGCCCGCCAGACTTCGAGTCGGGACTTTTAGATCACCTTGGCCGATTCCAGGGTCTTCGCGAACGGACGCAGATGCACCTAACCCAAAGCTATGTCTGGAGCCTGCTCAATTGATTGATGATGATTAAGGCTCTATGATAAAAGAAAGAGAGAACTAATGCTCAATGAGCAGTCCCATGATTGATTTTTTTCGTCCCCTTTATCGGCTTAACACTACATCTACTGAGCGTTAGTTATCATCACTGCATTTATTTATATAGGATATGTGTTAAACCTTGATTAGCTGACAAAACTATTCTGATTTTGCTCTATATGGACCTAGAAGGTGCTTTTTTGTGTCATGTGCGTTGGGCCCTATGCTGTTTTGAAGGCCTCTGAGGGGCATATTTAACCCCCTTAAATTTCAGCATAAATTTCTGAACCCTCATCGTATATACAGCGCGCAAACTTACACCCCCAGCATGGGTATCGCTGCGTCTTGAATCTGCTGACCAGGGGGGAGGGTCATCAATCTTGCCTACCTGACCCTGTCTCATGGTCCTTTTGTGCCACGGGCTGGGCCACTATCCTTTCCTAGCGCCAACGACTGGGAACAAGATCCTAGTCATAACAATGCATCTGCCGATTTGCCTTGGCCAATAGATCTAGCATCTAGCAATGCTGCGGTAAATCCATCAAGAAGTCACGGCGCTAACGCGTTGCGCTTGCCATTAGTTATCTATTAGATGTTACTCACATTGGCTTCACTTGGTGCCGATATTTATTGATAATTACTCTCACTTAACTCCCTGTTATTGTTGTAATCAGTTCGATTAACACATGTACCCGTTTATCAAACCCAACACACATTGAGTGACAACTGCAAGCCTCTGCAGCAAGCCTAAGCATTAATTAGACATCTTTCATCATCAGCATACGCACGCCTTTCAGGGCCTTGCAGCCACCTTAGAGGGCATCGCTAAATATAAATTAAGCCAGGCCAATCAAAGACCCCTCACGCCTTAAGCGTCAAAAAAGAGCATTGACTTGAGCCTGGCTGAAACTGCATGGCAACCAGGCATCAACAGAGGACGCTTGATTGACCAGAACCAACACCCGCCTTAGCCTTGGTACAGGCGTACTAAAGCAATGGATGGCTGGCTTGCTGATCCAAAGGGATGCTGGTTTGCTCGGTTTCACCGAGATCCATCAAGCACCTGGGTCAAAGACCAAAGAGTGTTCGTCGATCACGGCAAACCCATGCCTGGTGACCAACCCGCCTTGCTCAAGACACGACGGGAGATGCGTTACGAGGATGCAGCCAGTCTTTGGTTTGAACTGAAGAGCGTTGGTTGGACCGTGGCTAAAGCGGCTTGGTGATCAACCGCTGACGTCTGGGAGACCATGCAGAAGTTAGGCGGGTGGAAGCGATGTCAGCCCAGGTGGTGATTCATTCAGTTGCTGGTGAAGCTATGAAGCCCGGCAACCAAGGCAGAAGTGGGGCCTCTGTAGGGGTCTGCCTCAGCGCCCTCGGGCGTCAGTCCATCGACTGCAAAAAACGCTGCCGCGCCCAGAAGACCGCCAACAGCAGAACCGATTACGACAGAAGCAATAGCGGCAGAGCCGACAACAACACGTCCGAAGCCTTCCATTGGTTGATTGCGAGCGCACGCACAGTTGCTGAAAGATTACCGAAGGTGCATTCCCCAAAGGGGCCAATTCAATTCGTTACGAGTGGGATCAGCGAATCCGTCCGACGACGTAACCCACCAGCAACCCTGCAGCACCGCCCAAAACACCACCGCTCAGTGCGGCGCGTTGGGTGACGTTGAGGCGGCCCCCGAAAACGATCGCAAAAGCCACAACTACGAGCAGACCTGAAGTTGCAATGACTGCATCAAGGCTTCTGTGTTTTTTTGCTGGGTTGTCTGGCTTCTGGTCCTTGGCGAGCTTTCCTCCCTTTGTCTCTAGATCACGCTCAATTCGATTGGTCTGGTCGTGTGGGCCTGCCATGCAATTGAGTGCGCTCAAGCGATTCTGGCTTCTGCAACTCAATCCAGCTTGTAGCTTTCGACTTGTTGGCGAACCCAGCTGCGCTGCTCTCTAAAGATCCTCAGGTAGATGCGTACGAGGACGCAGCGAACCTTTGGTTTGAACTGCAGGGTGTTGGTTGGACCGCGAGTGAGGCTGCTTGGTCAATATGTGTCCGCAGACACAAGCCACTGGTTGTAGCTTTTGTTTGTCGAGACCGCGTCAAATGAAAGCCTTGCTGACCATTGCGAATAAGTGCCAGACGGTCAGCTTCCTTTCCGATCCGAACTCCAGCTGTTCAGCAGATGACGTCTTTGTGATCGTTGACCACATCAAAGACGTGCCAGAAGGTCATCCGCCGCTTCTCAAGACACGCCGGAACATGCGCTACGAGGATGCCGTCGCTCTTTGGAAAGAGCTTCAGCGTTGTGGATGGACCACGTCTAAAGCTGCTCCTAGTTGTCGTCTTGCTACGGGTCACTGAGTCA
>PVBE011281651.1_pt1 | contig 14386 bp, 17 predicted proteins | sample 1631181 | NCBI WGS metagenome assembly PVBE01 (sample SAMN08397723, study PRJNA350692) | Marine metagenome, whole genome shotgun sequencing project. | isolation source: water | place: Pacific Ocean | collected 2012-04
AAAATTGAATATAACAACTATTAGACGCAGTCTAATTGTTCTCAAATAAAATCCGGATCTTTGTGTCCAGTGGATTATAGGGGCTAAAAGTGATAAATTCAAGGTTTATAGACTATTCTAATGGACCACAACCCACTGGACAAACACCCTCAAAAAACATATAAACTAGAAAGCTTCCTAACAGTTTAGAAAAGAGGTGGTTTTAATGTTCGGTAATCTAGTTAATGAATTAAAATTAAGGGGCTATAGCGAAAAATCAATTAAGAATTATTTGTATTTTAATGAAAAGTTCATTGAATTCATTCAGAAAAGCCCAAGAGATATCAATTCAGATGACATAAAGAAATATTTAACTTATCTCGTAAATAAGAAAGCCAGACCAAGAACCACTAATTTAGCACACAGTGCATTAAAATTCTATTATTCTGATTTTATGAACAAGCAACTATTTAAGAGGGTTAAAAGAACAAAGATTGAAAAAGATTTACCAAGAATTCTAAGCAAAGACGAAATTTACTCAATGATTCACAACACAACTAACCCTAAACATAAGCTCCTCATTACATTTCTTTACTCTTCTGGAACCAGAATAGAAGAAACAGTAAAGATTAAACTAAATGATATTGATGTTAAACAAAAGATTATCTTCATCAAGAGCGGAAAAGGAAAAAAAGACAGATATATAATAACCTCTGAGCGGTTCTTAAGAGAAATGAATTTTTATTTAAGAAAAAGAGATAATGAGTCAACATATCTCTTTGACAGCATTAGAGGCAGCCACATCTCTGTAAGAACAGCAGAAGAAATAATCAAAAATGCAGCAAAAAAAGCAGGAATAAATAAGAGAGTATACCCTCATCTTCTAAGAGCCAGCTTTACAACACATTTACTAGAAAATGAAGTTCCAGTACATAAAATTCAAAAAATATTAGGTCACTCAAGAACTTCAACAACTCTAGGATATAACAGACAAAAAACCAATGACATTAAAGAAGTTATCAGTCCGATGGATTGTTAATAAAAACTTAAAATATTGTGGTTATAGAAAGAAATTCTATGTTTATTAAGACATCCTACTCTCAACTTCACCATACACAGCATCCACCAATTTACGCACATGCCCATCAGTAACTTCATTTGTTCCCTCAACTTCCATAATATTATCCCTAACATGAGGTGCTAATAATGCCTTATTAGCCCTAAATAACTCATGCAATCCTTCTAAATTTCCTACATAAATATCAGGTAAAGCTGCTCTTAATGCCTCATTATCTGGATTTTCATCTCCCCCCACTAAGAACTGACGATAAGTACCATCCACAATGATTGATTCTGTATCAGTTGGAACAATAGCAAAATAATGTACTCTTGAAATCTGATAAAGGCCTTCATACCTAATATATTTAGAAGCTGCAAGAATCTTTTCAGCAGAATAATCTCTTAACTTAAAAGCCCAGTCTCCCGATACAATAGAACAATTTGGCCTATCTGTAGCAAGATAAGGATACTTCGCAACCCCATCACTAACAACATCTTGGACCATATTCAATAAAGATCCATAATCAGTTGGAAAATCGATCCCATCGTCTAAATCTGAAGGTAATTCTTCAGGCGGTGTCGAGTTATCAGGTTCATTTGAAGTTGAGTTATCAGAATCACTATAAGGAGTAGTGGATTCAACAGCTGTCGGTGGATCACTATACCCAATAGTGTCAAGAAAACTTACTTCACCAGATCTCTCAGGAAGCTTAAATTCCTTTTCTGTTCTAGATATCAAACCTTCAGGTTCCTTACATCCACTAACAACACTAGCTAAACTTGCTATCAAAAGCGTTCCGCCAACAACTCTATTAATTCCCATAGCACAATAGAAGAGATTACCCTTTATAAACCTTTCCATTATTAACCACTAATAAGTAGTTAACTAAACCTTACCCAACAACTTCAGAATAATAGCTTTCTGAGCATGCATTCTGTTCTCAGCCTGATCAAACACGATACTCTGCTTAGAATCAATAACATCATCACTAACCTCATAACCTCTATGAGCAGGCAAACAATGCATAAAAAGCGCCTTGCCTAACAATTTCTTATCAACAATAAATCCCTTAAAAGCCTTTACTCTCTTAGCCTTCTCCTTTTCCTGACCCATTGAAACCCAAGTATCAGTATAAACTACATGGGCACCTTTAACAGCCACCTTAGGGTCACTAACAACCTTAACACCCTTCTCCTTCGGCCCATAACCTTTTGGCGTAGCAACTCTCAACTCAACCCCTAATTTACCACAAGCCAATATAAGTGAATTACAAACATTATTACCATCTCCAACATAAGCTAGTTTAACACCCTTGAACTTCTTAAACTTCTCTTTAATAGTCATCAAATCAGCAATTGCCTGGCATGGATGGTAATCATCACTCAAACCATTAATAATGGGAACAGAAGATGCCTCTGCAATCGTCTCAATATCTTTGTGAGCAAAAACCCTTGCCATTATAATATCAGAATACCGTGCAATACACTTAATCTCATCCTTCAAACTACCTAATGTCAAGTTCGTAGTCTTCCAATCCAAAAATATCGCATGTCCGCCTAACTGAGTCATTCCAGCCTCAAAACTCATCCTTGTTCTAGTAGAAGTTTTCTGAAACAACATAGCAAGCGTCTTATTCTTCAAAATTTCATAATACTTCTCAGGCTCTTCCTTAATATCAATAGCCCTATCAATTATATCATTCAGCTCATCCTTCGAAAAATCATCCAAGTTCCGTAAGTGTTTCATTTTAACCCCTCGTTTTCCAAGAAACCCAACATTAAGTTCATATTCTGAACAGCCTGCCCAGAAGCCCCTTTAATCAAATTGTCAATAACACTAACAACGACCAATTGGTTATTCTCATCAATCTCAAACCCACCAATAGAACATTCATTAGTCTCTTGAACCTTGTGCAAATCCGGAACCTCGTTCATTACCTTAACAAAACCTTCTCCCTTATAGTATTCTTTATACAACTTCAAAATTTCTTCCCGACTAAGCCCATCTCTTAAAACAGCATGCATCGTACACATAAGACCTCTATAAGTATTAATAACATGTGGTGTAAAGCTCATCTTAGTCTTAACAAACTGCTCAATCTCATATTTGTGTCTATGCTTCACCAATTTATATGCTTGTATATTGTCCTTAATCACATCCTCATCCTTTGCATAAACTGATTCCTTCCCAGCCCCACTCCAACCAGATTTACAGTCAAAAACAATATATTTAGCAAATTTCTGTATAGGCAAACCAGCAAGAACACTAGCAGTAACATAACAACCAGGATTTGCAACCAATTTAGCCTTCTTTATCTTCTCGCGGAACAGCTCAGGAAGCCCAAAAACTGCCTTTCTACCCTTATCTGAATGTGAAATACCATAAACTTCCTCAAACTTTTCAAACTTCTTAAATCTATAATCAGCACCCAAATCAACAATTTTCATCCGTTTCTTAAGCTTAGGCACTATTTTCATAGATTCTCCATGTGGCAAAGCCAAAAACAACAAATCAAGATTCAAACTATTAATTTCATCAATACTATAGCCAGTAAACTTAATATCCTCATCAAAGTAAGGATAAAGCTCCTTAACCTTCTTCCCAGCATAAGATCTACTGTTCAGCACCATCAAATCTACCTTAGAATGCTCAGTTAGCAGTTTAACTAACTCATAGCCCGTATATCCAGATGCTCCAATAATTCCAACTTTCTTCATAAGAAATAATTAAACTAGATAATATTTAAATGTTTGGAGTTTTTATTGAGAATCCCTAACTCCTAATTCATCATCTATTATTCTTTTAAGATTTCTAGTCCTTATATCAAGAGTCTCTTCATGAGGTAATTGAATAAGGGGGATATCACTAAATGCCCCATAACATGCTTCCTTTATTCTAGGATCTACATCTTCCCACTTTGGATCACTTGGAAACCTAAACATACGCTCAAGAACCAAATCTAACTCCACTTCAACAGGGATACGATGGTGTGTTAGATAAAAAAAAGACTTTACAGGAATGCCCTCTCTTCTTTCAATAACTGGAGAAAAATCTATTAGGCCAAGTGGAGTTTCATGAACAAGTAATTGATTCCCATCATAACAAAATAAAGTATCATCCATAGATAATCTCCTACTATATCTGTTATACCAGCTAACAAACTTACCATTTGTCCTAGATTTTCCTACCTCATGATCTCCTACCAGAACATACCCCCCATCCTTATATTGAAAAGAATCAGCAAATCCCACAAATACGCCAGCCTGAGCAAGTTCCAGAAATTGATCTGCATGATCTCCCAATTTAAGAAACCTAGACCTATATTTATATTGTTGATACTTACTTACGACTTCGACCGGATCCATATTATCAGCTGAGAAACCCAAATATCATTAAAAACATTACTAAAAAAGAAAATATTCACTTAACACACTTACCTTCTAATCTATACCTTTCTCCAGTATAATCTCTCACATTTCCAGTATCATCATCACTATATTCAATATCCACATCAAAACTATATTTCTCCCCCTTACTTTCGCAGGAAAGCCGTCCGGTACATGATGTTTTCTGCCCAGCAGACAATGTAGTTTCCTCACAATCAAACGGAGCATCACCAATTGTAACAGCCAAAGAAGAAATACTATGCCCTATATTATTCCCAATATTCGCCTTAAACTCATCAGTTCCAGCAGAAAGAGAATAGCTAGTTACTGATATATCAGCTAACCCCCAGAATGAAGAAGAAGCCCACTCTCCAGATTGGCCCTTCATCGAAAAAGGAATAATGCCTGCAATCAAGATAATAACTCCTAATATGATCAAATACTCAGAACTACCTTGCCCTCTTTTTTTCATACAAGTCACTTTTTGATTAAATCCTTATAAATATTTCTATTGTAATAAGAATGTCCAACGTAACCTATTTAACCGAAACCTTTATAAAGCTGTACGTACATAGACAGCTTAAAATGTTTACGTACGTACAATATGAAAAAAGGCAACGATAAGTTAACACTTTCTGTAAATAAGAATATTAAAGATTTGTATAAAGAGATTTGTGAAGAAGAAGGCCTAGTTCTAAGCAAGCAAATCGAAAAATTCATGGAGAATGAGCTAAAGAAGAGAGGAAAGACTAGATGAGATTATCAAAAGATAAAGTGGGAAGGGCAATGGTCAAGGCAACCCAATATCTAAATGATGCAAAGCAAGCATTTGAAGACCGAGATTTCAACAAAGCAAAAGAGCTAAGTGATAAGATCATAAGGATGAAAGCTGCTGCTTTCGAAGCCAACAAACTCATAAATGAAATAAAAGAAGGAATCAGAAAATCAAAAGAAAGAGGAATTAACGTAGACGAAGCAGAAAGATTCCTAAACTTAGCCGTTGCCGCTTTCGAAAGAGAAGACTTCGAAACCGCGCTAAAAAGAGCCCAAGATGCACAACTAACTTACTTACTAATTTCAAAAGGCAAATTCAACATATTATGGTTCTTAAAAACGTACTGGTGGGCAGTTCTGATAGTCCTACTATTGCTCTCAGCAGGAGGATCAATAGTATACAAAAAATTAGCACTAACTCTTATAGAAAGGAAAATAGAAGATCTAGACAAAGAAGATTCGACAATTAACAAGCTAATCATAGAACTACAAGAAAAAACGTACAAGAAAAAAGAGCTCTCTGTTCCAGAGTATCATAAGCAAATGGCCAGTTATGAGAAGCGGTTAAGTAACATAGGTCAATCAAGAACAAGGTTAAGAAGTAGGAGAGCAGGAATAATCAAAACCGCTAATGAAATTGAGATTCTTAAGAAAGAAGATGGAAACGTTGTAGAAAAGACAAAGGCGTTACAAGATTCATATTACAATAAACAAAACCTAACTAAAAGACAGTATGAAAGAAGAAATAATGAATACAAGATAAGAAGAACTGAGATAGAAAAATCAATTGTTGTACTTGAAACTAAATTAGCTAAAAAAGAAAAATTAGAGGAGTTAAAAGAAACCAGTTCTAAGAAAGAAGGGCTTAAACCAAAGAACAAAATAGGCAAAATTATCGAAGCCATCAAGACCACTTCAAGAAAAATACAAGCCAGAATACTACAACCTAAAACACTACAAACCAAACCTGCACCTGGAGCAGATAAAGTAGAGTTCATCAACAAAAGAATAGAAGATGCAAAAGAAGCACTCTCAAAATATGATCTAGAAAAAGCCAAAGATATCTACGACGATGTCCTTGAGGTTTATACCAGCCTTCCACCAGAAGATAAAAGAAAGACTCATGCAGCAGTAAAAGAGATCTATGATAAAAGAAAAGAACTAGAAAGCAAAGAAAAAGGAGACAGAGACATAGTAAAGAAGAGAAGGGAAGAACTAGAAGGGAAGAAAAAAGAAGAGGACAAAAGGAGAAAAGAAGAGGAAAGGAAGAGAAAAGAAGAAGAGGGCAAAGAACAAAAAGAAGGAGAAAAATCAGAGAAACAAAAAGATAGGGAAGACTACCAACAAGACATACAAACAGGAAGACTATCAAAGACTCAGTTGGACCAGATTGAAGAAAAAATCAGAGAATCTGCTGATAAATCACCTTTATCAGAAGATGTTATAGCAAGGCTAAACAAAGAAATAAAACCAATCCCTGGACAAGAAAAGTTAGTCCAAAAAGCAAGGCATGACGTAAATAATGTAGAATTCATAAAGCAAAGAATAATTGACGCAAAAGAAGCCCTCTCAGATTCTAACTTCCAAAGAGCACGAACAGTCTATAAAGATGTCCTCAACACCTACAACAAACTCTCCCCGGAAAACAAAACCAGAACTCACGACCTAATAAAAGAACTTTATGAAAAAAGAAAAGAACTTGAGAAATTAGAGAGATACCAAGTAGACCAAATTGACAAAAGAGTTCAAGAATCAGAAAGAAGGACGCCTACAACTGTCAACGATTTAGTCAAACAAACAAAAACATTCGCCCAATCTCAAAAGAAAGACACAGTACTTACTAGCTTACAAAGGGAATTTAATGTAGACTCAGTAAGACAGGAAAGAAAATTAGAAGAGAAAAAGAAAGAATTTAAATTAAGACCAAAAAGAATCCTAGAGGAAAAGAGCAGAGAAGAAAGAATAAGAGACATAGAAGAGATAAGGGAAACAAGAAGAAAGAGAACTTTAGGAGAACAATTAAGGGCAGTAACTGAAAGCACAACACAACAAAAACCAACTATAAGAAAACCAGTAAAAACAATTAGCCCTAGCAGAGAGAATCTAAGAGTAATTGCCAAATCACAACCTAAAGATTCTGTGCTCAGCAGCTTACAAAATGACATCATCAAAAAAGACCTAAATAAAGAAAGCACAACACAACAATTAAACAGATACAAACAAAGAGCAGAAAGACTGAGAGAAGAAAGGTTCAAGGAATTTGCTCCAGCCAAAGACAAAGCAACAGTACTAGACAGCTTACAAAATGACATCATTAGAAAAGAGTTAGGGCCAAAAGAAATTAAGATTAAACCAAGACCAATAAACCCACCTAAATCCTCAATAAAAACATTAAAAGAAAGGATAATTGAGCACAGGGAAACTAAAAGATTAAAAGAACAAAGGGAGAAAACAATAGTCCCCAAACCAGTCACCATATCGTCAAATAAAGGAACAATTCTAAACAGTTTACGAAGAGAGATGAAAATAGATGATGTAGAAAAGAAAACTGAACCAAGTATCTTATCCAAACCTATCCACAACGATGACGACTTAAACCCGCTAAAAACCGGACTACCAATAAGAAACAGATTTTTAACAAATGAACCAAGAATCCTAAAAAAAGAAACAAGTGAAATAATAGAACCAACCAACATGCAACCGTTACCAAATCTTAAGCCAGAAATAAAAGTTAACAAAATAATTCCTAAATCTAAAGCTCAACAAAAAGGAGATATACTAAATGGTCTCAAAGGGGCATTTGACAAAAATAGCTCCGAAAAAAATAAATTGTCAAAAACCACCCATCAATAAATGGGCGGCATGCGTGTAGCGTAGCTAACCTGATTCAGGTGGTTTTTGAGCATGCTCAGAATTCCACCCTGACCACCAATCATAGATTGGTGGAATTCCGACATTTAAACAAAAATAAACGTGAGGTGTATAAAAAATGGGAAAAGGAAAAATCATTGGTATTATATCATTAAAAGGGGGAGTTGGCAAGACAACAACTGTAGCTAATTTAGGCGCAAGTCTGACAAAAGACTTCAACAAAAAAGTATTAGTAATAGATGCAAACTTCACAGCACCAAATCTTGCATTGCATCTTGGACTGATTGATCCAGAGATAACTATACATGAAGTGTTAAGGGAAAGAGCAGAAGTAAACGACGCTATCTACAACCATGAAGCAGGATTCCATGTAATACCTTCTGCATATGTGTCAAAGAAGATAAATCCCTTCAAACTAAAGAAAAAGATTACTCATCTAAAGGACCACCATGATATAATATTAATCGATTCGAGTCCTAACTTAAATAAAGAAATTTTAGCAACAATGACAGCAGCAGACGAATTACTAATAATCTCTTCGCCAGACTACCCTACATTAAGCACAACACTAAGAGCAGTAAGATTAGCAAAACAGAAGAAAACACCAATTACAGGGATGGTCCTAACCAGAGTTAGAAACAAGAAATATGAGTTAAGTGTTGATGATGTAGAAAAAGCGTCAGGACTTCCAGTACTTTCAGTCATACCACATGACTTCAAAGTTCCAGAATCTATTTTTAAGACAACACCAGTTGCATTATACAAACCTAAAGCAAATGCTGCAGTAGAATACAGAAAATTAGCAGGCAGTCTAATTGGAAAAGAATTCAAAGATCCCAGATTTTGGCATAGATTAAAAGGAATCTTTAAAAAGGACATTCCCCGTGATAATATGAATAGGCTGTTGATAAAGAACGAATAAGGTATCGAAAAAAATGAGTAAAAAAAACAAAAGAGATAACAAAACAGATATAGAAAAAGAAAAAGAGATGTATGCCATTTGTTTCAGCATAATAATCGTCGGCCTAGTCTCAATACTACTTTTATCAGACACATCTCAAACACAAGTATTCGAAGCATCCATTACAGGAGCTGTTGTTCTAGAACCAACCATAGTCGGAGATGAACCAGTGGTAATCATTGATTATGATTCTATCTCTTATATAAACGTTTCAAAAGAATTAGCCCAGAATGCAATCTTACAAGCGCAAAGAGATATGCAGGAGATGTTTGAAGCAGGATTTGGAGTAACATGGGTACAAGACGCATTAATAGAAGCTAGGAAACATTTCGAAGGAGAAGACTATACAGCTTTATTAGACGATATAGATAAAATAAGAGACAGGCAGAGTAGAGAAAAAGCAAGAGAACTATTACTAGAGGCCCAAAGAAAGATTGGAATCCCTGTTGACTATGAGATCGTTTTAGAAAAAACAAAAGCAATAAACAATAGAAAAATTGAAGCTTTCGAAATAATAGATTTGATTAGCATAGCCGGAACAACAGTCAAAAAGTTCGAAGAATCAGATATTAACGCCACTCTCGTTACTGAGAAGCTTGCTAACGCAAAGACAGAATTCGATGAAGAAAGATATGATACTGCACTTATTATGCTAAATGAGATAGAACCACTTATAGAGGATATCGAATCAGAAAATACTCTAGTAAAAACAATTTACAGAGCTGGAAAAGAAACAACTATCAATTTCATAAAAGAACACTACATTGGCATAATAATAGGTTTAGTAATCTTCACAATTATCCTCTTGCTATCTTACAACAGAATAATGGTAAATGTCTTGCAAAGAAAATTAGACGACCTAAAAGTCGAACAAGAAGTCCTAACTGATTTAATGAAAAAAGCACAATCAGATAGATACTCAACAGGAACTATAGCCAAGCAAACTTATGAAGCCAAGATGGCCAATTATAAAGAAAAGAAACTTCAGATTAAACGTCAACTACCAGTAGTTCAAGCCAGATTAGATAAAATAGAAAAGATGAAGAGAATCATCTAGAAACAATCTGATAGCCTTAAGATGAAACCAATTGAGAACTTCAAGCCATTTAGAAGAATTGATTACATAGCAATAATAATTTTAGCTATCCTATGGGTCATAATCACATCAGTATCGACAAACTCAGATAGTGAGTTAGGGTTCCTCTTCTCATTATTCATTACAACAGTATTTATTGTCTTCACTGCATTCCTAATTAAAAAAGCAGGAGCAGTTACCCTATTCTGCTTAGTGGGCTCAACAATTGCAGTCCAATCAAATTTCCTTCTTAGTACAGGTTGGAACAAAGTAATTATTTTTACTATAGCAGGGATAATATTCGAACTATTCTACATATTCCTAAATAAAGAGATAAAAAACATCCCATTGGACATAGTGGTTGGAGCAGCATTCGCAATGTCCTCAATCCCATTCACAATATTCTTCATAAGCCAAGCATCAGACAATATAATAACCTCTATCTTCAACTTCTCACTACTTTCGTTTATCATAGGCATAGTAGGTGCTGTAGCAACATTCCTAATCTGGTATAATATAAAAGGAAATAAACTCTTAATTAGATTTGAATATACTGTTTAAACAACCAAATAAACCTTAAGAACTAACTTAGTCTCCAAGACCGCCAAAAACTTCCTGTTCTGGATAAACGACAACACCTTCATCAGTAATCTGCATTGCAACTATCTTTTTCTGATGTTTCTCCCCCCTCATCTTCAACACTTCAATGGCATTCTCTCTAACATCTCCCCTCTTAATATTATAAAGAACAATTACTCCATCAGCTAAAAATTCCTCAACACCAGTTGTAGAGAATATCTCAGGAATCTGCTTTGTCTCTGTTATTAAAAAAGCAGTCGCACCCAATTTCTCAAAAAATCTGAATAACTGCTCAATATAGATTCTATAGCTCTCTGTTCTTCCAGTAAAAGCAGATGCAATAGCAGTCAATGAATCAACAACGATAAAATCAGGTTTAAACCCTTCTGGCAGAATAACTGGCTGTATATCTATTAGCAACTCCCCCTTCTCCTTCTCAAGCATACCTTCAACATTCCTAGTCATCTCAAAAGGACTCATCCTTTTTACAGCTAAGTTACCATCTTTAATCATCGAATCTGCATCCCACCCAAACTCTTCCATATGCTCTTTTAATCTCTTCTCAGACTCTTCAAAGCTCATATAAAAGCATTTTTCTCCACGAGATGCATGATAATTAAGCGTTTGTAAACATAAAATAGTTTTCCCAGAACCAGCACCACCTGCTACAAGAACAGCATACCCCTTCGGAACGCCTTTATCAAACAGATCATCAAATCCAGGAACGCCAGTTAGAATATGAGCTTTTTCTTTTTTGCCCTTAATACCTTTCTTAACAGTTTTTGCCCCATCTTTCAAGAAAGAATGCTCTACAGGGGCCCTCTGCTCTTTAATCTGGCCTTCATGCTTTTCAATCTTACCAGTCTTTATCTCTTTAGCTATTTCGGCCTTGATCTTACTCATGTCAAAACCAGTATCACTCTTTTTTGGCGGCATTTTTATACTATATCACTACTGAGACAGTTTATATATAAATTATTCTATTTTACAGATTCATTTAGATTATAACAACATTTTAATATGATTACACTTAAAATTAGCTTATGATCAACCCAAGAGAACTGAAGATAATCAAAGACAAGGTAAAGAAAGAACGTGGTCTTGATCTATACCAATACAAAGACAACTTTGTTGATAGAAGGATAAACCTCAGACTTCATGAAACTAACTCGAAGTCCTATTCAGATTACACAAAAAAACTAGATACAGATCCAGAAGAATACGACTATCTCTTCAATGCATTATCACTAAAACACTTCATATACCCTCGGTCAACCTTAGTAACATGATTTGTCCACCACTCCTTAAGATAATCCAACATTTCTTTTGATACATCTCCTTTCGTCCCCTTAAAATTATCATAAAGCCTAATTGCCTTCTTTGTAAACGCTTCATGTTCTTTAATATGCGCCTTAGCCCCAGGAAAAATAAATTTCTCAAAATATCCTTCCTCAGTACTAAAATGAACACGAGCATACTCAAGCATGGCATTAATAGCATCCATTGACCCCTTCCTACCCTTACATTCAGCTTCAGCATCATGAAAGCAATTAATCAACTTAAACAATTTCTTATGTTGATCATCAATCTTCTTTACCTTAACGCTATACTTTTCCTTCCATTCCATGAATACCATTTTTTCACCTTAAATATTTTTAACAATTTTAACAAATTTCTTTACATCACCATCCAATTCTTTTGTAATCGCCTCAAAAACAATCTCATCGTCAACTTTCCCATATTGATGGGAAATAATATTCCTCATTCCCTTAGCATTCTTCAACTTACTGGCTAATTCTTCCTTGATAACCTTATTCTTCAGTAAGATATCAAATGCACCAATATCATCTTCCGGAATCTCAAACTTTTTAGTTGTAATCACACTAAAAGCCAGATCAGTCACCGACTCAACAATCTTTTCAAAATACCGTTCACATGCCGCCTTTTTCTCTAAATTATTTTTATACTTATTAAATGTATCCGGAGCAATATCACCCAACTCACCCAAATACCTAACAATCTCATCTATTTTATCATTTGTCCTACTCACGCAGCTTCACCAAAAATTCTCTTCATCCTCAAAAAATAATCTTCATCCTTAAGATATTGTATCGTAAAATCAGTATTATCAAAATCATTACCCTTAAACAAAACCTTATGATTCCTTGCAATATCCCTTTTAATCTTTTGAGGCAAAGTATTAAAAGTTTGAATATCAAATTTATCAGGAAGGTCACTTAAAATTCTTAATCTAAACCTTCCAGATTCGCTTCTTTCAATATTATCAAACACAACACAAACATCCACATCAGATCTTGGAGTAACAATACCTCTTGAATGCGACCCAAACAAAAGCACTGCTCTAACTTTATCCTTCAATTCATCCTCCAATATCAATTCAACAGCTTTATCAATCATCTTTTTATTATCTTGATCTTTTTTCAGTTTAAACTCATCCCTAAACTCATTTATCTCCCTAATAAATTCCAATTTAGGCCTTACATCCCTACTCAATCTATTCTTTTCTGACTGAGTCAATGTAATCCCTTCCAATTGCTTGAACACTATCTTTAGTTCTTTCTCTCCAAATATCTTTCTCGCATCCTTATTGTTTTTTAAAAATTTCTTCAAAGTCAAAATAACCACCATTTAGGTTATAATAACATATATAAAGGTTATATATAAATATTTCTATTTCTTACCCTTCCCCTTACCAAAAACCTCTTCTATCTCTTTCTGAGTAGGCATATCATTATACCTCGTAAGCAATCTCTCAACAGCTTTCTCAAAATCCTTCTTCTTAACCAACTTATCAATCTCCTTCCCAACTTTCTTATCCTTATCAGTTCCAGTTAACTCCTGAAAGAACTCAAGTATAGCTTTCCTTCCATCAGGCAGCACGAACCCAGTATGAGTTATCCTGAATGTCCTCCCACCAGCAACTCCAGATGTTATCAGTGACATTGTTTCACCAACCTTGACTTTTTTCCTCATTGGACAATCCTTACACTGTTTCTTATTATCTCTGTATACTTCAAAACATTTTTTCCCTAATAACTTATCACCAAACAATTTTGAAAAAATCTTATTTACATAAAGTAGGTTAAATCCCTCATCAACAATATCCATTCCAAACGGAATTGTATCCATAACACTCTGTGAAAACTCTTTCTCTTGCTTAAGTGTTTCTTCTACTATCTTATCCTTAGACACATCCCTAAATATTCCTTGTATGTACTCCTTATCCCCAATCTCAACTTTACCAATATTTCCCGAGACAGGGATTATCTTATTATTTTTAGTTAAAAAATCAAGATGTACAACCCCCTTTACTTTACCATCAGCAAATGCATTAAACATCGGAATAACTTTTTTAGTAAAGTCCTTTGGGTGTATCTGTTCTATTTTCATTGACAACAATTCTTTCTTAGAATAACCCAAAACGTGTTCTGCAGCCTTATTAACATTCACAATGTTCCTTGTATCCCTATCCGCCAGTACGATAGGGTCCCTAATACCTTGAAATAAAATATTATACTTCCTCTCAAACTCTTCTTTAGCCTTGATTGCATCTCCTAAACCAATATCAGAGCCGTAATACCAACCCCATTGAAAGTACAGTGGTAACAGTAGGGCAAATTAATGGCGGGTATAATTTTAATATTATTGCTGATACTGTTACCCTAAAAGGAACTACCAGG